>Ga0065720_1018828_pt1 | contig 168411 bp, 162 predicted proteins | sample Thericmetagenome_FD_59107 | JGI IMG/M metagenome (GOLD analysis project Ga0065720, IMG submission 59107) | Thermophilic microbial communities from the Joint Bioenergy Institute, California, USA of rice/straw/compost enrichment - eDNA_2 v2... | ecosystem: Engineered > Solid waste > Grass >...
GGCGCCCGCTTCTTGCGGCTGGTGCGCGGGCCACTGTTCCGGCCCGGCATCGAACGGCCGCGCCGCGAAGCCGCGCTCGCCTTGATCCGCGCCGCCTATCCATGGCGGCAACGCTGCCTGCTGTGGTGGCTGCCGGAGCTGAATGGCGGCACGGAATCGGAAGCGGCGATGGAGCGGCTGGGTCTGCGGCAGATGGTCACGGGCTATTCTTCGATTCGGCTCGACCTGACGCCGCCGCCCGAGCGGCTGCGCGCGCAGCTGGACGGCAAATGGCGCAACGCGCTCAAGCAAGCCGAGAAAGCACCCATGCTGATCGAACTCGCCAGCCGAATCGAAGGCAGCTGGAACGACGCCGTCTTTGGCGCGTTGATGGCCGAGCATGACGAGCATCGCATCGACCGGCGCTTCCTCGGCCCCGATGCCGCCTTTTATCAGGCGTTTGCTGCGGCGGCCGGCGCGGCGCCGGAGGAAGATGCCCTGCTGATCTGGGCCCATGCCGGCAATCACCAGGGCAAGCCGCGCCCCCTTGCCGGCATCTTGGTGCTGCGCCATGGCCGCGCGGCGACCTATGCGATGGGCTGGAGCAATCAGGCCGGCCGTCTGGTGAAAGCCCATTACCGGCTGCTGTGGCGCGCCGTCGCCGAGCTCAAGCAGCGCGGCGTGGCGCAGTTCGATCTGGGTGGCGTCGACACCGAGCGCGGCGCTGGTGTCGCGCGCTTCAAGCTCGGCCTGGGCGGCGAGGTTTTCACCCTGGCCGGCAGCTTCGTTTAAGCGCTGGTCTGACTGCCAAATCCAGGCATTGGATCTAGGCGCTGGCGCCCCAAATTGCCCCTTGAATGTTACCCCCGCAACACAGGGTAAAAAATTTCCCCCGGTGGCCCAAATTTCACTTGCATCGGGGGGCGATGTGTCCCATACCCCCCTCCGAGGCTGTTTGGAAAGTGGCGCATGGACGCCGGCATCATCTCGATCTTGCCGGCCGGAACCACGGGGCTTTCCCAACAGTCTCTCTGCCAATCGGACACCCCTCGTATTAGGGGCTCACTTTTTTCGGACTGACCTCGTCAGAAACGGCAGTCCCCCTTGGTGGAGAGAAATTGATGGCCAAGAAGGCAACCAAGCCCGCCCTCTATGAAGTCCCGGCTGCGCCGGAGGTGGATGCTGCGGATGAGCATTTCATCTGCAAGGACGGCATGCGCTATGCCGGCATGCACCTGATCATCGACCTGTGGGGCGGCAAGAATCTCGACAATCTGGCGCTGGTGAAGCAGACGCTGACCGAGGCCGTCGCCGAGATCGGCGCGACCTTGCTCAACATCGACCTGCATCACTTCGAGCCCAATGGCGGCATTTCCGGCGTCGCCGTGCTGGCCGAAAGCCACATGTCGATCCATACCTGGCCGGAGAAGGGCTATGCGGCTCTGGACGTCTTCGTGTGCGGCGATTGCCAGCCGCAGAAGGCGATTCCGGTGCTGCGCCGCGCCTTCCTGCCTGACAGCATCCAGTGCACCGAAATGAAGCGAGGACTAGTTCTGTGACGACGTGGTTTAACGAGACGCTCTACACCGGTTTCCGTCAGAGCCACGAGATCAAGAAAGTCCTCTTCGAGGGCAAGTCCAAGTACCAGAAGGTAGTGGTGTTCGAGAGCGGCCGCTTCGGCCGCGTTCTCGGCCTGGACGGCGTCGTGCAATGCACCGAGGGTGACGAGTTCGTCTACCACGAGATGCTGACGCATCTGCCGATCATGGCGCACGGCAACGTGAAGTCCGTGCTGATCATCGGCGGCGGCGACGGCGGCATCCTGGAAGAGGTGCTCAAGCACAAGTCGGTGAAGCGCGCCACCATGGTCGAGATCGACGACGTGGTGATCAACGTCTCGAAGAAGTACCTGACCAAGATCTGCGGCAAGGCCTTCCAGGACAAGCGCACCAACCTGATCGTCGGCGACGGCGCCAAGTGGGTTGCGGAAACCGACGAGCGCTATGACCTGATCATCGTCGACCGGCCCGATCCGATCGGCCCCGCCACCGTGCTGTTCAGCCGCGAGTTCTACAAGAACTGCCAGCGGGTGATGAAGCCGGGCGCGATCCTGGTCGCGCAGAACGGCGTGCCGCATATGCAGGGTCCGGAACTGACCGATGCGGTGAAGCTGTTCCAGAAGATCTGGGCCCATTCGGGCACCTATCTGGCCGTGGTGCCGACCTATGTCTGCGGCTTCATGTCGCTGACCTGGGCCTCGGACCGCGACATCACCGATGTCGATCCGCGCAAGGTGTTCCAGCGCTTTGCCAAGGCGAATCTCAAGGGGCTGAACTACTACAACCCCGAGCTTCACTTCGGCGCTTTCGCGCTGCCGAATTTCGTCGCCCGCCTGCTGCCGGCCCCGAAGGCCGCGCCGAAGCGCACGGCGAAGAAGAAGGCCGCCAAGAAGAAGCGCTGATCCGGAATAAAAAGTAGAAGCTAGCGAAAACTGCCAACGCCCGCCGGGATTTCCGGCGGGCGTTTTACTTTTCCAGCCCAGGCATCATGGCCAGCGCGTCAGGGGGCTTTGGCGGCGGCGAACCAGAACCCTGCCCCGGATACCAGAGCGCCAGCCAGGATCACCCATAGTACCGGGCCGTAATGTCCGACCGCGCCCCAGATCAGCGCCGCCAGCGACGGCGCCAGCGCTTTCGCGATGTTGGAAGGCAGCGTCAGCGCGCCGTTGATCGCGCCATAGCCTTCGCGCCACAGCAGATCGGGCACGGCGGTGCCGCGCACGATGGTCATGATGCCGTTGGCGCAGCCATAGATGATGGCAAAGGCGAACAGCGCCACAACGGAATCGGGGAAAGCGATCAGCAGCGACACTGAAACCGGAAACATCAGCACGATGATGCGGCCGGTGGTCTTGGCCGACAGCCTGCGGCCGAAGATCAGCAGCAGGACGCGCCCCGCCACCTGCGCCGGGCCGATCACGGCGATCACGCCGACCGCCAGCGACAGCGCGATGCCGCGCTCGTCGAACAGCGGGAAGAAGTGAAAGGTCAGCGCCGAAAACGTCGCGTAGTAGCAGGTGAAGCACAGCGCCAATCCCCAGAAGGTGGGATGCCGCAGCGCGCGGCGCATCGGACTGGCATCGGTCTCTGCGGCCTGCGGCGCAGGCGGCGGCGCATGATCGCTGAGCCAGAGCGCATGCACCGGCAGGCAGTAGAGAAGATTGCAGGCCGCCAGGGCGAGCAGCGCATCGCGCCAGCCGAAAAGCTCGATGAACCAGGCGGTGAGCGGGATGAAAACCGTGCTGGCGAAACCGCCGACCAGCGTCAGCGTGGTGATGCGGAAGCGGTAATGCTCCGGGAACAGGCGCGTCAGCACGGCGAAGACCGGCTCATAGAGCGTCAGCGCCATGCTCAGGCCCAGCGCGAACCAGATCGCATAAAAGACTGCGACATGCTGCACATAGGCCCAGGCGACCAGCATCAGCGCCGCCAGCAGAGATCCTGCGCTCATCAGCCAGCGGCCGCCGCGCGCATCGATCAGCCGCCCGACCGGATAAGCCGCCAGGCCGGCGGTAAGCAGCCCGAGCGACAGCGCGCCGTTCAATGCCGTGCGGCTCCAGCCGAGTTCCGCCTCCATCGGCACGACGAACAGCGAGAAGGCGTAATAGATGGTCCCCCAGGAGACGAGCTGGGCGAAGGACAGTCCTGCCACCAGGGGCCAGCCATTGCCGCGCAGGCTGGATGGCGATGGTGAGAGAGGCTGGAAGGTTGCGGCCATGATTAGGCTTATACGCCCGACCAGCAGCGAGCGTCATCGGCCTGCCAAATCCAGCCGCTCGACCACCCGGCAATAGGTCCAGCCCACCTTGCACGGCGGTCCCTCGATGCTACATTGTAACGGCCCTTTCGCCGGAGCGCTGTCAATGCATCGTCGTCATTTCCTGTCCAGCTTCACGGTTGCCGCAGCCGCGGGAACGGCGGTTTTTGCCGCCAATCCGGCACGCGCCATTTCGCTGGAGCCGGCGCCGGCGCATCTGCGGCTCAGCGCCCCGTCGGTGGAAGGCGCGCTGGACTGGGACCTCCTGGGCCTGGCCGGCGAGACCCGCTTCGTCGACGGTGCGATCAGCCGCTTCCCCGAAGCCCTGCGCCAGCTCGACGGCCAGGAGGTGCGCATCACCGGCTATATGATGCCGTTTCAGGATGGCGAAGCGCATGAGGAATTCCTGCTCGGCGCGCTGCAATTCCATTGCGTGAGCTGTATGGCGAGTGACCTGTCGCGCCTGATCGCCGTGCGCGCCAAGGTGCCGGTGACCTACAGCGAGCGGCCGGTGCTGCTGCGCGGCATCCTGCGGCTTCTGGAGGATGCGCAATCGCCGCTCTATTACCGGCTCGACGCAGCCCAGCCGGCGTAAAGAGCATTCAGCTTGATCGGCACCCGGTTTTTACCTAAAACCGGGCTCCCGGCGACGGCTTCCATATTCTGCCCCTTCCGCGCGATGCGCCATGCATTGCCGCGCCGTTTTCATCCGCTCTGGATCTCATCGTCATGACCGTCTCCGATACGACCGCCGACGCCGCGCAGCGCAAGCGCGCCACGCTGATCGGCACCGTTGCCATCCTGCTCTGGGCCTCGCTCGCGCTGTTCACCACCGCCACACCGAGCATCCCGGCGCTGCAGCTCACCGCAATGACCTTCACGTTGTCGTTTGCTGCCACATTGGTGCTGTGGTTGATCCGCGGCGAAGGTGTGCTGCGGCATCTGAAGCTACCCGTGAAAGCCTGGGCGCTCGGGATCTATGGCCTGTTCGGCTATCACGCGCTGTATTTCCTTGCGCTGAAACTGGCGCCGCCTCTGGAAGCCAGCCTGATCAACTATCTCTGGCCGCTCCTGATCGTGCTGTTCTCCGCCTTGCTGCCGGGCGAGCGATTGCGCTGGTTTCATCTTGCCGGCGCAGGCCTTGGCCTTGTCGGCACGATCGTGCTGATCACCGGCAAGGGTGAGGTCGGCTTCGATCCGCGCTTCGCGCTCGGCTATGCCGCAGCCTTTACCTGCGCCTTCACCTGGTCGAGCTATTCGGTTTTGAGCCGGCGTTTTGCTGCCGTGCCGACCGATGCGGTGGGCGGCTTCTGCGGCGCCACGGCCCTGCTGTCCTGGATCCTGCATTTCGCCACGGAGACGACAGCCTGGCCGAATGACCCGGTAGAATGGATCGCCGTGGCCGCCCTGGGGCTCGGCCCGGTGGGGCTCGCCTTCTTCTGCTGGGACCACGGCATGAAGCGCGGCGACATCCGCGCCCTTGGCAGCATGGCCTATGCAGCCCCGCTGCTCTCCACGCTCCTGCTGATCCTGTTTGGCCCTGGCGTCCTGACCGTTCCGGTGGCGGCGGCCTGCACGCTGATCATCGGCGGCGCGCTGCTCGGGACCGGCGATCTGCGCGGCAAACGCGGCTGATTCTTGCTTAAACCATTGATTCGGCTCAGCCCGGACCGAACAAGGCCCGGGGCTCGGACCGGCTCAATTGCGAGCCAATTAGCCAATTCCTGGCCAAGCCGCGCAGAAATTTTTCGGCCGCCTGTCGGCTGGCCATCGGGCTGAGCGTCCTATGGTCAAAGACCGGGTCAAACCCCTCGACGCATCGACACGACGCCCCTCAAGTCTGGAGACACCGATGAACGACATGATCGCCAGTCCGAAGCTCGACGTCACCACCACGTCGTCGGAGCAGGAACTGACCCTGACCTGCCTGATCGATGCCCCGCGCGAGAAAGTCTATCGCTGCTGGACCGATGCGGAGCTGTTCAAGCAATGGATCGCGCCGCTGCCCTACACCACGCCGGTGGCCGAGATGGATGCGCGCGCGGGCGGCAGCAGCTTCTTCCTGATGAAGGGACCCGAGGGCGAGGAGATCCCCTGCCCCGGCGTTTTCCTCGAAGTGGTGCCGAACGAGAAGCTGGTGATGACCGATGCCTATACCAGGGCCTGGGAGCCGAGCGGCAAGCCCTTCATGACCACCATCGTCACCTTCGAGGATGAAGGCGGCAGGACGCGCTATACCGCACGCTGCAAGCACTGGTCGGCGGAAGACCGCAAGGCCCATGAGGAAATGGGCTTCCATGAAGGCTGGTCGCAGGTGAGCCGGCAACTGGCGGCCTTGGCGGCGAAGATCTGAGCGGCGGCAAGCATTGCTAAAATCGGATCCCGGCTCGCGCGGCGCGAAACTGCGCCGCTTGCTCGGGATGACAAAAATCGAGTCCGTCATCCCGGGCGAGCGTCAGTTGGCGCGAGACCCGGATCCCATTTTTCCGTCAGGTAACAAGGAAGAGGGCCGGGTCAACCCGGTCATGACGATCATACCCCGGCCAACTCTCGTAATGGTTGCATAATTTCAATCACTGGTTAATGATTTCGCCGTTGAGGCAATTATTAATACTAGGGGGGATTTATGCGCATTTTTCTATGCGCCGCCATACTAGCGGGCACAGCTGCTTGTTCCTCAATCATCGAGGGGAGGTCGCAAACATTGAGTTTCGAAAGTAACCCGCCGGGAGCGGATTGCGCGCTGGAGCGGAACGGCGTTGCCATTGGCAATGTCCGCACACCAGGAGGCATCGTTGTCGAGAAAACAAAACACAACATCAAAGTAACCTGCCGCAAGGAGGGGTACCAAGATGCCACCGCGCATCTGAAGTCGGAGGTTGCAGGCGCAACCTTCGGCAACATCATTCTGGGCGGCGGCATTGGCTGGGCGATCGACAGCGCGTCTGGAGCCGATAACAAGTATCAAGAGATCACCACGGTCACGCTTATTCCGCTAAGCGCCGCGCCAGCTCCTGCACCGGCTTCTACGCCTGCGCCAACCGACGCTGTCGGTGGGACACAAAAGTCCGCTCAAAAGTAACTGCTACAGGGCTCGACTAGCGATGTTGAGTTGGTCGAGCTCTGTATGACGTTTACCGAGGATCGCTAATGGTTCCCGGTAACCCGATATGAAGATGGCCGGGTCAAGCGCGACCATGGCGGCCACATATAGCGTCATGCTCGGGCTTGGCCCGAGCATCAATGAGCCCTTTTTTTGCGGCAGCTAGAAAAACGAACTCGTGGATGCCACACCTGAAGCGTGGCATGACGTCTTGAGAGTTGTCCTTACTCCGCCGCGGCAGGCGCGGCGGCCGCCACATCCTCGCGGCGGTTGGGGAAGACAAGTGCGGCGAGGAAGATGCTGAGGCCCAGCACGGCAAGAAGGCCGAACAGCACGGGGAAGCCGCCGCCGTAATCGTGCACCAGAGCAATCATCGGAACAGCCAGCGCGCTGGCGCCGAAGGAAAGCAGATAGCGCAAGGAATAAGCCCGCGCGCGCCATTTGTCGGCGGTGTATTTCGCCACCATGGCGTCGTTGATCGTCACCTGGCCAAAGATGGCGAACATCACGCCGATCGCCGGGATCAGCAGCAGCGCGTTGTCGAGCAGGCCTGCCAGCAGCAGGCAGGGCGCCTGCAGCGCGGCAACCGGCACGAAGATCTGCTTCAGGGTGAAGCGGTCGACCAGGCGGCCGATCAGCAGCTGCGCCAGCGCGCCGCAGAGATAGACCGCAAAAACGATGAAGCTGACGCCGATGGGCGAGCCGATCAGGTCGGTGAGTCTTTCGCTGAACAGCTTGGGCAGCGAGATCGTTGCGGCGTTGAACACGATGCCACCGCTGACGCCCACCACGGCTAGAACTGCAAAAGCGCGCATGGCGATATGGCGCGGCACCACGGGCGCGGGCTTGCCGCCTTTGCGCGGCGGGCTGACGTGATCGGGCACCATCATCAGGAAAGCGATGCCGAAGAGCACGGCTGCGGCACCCGGCACGATGAAAGCCGCACGCCAGCCGAAGAACTGCGCCAGCGCGCCGGTGGTGAGCGCAGCGCAGGCGACGCCGACATTGCCCCAGACGCCGTTCAGTCCGATCTCGCGGCCAAGCCGCTGCGGCCCCAACGCCTCGGCATGGGCGGTCAGCATCGCCGTGCCGACCGGATGATAGATGGCCGCGAACAGGCCGATCAGGGTGAGCGCCAGCGCCAGCAGCCAGATCGAATTGATCAGGCCGGCGAAGATCGCCGCCACGCCGATGCCAATGAAAAATACCGCCATCATGTTGCGGCGGCTCCAGCGGTCGCCGAGCCAGCCGGCCGGGAAAGAAGCCGCGCCGAAAGCAACGAAACCGCCGACCGACAAAGCCAGCAGCTCGCCGTAGGAGCGGTCGAAATCCGCCTCCATCGCCAGCACGGCGGTGGGGAAGATCAGCATGAACATGTGGTCGATCAGATGGGCAACATTGACGAAATTGATCACCCGGCGCGAATCCGCCATTGCGTCTCTCTCCCCTCACTCCATGCGATGCCCCACGATCATTGCCGGCGATCATCGCGGGGCGACTTGCGGCAGAACCGTCATGCCATGGCTTGACCGTGGCATCCATGGGTTTTTTCTGAAAAATGCGCAAGCGGCGGATCAGCGACAGGAGATGGCAGCAGGAATGGCCTGGTCATCTGCCATCCGCGCATTGTCCGTAAAGCTGGATGCAACTCGCAGATGCCAGGCCAGATGCCTGGCATGACAGGGGGAAGGTGTCGAAGAACTACGGCGCCCAGTCTTTCGGCGCCAGCTCGAAGCCGCTGAATTCGAAGCCCGGCGCGACGGTGCAGCCGACGAGCGTCCAGTCGCCCAGGCTTTCCGCCGCCTGCCAGTGATGCGCGGGTACAATGCCTTGCGGGCGCTGGCCTGCGACGATGTCGGAGCCGAGCGTGAAATGCTGCAGCGCATCGCCCTCCCTCTCGGCGATGCTCAGGCGCAGCGGCGCGCCGGCATGCCAGTGCCAGATCTCCACCGCATCGACGCGGTGCCAGTGCGAGCGCTCGCCCGCTTTCAGCAGGAAGTAGATCGCCGTCGAGCGCGAGCGGCCATTCGCATCACTGGCCGGATCACGGAAGGTTTCGGCGTAATGACCGCCTTCGGGATGCGGCTGCAGTTTCAAGGCGGCGATGATCTCGTCGGCGGTCATGGTCCTTTGCTCTCCGTTTAAACCCTCACCCTCCCTCTCCCATTCCGCGGGAAAGGGTTTTTCCGCGAGCGATCAAAACAGCTTGTCGATCAGTTCCAGTCCGATATCGATGAGGAACCAGACCCAGGCGGTGGCAAGCAGGCTGGCGACGCCGCCGGCAATCACCAGCACGCCGTCGCGCTCAAGCTGGCCCAGCGCGGTGAGGATGATCGCCCAGGCGGGAATGAGGTTGCCGAAGGGAATCGGCAGCGAGAGCAGGAAGGCGTTCCACAGCACGATGGCGCCGATCAGATAGCGCGCGCGCCAGCCGGCGATGATCTGCACGCGCGGCTTGAGATAACGTTCCAGCATCTGCACGCGCGGCAGCGCAGGCCGAAGCAGCCTGGCCACATCACCTCGGCGGAAGCTGCGGCGGCGCCAGCTTGGCGGGAACCAGGGATAGTTGAAGCCGAGCACCATCTGCAGGCCGAGCAGCAGAAGCGGCGCACTTAAAATGGCCGAAAGGCCCGGCGCGATCGGCGCTGGAATGCCGTTGGGCAGCGCGAAGACCAGCACGAGGAAGCCGAAGGCCCGCACTTCGAATGTCAGCAGCAGGTCTTCCAGGCTGATGCGGTCTTCGCCATCGCCGTTGCAAAGCTCGGCGATGATGTCGCTGATCTTGCGCGGCGCGCCGGCCGTGTCGTGATGCGCCTGCCCGTGCGGTTCGCGCTGCGGCTGCGCCGTCACTGAGCGCCCCCTTCACCAGGAGAATTGCCACCGGAAGAATTGGTCAAACGCCGCAGGTCTCCGGAGGCAATCTGCTCAGTCGCGACTTCTTCCGCCTCGGCCTCGATGATTTCGGCGGCTTCGTCCTTACTGAACAGGAAGCTCGGGATGCGCTGCGGATGATTCTTCGCAGCCGAGGGCTTCACACCAAGGCTGACCAGCTTGTTGGCACGGGCATAGAGATAGCCATTCACCGTGGTGGTGACTTCGCTATAGGCCTTGGCGGCATTGGACAGTCCGGTACCGAGCTGGCGCAGATTGGCCATCACCTTGCCCAGGCTGTCGATCAGCAGGCCGGTGGTGCGGATGATCTCCTGATAATTGTCGGCCTGGCGGCCCAGGGTGATCTGGCTTTTCGCCATCGCCACGGCGGCTTCCAGCGTGCGCGGGCCGGCAACGATGATCTCGGCGCGCGCGGCCTTGGCGGCAAAATCCGGATCGGCCCGGTAGAGGCGTTCGATGGCGGCTTCGGTGGGAAGATACATGATGCTGATCAATTGGCGCAGCGCGCCGCCGCGGCCAGTCTTTTCGTATTGCCGCGCCACCGCCTCGCGATAATTCTTGCGCGAAAGATCGGCCAGATGCTGGTTCATCGTCTGCGCGATGCGGCGCTCAGCCGCTTCGGCTTCTTCCGCCTGTTCGGCAGCCGCCAGTTCCAGCAGCGCCTTGCTGGCCTTGCCGTCGATCACCAGCGCCGCATCGCCGGGCAGAAACACCACCGCATCGGGACGAAACCGGCGGCCATCGCCATCCTGGGCATCGAACTGGGTGACGAAATCGCGTTCCGGTTCCAGGCCGAAATGCTTCAGCGTGTTTTCCAGCCAGAATTCATTGAAGCGGCCGGCCTCGCCCGGGCTTGAGAGCGCGCGATGCACCGTTTCGATGGTCTTGCGGCTGTCGCCGACCTGCTGATGCAGGCGGCTGACGGTGTCGGTGATCTGGCTGAATTGCTGCAGCAGGCTTTCGGTGGTCTCTTTGACCTTCTGCTCGGTTTCCTTCTTCTGCTCTTCCGCCTCGCGCTTGTGGGTTTCCAGAAGCTGGCTGGAAAGCAGCTTGCCGGTTTCCAGGGTCGCCGCCTTGGCAGCCTCGGTCATCTGCTTCACAGTCTGCTCGAAATCGGCAATGCGCTTTTCCTGCTCGGCCAGCTTCTGCTCGGCCAGGGCGGCCAGCCGCTCCTGCTCGATGCGGCGGCGCTCTGCGGTTTCGCGGGCGGCCTCGGCAGCAGCCTTGTCGGCTTGGGCTTTTTCGAGCTGCAGCGCCAGTTCAGCCTGGCGGGCTTCTGCGGCCGCAGCGGTGCCGGAAGCAGCTTCCAGCTTGGCCTGAGCCTCGGTCAGCCGGACCAGCATTTCGGAGCGTTCCGCCGTCAGGGCGGCAATCCGTTCCGCCAGTTCGGCGGCGCGGGCCTCGGCGGCGGCTTTATCGGCCAGAATCTGCGGATCGGCCGCCTGCCGGGTGCGCAGCAGCACCACCGCCAGCAGCGCCAAAAGCAGCAGGCCGATACTCAAAAAACCGATAATCTGCGCTATATCCATAGTAACGTTAGATAGCAGCGGGCTTGACGAACCGCCAGCCCACATCCTATCTGGCAGCCCTGATTTTAACGGATTTCGACCATGGCTTTGCTGCCGATCATCACCGCGCCGGACAAGCGCCTGGAAATCGTCTCGACCCCGGTCGAGGCGGTGACCGACGAAGTGCGCCGCCAGCTCGACGACATGCTGGAGACGATGTATGCCGCGCCGGGCATCGGCCTCGCCGCGATCCAGGTCGGCATCCCCAAGCGCATGCTGGTGATCGACGTCTCGCGCGAGGGCGAGGAGAAGCGGCCGCTTTACATCATCAATCCGGAATTCACCTGGGTTTCCGACGAAGACAAGGTCTACGAGGAAGGCTGCCTGTCGCTGCCCGAGCAATATGCCGAGGTGGCGCGGCCGGCCGAGGTGAAGGTCTCCTACCTCGACTACAACGGCGAGAAGCAGGAACTGCATGCCGATGGGCTGCTGGCGGTATGCCTGCAGCATGAGATCGACCATCTCGACGGCATCCTGTTCGTCGACCATCTCTCGGCGCTGAAGCGCAACATGATCCTGCGCAAGCTGCTCAAGCAGAAGCGCCTCGCCGAAGCCGGCTGAACCTTCGACAGAGCGATGCCGCTGCGTCTCGTCTTCATGGGCACGCCGGATTTCGCCGTGCCGGTGCTCAAGGCATTCCTGGATGCCGGCGACGAAATCGTCGCCGTCTACAGCCAGCCGCCGCGGCCGGCCGGGCGCGGCCATAAGCTGACGCCCTCGCCGGTTCATGCCTTCGCCGAGCAACACGGCCTGGCCGTGCGCCATCCCGTGTCGCTGAAGAATGCGGAAGCGCAGGCGGAGTTTGCAGCGCTCAACGCCGATGCGGCGATTGTTGTGGCCTATGGCCTGTTGCTGCCGCAGGCGATCCTCGATGCGCCGCGGCTGGGCTGTTTCAACCTGCATGCCTCAATGCTGCCGCGCTGGCGCGGCGCGGCGCCGATCCAGCGGGCCATCCTGGCCGGCGATGCCGAAACCGGCGTCTGCGCCATGAAGATGGATGCCGGCCTCGATACCGGGCCGGTGCTGGAATGCGAGCGCGTCAAAATCGGCCCGCGCATGACGGTGAGCGAGCTGCATGACGAACTGGCCCGTATCGGCGCGCCGCTGATGGTGCGCGCGGTGCATGCCTATGCGGATGGCAAGATCGAGCCCAAGCCGCAGCCGGATGAGGGCGTCACTTACGCCGCCAAGCTGAGCAAGGATGAAGGCCGGATCGACTGGAGCAGAAGCGCCGTCGAGATCGACCGCATGGTGCGCGCGCTCAATCCCGGGCCTGGCACCTTCTTCGAGACCGAAAGTGGCGAACGGATCAAGCTGCTGGCGGCCGAGCCGGTGGCGGCCAAGGGCGAGCCCGGGCTGGTGATCGACGATCCGGTGATTGTTGCCTGCGGCGAGGGTGCGCTGAAACTTTTGAAACTGCAGCGGGCCGGCAAGGGCGCGATGGAGGCAGACGCCTTCCTGCGCGGCTATCCGCTGCCGAAAGGCACGCGGCTGCGCTGATGCCGCGCTTTAAGCTCACGCTCGAATATCACGGCGGCAGCTTCGTCGGCTGGCAGCGGCAGAATAACGGCCTCGCCGTGCAGCAGGCGCTGGAAGACGCCATCCAGGCGATGAGCGGGCGGCGCGTGGAGACCATCGCGGCCGGGCGCACCGATGCCGGCGTGCATGCCAAGGGCCAGGTGGTGCATTTCGATCTGGACCGCGACTTCACCGCCGACCGCATCCGTGACGGCCTGAACTTTCACCTGCGCGAGCAGCCGGTGAAGGTGCTGGACGCCGCCATCGTGGCAGATGATTTCCATGCGCGGCTTTCGGCGACTGCGCGCAGCTATCTCTACCGCATCCTCAACCGCCGCCCGCCGCCTGCCATCGAAGCGGGGCTGGTGTGGCATGTGCCGGTGCGGCTGGATGCCGAGGCCATGCATGAGGCGGCGCAGGTGCTGGTCGGACGGCATGACTTCACCAGCTTCCGCGCCGCCGAATGCCAGGCCAAATCGCCGGAGAAGACCCTGTCGCATCTGGCCGTGCAGCGCCGCGGCGACGAGATCCATATCACCGCGCAGGCGCGCAGCTTTCTGCATCATCAGGTGCGCAACATGGTCGGCACCTTGAAGCTGGTCGGCGAGGGCCGCTGGACGGCCGCCGATGTGAAAGCCGCGCTGGAGAAGAAGGACCGCTCGGCAGCCGGGCCGACCGCGCCGCCGGAAGGCCTGTATCTGATGCGGGTCGACTACTAAAAACTGTCAGACACCACGCGCGCTGCCGGCAGGCGGATATGCACGTCGGTGCCCTGCCCCGGCCGGCTGCGGATTTCCAAAAGGCCGTCATGCAGCTCGATCAGCCGGCGCGCCAGCGGCAGGCCGAGCCCGGTGCCGGCATTGCTGCGCGACAGGCGGTTGTCGACCTGCCCGAAAGGCTGCATGGCGATGCCGATCTGCTCGGGCGCCATGCCGATGCCGGTATCGGCGATCACAAGATCGAGCCCGTCGTCATCGATGCTGGCGCGGATATCGATGCAGCCGCCGGCAGCGGTGAACTTCACCGCGTTGCTCATCACATTGATCAGCACCTGCTTGAATTTCAGCGGATCGATCCACAGATCAGCCAGCGTCTCGGGCAGATGCGCCTCGATCCGCACGCCGCCCTGCTCGGCGCGCGGCCGCAGCAGGGCAATGCAGCTTGTCACCAGGTCGCGCAGATCAACCGTTTCCTCGCGCAGCTCCATGCGCCCGGCTTCGATCTTCGACAGATCGAGAATGTCGTTGATCAGCGCCAGCAGATGCCGGCCGCTGGCCTCGATATCCTTCACATAGTCGCTGTAATGCGCTTCCAGCGGACCGAAGGGCGCGGCGCGCATCACCTCGGAAAAGCCGATGATGGCGTTCAGCGGCGTGCGCAATTCATGGCTCATATTGGCGATGAAATCCGACTTGGCGCGGCTGGCCGTTTCGGCATCTTCGAAAAGCCGGCGGTTCTTCAGCTTGAGCAGCACACCCTCGATGAAGGCGAGATGGTTGCCGCGCACCACCACGACGCCCATCACGAACATCAGGCCGGCGAGGATGAGATGCATTGCCAGATTCGGCTGACGGATCGCCGGCAGCGCGATCAGAAAAGCGGCGGTGATCGGCACGATATAGCCATAGGCCGCGCCCAGCACGGGATGCAGCGTCATGATGGTGAACAGCATCACGGCCGCAGCCAGCACCATCAGGAAGGCCGCATCGACAACCGGAAGGCCGAAAAACAGGAACATGACGAGCGCCGCCCAGATGCAGCCGAATAAAGTGGCGTCAATCACGATGGCGCGCTGCTGCCGCAAGGTGCTGCTGCGCGCCAGAGCTTCGGCGCGAAAGCGGCGCCAGCGATGGGCATCCCAGCCGGTTTTCAACACAAAGACCGAAGCCCACAGCGCCATGGCCCAAAGCGGCACGAGATCGTAAAGCAGGCACAGCGCGATGATGGCCATGCCCAGCCGCGACAGGCTGAGCGCAGTGACATGCCGGGTGATGGCGATGATCTGCTCGTGCCGCAGCTCGGCCTTCAGCGCGGCATCGATGGCCGGCTGAGGCAACAGAAAATGCACAAGACGCTGCAGGAACCCCTCCCCGGATACCGACCGGCGGCCAGCGGCTACACTAGCAAATCGGCCTGGCGCTGCAAAGAACGGCTGCTGGCCGCCCGCTTAGCGCATCATGCCCGCGTCGCGCCCCGCGTCACGCCCGGGGCGGCACGGCGAGCACATCGACCTCTGCGCAACTGAGAATCTCCTGGGCGACGCTGCCCAGCATCAGCTTGGACAAGCCGCTACGACCATGGGTGCCGACGACGATGAGATCGGCGCCGATCTCTTTTGCCGTCGCGCAGACAATGTCGGCGGCCGAGCGGTCATTCAGCCGGACCAGCTCCTTGGCCGGCGCAAGACCGGCATCAAAGACCAGCGCCGTCAGTTCGCCGGCGGCGCGCTTCTCCTCAGCCATGACATAATCGCGGGCCTCCGCCTCGGTCAGCGGCGCCTTGCTCATCGGTCCGGCAGCGGGGTTGTCGAGCACATGAATGACGGAGATCGCAAGCCTGGCCTTCAGGCCCAGCGCCACGACGGCGCGCATGGCATCGCGGGAGCAGTCGGAAAAGTCGACGGCAACCAGGGCATGGCGATAGCCACTGGCGGGCACGCCATTGGCCATCAAAACAGGGGCGGACTTTGAGCGGATCGTGCGTTCCGCTGTGGTGCCGACGAAAATGTCGCGCAGGGCCTGCCGCCGATGCGGACCGATCAGCAGTACATCCGGCGCCGCAGTTTTGACGGCCTGCTGGATGCCCGCGAAGGGAGCATCCATGAAAACGCTATAGTCGCAGGAGATGCCATCGATCTGGCTGAGCGAGGCCGCCTGTTCGCTCAGCAGCGCGGTCGCGGCCTCGCGCTTGGCCTGAACAATACGGTCGGGCTGGTCGTTATCGACCACATGAAGCAAGGTCAGGGACGCGCCGAAATCCTTGGCCAGCAGCACGCCGCGCCGGATAGCGCGATCGGAGCGCGGGGAGAAATCCGTGGCAACAAGGATTTTCTTCATACTATTCTGCCTCCTTCATTCTTGCGTCCGCGACGGGTTTCGGCGATCCAGACTACCGGCGAAGGCATCCTGGCCAACTGATATGAATCAAAATATCTCCGAAGAACAATCGGTATATCAAATGCGGAGATATCACAGTGACCGGGCCGAGGGAATCGGCTGACGCAATTGAACAGAGCATTTCACCGGACATGCGGGGGAGTAAACATACCGTGACCAGTACGGGACGAACCGAAACGCCGTGGCATAGCCTGACGCAGGATGCCGTCCTGGAAACACTGGGCACGACCAGGCAAGGCCTTTCCAGCAGCGTGGCGGCTGAGCGCCTTGCAACCCATGGGCCGAACGAATTGCCCGCCGCCACAGGGCGTTCCGCGCTGCTGCGTTTCCTGGCGCAGTTCAACAATGTGCTGATCTACTTCCTGCTGGTGGCCGCAGTGGCGGCCTTCCTGCTGGGTCATCTTGTCGACGCCGTCGTCATCGTCGCCGTGGTGATCGTCAATGCGGTGGTCGGTTTCATTCAGGAAGGCAAAGCCGAGAAGGCGCTGAACGCCATCCGCAACATGATCGCGCCCAGCGCCAGCGTCCTGCGCGATGGCGAGCGCCGGCATGTCGCGGTGCGCGATCTGGTTCCCGGCGACATCGTCTACCTTGAAGCTGGCGACCGGGTTCCTGCCGATCTGCGGCTGCTGCGCGCCCGTCGCCTGCTGATCGACGAGGCGCTGCTGACCGGCGAATCCGTCGCCGCGCAGAAAAACGAAGAGGCCGTTCCCGCCGATACCGGGTTGGGCGACCGCAGCGGCATGGCTTTCTCCGGCACCCTGGTTGCCGCCGGCCAGGGCATTGGCGTCGTGGTCGAGACCGGCCTGGGTACACAGATCGGCCATATCAGCAAGCTGCTGCAGAACGTCGAGCCGCTGAGCACGCCGCTGCTGCGCCAGATCGATGCGTTTGCGCGGCGCTTCACCTGGTTCGTGCTGATCGGCGGCGCGGCGCTTTTCACTTTCGCCGTTCTGTTCCGCGATTACGACTGGGTCGAAGCGCTGATCGCGGTGGTCGCATTGGCGGTCGGCATCGTGCCGGAAGGCCTGCCGGCGGTGATCACGATTACCCTGGCCATCGGCGTGCGCCGCATGGCAGCACGCAACGCAGTGATCCGCAAACTGCCGGCTGTCGAGACGCTGGGCGCCACCACGGTGATCTGCACCGACAAGACCGGTACCTTGACCCGCAACGAGATGACGGTCCGGCGCATCGTCGCCCCGCAGGGCCTAGTGATGGTGAGCGGCACCGGCTATGCGCCCGAAGGTGAGCTGACGGTGGACGGTAATGCCGCGCACAGCGCGAATGCGCTGGCGGACCCGGTGCTGCGCTGCGGCCTGCTCTGCAACGATGCCGAACTGCAGCGCCACGAAGACCAATGGATGGTCCATGGCGATCCCATGGAAGGCGCATTGCTGGCCGCGGCGATGAAAGCCGGACTCGATCCAGCAACGGAAAGAGCGCGGTGGCGGCGGCTGGATGAGATTCCCTTCGATGCCGCCCATCGCTTCATGGCGACGCTGCATGCAAGTCCCGAGGGCGGGCATGTCATTTTCGTCAAGGGCGCGGCCGAGACGCTGCTCAACATGTCGCTGCCGCAGGCCGACCAGGCCGTGTGGCATGAGCGCATCGCGCAGGCTGGCGCGGCAGGCGAACGCGTGCTGGGCTTCGGCATCAAGCATCTGGATGCGGCGAAGACGCGCATCGGTTTCGACGATTTGAAAGACGGCGTCGAATTCATCGGCATCATCGGCTTCATCGATCCGCCGCGGCCGGAGGCGATCACCGCGGTTGCGCAATGCCGCGCCGCCGGCATCGCGGTGAAGATGATCACCGGCGATCATGCTGCGACGGCGCTGGCGATTGCACGGCAGCTCAATCTTGCCGATGAGCCGAAGGCGGCGACCGGCGCCGAGATCGAAAGACTGTCGGATCAGGAGCTGCGCAAGCTGGTGCAGGAGGTTTCGGTCTTCGCCCGCACCAGCCCGGAACACAAACTGCGCATCGTCAGCGCCCTGCAGGCCAACGGGCATGTGGTGGCAATGACCGGCGACGGGGTCAACGATGCGCCGTCGCTGCGGCAGGCCGATGTCGGCACCGCGATGGGCATCAAGGGCACAGAAGCGGCCAAGGAAGCGTCGCAGATGGTGCTGCTGGACGACAATTTCGCGTCCATCGTCAACGCGGTGAGCGAAGGCCGAACCGTGCATGACAATATCCGCAAGGTGATTTCCTGGGAGATTCCCACCAACGGCGCCGAGACGCTGGCCATGGTGCTGGCGATCCTGGTCGGCTTTGCCCTGCCGATGAGCGCCACGCAGATCCTGTGGGTCAACCTGATCCTGGCCAGCACGCTGGGTCTGGTGCTCGCGTTTGAGCCGCCGGAGCCGGGCGTGATGCGCAGAGCGCCCCGGCGCTCCGACGCGCCGCTGCTGTCTCCCTTCCTGCTATGGCGGGTAGTGATCGTTTCGATCCTGCTGGCCGCGGTCTCGCTGGGGCTGTTCTTCTATGCGTTGCGCAGTGGACGCGACCTTGAGACTGCCCGTACGATGGTGGTCAACATGTTCATCGTCGGCGAGATCTTCTATCTGTTCAACGTCCGCTATCTGCACATGACGTCGCTGACCTGGAAAGGCGTGATTGGCACCCCTGCGGTATGGATCGCCATCGCCATCCTCGTGGTGGCACAGCTTCTGTTCACCTACGCGCCCTTCATGCAGGCCCTGTTCGAAACCCGCCCCCTCAGCCTGGCGGATGGAACGCTGATCATCGCCCTGGGGGCTGGTCTGATGCTGATGCTGGAGGCTGAGAAGCTGCTGATGCGGCGGCTTGGCTGGTTCGCCGAGCTGAAAACCGCATGACCTGGCGGGCCAAAGGATGCTGAGCGCGTTCGGCTGGACGCTCGCGGGGCTGGTTGTCCTCATCATTGGCTCCGAGCTGCTGGTGCGCGGCGGCACCCGGCTGGCCACGCGGCTTGGTATTTCGCCCACCATCATCGGATTGACCGTCGTCGCCCTGGGCACCAGCGCGCCGGAACTGGCCGTCGGCATCGAGGCCGCCCTGAAGGGCAGCGGCGATCTTGCCATCGGCAACATCGCCGGAACCAATGTGGTCAACATCCTGTTCATCCTGGGCCTGAGCGCGTCGATCCAGTCGCTGGCCCTGCGGAACGATACGCTGCGCATCGACCTGCCGATGATCGTGATCGCCTCCTGCGCATTGCTGGCGATGACCCTGGACGGCGAACTGACCCGGCTTGATGGTGCACTCCTGATCGCCGCCGGGGTGATCTACACGATGGTTCTGATCCAGGCGGCACGGCGGGAAAGCCGCGCCACGAAGCTTGCCTATGCCGCGGCGCAGGGCGAGCCGCCGCCCCCCTCGCTGGGCTCGACGCTGTTCGACACAGCGGCATTGCTGGCGGGGATTGCCATCATCGTCGTGGGCGCGGACTGGCTGGTGGCCGGCGCCGTCGAGCTGGCGAAGCTCTGGGGCGTGTCGGATGAATTCATCGGGCTGACCGTCGTGGCGATCGGAACCTCGTCGCCGGAACTGGTCACCACACTGGTTTCGACGATCCGGCGACAGCGCGACATTGCCATCGGCAACCTGCTGGGCAGCAGCGCCTATAACATCCTGATCATCCTTGGCGTGACCTGCGTCGTGCCGTCCTCGCCCATCCCCGTGGCGCCGTCGCTGATCAAGATCGATATTCCGGTGATGGTGGCGGTGGCACTGGCCTGCGTGCCGGTCTTCTATAGCGGACGGCAGGTCTCGCGCGGCGAAGGCATGCTGTTCGTCGCCGCCTATCTCAGCTATCTGGGCTACCTGGTGATCGTCCGCACCTAAGCTCTGCTATAGCAGTGACCCTGCAAGGCCGTGCAGCAGCAGGGCAATCCCGAGATCGAGCGCCGCAATCCCCATCGCGAGAATCGGCGTTGCGCCGAAAGTAACCCGCGCGATCTGCGCGACGACATAAAGCCAGACGAATAACAGAACGAAATTCCATCCCGCCATGGCGCTGGCCGGCAGCAGGCCCCATTGCGTCGCGGCCAGCACCGGCACGCTGATCATCGAGACGATGCCCTGCGCCCAGTTGTAGAGCGTGACGAAAACGGCAAAGCGGTCGGTGAGCCGGAAGGCGCGGCACAGCACCACCATTGCCGCCAGATAGATGAGCCAGGAAGCGAGAAACAGCACAGCCTGAACCAGGCTGAAGCCGAGCCGGCTGGCTTCCATCCCGGCCAGCCCGTCCGCACTGTCCACGGCGCCTTCGATCACGCCCTCGATGGCTCCCTCAATGGCGCCCTCGATGACACCGGGCTGCAGGATCGCGAAATAGGCCGCTGCGGCGATCAGCGGCGGCCAGAAGGAACGCCAGAAGCCGTCGACCGAGAGGTCATACCAGGACGGCGCGGCCGGATCGCCGCGCAGCGCGGCAGCCAGGCCACGCAGGGCGGCGGCAATCTCAGCACCACTGGGAAGACTCATGCCGTCGCGGAGTCGAAAAAGCGCCGCAGCATGCCCTCATAGACGACCGAGAGCGCCTGGATATCGGCAACGGCGGCCCGCTCATCCACCTTATGCATGGTCTGGCCGACCAGACCGAATTCCACCACCGGGCAATAGGCCTGGATGAAGCGCGCATCCGAGGTGCCGCCGGTGGTGCTGAGTTCCGGCTCGCGGCCGGTGCCTTCGCGCACGGCATCGGCCATGGCGGCAACGAAGGGGCCGGGCTTGGTGAGGAACGGCATGGCGCCGTCTTCCAGAACCAGGTCGAAGCGCGCGCCGTTGCCCTGGCTGCCGCAGACGGATTCGCAGACCCGCGTGATCCAGCTTTTCAGGCCATCCGCGGTCTGCTCGGTGTTGTAGCGGATGTTGAGCACCGCATGGGCCGAGGCCGGGATCACGTTGTTGGCCGGATTGCCGACATCGATGGTGGTGATTTCCAGATTCGACGGCTCGAAATGCACATTGCCGGTATCAAGCCGCCGCGTCTTCAGCGCGGTGAGGATATCGAGCAGGCGCGGGATCGGATTGTCGGCCAGATGCGGATAGCCGACATGGCCCTGGATGCCATGCACGGTGATGCGCGCGGTAAGCGAGCCGCGGCGGCCGATCTTCATCATCTCGCCCAACTGGCGCGGATTGGTCGGCTCGCCGACCACGCAGGCGTCGAGCTTCTCGCCCTGTTCGGCCAGATGCTGCAACACCTTCACCGTGCCATTGATCGCCGGGCCTTCCTCATCGCCGGTGATCAGCAGGCTGATGCAGCCCGAGAATTTGCCGTTGCGCGAAGCCAGGAAGCGGCCCGCCGCCGCAACGAAGGCGGCAATGGCGGATTTCATGTCGGAAGCGCCCCGGCCATATAGCTGGCCGTCGATGATCTCGCCCCCGAAGGGATCCACCGTCCAGGCCTTGCGGTCGCCCACCGGCACCACGTCGGTATGGCCGGCGAAGCAGAAATTCCTGCCCTGGCCGGGCTGGCCCCAGCGGGCATAGAGATTGTCGATATCCGGCGTGCCGGGTGCGGAAAACCGCAATCTCTGGCAGTCGAAGCCGAGCGGCTTCAGCGCCGCCTCCAGAATCCCCAAAGCGCCCTCGTCGGCCGGGGTGACGCTGGGACAGCGGATCAGGTCCTGGGCCAGTTTGACCGGATCGATCCGGGCGGCAGATGACAGATCGGTTGCGGGAGCACTCACGGGGACACCTTTCGTTGACCGCTGGATGTAACCCCTTGAATCGTCGCGGGTCAATCCGGCCCGGACGGCTGGCACCGGCCGCTGTGCCGCAGCCCCGCTTCGTTGACATTGAGGGGGGCAGCGCTTATCTGTCACGCGGGTTTCTATTTGCCGGTTCCTGTTGCGTGACGGCAGTTTAGCGAAAAATTTCAGGGGTACCGCATGTTGGGCGCGCTCGCCAAGAAACTGTTCGGTTCGGCCAACGACCGCGCGGTGAAGGCCTATTCGAAGACAGTTCAGGCGATCAACGCTCTGGAGCCGGAAATTTCCAAGCTTTCGGATGCGGCCCTGCAGGCCAAGACGGTCGAGTTCAAGCAGAAGCTCGCCAACGGCGCCGATCTCGACGATCTGCTGCCGGAAGCCTTCGCCGTGGTGCGCGAGGCAGCCAAGCGGGTGCTGGGCCAGCGCCATTATGACGTGCAGCTGATCGGCGGCATGGTGCTGCATGACGGCCGCATCGCCGAGATGAAGACCGGCGAAGGCAAGACGCTGGTCGCCACGCTCGCTGTGTATCTCAACGCGCTGACCGGCAAGGGCGTGCATGTCGTCACCGTGAACGACTACCTGGCCCGGCGCGACGCCGAATGGATGGGCCGCGTCTATCGCTTCCTCGGCCTCACCGTCGGCGTCATCGTGCACGGCCTGACCGACGAGGAGCGCCGCGAGGCCTATGCCTGCGACGTGACCTACGGCACCAACAACGAATACGGCTTCGACTATCTGCGCGACAACATGAAGTTCCAGCGCGAGCAGATGGTGCAGCGTCCGTTCAACTTCGCCATCGTCGACGAAGTGGACTCGATCCTGATCGACGAAGCGCGTACGCCGCTGATCATCTCCGGTCCGTCGGAAGACACCTCGTCGCTTTACACGCAGGTCAATGCGCTGATTCCGAAGCTGACGCCTGAGGATTACGAAAAGGACGAGAAGCAGCGCGCGGTGAGCTTCACAGAAAGCGGCACCGAGCATATGGAGCAGCTGCTGCGTGAGGCCGGGCTGCTGAAGTCGGAATCGCTCTACGACATCGAGAACATTACCGTCGTGCACCATGCCAACCAGGCCCTGCGCGCGCATGTGCTGTTCACCCGCGATGTCGACTACATCGTGAAGGATGACAAGGTCATCATCATCGATGAATTCACCGGCCGCATGATGGAAGGCCGGCGCTATTCCGATGGCCTGCATCAGGCGCTGGAGGCCAAGGAAGGCGTCACGGTGCAGACCGAGAACCAGACGCTGGCCTCGATCACCTTCCAGAATTACTTCCGCATGTATCCGAAGCTGGCCGGCATGACCGGCACGGCTTCGACGGAAGCGGCCGAGTTTGCCGACATCTACAAGCTGGACGTCATCGAGATTCCGACCAACGTGCCGGTGGCGCGTATCGATGCCGATGACGAGGTCTACCGCACCGCCAACGAGAAGTATCAGGCGATCGTCAAGCTGATCGAGGAATGCCGCGCCAAGGGCCAGCCGGTGCTGGTCGGCACGGTCTCCATCGAGAAGTCCGAGCTGCTGTCGGACTTCCTCAAGCAGAAGAAGATTCCGCATAACGTCCTGAACGCGCGCCATCACGATCAGGAAGCCTTCATCGTGGCCCAGGCCGGTCGCCTCGGCGCCGTGACGATTGCCACCAACATGGCCGGCCGTGGCACCGACATTCAGCTCGGCGGTAATGCCGAGATGCGCATCCTGCAGGAAACGCAGGGGCTGGATGAGGCGGCCGCCGCCAAGCGCGCCGAGGAGATCCGCGCGGAAGTCGCCGCCGAGAAGGAAAAGGTGCTGGCGGCCGGCGGCCTTTACGTGATCGGCACCGAGCGCCATGAAAGCCGCCGCATCGACAACCAGCTGCGCGGCCGTTCGGGCCGCCAGGGCGATCCGGGCGCGTCGAAATTCTTCCTCTCGCTGGAAGACGACCTGCTGCGCATCTTCGGCTCCGAGCGCATGGACAGCATGCTGCAGCGCTTGGGCCTGCAGGAAGGCGAGGCGATCACCCATCCCTGGATCAACAAGGCGCTGGAAAAGGCGCAGCAGAAGGTTGAAGCGCGCAATTACGAGATCCGCAAGAACCTGCTGAAGTTCGACGACGTGATGAACGACCAGCGCAAGGTCGTTTACGAGCAGCGCATCGAATTGATGCAGAGCCAGGACGTGTCGGAGACCATCACCGACATGCGGCGCGAGATCGTCGACGAGATGGTCAGCCGCCACATCCCCGAAAAGGCCTATGCCGAGCAGTGGGATGCCGAAGGCCTGCAGCAGGAAGTTGCCCGCGTCTTTGCGCTGAACCTGCCGATTGTCGACTGGGCCAGGGAAGAAGGCATCGCCGATCAGGCGATCCGCGAGCGGCTGCATGACGCGGTCGACCGCAAGATGGCCGAAAAGGCCGCTAATTTTGGACCTGAAGTGATGCGCATGGTCGAGCGCAGCCTGCTGCTGCAGGTGCTGGACCAGACTTGGAAGGAGCATCTGCACAACCTCGATTACCTGCGCCAGGCCATCGGCCTGCGCGCCTATGCGCAGAAGGATCCGCTGAACGAATACAAGCGCGAGGCCTTTGCGCTGTTCGAGCAGATGCTGGCGCGCGTGCGCGAGCAGGTGACCGCGATCCTCGCCCGCGTCGAAGTGCGCGCCGAAGAGCCGCCGCAGGATCTCTTCGCGCGGCCGTCGCAGCCGATGGAAATGCATGAAAGCCGCGGCGAGGATATCGATGGTGACGATGGCGATGCCGCCCGCGCCCTGCCTGCCCGGCCGGTGACCGTGGCGCGTGGCAATCAGGTCGATCCTGACGATCCGGCGACCTGGAAGAGCACGCCGCGCAACGCTCCCTGCCCTTGCGGCTCAGGCAAGAAGTACAAATACTGCCACGGCAAGTAATGGGGACCGGCGGCGACGCCGGTTGCCGCATCCAGAAAAGGTCACGTGAAGGCCAGGGGTTCCTTCTGTTCCAGCAGCCAGCAGACGCTTGTCTGTGCATCCCCGCATGCCATCATGGCGACATGACCAGCACCACACAACCCACACTCACCCGTGATCAGGCTGCGCGCTTTGCCGCCTTGCCGATGCGCAATCTGGCGCGCGAGTATCCGAACAACATCGCGCATTACCTGACCGGCCCGGATGACCTGCGCTCGCCGCGCACACTGCATCCGATCTTCTATGGCAGCTATGACTGGCATTCTTCGGTGCATGGCTGGTGGCTGCTGGCGCGCTGCCTGCGCCGCTATCCCGACCTGCCGTTTGCCGATGAAGCCGCACAGCTTTTCGCCTCGCATTTCACGCCGGAAGCCGGCGAAGCCGAGGCGGCTTATATGCGGGTGCCCGGACGCGGCACCTGGGAGCGGCCCTATGGCTGGGGCTGGCTGCTGGCGCTGTCGGCAGAACTGAGGCTATGGCCGCATGCCCAGGCCGAAACCTGGCGTGCGGCGCTGGCGCCGCTGGAACGCCATATCGCGGAAGCCTTCCCGCCTTATCTGGCAAAGCTGAGCTATCCGATCCGGGTCGGCACGCATTTCAACACCGCCTTCGGCATGCTGCTGGCGCTGTATTATGCGCGCACCGTCAAAGACGAGGCTTTGGCGGCGACGATCGGCGCTGCCGCACGGCGCTTCTTCGCCGAGGACGCCGATTATCCCATTCACTATGAGCCCAATGGCGACGACTTCCTGTCCGGCGGCCTAATCGAAGCCTTATTGAGCGCGGAGCTGCTGCCGGAGGGCGAGTTCGCCGCCTGGTTCAGACGCTTCCTGCAGCGAAACCTGCCGCAGCCGGCCATGGTATCCGACCGCGCCGATGCCAAGGGCGTGCATCTCGACGGCCTGAACTTAAGCCGCGCCTGGTGCCTGCGCGGCATCGCCAGGCATCTGAGGGGGGATGCGGCGGCACCGCTGCTTTTTGCGGCGGCAGCGCATGAGGCGGCCAGCCTGCCCTTCCTGGAGAGCGGCCATTATGGCGGCGAGCACTGGCTGGCGACGTTTGCCGCGCTCGCCATCGAAGGCTTGTAGGTCACGCTTGAAATAGACCGCTTGCAATGGCCTTCCGCCTGTGGCTGGCTCGACGGCAAACAGGAGGAACGCCATGCCGATCGGGCTCAAGCCATGGCTGCCGGGACTATGAAGGTGTCGCCGGACGCCCGGCGCTTCACGGTCAACATTCCGCAAGAGGCGCTGGACGATCTCAAGGCGCGGTTGGCGCTGACGCGCTGGCCGGCAGAGCCGGACGATGCCGCCTGGCAATATGGCAGCAACGGCGGCTACATGCGCCGCTTCGTTGCACGCTGGCGCGACGGCTTCGATTGGCGGGCATGGGAAGCGAAGCTCAATCGCTTCGAGCAATATATCGTCTTGCTGAAACGCGCCGATACCGGCGGGTTGCAGAATGTGCATGTGGTGATCGAGCGCGGCTCGGGCAGCAATCCCAGACCGCTGCTGCTCAGCCATGGCTGGCCCGGCTCGGTGCTGGAGTTCATCGACGTGATCGAGAAGCTGGCGCATCCGGAGCGATTCGGCGGCAAAGCCGAAGATGCCTTCACCGTGATCTGCCCGAGCCTGCCCGGCTACGGCTTCTCCATGCCCTTGAGCCGCCCGATCTCGCCGCGCGTCATTGCGCGCCTGTGGCGCGATCTGATGGTGGAGAGTCTCGGCTTTGAGCGTTTCTTCGCGCAGGCCGGAGACTGGGGCTCGATTGTCTCGTCATGGCTGGGGGTCGATCACGCCGATCATGTGGCGGCGCTGCATCTCAACATGGTGCCGCTGCGGCCACCCCTGACCAAAGACGGCGCGCCGCTGAGCGAGGCCGAGAAGGCCTGGATCGGCCGTGTCAAAGCAATCCAGGCGACCGAAACCGGCTATCACGCGATCCAGGCCACCAAGCCGACGACATTAGGCTATGGGCTGAGCGACAGCCCGGCGGGCTTGGCCGGCTGGATCGTTGAGAAATTCCACGGCTTTTCGCGCGCATCCGTCGACCGCGCGCCGCCTTTCGACATGGATCACCTGATTGCGAATATCGCGCTCTACTGGCTGACCGATACGGCGGCGGCATCGACCTGGATCTACTGGGCGGCCGGGCGCAGCGGCGATCTGGCTCTGAAGCCGGGCGAATTCGTTTCGCCGCCGACCGCCTTCCTGCTGCCGCCCTGGGACCTGGTTCCCCCGCCGCCGCAGGGATGGCTGGCGCGCGGCTATAACGTCGTGCGGCAGCGCGACCTGGAGCACGGCGGGCATTTCGTGGCGATGGAGCAGCCGGATATCTTCGTTGCCGATGTGCAGGACTTTTTCCGAGGCCACAGCTTGTAAGAAGACAGGGAAGCAAGATGAGCAAGCGCGACCGTTATTATGAGGATTACGAGACCGGCGAAGTGATCGTGGCCGATGGCGTCACCATCTCGGAGGCCGAGATCCTGAACTTCGCTTTTACTTACGATCCGCAGCCTTTCCATCTCGACAAGCAGGCTGCCGAAGCCTCGATCTATGGCGGGCTGATCGCCTCCGGCTGGCAGACCGGCCTTTTGGGCTTTCGCATGCTGCTGCAGGCGGGCCTGCTGGGTAAAGGCAGCATGGGCTCGCCCGGCCTGGACGAGCTGCGCTGGTATCTGCCGGTACGTCCGGGCGACACCCTCTTTGGCAGGGCGCGAATCGAGGAGAAACGCGAAAGCCAGTCCAAGCCCGACCGCGGCATCGTGAAGATGAAATACTGGATCGAGAACCAGAAGGGCGAAACGGTGATGAGTTTCTTCGGCACGCAGCTCGTGAAGAAGCGTCCCGCGGCCTGATTGTCGGACAATATACCAGCCCATCGACCCGGCTTTCCCGCTGGCGTCTAGCCGGACGCACCATCCTCAACGCGAGATAAATCCGCATCCCCAGATGCGGAATCGGGCGAAAACCATTCGCAGCCGGAGAATTGTTTCAGAGGGTAACAGTATTGACTCCCCGCCAATGTTACTTAAAACAGCGGGCGATTTCCTTCCTTTGGATTCAGGTATGAAGCGTCCCGTTCCGACCAATCGTGAGCGTAGTTTTTCCGAAGACGACATCATCGTCAGCAAGACCGATCTGCAGGGTCGCATCACCTATGCGAACGATGTCTTCTGCAAGATTGGCCTGTATGGCGAAGCGGAACTCATCGGCCAGCCGCACAGCATCCTGCGGCATCCCGACATGCCGCGCTGCGTCTTCAAAATGATGTGGGACCACATCAAATCGGGGAACGAAATCTTTGCCTATGTGAAGAACCTGGCAAAGAACGGCGATCATTACTGGGTGCTGGCCCATGTCACGCCGAGCTATGACGATAACGGCAAGATCAGCGGCTATCATTCCAACCGGCGCGCGCCGGACCGCGCGGCTCTGGCCGCCATCGAGCCGATCTATCGCGACCTGCTGACCGAGGAAAGCCGCCATGCCGACCGCAATGCCGGCATGCGCGCGGGCGCCGAGCGGCTGAATTCGATCCTCGCCCAGCGCGGCCAGGATTATCACGAATTCATTTTCAGCCTGCCCTGCTGAGCCGGCTTGACCGGCCCTGTGGCGCTTCGCAAGCTGCGGGGCGTGACAGCGAACGCGACAAGGCATCATATCCTCTGCTTAGGCGGCGCGGTAATCGACCGCAAATACCGCGGCCGTGCCGCGCCGCAGTTTGCGACCTCCAATCCCGTGGATGCCGCGCAGAGCTTCGGCGGCGTGGCTCGCAACGTGGCGGAAACCCTGGCACGGCTTGGCGTTTCAACCGCGCTGGCGACATTGGTCGGAGAAGGCGGCAACGGCACGGCCCTGCTGGATCATCTTGCGGCGTTGAATGTTCAGGTCGATCTCATCGGCCGCAATCCGCATCGGCGCACGGCGGAGTATATCGCCGTGCTGGAGCCGGAAGGCCGGCTGCTGATCGGCCTGGCGGAGATGGCGATCTTCGAGGACCTGACGCCCGGCTGGCTCGGCAAACTGCCCATCGAGAAGGCCGATTGGGTGTTTGCCGATTGCAACCTGCCCCCCGAGACCCTGAACACGCTGCTGCAGCGGCGGCGCAAGGGCAGCTTTCGGCTGGCCGTCGATGCGGTCTCGGCGCCGAAGGCAAAGCGCCTGCCGCAGGATCTGTCCGGCATTGATCTGCTGTTCCTCAACCGCGACGAAGCGGCGGCCATCGCTGATCAGGCCGTTCCCGTGCCGGTGCAGGCGGCTTTGCACATCCAGTCCGCCGGGGCTGCGCGGGTGGTGGTGATGCTGGGGGCCGAAGGCTGCCTGCTGGCAGATCAGGACGGCTGCACCTTTCTGCCTGCCGCGGCGACGACTTGCGTCGATGTCACCGGCGCCGGCGACGCCTTGATCGGCGGCTGTCTGTGGCAGATTTCCTGCGGCGCGCCGCTGACCGAAGCCGTTGCCACAGGCATGCGCGCGGCGGCGCTGACCATTGCCAGCGATGCCACGGTGCGGCCAGACATGTCGCCCGCCTTGCTGGGCGTAGGAGAAAACCTGCATGCGCGATAAAGCCGCCGGTCTGCCACTGGTCATCGCCCCTGAAGTTGCTGCAGCACTGGCCGAACGCCACCCGGTCGTCGCGCTGGAATCGACCATCGTCAGCCATGGCATGCCCTATCCCGACAATCTCGCGATGGCGCAAACCGTCGAGCGCATCGTGCACGATCATGGCGCGGTGCCGGCGACCATTGCGGTGATCGCGGGAGAGTTCCGCATCGGACTGGATGCAGCAGCGCTAAAAGCCATCGCAGCAGATCGCCAGGCCGCCAAGGCATCGAGCCGCGATCTCGCCATCATGGCCGTGCAGAAGCGCAATGCGGGAACGACCGTCTCGGCCACCATGCTGCTGGCGGCGCTCGCCGGCATCGAGGTGTTCGCCACCGGCGGCATCGGCGGCGTGCATCGCGGCGCGGAACAGACATTCGACATCTCCGCCGATCTGATCGAACTGGGCCGCACGCCGGTTGCCGTGGTCTGCGCCGGCGCCAAATCGATCCTCGACATCCCGAAGACTTTGGAAGTGCTGGAGACCCAGCGCGTACCGGTGATCGGCGTCGGCACCAGCGACTTCCCGGCCTTTTTCACCCGCAGCAGCGGCTGCAAGACCGATCTGCGGCTCGATACCGCCGCCGAGATTGCAGCCGCGATCAAGCTGCATCGCCAGCTTGGCTCGGGCAGCGGACTGCTGATCGCCAATCCGATCCCGGAGGCCGACAGCCTGGATGCGGCGATGATCGACACAATCATCGCCGATGCCCTAGCGGAAGCCGAGCAGCGCGGCATTGCGGGCAAGGCCGTGACGCCCTTCCTGCTGGACCGCATCAACAAGCTGACCGCAGGCGCAAGCCTGAAGGCCAATATCGCACTGGTGAAGAACAATGCTGCACTGGCGGCGCAGATTGCGGTCGAGCGGGCGAAGCTGGCTTGATTGATCCCGCGTCTGCGCGGCAGCACTTCGGCGGGTCGGCTGCCAATTTGGCGCTCCCGATCTGAAAAGACAGCAAATATCTAGCCGTCGGACGGAATCCTACGCTAGCATTTGGCCCGGTTCCGCCCAAACCACATAAGCATAACAACCATAACAATGGGCATAGCAACGGGAGGAAGGGCGTTTGCCGACTGAACGGGGCGATCGGATATTGCGCTGGCTCCGGATCGGCACGCTGATCCTGCCCACCGTCATCGCCCTGGTCTGGTCGTATCAGCTTTGGCAAAGCCATCTGAGCGCGACCATTGCCACGAACCGGCAGACGGCGGAACTGCTCAGTCAGCATTTTCTGCGTGTCATCCAGACCAAGCGTCTGCTGCTCGACCAGATCGACCGCATTCTGGATGAGCATCCCGATATGGAAGCCGAGGCCCTGCATCGCCGGCTGGCCCAGCTCGATGCGGGACTAAAATTCACCACCAGCCTCGGCGTGATGGATGCGCAGGGCAACATGATAGCGGGCAGCCGCACCTATCCGCTGCAGGCCAATCTGTCGCATCGCAGCTATTTCCAGACGCTGCTGCAAGCCGACACCATCGTGCTGGACCGTGTCATGCTATGGCCCGCCAATCGCGACGCACTGGTTCTGGCGAAACGGCGCAGTGGTGAGGATTTTCAGGGCGTGCTCACCGCGGCGTCCGATACCGAAAGACTCGCACTCTTCATGCAGGAGATCGCAGCGCAACCCGGCTCATCGGCGGCATTGCTGCGTACCGATGGAAAAGTGCTGCTGCGGCATATCATCGACGAGCCGCCCTATTCGGTACCGCGCAACGCGCCTCCAATGCAGATCATCGCCCAATCGGATGCCGGCGTTTATGACGGCCCCGGCTATAGCGATGGTGTGTCACGCTATTACGCCGTCCGGCGCATCGGCGATCTGCCGCTTTTCGCAGTGACCGGCGTCTCCAAGGCAAGCGTTCGGGACGCCTGGATCCTCGATGTGATCCCGATCACGCTGTTCTTTCTTGTGACTGCCATTCTCGGCTTCTTCGCCTCCACCCAGGCCTCGCAGTTGCTGCAGGCCGAACGCGCATTGCGGCGGACGGCCATCGCACAGCAGCAGCTTGATGAGGCCAACCGGCTCGCCAGGTTCCGCGAGACCCTGTTCAAGGAACTCAATCACCGGGTCCGCAACAATCTGATGATGGTGCAAGGCCTGATGCGGCTGCGCGGACGCGAAGCGCCAGAGGCGAAGACCGTGCTGGAAGAGATCGAGCAGCGTGTCTGGGCGATCTCGGAAGTCCACAACATCCTCTACAATTCGCAGGAATACGGCGCAGTGGATTTCGGCGCGTTCATCCGCACGCTCTGCAACAATCCCGCCATTGTGCCGCCGGAAGCCGCAATTTCGCTCGATTACGATATCGAACCGGTGCCGATGGGCATCTCGATTGCCATGCCGGCCGCCCTGATCGTGCTGGAGCTGCTCAGCAACACGATGAAACATGCCTTTGTAGGACGCGAGGGTGGCCGCATATCCGTTTCCCTGAAGCATCTTGGCCATGCCGCCGAAATCAGGGTGCGGGATGACGGCATCGGCTATGAAGGCGCGGGCAGCCGCCGCTCCGGCCTGCAGCTGATCAACGGATTGCTGGGCCAGTTGCGCGGCACCATCACCTTCCACAAGCAGAATGGAACGACAGCCATCGTCACCATTCCGCTCGATGAGACGCCGCCTGCGGAAGACGCGCAGCCCGCAGAAGAAACGGCGGCGGCATCCGAAACGCCGCCGCCGTGACCTGATCTTTTTAGTGAAAGGCGATTACAGCCCGCTGCTGCCCATTTCGAGGAACTTGCGGCGCCGCGCCTCACGCAGGGCGCCCGGCTCCTGGCCGACCAGATCGCGCAAGTGACGATCCAGCGACTCGCCGAGCGCCGCGATCGCCTGGGCGGGATTGCGGTGAGCGCCGCCGACGGGTTCCTTCACCACTTCATCCACCACTTTGAGCTTCAGCAGATCGTCTGCCGTCAGCCGCAGGGCCTCGGCCGCATCCGGCGCGCGGCTGCCATCGTTCCACAGGATGGCGGCACAGCCTTCCGGCGAGATCACCGAATAGATCGCATGTTCAAACATCACCACGCGGTTGGCCGCTGCCAGGGCAACCGCGCCGCCCGAGCCGCCCTCGCCCACCACGGCGGAGACCAGCGGCACGCGGATATCGAGGCAGCAGTCGATGGCACGGGCAATCGCCTCGGCCTGGCCGCGCTCTTCCGCCTGCACGCCCGGATAGGCGCCGGCGGTGTCCACCAGGGTGATCACCGGCAGGCGGAAGCGGTCGGCCAGCCGCATCAGGCGGATCGCCTTGCGATAGCCTTCGGGCTTGGCCATGCCGAAATTATGCTTCACGCGACCTTCGATGCCGCGGCCTTTCTCGTGGCCGATCACCATCACGGCGCGGCCGCGGAAGCGTCCCATGCCGCCGGTGATCGCCGAATCCTCGGCGAAATTGCGGTCGCCCGCCAGCGGCACGTAATCCTCGATCAGCGCCGCCACGTAATCGGCAAAATGCGGGCGGTCCTGGTGCCGGGCGACCTGGGTCTTCTGCCAGGCATTGAGCCTGGCATAGGTCGCCTGAAGCTGCTGGGCCGCCTTGGCTTCCAGCCGCTCGAGATCTTCGGTGATATCGGTGTTGCCGCCATCGGCCAGCTGCCTGAGTTCGGCGATCTTCGCCTCAAGCTCGGCGATGGGCTTTTCAAATTCCAGGTAAGAGCGCATGGGGGCCTCGTGTAGCATGGATCGTCGCCCGGCACAAATCCCATAACCCCTTGGAATAGGGGATATTTTCCACGCCTTCCGGGTGTGGCCTTAGCGTGCTATAGCCTCGCCGCCCACCCCACCCGATCATGTAAGGTCCTGCCGATGACTGTCGATCTGATCCCCATCCGCCGCGCTTTGCTCTCCGTTTCGGACAAGACCGGACTGGTCGAATTCGGCCGGGCGCTGGCCGGTTTCGGCGTCGAAATCCTGTCCACCGGCGGCACCTACAAGGCCCTGAAGGAGGCCGGCGTCGCGGTGAAGGAGGTGGCTGAGCATACCGGCTTCCCCGAAATGATGGATGGCCGCGTCAAGACGCTGCACCCGACCATCCATGGCGGCATCCTGGCGCTGCGCGATGAGCCCGAGCACAAGGCGGCGATGGACAAGCACAATATCCCGCCGATCGATCTGGTGGTGGTGAACCTCTATCCGTTTGCCGCAACTGTCGCCAAGGGCGCCGATTTCGCCACCTGCATCGAGAATATCGATATCGGCGGTCCGGCGATGATCCGCTCTGCCGCCAAGAACCATGGCTATGTCACCGTGGTGGTGGATACGGCCGACTATAGTGACGTGATCGCCGCCATGCAGGCGACCGGCGGATCGACCCAGCTCGATCTGCGCCGCCGTCTGGCTGCCAAGGCCTATGCGCATACCGGCTCTTATGACTCGATGATCGCCACCTGGTTCGCGCGGCAGAATGGCGAAGACTTCCCGCCGACCCTGCTGCTCTCGGCCGAGCGCAAGCAGAGCCTGCGCTACGGCGAGAACCCGCATCAGCAGGCCGCCTTCTATGTGGTGCCGGGCGACAGGCGCCCCGGCGTCGCCACGGCGCGGCAGCTGCAGGGCAAGGAGCTGTCCTACAACAACCTGAACGACACGGATGCGGCTTTCGAGCTGGTTTCGGAATTCTCCGACAAACCGGCGATTGCCATCATCAAGCATGCCAATCCCTGCGGCGTGGCCACGGCCGACACATTGAGCGCCGCCTGGGATGCCGCTTTGCGCTGCGATCCGGTATCCGCTTTCGGCGGCATCGTGGCGATGAACCGCAAGCTGGACAAGACCACGGCCGAGAAGATCGGCGCGATCTTCACCGAGGTGATCGTCGCCCCCGATGCCGATGAGGATGCCAAGGCGCTGCTGGCCGCAAAGAAGAATCTGCGCCTGCTGCTGACCGGCGGCATGGCCGATCCGGTGGCGCCGGGCTGGTTCGTCAAGTCGGTGGCAGGCGGCTATCTGGTGCAGACCCGCGATGCCGGCCGCGTGGTGGAGACCGACCTCAAGGTGGTGACCAAGCGCGCGCCGACCGCGCAGGAACTGGCCGACATGCTGTTCGCCTTCCGGGTCGGCAAGCATGTGAAGTCCAACACCATCGTCTATGCCAAGAACGGCGCCACCGTGGGCATCGGCGCCGGGCAGATGAGCCGCGTCGATTCCGCCCGCATCGCCTACCGCAAGGCGCAGGATGCCGCCAAGGCGGCCGGGTTGAGCGAGGCACTGACCAAGGGGTCGGTGGCCGCATCGGATGCCTTCTTCCCGTTTGCCGATGGCCTGGAAGTTCTGGTCGAGGCCGGCGCCACGGCGGTGATCCAGCCGGGCGGTTCGATCCGCGATCAGGAAGTGATCGATGCCGCCGACAAGGCGGGCCTGGCCATGGTGTTCACCGGCATGCGGCATTTCCGCCACTGACCGGCGCAGGGCGCGTTTGATGTACAAACTCTTCTGGGCACCGGGCACTGCGGCGATGGCGCCGCAGGCCGTGCTGGAAGAAATCGGCGCGCCTTATGAAGCCGTGCAGCTTGATCTCGAAGCCAGGCAGCACGAGCAGGCGGAGTATAAGACGCTCAACCCGAATGGGCGCATTCCAACCCTGATCGATGGCGATTTCGTCATCTTCGAGACCGCAGCCATTTGCCAGTATCTGTGCGACAGGCATCCGGAAGCCAATCTGGTGCCGCTGGGCGGTCATGCGCGCGGCCGCTTCTATCAATGGCTGACCTACATGACCAATACCGTGCAGGTTGCCTTCACCGACTGGTTTCATCCGGACTGGACCTTCTCCGCTCTCGACAGCCAAGCGGCCTTGAAGGCGCAGGCTGAAGTGAAGCTGGAGCGCTGTGCCGCGGTGCTCGATGCCGGCATCGGTGAGAGCACCTACATGATCGGCACGCAATACACCGTCTGCGACATCTATCTCGCCATGCTGGCGCGCTGGAGCCGTTTTCAGCCCAAGCCGATGTGGCATTGGCCGAATATCAAGCGCGTGGTGGCAGCGACCTATACCCGGCCCGCCTTTCAGCGCATGCTGCAGAAACAGGGCATCGCCTGGGCTGAGAACTGGCCGCGGGACGAATAGGCGGCGTTTTTTGCGTGATGCCCCGAAAGGGGTATCCCATCTTCATCGCATTGCGGCATATGCAGCGGATCGCAAGCGGACGCATCTTTCCGCATTGGCCGGCGTTGGCCAGCCACCGGTTTATGACAAGCGTAAAAATTGCCGCCGCGGCATTCTGAATCACCCCTACAGCGTGCCCTCCAGGCTTTTACCCCTCTTGTCCTGCGCCGACCGGAGCGCCAATATGAACACGGGAAGGGGCGTTATCTCTCAAGGGGATTCCTCATGTTGCTTAACAGCATTCTGAAGGGAATTGTCAAACAGGGATCGTTGACGGTGATCGATCACCGGGGTCAGCGCCATCACTTCGGCGAGCCGCCCAACGACAACACCGTCGTCGTCCGACTGCACAAACCTTCGACTGCCCGCCGTCTGGCATTCAATCCAAAGCTGGCCTTGGGCGAAGCCTATATGGACGGCGATCTCACCGTCGAAAAAGGCTCGATCTACGATTTCCTCGTCACCATCGTCCGCAATCTCGGCCCGCATGGCGAAATCCCCTTCTCCGGCCTGCAGCGTTTCTTCGAACGCCTGACGCGGCTGTGGCATCAGTTCAATCCGGAATCCGCCGCGACGCGCCGCGTGCGTCATCACTACGACCTCGACGGCCGCCTCTACGATCTGTTTCTGGATACCGACAAGCAATATTCCTGCGCCTATTTCCCCACCCCGGACACGACGCTGGAACAGGCCCAGCTGGCGAAGAAGCGCCATATCGCTGCCAAGCTGAAGATCAAGCCCGGCATGAAGGTTCTGGACATCGGCTGCGGCTGGGGCGGCCTGGGCCTTTATCTGGCCGAGACCACCGGCGCGGAAGTCACCGGCATCACCTTGAGCCAGGAACAGCATGCGATTGCCAATCGCCGTGCCCAGGAGCGCGGCCTGTCTGACCGGGTGAAGTTCCAGATCTGCGACTATCGCAACCTCGCCGGCCAGTTCGACCGCATCGTCAGCGTCGGCATGTTCGAGCATGTCGGCGTGCCGCATTACGGCGCCTATTTCGGCGGCATCCATCGCCTGCTGAAGGATGACGGCGTGGCACTGGTGCATTCCATTGGCCGCTCGGAAGGCCCCGGCACCACGCCGGGCTTCATCCGCAAATACATCTTCCCCGGCGGCTATATTCCGGCTTTGTCGGAAGTGCTGCCCGCCATCGAGAAGAGCCAGCTCTGGGTAACGGATATCGAGATCCTGCGCCTGCATTATGCCGAGACGCTGAAGCATTGGCGGATGCGCTTCCTGGCGCAGTGGGACAAGGCCAAGGCACTCTATGACGAGCGCTTCTGCCGCATGTGGGAATTCTATCTGGCTGCTTCAGAAGTCACCTTCCGCCATTGGGGCCATATGGTCTTCCAGGTGCAGCTCACCAAGGATGTCGAGACCCTGCCGATCACCCGCGACTACATGGTGCAGGACGAGCAGGATCTGGCCATGCGCGAGAAGCCGCAGCGGCCGTTTGCCAAATCGGCCTGACCGGGCCTGATCGATGCAGCGCCGCGCGGCTCAGCCGCGCGGCGGTTCATGCACCTTCCACAGCACCGCGAAACCCACCGCCAGAAAGATCAGCACGATGGCGGCCGCCACGCGCTGAGTGGCGAAGATCGGCGTGGTGATGCCGATCAGGAAGGGCGCCAGGAATGTGGTCGCGCGGCCCGACAGCGAATACAGCCCGAAAAACTCGCCCACCATGTCTGGCGGTGACAGCCGCGCCAGCATGGTGCGGCTGGCGGCCTGCATCGGCCCCATGCCCAGACCCAGCAGCACAGCACAGAGGAAGAAGACGCGCTCGCCTGTGGAACTGAACGGCGCAGAACCGGCAGCGCGCGGCGCTACGTCGATGCCGAACAGGATTGCATCGGCCGTGATCGACAGGATCCCGACCGTGCCCAGCGCCACCGAAAGGATCGCCAGCTGCACGGTGCGCTTGGAGCCGATCTTGTCATCAAGCCAGCCACCGGCGATGGCGGCAGGAATGGCGATCACGTTCAGCACGATGCCGAACAGTCCCAGTTCCGTGGTGCCCCAGCCGAAGATGCCGGCCGCATAGATGCCGCCGAAACCGATCACCGCCACCAGGCCGTCGTAATAGATCATATAGGCGATCAGGAAGCGCAGCAGATTGCCATAGCGGCGGATATGGCGGATCGTCTCGATGACGCGGCGGATGCCGTCCTTGACCACCGTGCCGATAGGCAGGCCCGAACCGGGACGGTCGGGCGTGAACAAAAACATCGGCGCGACGAAAAACAAAACCCATATCGCCGTCGCCGGCCCGACGATGCGCTCTGCCTCGAATTCGCCGCGCCGCAGGCCAAGCAGGGCCTCGCCCTCGGGCGGCGTGACGCCGATCAGTTCGGGGCGCGAGACGATCAGCACCGCGAACAGTGCGATCAATCCGCCAATATAGCCCATGCCCCAGCCGAAGCCGCTGAGCCAGCCGACGCGCCTGGGGGTTTCCAGGCCCGGCAGCAGCGCATTGTTGAACATGATCGAATATTCCGCCGCGATATTGGCGAGGATCAATCCGACCAATACCAGCGGAAGAAGTTGCGGCTGCCCCGGCTGTGCCAGCCAGAGCAGCGCACAGGCGAAAGCCAGCAGAATCTGAAGCACGAACAGCCAGGGCTTGCGGCGGCCGCCGGCATCGGCGATGGCGCCAAGGAAGGGCGCGCCGATCGCCACCACGGCGGCCGAGAAAGCCAGCGTGAAGCCCCATAGCGACTGTCCCTGGACCGGGTCGCCGATCACCTGGCTAGTGAAATAAGGGGCAAAGATGAAGGTGGTGATGACGGTGAAATACGGCTGATTGGCCCAATCGAACATCGCCCAGGAAAAGCGCGCGCGCCACGGCGCGGTCTTTGCCGTTGCGCTTGTATCCGTGTCGCCTGCCGCTGTTCCGGCCATCCAAAATCCCTCCCGGTCTGCCATCTGCTCTCGGCCGCCATCCTAGCCGTTCTTCCGTAAAAGGCCCATGGCTTTAACACCTTATGACAGGCCGGCGATGCCGGTCTGTGACGGCGATCCGGCATGGCGGTCTGTTACAGCGGAAACAGTCCGGGGCGGCATGGCGAAACGTGCCTGCAATCTGCCGCGGCAAGAATGCACGGGTCCCTTCTTTGAACATGCCGCCGGAGTTGTCGTCATGCCCCTGCTATCCGCGCCGAACATCACCATCTCGAACGAGAGTTTCGCCAGCCCATGCGGGACATTGGTCCATATCTTCGTCGGCGGCGAAGGCGCGCCTGTAGTGGCGCTGCATTGCTCCGGCCCGCAAGGTCAAGCCTGGCGCGGCCTGCTGGCTGAACTGGGCCACCGCTTCCAGATGCACTGCACCGATCTTTATGGCTATGAACGCAGCGCAGCCTGGTGCGGTCCGCATGACTTGACCCTTTCGGATGAAGCCGACCTGATCGGCGCGCTGATACGCCGCTGCAACCGGCCGGTTCATCTGATTGGCCATCTGATCGGCCATTCCCATCGCGGCGCGCTCGCCCTGCGGATCGCCATCGACCATCCGGATCGCCATCGACCATCCGGATCGCCTGTGCAGCCTTTCGCTGTATGAGCCTGCCGCCTTCCATCTGCTTAAGCCGGAATTTGGCGGCAGGCATCCGGCTGCACTGCGCGAGATCCAGCAGCTTGCCGATCATGTCCGCGACGCCGATCGCAGCGGCGATTTCACCGAAGCAGCCCGGCGCTTCATCGATTACTGGAACGGGCCGGGCGCTTTCGCCGCCATGCAGCCGCATCAGCAGGATGGGTTATGTGGCCTGATCCCGCAACTGCGGCGGGATTTCGCCAACACGATCGATTCCGAACCGCCCTCTGCGCCTATGAAGAGATCAACCTGCCGGTTCTCCTGATGACCGGGCAGGAACCACTGGAGCCGACGCGGCGGATCGCGACGCGGATTTCCGATCTGATGCCGGTCATCGGCCATGACCTGCCGTCGCTGAACCATATGGGCCCGCTCCTGCATCCCGAGGTCGTGGACCGCGTGCCCCTGCCCTTCCTGGTGGCGCGCGAGGATTCGCATGTTCGCCGCTGAGGCGGCCGAAAGCCGTCCCTCAGCCGCAGGCAAGCGCGCGTCATCCCGTCCTGATACTTCCCCGGTTGGGCGGAGCGGCCGCGCTTGCCTATGCGGGCTTTTGTGCCAACGAGATAGGCAATCCATCGTCTGGGCAAATTGCCCTTTTTCGCGTCAGCCGTGTTTTCACGCAGCTCAGCCTTGCCAAGGTGTATTATACGATGACAAACTAAATCCATGCGCGCCCATCACATTCTGGGGGCGCGGGTGAAACGGGGAGAATCCGAATATGGTATACAAGAAGTGGCTTGCTGCCGCTGCTCTCGGCGGCGTGCTGATCGCGGGTGGCGATGCTCTGGCGCAGACGAAGTGGGACCTGCCGGGCGCCTATCCGGCCGGCAACTTCCACACCAAAAACCTGGTTCAGTTCGCTGAGGATGTGAAGAAGCTCTCGGGCGGCAAGCTTGAGATCACCGTGCATCCGGGCGCGTCGCTGTTCAAGGCGCCGGAAATCAAGCGTGCCGTGCAGACCGGCCAGGTTCAGATCGGCGAAGTCCTGATGGTCAACGTCGAGAACGAAATCCCGGTCTTCGGCGCTGACGGCGTGCCGTTCCTGGCCACCAGCTTTGATGCTGCCTACAAGCTTTGGCAGGCGCAGAAGCCGGTGATCGAGAAGAAGCTCGCCGAGCAGGGCATGACGGCGCTCTATGCCGTTGCCTGGCCGCCGCAGGGCATCTACGCCAAGAAGGATATCAACAAGGTCGAGGACCTGAAGGGCACCAAGTGGCGCGCCTACAGCCCGGCCACCTCGCGCATCGCCGAACTGGTGCAGGCGCAGCCGGTGACCATCCAGCAGGCTGAACTGGCCCAGGCGCTGGCGACCGGCGTGGTTGATACCTTCATGACCTCCGGCTCCACCGGCCGTGATTCGAAGGTCTGGGAAAGCCTGACGCATTACTACGACACCCAGGCCTGGCTGCCGAAGAACCTGGTCTTCGTGAACAACGACGCGTTCAAGAAGCTGGATGCGGCTACTCAGAAGGCGCTGAAGGATGCGGCTGTCGAGGCCGAGAAGCGCGGCTGGGAGATGGCCAAGGTCGAGACTGAATCGGCCAAGGCTGATCTGGCGAAGAACGGCATGAAGGTGCTGGCCCCGAGCCCCGAGCTGAAGGCCGGCCTCGAGAAGGTGGGCGCCACCATGATCGAGGAGTGGACCAAGAAGGCCGGTCCTGACGGCAAGGCCATCATCGACGCCTTCCGGAAGTAAGACCAAGCGGGCGGGCCCTCAAAAGCCCGCCCGTACATTGTCTGCTGCATCTTTTCTACCGGAATTTCCATGCGCTCTCCGCTCCAGCCGCTTTACCGGGTCAGCCTCTGGCTCGCTGGACTGTTTATGATTGCCATGCTGGCCACCATTCTTGTCAGCATCCTTGGCCGCCAGTTCGATTTCTATATTCGCGGTATTGATTCATACGCGGGCTATTTCATGGCCGCGGCTTCCTTTCTCGCGCTCGCCGGCACGCTTGTGCAAGGCGACCATATCCGCGTCACCCTGGTGATCAGCCGCTTCACCGGCACGAAGCGCCGCGCCTTCGAGATCTTCTGCCTGATCCTGGCAATCGCGATCTCGGGCGCCTTTGCCTTCTACAGCGTGAAGATGGCCTGGTGGTCGTGGAAGTTTAACGACATCAGCACCTCCAACGATGCGACGCCGCTTTGGATTCCGCAGCTCGGCATGGCGGTTGGTACGGTGATCTTCTGCATCGCTTACGTCGAGGAACTGGTGCTGGTCCTGCTCGGCAAACCGCTGAACGATCAGTCCGCCGAACTCGCGCGCACCGAATAGGAATTCTGCCGTGGACCAGATTGTCATTGCGGTCTTCCTGATCGCCGCTCTCTTTGCTCTCTTTGCCGCCGGTCTGTGGATCGGCCTTGGCCTGCTGGCCTGCGGCTGGATCGCCATGGAATTGTTCACCTCGCGCCCGGTCGGCGATGCGATGGTGACGACCATCTGGGGCTCGTCCTCGAGCTGGACGCTCACTGCCCTGCCGATGTTCATCTGGATGGGCGAGATCCTGTTCCGCACCAAGCTGTCGGAAGACATGTTCCGCGGCCTGGCCCCTTGGATGACGCGCATTCCCGGCCGCCTGCTGCACACCAACGTGATCGGCTGCACGATCTTCGCCGCCGTCTCGGGCTCTTCGGCCGCGACCTGCGCCACCATCGGCAAGATGACCATTCCGGAATTGCGCTCCCGCAACTATCCGGAAGACCTGATCGTCGGCACGCTGGCCGGCGCCGGCACGCTCGGCCTGCTGATCCCGCCGTCGCTGATCATGATCGTCTATGGCGTTGCGGCGGAAGTCTCGATCGCCAAGCTGTTCATCGCCGGCGTGTTCCCGGGCATCCTGCTCGGCGCCCTGTTCATGGGCTACATCATCGTCTGGTCGCTGCTCAATCGCGACAAGATCCCGGAGCCGACCGAACGCTATAGCTTCACCCAGAAGCTCTGGGCGTCGCGCCACCTGCTGCCGACCGTCGGCCTGATCCTCGCCGTGCTCGGCTCGATCTACACCGGCATAGCCACGGCAACCGAGGCCGCCGGCTTGGGCGTCGTCGGCGCGCTGATCGTGGCCTGGGCGCAGGGCAGCCTGAACTGGAAGACCTTCGTCGACAGCCTCTTGGGCGCAACGCGCCTGAGCTGCATGATCGCGCTGATCCTGGCTGGCGCCGCCTTCCTGACGCTGGCCATGGGCTTTACCGGCCTGCCGCGCCATCTGGCCGACTGGATCGACAAGATGGAATTCTCCCACGGCGCGCTGATCGTCGTGCTGATGATCTTCTACATCGTGCTGGGCTGCTTCCTGGACGGCATCTCGATGGTGGTGCTGACCATGGCCGTGGTGCTGCCGATGATCGAGCGGCTGGGCATCGACCTGATCTGGTTCGGCATCTTCATCGTGCTGGTCGTCGAAATGGCGCAGATCACCCCGCCGGTCGGCTTCAACCTCTTCGTGCTGCAGGGCATGACCGGGCACCAGATCACCTACATCGCCAAGACGGCGCTGCCGCTGTTCCTGCTGATGTGCCTGGCGGTCGCGCTGATCTATTTCGTGCCTGGACTGGTCACCTGGCTGCCCAGCCAGATGATCGGGCGATGACCGGGAGGACTTGTCATGCTGCCCATTCAACGCCTGCCTAGCGCGCCCGGCCGCAGCCGCACCACCGTCTACGGCAACCTGATCTTCACGGTTGCCACGGCGGATACCTACGATCTCGACATGCGCAAGCAGACGCGCGAGGCGCTGGAGAAGCTCGACCGCAATCTGGCCGAGGTGGGCAGCGACAAGTCGCGGCTGCTGTCGGTGACGGTGTACATCACCGACATGGCGCTGAAGCCGCAGATGAACGAAGTCTGGATGCAATGGGTGGATCAGGAAAATGCGCCGCAGCGCGCCTGCATCGGCGCCACCCTGGAAGACGGCGACATGATCGAAATCGTCGCCGTCGCTGCCACGAAGGACTAAGCGCCTCCCTCAAAAACCGGGCGATCAGAAACTGGGCGGCGTGCAGGCGCTGATCAGTTCGCAGGGCTCCTTGCCGACATTGCGGAAGCGGTGCGGCTGGCGGCTTTCGAAATAATAGGCATCGCCCGGCCCCAGCACGCGCACCTGCCCGGCCACCGTCACCTCCAGGCGGCCGCGGATGATGACGCCGCCCTCCTCCCCGTCATGGCTGAGCATGACCCGGCCGGTATCGGCGCCGGGCGCATAGCGTTCGACCAGGATCTGCAAGGCCCGTCCGGTAAGATCGGCGCCGACTTGGCGATAGCTGATCTTGCCCTTGCCGACCTCTGCCAGTTCGTCTGCCTTGTAGAAGGCCTTGCGCGGCGCCGGCGCTTCGAAGGCAAAGAATTCCGCCAGGCTCATCGGAATGCCGTCGAGCACGCGCTTGAGTGCGCCGACCGAAGGATTGACCTGATTCGCCTCGATCAGCGAAATGGTCGCGTTGGTCACCCCGGCGCGGCGCGCCAGTTCGCGCTGGGACAGTTTCCGCCCCTGGCGGACGGATTTCAGCCGGGCGCCGATATCGATTTCCATGGCCGGTTCCAGATCCCTGTTTCGATGTTCAATATATTGAACATTCTGAACCGGCTACCCTATAGTTTCAACGACTTAGTCGGATGCAGAAAAGCGTTGTTTCGGCATCCCAAACTCCCACAATCGGGGAACTGTTTCTTCCTTCTTCGCTGCGCTGAAAGCCGGAGACGCTGCCATGACCGTCATGACCAAACCCGCCGCCACGACCGTGCCCAACGACCTCGAATCCTGGTGGATGCCGTTTACCGCCAACCGGCAGTTCAAGGCCAAGCCGCGCCTTCTGGTCGGCGCCAAGGACATGCACTACACCACCTATGACGGCCGCCAGGTGCTCGACGGCACCGCCGGCCTGTGGTGCGTCAATGCCGGTCATTGCCGCAAGCCGATCGTGGAAGCGATCCAGAAACAGGCGGCCGAGATGGATTTCGCGCCGACCTTCCAGATGGGCCATCCCAAGGCGTTTGAATTCGCCGCCCGCCTCGCCCATCTGGCGCCGGGCGATCTGAACCATGTCTTCTTCGCCAATTCCGGCTCTGAGGCGGTGGATACCGCGCTGAAGATCGCCATCGCCTATCACCGCGCCCGCGGCGAAGGCGCGCGCACCCGCCTGATCGGCCGTGAGCGCGGCTATCACGGCGTGGGCTTCGGCGGCATTTCGGTCGGCGGCATCGTCGCCAACCGCAAGGTCTTCGGTCCGCTTCTGGCCGGTGTCGACCATCTGCCGCATACCCATAACCTCAAGGAAATGGCGTTCTCGCGCGGCCAGCCGGAATGGGGCGCGCATCTGGCCGACGATCTGGAGCGGATCATCGCCCTGCACGATGCCAGCACCATCGCTGCCGTGATCGTCGAGCCGGTGGCGGGCTCGACCGGCGTGCTGATCCCGCCGAAGGGTTATCTGCAGAAGCTGCGGCAGATCTGCGACAAGCACGGCATCCTGCTGATCTTCGACGAGGTGATCTGCGGTTTTGGGCGCACCGGCGCGGCCTTCGGCGCCGACACGTTCGGCGTGCTGCCCGACATGATGACGGTGGCCAAGGGCCTGACCAATGCCGCGGTGCCGGCGGCGGCGGTGTTCACCCGCAAGCATGTGCATGACGCCTTCATGACCGGTCCGGAGCACATGATCGAGCTGTTCCACGGCTATACCTATTCGGCCCATGCGCTGGCCTGCGCTGCCGGTCTTGCGACGCTCGATGTCTATCGCGACGAAGGCCTGTTTGAGAATGCCAAGGCGCTGTCGCCCTATTGGGAAGATGCCGTGCACAGCCTCAAGGGCGTGAAAAACGTCATCGACCTGCGCAATATCGGCATCATGGCCGGCATCGAACTGGCCAGCCGCGAGGACGGCGTGGGCAAGCGCGGCTATGACGTCTTCATCAAATGCTACGAGAAGGGCCTGATGGCGCGCCAGACCGGCGACACCATCGCGCTGTCGCCGCCGCTGATCCTGAACAAGGGCCATATCGACGACATGTTCGGCATCCTGCGCGAAGCGATCGAGGCCACCGATTAGGCCGGTCGCAGCAGCCAGCCTTGAAAGGGAAAAAGCCCGACTGAAAAGCCGGGCTTTTTCTTTGTCCCCGTATTTACGCCGTGCCGAGGCGGCCTTCGTATTCCTTCTCCAGCCGCGCACGCCTGGACCCGGCTATTCGTAGAGGTAGCCCTACAAGCTTCTGATCAGGCCGCCATCGACGCGGATCTTGCTGCCGGTGATGTAGCTTGCGCGCGTACTGGCGAGGAAGGCCACGACATCGGCCAGTTCCTCCGGCCGGCCGTAGCGCGCCATCGGAATGGTGGCCTGCGAGGCCTTGGCGATCTCCTCGCGGGTCTTGCCCTGCTTGGCCGCCGCAGCCGCATCGAGCTGATCGACGCGATCCGTATGGATGCGGCCGGGCAGAACGAGATTGACGGTAACGCCTTTCTTCGCGACTTCAGCGGCCAGGGTCTTTGACCAGCCGAGCACCGCCATGCGCAGGCCGTTGGACAGCGCCAGATTCGGAATCGGCTGCTCCACGCCGGAGGATGCAATGGTGATGATCCGCCCCCAGCCGCGCTCAAGCATCGGTGGCAGCAGACGGCCCGTCAGATGAAAGATATGGCCGGCCATGGCGGCGAATTGCTGCTGCCACAGTTCCAGTGGAATTTCGGCGGCAGCGCCTGGCGGTGGTCCGCCGCTATTGTTGACCAGGATGTCGACGCCCTGCGGCAGAAGCTGATCCGCCAATGCATCGACTGAGGCACGCTCCGCCAGATCAAGCTTTGCCGCGCTCAGCCGCGCGGCGACATCCGCTGGCTCGCGCGCGATCCAGGCTTTGGTGTCGTCCACGCTGCGCGCCGCCGCAATGACGGTTGCGCCTTCGCGGGCCAGCGCTGCAGCGCAGGCCGCGCCCAGGCCGCGGCTGGCGCCCAGCACCAGCGTGCGTTTGCCGTGCAGTCCCAGTTCCATCAGCCGATCTCCTGCAGGCGCTTTGTCTGGCGTGCAATCATCCGTTCGATCTCGGCAAGGTCGAGCGCCGAAAGCTTCGGTCCTGGCTTGCGCAGCGCCGCAGAAGCAATGGCGCCGCGCTTTTGCAGCACATATTTGCGGATCGCAAGGCCAGGGCCCGGCTGCTGCTCGTAGCGCGCCAGCGGCAGATAGGCATCGAAAATGTCCCGGGCGCGGTCGGGCTTGCCTGCCTTATACGCCTTCACCACCTCCACCATCATCTCAGGATAGGCAAAGCCGGTCATCGCGCCATCGGCGCCGCGCTCCATTTCCTCGGGCAGGAACACGCCGCCATTGCCGACCAGGATGCTGACGCGGCGCAGATCGGTCATCGCGCGCAAGGCCGTCAGCTTGGCAAGTCCCGGCCAATCCTCATGCTTCAGCATCACGCAGGACGGCAGCGATTTGATGATGCGGGCAATCACGCCCGGCGTCATATGCACATTGGTCGACTGCGGGAAATCCTGCACGACAAAAGGCGTGGAGGTGCCGATGGCCTCGGCGGCATTCTCGTAATAGGCGACGATCTGATCGTCCGTCTTCAGCGTGCCGGGCGGCGCGATCATCACGCCGGATGCGCCGTCATCCATCACCGCCTTGGTCAGTTCGCCCATCGAGGCAAAGCCAGGGCTGGAAACACCCACGACTACCGGCAGCTTGCCGTCCAGCCGTTTCAGCACCCGCTGCACGAAGCTGCGCGATTCCGCCAGGGTGAGCTTGGGCGCCTCGCCCATCATGCCCAGCAAGGTGAAGCCGGTAACGCCCTTTTCCAGATAGAAGTCGACCATGCGGTCGGTGCTTTCGAGATCGAGCGCGCCCGTGTCGGTAAAGGGCGTGACCGCGATGATGAAGACGCCATTGGCGGATTCGTCGAGCTTTGCCATCAGAAAGGCCTCTTGTCGTGGCGTGAGCGTTCAGGTTTGGAGAAGTTTGCCGGGATTGAGAATGCCGGCGGGATCGAACAGGCGCTTCAGGTCGCGCATCATTTGCAGCGCCACATCGGACTTGTAGCGGGGCAGCTCATCGCGCCGGAGCTGGCCGATTCCATGTTCGGCGCTGATGCTGCCGCGATAGCGGTGCACGAGATCGTGGACGATGGCATTCAGCGGGCCGGTCAGCGCATAGAAGGCACCGTCATCCATATGCGCGGCGCGCTGCAGATTGTAGTGAAGGTTGCCATCGCCGAGATGGCCGAAGACGAGGAACTGCAGGCCCGGATAGACGGCCTCAATGGCCTGCTCGCATTCATCCATGAAGGCCGCCAGCCGTCCGATGGGCAGGGCGATGTCATGCTTGATGGTCTTGCCTGCGCGCACCTGAGCCTCCGAGATGCCCTCGCGGATGCGCCAGAGCGCCTTCGTCTGCTCGCTGCTTTGCGCCACGACGGCGTCGGTGGCAATGCCGGCTTCCATCGATTCGGTTAGCACCTCCTCAAGAAGACTGGCGATATCCGCCTTGGCGTCGGTGTCGCTCAGCTCCATCAGGACGATGGCCGGGGGCACGGCGGCGAAGGGAGATACAGCACCGGCGACATGGGCCAGCACCAGATCGACGCAGGCCCTTGTCATGAATTCAAACGCCGTCAGCCGGTCGCCGGCGCGGCTGCGCAGACGGGTGAAAAGCTCCAGCGCCGCTTCGCGATTCGGCAGCGCGACCATAGCGGTTGCGCGCGCCGATGGAGCGGCATAGAGCTTCAGCACGGCGCCGGTAATGACGCCCAGAGTGCCTTCCGAGCCGATGAACAGATCGCGCAGATCGTAGCCGGTATTGTCCTTGCGCAGCGCCTGCAGCCCATCCCAGATCCGGCCATCGGCCAGCACAACTTCCAGCCCCAGGGTCAGTTCGCGCGCATTGCCATAGCGCAGCACGGCGATGCCGCCGGCATTGGTGGCGAGATTGCCGCCGATGGTACAGCTACCTTCCGCGCCGAGACTTAAAGGAAAGAAGCGGCCAACCTCGCAAGCCGCCTGCTGAATTGTTGCCAGCACACAGCCGGCATCGGCGGTGATGGTATTGCCGACCGGATCGATTTCGCGGATGCGGTTCATCCGGGTCAGACTGAGGATCACCTGCCCTCCGCTCATATCCGGCGTCGCGCCGCCGGCCATGCCGGTATTGCCGCCCTGCGGGATGACAGCCACGCCCTGCTGGCTGCAGAAACGCAAGACGGAAGCAACCTCTTCGGTGCTGCCGGGCCGCACGACCGCCAGAGCCCGGCCGCGGTATTTCTTCATCCAGTCGACGACATAGGCCTGCTGATCCGCATCCGCGGTCAGGACATGATCCTTGCCGACGATGCCGGCCAGCTGATCGGGAATGGCGGTCATTTGCGCGTGATCTGCCGATTCTTGACCCGCCATTCGTCAGGTGACATGCGCGGAATCTCGAAGCGGTCGCGAGTGCGGGTATACCAGCCCGCCCCATGCATGCGGCCGATCAGGTCCAGCGCATCGGGATCGACATGCAGATTGTCGTCGATGGCGTTGTCCGCGATATGCAGATGCAGGATTTCGCCGGTTACCAAAGTGCGGTTGAACGGCAGCGAAACCGTGTTGAACAGCCGGCATTCGAAGCTGACCGGGGATTCTGCAATGCCAGGGACCGCGATCTGCCTGGAGTAACGCGGGGTGAAACCAGCCTCGGTAAACTCGCTGACCCCTTCGGGGAAGTCGATGGCGCTGGCGACCATCGGCAAAGCCATGTCATGGCTGACCAGGTTCACGACGAACTCGCCGCGCTCGAGAATGTTGCGGGCGGTGTCCTTGTGCGGCTTGCCGTCGTCGCGCTTGCTGCCCTCGATGCCGATGATCAGCAGCGGCGGCGCATTGCTGAAGACGTTGAAGAAGCTGAATGGCGCGGCATTCAGGCCGCCATCGGCATTTAAGGTGGAAACCAGCGCAATCGGGCGCGGCATCACCGTGCTGACCAGCAGCTTGTAGATCCGGTCAGGCGGCAGGGAAGACGCGGCAATATCCATCGCAGCGGTCACCAGCCCAGGCGCACACGGCCAAGCGCCATGGTCACGGCTGCCTGGGTAGGCTCGATCACCGGGATTCCCAGCGCCTCCTGCAGGGGATCGCGGAACACCGCCATGCCGGCGCAGCCCATGACGATGGTATGGGCCTGACGTTCATCACGCAGGCGTTTTCCGGTTTCGATCATGCGCGCCAATGTGCGCTCACGGTCGGCCAGCTCCGCCACGGTCAGTCCGATGGCAAGCTCGCCTGCCAGACGGTCCCGCACGCCCATGGCGCCCCACAGCCGCAGATGGCGCGGAATCGAGCCTTCCAGAATGGCGATGACGCCGAAGCTGTGCCCCATGGTGAGCGCCGTCAGCACGCCGCATTCGGCAATGCCCAGCACCGGACGCTTCACGGCTTCGCGGACGACATAAAGGCCCGGATCGCTGAAGCAGGCAATGACGAAGGCGCCGACTTCGGCTTCGTGGCTTTTGGCCAGCCGCGCCAGCGGCAGCGTCACCGTCTCCACATCATGCTGGCTTTGAATGCCCGGCGGACCTTCCTTCAAGGTCATCGTGCGGATCGCCGGACCACCTGCAAGCCGCAGCGGCTCCAGCGCCGCATCGATTCCGGCTGTGACGCCTTCATTCGAATTCGGGTTGATCACAAGGATTGTTTGCGTCATCGCGCGACCTCCGGCAGACGCGGATAGTCTAAGCCAGCGCGATCAATCTGTCGGTGGCATGCTCCTTGCTTATTTGTCTTGCGCCCTTAACGCGATGTTATGGGGCAGCCGGTTTTCGGCGCTTCATGCGATGACCAATTCAGACGGCGTATGGGAGGCCCGCATGTCGTTGAATCTCAGGCAGATCGAAGTTTTCCGCGCGGTGATGAGCACGGGATCGATCAGCGGCGCATCGAAGGTTCTGCATGTTTCGCAGCCCGCGGTCAGCCGCCTCTTGTCCTACACGGAGACCCGCGTCGGCTTCCCGCTCTTCGAACGCATCAAGGGGCGGCTTTATGCAACCCCTGAGGCGAAACGTCTTTTCCGCGAGGTGGATCATGTCTACCTTGGCGTGCAGCGGGTCAATGAGGTGGCGCATTCGCTGGCCGAGCGGCGGCAGGGCGTGCTGCATGTCGTCTCCAGCCCAAGTATCGGCCATGTGCTGATTCCGCAGGCAATTGCACAGCTTTGCCAGCAATTCACTGATGCAAAAGTCACCTTCAATTTCCTCAATTACGCGCCGCTGCGGGACAGGCTGCTCAATCATCAGGCTGATATCGGCGTGATCAGCACGCCGATCGATCACCCCAATCTGGAAACCAAGCCCTTAGGCGAAAGCACCGTCTGCTGCGTCTGCCCGGCGGATCATCCGCTGACGCAGAAAGCCATGCTGAGCCTGGCCGATCTCGCCGATTATCCACTGATCTCCTATGACCGCGAGACGCCTTACGGCCGCATGGTGACGCAGATGTACAATGAGGCGGGCCTGCCGCTGAAATCCACCATCGAAGTCGGCTCGCCGCAAAGCGCCTGCGCACTGGTGCAGGCCGGTGCCGGCATCGCGCTGGTCGACGAATTCTCGCTGCATAACTGGCCGAACGGGCAATTGATGGCGCGGCCTGTGGCTGGCGCACCGGTGATGATGGCCAATCTGGCTTTCCTGCGTTTTGAGCCGATGTCGCAGCTGGCGCAGTCGTTTGTGCAGATATTGCGCAAACTGATGGCGGCCAACGGCTTCTCCCTGAAGGACGACCGTCAGGAAGGAGGCTGGCGTCATTAAGGATGACCCGCAGCCTCCCCTTAACATCGTGTTAAGGGCGGCCGACAAACCAGCATGCGACATTCTGGTGCTGCATTGCGAAGATTTGGACGCAAACGCTGGTCCTAATCAGCAACCGAGTGGAGCAGGATGAGTGATTTCGACTTGGTGGTGCGCAATGGCCGCATCGCCACTGCGAGCGACGTTTTCGAGGCCGATATCGCGGTCCGCGACGGGGTGATAGTCGAGATAGCGAAAGGCTGCGGCCGGGGGGTGCGCGAGATCGATGCCGCCGGACGCTGGGTGCTGCCGGGCGGCATCGACAGCCACTGCCATGTGGAGCAGCTCTCCGGCATGGGCGTGATGTGCGCGGACGATTTCTATTCCGCCACCGTTTCCGCCGCCTTCGGCGGCACCACCACGATCATTCCCTTCGCCGCCCAGCACCGGAACATGAAGATTCCGGACGTGCTGGCCGATTACAGCCGCCGCGCCGCCGAAAAGGCGGTGATCGACTACGGCTTCCATCTCATCTTGGCGAATCCGGACGAGACCGCGCTCAACACCGACCTGCCGCAGGCGATCCGCGACGGCATCACCTCGCTCAAGGTCTACATGACCTATGACAAGCTGAAGCTGGACGATCATCAGCTGCTCGACGTGCTCGCCGTCGCCGCGCGCGAACAGGCGCTGGTCATGGTGCACGCCGAAAACCACGACATGATCCGCTGGCTGGCGCATCGCCTGCTGGAACAGGGCCATACGGCGCCGAAATTCCATGCCGTGGCGCATGATCCCATCGCTGAGAGCGAGGCGACCAACCGCGCCATCGCGCTGTCCCGCCTGCTGGGCGTGCCGCTGCTGATCGTGCATGTCTCGGGCCGGGAGGCGATCCATACGATCCGGCGCGCCAAGGGCCGCGGCGCCGCCGTCTATGCGGAAACCTGCCCGCAATACCTGTTCCTCACCCAGGAGGATCTCGACCGCGAGGGCCTGCAGGGCGCAATGTTCTGCTGCTCGCCGCCGCCGCGCGACAAGGAATCGCAGGAGGCGGTCTGGAAGGGCATGAAGGACGGAACGCTTTACACGTATTCCTCCGATCACGCGCCCTACCGCTTCGATGAAAGCGGCAAGCTGCCCAAGGGCGATGCCACCACCTTCAAGGACATGGCCAATGGCGTGCCGGGCCTGGAACTGCGCCTGCCGCTGCTGTTCTCCGAGGGCGTGATGGCCGGCCGGATCACCATCCAGGAATTTGTCGCGCTGACCGCCACGAACCATGCGCGGATGTATGGCCTGAGCGGCCGCAAGGGCACGATCGCTGTCGGCGCCGATGCCGATCTTGGCATCTGGAATCCGGATCGCGAAGTCACCGTCACCGCCAGCATGCTGCACGACAATGTCGGCTACACGCCCTATGAGGGCCGCAAGCTGAAAGGCTGGCCGGAAATCGTGATCAGCCGCGGCCGCGTGGTGATCGAAAACAACGAGCTCAAGGTGGAGCGGGGTTCGGGTCAGTTCTTGAAGCGCAAGGCTTCCGAAATGCTGACCAATCCCACGGGCATCTCGGCCGCCGTCGCGCGCCAGATGCTGCGCAGCCTGGTTGGAATGGGAGTCTGAACGATCATGAGTACCCTGAAGCGTCCCTATGGCATCGCGGTGGCCCAGATGGGCCCGGTTCATCTGGCCGATAGCCGCGCATCGGTGGTGAAGCGGCTGATCGAGCTGCTATGCGAGGCCAAGAGCCGCGGCGCCCGGCTGGTTGTCTTTCCTGAACTGGCGCTGACCACCTTCTTCCCGCGCTACTGGATGACCGAGGAAGAAGCCGTGGGGCGCTTCTTCGAGCGCAGCATGCCCGGGCCGGAGACCAAGCCGCTGTTTGAGAAGGCCGCCGAGCTGGAGATCGGCTTCTACCTTGGCTATGCGGAGCTCACGCCCGATGGCCGCCGGTTCAACACCTCCATCCTGGTGGACGAGAAGGCCAAGATCGTCGGCCGCTATCGCAAGATCCATCTGCCCGGCCATTCGCATCACATCGAGACTGCGCCGTTCCAGCATCTGGAAAAGAAATTCTTCGAAGTTGGCGACGAGGGCTTCAAGGTCTGGGAGACGCTCGGCGCCCGCATCGGGATGTGCCTGTGCAACGACCGCCGCTGGGCCGAGACCTACCGCGTGATGGGCCTGCAAAGCGCTGAGATCGTCGCGCTGGGCTACAACACGCCGAGCCACAACATCCACTGGAACGAGCCGGTGCATCTGCGCATGTTCCATCATCTGCTGTCCCTGCAGGCCAATGCCTATCAGAACGGCCTCTGGGTGGCGGCCGCCGCCAAATGCGGCAAGGAAGACGGCTTCCACATGATCGGCGGCTCCGCGATCGTGGCGCCCACCGGCGAAATCACCGCCCAGGCGCAGAGCGAGGAAGACGAGGTGATCTTCACCAATGCCGATCTGGCCTTGGGCGAGACCTTCCGTGAGCACGTCTTCAATTTCGCCAAGCACCGCCGGCCGGAACATTACCGTCTCATCGTCGAGCGTACCGGCGCCGGAGCGCCGCTTGGTACACCGCCGGAGTGAGTTCTGCGCGGTGAGCTGGATGTTGAGAGTTTGATGCTGTCAGCAAGAAGCTGCGACTGATCCTAGAGCCAACAACAAGGGGGTATTCATGACGTTCTTCAGACTTAACCTCGGGCTGGCCACAGCCGGCGCCCTGATGATTTCCTTTGCCGGACCGGTGGCCGCGCAGACGCTGAAAACCGGCGTGGACGCCACCTTCGCCCCGCATGCGATGGTCAAGCTGGGCGGCGGGCTGCAGGGCTTCAACATCGATCTGGGCGAAGAGCTGGCCAAGCGCCTGGGCAAGAAGCTGGAAGTCGAGGGCACGGAGTTTTCCGGTCTCATTCCCGGCCTGAACGCCAAGAAGTATGACTTCGTGCTGGCGCCGGTGACCGTGACGCCGGAGCGCGCCAAGAGCCTTCTGTTCACCGAAGGCTATCTCAACACCGACTTCACCTTTGTTGAAAAGAAGTCCGCGCCGGGCATCAAGTCGCTGGAGGACCTGAAGGGCAAGACCATTGCCGTCAACAAGGGCTCGGCCTACGAAGCCTGGACGCGCGACAATGCCGAAAAGTACGGCTTCAAGTATGACGTCTATGGCAGCAACGCCGACGCGATCCAGGCCGTGCAGTCCGGCCGCGCCGATGCCAATCTGGGCGGCAACACCGTCTCGGCCTGGGCGGCGAAGCAGAATCCCGAAGTCAAGACGACCTACACCATCAGCACCGGCCTTGTTTGGGCGCTGGCCTTCCGCGCCGACGACAAGGCCGGCCGCGATGCCGCATCCATGGCGCTGAAATGCATGAAGAAGGATGGCTTCGTCGCCAAGATCGCCGAGAAGTGGTTCGGCTTCAAGCCGGGCCCGGAGGCCGCTGCGGTCGCCATCGCGCCGGGCCATGGCGTGCCGAACATGGAGGGCTACGACCCGACGCCGGTCACCCTGAAATGCTCGTAAGCGTCATTGCACGAGGGGCATTTTGGCGATTGCCGGTATGAGTAGGAAGCCCATTCTGGAGCTCGTAGGCCTGCGCAAGGCCTACGGCTCCCTGGAAGTTCTGCGCGGGATAGACCTGCGGGTCTATCCCGGCGAACTGGTCTGCGTCATCGGCCCGTCGGGGTCGGGCAAGAGCAGCATGCTGCGCTGCTGCAACCGGCTGGAAGAGTTTCAGGCCGGACAGATTCTGGTCGGCGACACGGATATCAGCCGCCCCGATGTCGACATCAATGCCGTGCGCCAGCATATCGGCATGGTGTTCCAGCAATTCAATCTTTATCCCCACCTGACGGTGCTGGGAAACGTGACGCTGGCCTTGCGCAAGGTTCAGGGCAAGTCGCGTAAAGAAGCCGATCAGCTTGGCATGGCAGCGCTGGAGCGCGTCGGCCTTGCTGATAAGGCGCCGGTCTATCCCGGCCAGCTTTCCGGCGGCCAGCAGCAGCGTGTCGGCATTGCCCGCGCCATCGTGCTGCAGCCCAAGATCATTTTGTTCGATGAGCCGACCAGCGCGCTTGATCCGGAAACCGTGGGCGAAGTGCTCAAGGTAATGAGCCAGCTGCGCGAGAACGGCATGACCATGCTGGTGGTCACCCACGAGATGGGATTTGCCCGCGCCGCCGCCGACCGCGTCGTCTTCATGGATGGCGGTGTGATCGTCGAACAGGGAAAACCGGAAGAGGTCTTCGGTGCGCCGCAACATGACCGCACCAAGGCTTTCCTGGCCCGCTATACCAACGGCCATCACTGATGGACGGTCTCGAACGCTTTCTCTACACCTTCTTCAACGCCGAGGTGGCCGCGCGCTACTGGCCTGACATCATCGCCGGCGCGGGCGTGACTTTGGGCGTGGGCGCGGCCGTATCAGTGACCGGCCTGGCGCTTGGTCTGGCCTTGGCAGTCCTGCGCGCCATGCAACGGCCCTGACTGTCGCTGCCGATTGTTGCCTTCGTCGACATCATGCGCGCCCTGCCGCCGCTGGTCGTCATCATCATCTTCTTCTTTGCCTTCCCGCTGATTGGCCTTGCCATGTCCGCCTTCACCGCGACCTGGCTTTCCCTGTCGCTGGTTCTGGCGGCCTATGCCGAGGAATGCATCTGGGGTGGCATCTTGAGCCTGCCGCGCGGCCAGGCTGAGGCGGCGCGCTCAACCGGCCTGACCTGGTGGCAGACCATGCTGTATGTGATCCTGCCGCAGGCCTTCAGGATCGCGGTGCCGCCGCTGACCAATCGCGTCATCGCCATCAGCAAGAATGTCGCGCTTGGCTCGGTGGTGGCGCTCAGCGAGGTGCTGAACAACGCTCATTCCGCCACCAGCAATGCCGGCAATCCGACGCCGCTGACCATGGCCGCCGCGGCCTATCTGGTGATCTTCATTCCCGTCATCCTGGCGGCACGCCGCCTGGAAGCCCGCTGGCAGTGGAAGATCTGAGATGGACGCCATCCTGCACAACTTCTTCAACATCGGCGTCTTCCAGGAGGTGCTGCCGTATCTGCTGCAGGGCCTGCTGACCACTGTTGGCCTGTCCGCCCTGGTGATCCCGCTGGGTCTGGCAGGCGGGCTGTTCGTCGCGCTTGCCGGGACACAGACCGAAAACCGCCTGATCCGCGTCCTGATCGCGGTCTATGTCGACGTATTCCGCGCCATGCCGCCGCTGGTGCTGCTGATCTTCATCTATTTCGGCTTTCCGTTCCTGGGGATCGAGCTGCCCAAGCTGCTGGCGGTTGCGCTCGGTTTCCTGCTCAACAATGCCAGCTATTACGGCGAGATTTTCCGCGCCGGCTTGCTGGCCGTGCCGCAGGGCCAGATGGAGGCGGCGCGCTCCACCGGGCTGACGCGGCTGCAGGCGCTGACCTATGTCGTGGTGCCGCAGGCGACCCGCAACGTGTTGCCCGATCTGATCGGCAACAGTATCGAAGTGGTGAAACTCACCACCTTGGCCAGCGTGGTCGCCCTGCCGGAACTGCTGCGTGTCGCCCGCGATGCCCAGTCGCTGCTTTACAATCCGTCGCCGATTGTTCTGGCAGCCCTGATCTACCTGGCTCTGCTCTGGCCCCTGGTCCGCCTGCTCAGCCGGCTGGAACACAAGAACATGGTCGGCCGGCACTGAGTAACAAAGGCTGCATCAGCGATAGAAGATGTGATCGCCGATGCGCATCAGCCGCTTGCGCTTGCCGCCCCAGTTTGGCTTCACCTTCGCGCTGTGAAAGAACAGCGCCCCGCCGGTAGGATCGCGGCTGCCGCCCTGCATGGCTTCCTGCGCCACGTCGAGCGCCATGGCCCATTCGTCTTCGCTTTGCGGCCGGTCGGTTTTGCCGTCGCAATACCAGCTGAACTGGCAGCGTCCCTTGGCCGTGTCATCTTTTTGCGAGATCACGCCGCAGATCGTGCTGGGGAAATGCTCGCTCCTGGTGCGGTTGAGCACCGTATGCGCGATGGCAAGCTGGCCCTTGCGGCTTTCCGTCTTGCCTTCCCAATAGACAGCGAGCGCCAGGCATTGCGTCTCGTCCTGCAGCAGATGCGGCGCAGCCGGCTGCGTTTTGGCAAATACCGGCCACAGCGCCAGAAGGAAGGCGCCGCAGGCGATCTTCGGAAGCGCCCCGTGCGTCACGCCAGGCATCTCCGCGTGGACTGAATGCGAGGCGGGAAATCGTTGTCGATCTGCATGTCACGCCCTATTGCAAGCCGCGCAAGCGCTGGAACTGCTTCAACGCATAGGAATCCGTCATGCCACTGATGAAGTCGGTCACCGACAGCAGCCATTCGTAACGGCTGGCAGTTGCCTTCGGCGGCTGCGGCATCAGGCGCAGTAACGCCTTCTGGCGCGGCGCCAGCGCCTCCAGCCTGCCGCCGGACCGCTCGAAATCAAGATGCGCCGAGCAGAAAGCCTCCAGAAGGCTGGTCAGGATCTCGCCGCCCATCACTTCGGTCTGGAAACGCTCGCGTGTTTCGAAAATGCGCTTCCGCGTGAAGGCGGCAATCTCATCGAGCTGGGATGCAACCGGCGTTTGCGCCATCAGATCGCCGGGCATCTTGCCTGCCATGATGAGGCTTTCCTGCGCGAGGAAAACCTCGACGGCAAAGTCGATCAGATCGCCGATCGCCTTGGCGCGCAGATAGGCGATCTTCCACGGCTCATCGGAGATTTCCTTGTAGCGCGGCGGCTGACGGCGCAGCAGGGCAAGCAGCCTTTCTTCAGCTTCCTCGAAACGCAGGCGGCCGAGCTTGTAGCCGTCCTCGATATCGACCACCGAATAGCAGATGTCATCCGCCGCCTCGACCAGGTAGGTCAGCGGATGCCGCGCATAGCGGTCCTGCCCCAGCCGCACCAGGCCGACGGTTTCCACCATTTCCTCAAACAGCGCGGTCTCGGCCGCGAAATGACCGAACTTGCCTTTCGCCGGATCGGCGGCCAGCGAGCCGAAGGGATATTTCATGAAAGTGGCCAGGGTGGCGCAGGTCAGCCGCAGGCCGCCTGCGTCGCGCCAGTTCTGCAGCCGGGTCATCACCCGGAAGCCCTGGGCATTGCCTTCGAAATGCAAAAAGTCGCGGCGCTGCTGTTCCGACAGGGGCTCCAGCAGGGAGCTGCCGGGACCGGAGCGGAACCAATGCTGGATGGTCGCCTCGCCGAAATGGCCAAAGGGCGGATTGCCGATATCATGGCCGATGCAGGCGGCCGCAACGATATGGCCGAACTCGGCAGCGCTTAAGCCCGCGAGATCGGCGCCATGACGCTCCACGATGACCTGGCCGACCTGCGCACCGAGCGAGCGGCCGACCGAGGAGACTTCCAGCGAATGGGTCAGCCGGTTGCGCACATAATCGCTCTCGGGGAGCGAATGAACCTGGGTCTTGTCCTGGAGACGGCGGAAGGCGGAGCAGAACACTACCCGGTCCCAGTCCTTCTGGAATGGATTGCGCGCCGCGGTGACCGGTTCGGCGCTACGATGGCCAAGCCGCTGGGCCGACAGAAGCTGGGACCATTGCATCGTCATGCGCGCACTTTGAAGACAAGAAGACCGCCTTTCAAGCACTTGGCCGCAGCCGCTCGGCCACGCACAGTTTTTGATTGAAATATTATCGGTTAAAACCCGAAGATATGACGGTCAGGGAAGCAGGCCACCAGTATGAACACCCCCATCATTGCCGCGATCGCGACCGCCGCGCCCCTGGTCGTTGCCCTGCTTTGCGTCTATGTGCTCCGCAAGCTGGATGGCGGCCGCCACCTGTCCTTCTGGGCCATCGCCCATGCCGCGCTGGCGGCCGGCATTGCCGTGGTCGGCTTCGTTCCGGCAAGCGCCCGCGACCTGCTGCCCTGGCCTTTGCTTGCCGCTGCCACGGCTTCCACGCTGATCTGGTCCGTGCTGCTGGTCGCCGGCATCCGCGTGCTGCTTGGAAAGCCTGATCGCCTTGGCCATGCGCTGCTGATCGGCATCGGGCTGACCATCGTTGTCAGCATCGTGCAGCATCTCTATCCATCCCTGCGCCAGCCCAGCGCATCGGCCGTGACTGGCGCCATCGTGCTCTATGGCGGCGCGATGCTGATCTGGCAGCGCCATTCGGTGCTGTATGTCGGCACCGGTATTCTGCTGCTCTATCGCGGCTTGCAGGCTCTTTATGTCGCCACCCTGCTGGCGGAACGCCAGCAGTCGCTCGACCTGCCGCTGGCTCTCTCTATCTTCACCAATCTTCTGACCGGCCTCGGCCTGATCATGATCGAGCTGGACAATGCCCGCCGGCGTGAGGGCCAGGCACGCGAGACCGAGCGCGATACCCGCCAGTTTCTGGAAACCGTGCTGGACAGCATGCCGGCGACGATGACCTACAAGGACACCAACCTGCGCTATCGCATCGTGAACCGGCAGATGCGCGCGCTGCTGAAGCCTTATGGCGAGGATGTCATCGGCCGCACCTGGTCGGAGATCGCCGGCGCCGATGTCGCCACAGTCGTGGAGGACATCGACCGCCAAATCCTGAAGACCGGCGAGCCGACGCATATTGAGCAAGGCTGGACCGGGCCGGACGGAAAGCCCGTGGTGATCTGGGCCCTGAAGATGCCCTTGCGCGATTCAGCCGGCGACATTCAGGGCGTGATCACCTGCGGCATCGATGTTACCCGGCTGAAGGAAACCGAAATCCAGCTGATCGAGCAGCGCGAGGCTGCCGAGGCCGCCAGCCGTGCCAAAAGCGTCTTCCTCGCCAATATGAGCCATGAGCTGCGCACGCCGCTCAATGCCATCATCGGCTTCGCCGAGATGATGATGAAAGGCTATCTCGGCCAGCTTGCCGGACAGCAGCAGGATTACGTCACGCATATCTATCAGTCCGGCGAACATCTCCTGCGTCTGGTCAGCGACCTGCTCGATCTGTCGCGGCTGGAAAGCGGCAAGCTCGATCTGAACATCGTTGATTGCGACTTCGACCGGCTGGCCGAGGCAGCCCTGGCGATGGTCGAGCCGCAGGCGCAGCAGGCGCAGGTGAAGCTGGTCTTTGCGCCGACCAAATTGACGGTGCGGGCGGACGAACGCGCCCTGACGCAGATCCTGGTCAACCTGCTGGGCAATGCCGTGAAGTTCAACCGCCCGGACGGCAAGGTCGAAATCAAGGCCTCGATGATGCATGGCATCCTGCGGATGACCGTCGAAGATACCGGCATCGGCATGAGCCCTGCCGAAAGCCGCGCCGCGATCCAGCCGTTCCATCGCGCCGATGTCTATCGTACACGCGCCAATAGCGGCGCCGGCCTGGGATTGTCGATCTGCCGCAGCCTGGTCGAGTTGCATGGCGGCCGGCTGGAAATCCGCAGCCAGCCCGGCCAGGGTACCAGCGTCGAAGTTGCATTGCCGGCCTGATACCCGCCCGCATCGCCGCCAAGGTCACCGCACGCCCCTTGCCTTCGTGCCTGCGACGCGTCACAAATTCGGTAAACCATAAACAATCGCCAGGGAGAGAAACCATGATGCAACGCCGCGATTTCATCCGTATGGCGCTTTATGGCAGCGCCGCGCTGTCTCTGCCCATGGCATTCGGCCGCAGCGCTCAGGCCCAGGCCATCGACACGCTGAAGCTGTTCGTTCCCGCCAATCCCGGCGGCGGCTGGGATCAGACCGCGCGCAGCATGGAGCAGGCGCTGAAAGCCGCCGGACTGATCAAGGGCGCGCAGGTCACCAATGTCGGCGGTGCGGGCGGGGCAGTCGGCCTGCCGCAATTCGTCAATCAGTGGAAAGGCCAGGGCAACGCGCTGATGGTCGGCGGCATGGTCATGGTCGGCGCGCTGATCGCCAACAGGTCGCCGATCAAGCTGACTCAGGTGACGCCGATTGCGCGGCTGACCGGTGAATATCAGGTCGTCGTGGTGCCGGCCAATTCGCCGCACAAATCGATGCAGGATCTCATCGCCGCCTTCAAGGCCGATCCCAGCAAGGTCTCCTGGGCCGGCGGCTCGGCAGGCGGATCGGACCATATCCTGGCGGGCATGATTGCGAAGGCATCCGGTGGCGATCCGAAGAAGGTCGCCTATGTCGCCTATCCGGGCGGCGGCCCGGCCCAGGCAGCGCTGCTCGGCGCGCAGGTGACCTGCGGCATTTCGGGCTATGGCGAGTTCGGTGAGCAGATCAAGGCCGGCAAGCTGCGCGCGCTCGGCATCTCGGCGGACAAGCGCCAGCCAGGCATCGACATCCCGACACTCAAAGAGCAAGGCGTGGATGTCGAGCTGGTCAACTGGCGCGGCGTCTTCGCGCCGCCCGGCGTGAAGCCGCAGGATCGCGACGCGATGATCGACCTGATGGCCAAGATGAATGACAGTCCCGCCTGGAAGGAGCAGCTCAAGGCCAAGGACTGGACGCCGCTTTTCCTCGCGGGCGATGACTATGCCAGATATATCGAAGCCGAGAACAAGCGGATCGAAGGCATCCTGACCGAACTTGGCCTGGCTTGATGCGGCGGCTTGCCCGGCCGGAGGTGCTGCTGTCCCTGGGCGTCATCGCGCTGGGACTGGTGGCGCTGGATCAGACCTGGCGGATTCCGGTCTCGCCGCTTTATGCCAAGGTGGGACCAACCGCGATGGCCTATGCCGCCAGCATTCTGCTGCTGGGCCTGGGCGTCGCGTCGCTCATCCAGGCCTGGCTGGGCCGCTGGCAGATAGACGCCGAGGCAGAAGCCTCTGAACCGGTGCAATGGCGCAGCGTCGGCTGGCTGCTGGCCGGTCTGGTGCTCAATGTCGGCCTGATCGGCCCGCTTGGCTTCGTGCCGGCTTCGGCTTTGCTGTTTGCCTGCACGGCGCGCGCCTTCGGCAGCTTCCGTCCCTTCCGCGACCTGCTGATCGGCGCCGTGTTTGCCGCCATCGCCTATTTCGGTTTCGCCAAGCTGCTGGGCATCAATATCGGGGCAGGCCTATTGGAAGGATTGCTCTGAGATGGAAACGCTCGGCTTCCTTGCCGATGGTTTCGCCATCGCGCTGCAACCGGCCAACCTGCTCTGGGCCTTGCTGGGCGTAACGCTGGGCACAGCCGTCGGCGTTCTGCCCGGCCTCGGCCCGGCGCTGACTATCGCGCTGCTGCTGCCGATCACCTTCAGCGTCCCGGCCACCGCCGCCTTCATTCTGTTTGCCGGCATCTATTACGGCGCGATGTATGGCGGCAGCACCACCTCGATCCTGCTGAATACGCCCGGCGAAAGCGCCACCATCATCACGGCGCTGGAAGGCCACAAGATGGCGCGCCAGGGCCGCGCGGCGGCCGCCCTGGCGACGGCGGCAATCGGCAGCTTCGTTGCCGGCACCATCGGTATCCTGGGACTGACCTTTCTGGCGCCGCCGCTGGTGGAACTGGCGCTGCAATTCGGACCGGCGGATTACTTTTCGCTGATGGTCGTGTCCTTCATCGCGGTTTCTGCCGTGCTGGGCAGTTCGGTGCTGCGCGGCCTGACGTCGCTTGGCCTGGGACTGCTGCTGGGCCTTGTCGGCATCGACATGCAGACGGGACAGCCGCGCTTTACCTTCGGCCTGCCGGAACTGCTCGATGGCATCAACGTCATCGTCGTCGCGGTCGGCCTGTTCGCGGTGGGCGAGACGCTTTATCTGGCAGCGCGGCCGAAATACCACGGCAGCATCGCCCCGCTGAAAGGCCGCGGCTGGATGACGCGCAGCGACTGGGCGCGCTCATGGAAGGCCTGGCTGCGCGGCGCGGCACTCGGCTTCCCGTTCGGCACCCTGCCGGCCGGCGGTGCCGAAGTGCCGACCTTCGTCAGCTATTACGTCGAGAAGAAACTCTCCAAGCATCCGGAAGAATTCGGCCATGGCGCCATCGAAGGCGTGGCTGGCCCCGAAGCCGCCAACAATGCTTCCGCCGCCGGCGTTCTGGTGCCGATGCTGGCCCTTGGCCTGCCGACTTCGGCCACCGCAGCGATCATGCTCTCGGCGTTTCAATCCTATGGGATCAATCCCGGGCCGCTTCTGCTGCAAAGCCAGCCAGAACTGGTCTGGGGCCTGATCGCTTCGCTGTATGTCGGCAACGTGATCCTGCTGATCCTCAACCTGCCGCTGGCCGGGCTCTGGGCCAAGGTGCTCGCCATTCCGGCGCCATGGCTCTATGGCGGCATCCTGGTCTTCGCCACCATCGGCACCTATGGCATCAGCCAGTCGCCGATCGATCTGATCCTGCTCTACATCATTGGCGGCATGGGCTATCTGATGCGGCGCTTCGACTATCCGACCGCGCCGGTGATCATCGGCATGATCCTTGGCCCCTTCGCCGAGCAGGAATTCCGCCGCGCGATGACGATCTCTGGCGGCGATCTGACGGTCTTCGTCACCCGGCCTTTGAGCTTGACCCTTCTGATCATTGCAGCAGTTCTGTTACTGGGGCCGATCCTGCTGCGCCGCCGGATGGTGCAGCGGCGATCACCTTTTCGCCATCATCATGACAATTGACGCTACGTGATGGTCGTCACTGTAAACGGGACAGCGCATCCCTATATTCAATCCTGCGAACGGAATGATGAAGCAGCGTCTTCTTTTCGCACTGGGACGGAAGGATGAAGCAGCATTTTTCCGTCCCGCATTTCCTCCCCGATGAATCCCCCCAAACTGAGGGACGATCGCAAGATCGTCCCTCTTTTTTTGCCTGCAATATCCGGTTTGCTGTTCCGGCATGGCTTGTCTTCCGCGCGCGCATGGGTCATCAAGACCGTCATGGTTCGCAAGAAAACATCCCGTCCTGCGGCATCCCGCCGCTCCCCTCCCCATCCCGTGCCGCCAGGCTTTGTCACCTTGCCGCCGGTCTCAGCCTTCTTCGCGACATTGGGGAAGGTTTATGTCAAAGACGCCGGCGACGGCACTGCGCCGGTCTATGGCCTGCATGTGCGCCCCAAGCATGCCAACCGCCACGGCACTGGCCATGGCGGCTTTCTCGCCACCCTGGCGGACACGTTCATGGCAGCCTTCGTCCACCACCAGCGGCCGGAGATCGGCACGATGTGGACCGTGCGCCTGACCATGGAATACAAGCGCCCGGCACCGATGGGCGCCTGGCTGGAAGGTCATCTCACCGGCATCGAGCGCGAGGGCGATTTTGTCACCGCCCATTGCGAATTGCGCGCCGGCGATGTCGTCACCAACAAGGCGACGGCGGTCTTCAAGGTCATCGACAAGAAGAGGGGCTGATCAGTTGCCGCGTCGGCAGAAGATGGCGCGGCCGGACGCCTCTTCGAGCCGCAGCTCGTCGCCGCGCCGGGCCGCGCCCCAGCCATTGCCGAGATAGTCGTAGCGCGAGCCGCGCGGCTGCCGCGCCAGTACGACCGGATCTTTGCCCGGCGGCGCCACCACCAGCGTATCGGCCGAGCCGAGAATGGCAAACAGGCTCTCCTCCTGGCAGCGGAACACGATCTGATCGCCATCGCCCGCCAGGCGGCGGGTATCGGCCGAGGGACCGGACGGCTCAGGGATCTGTACCAGGCTGAAGGCTGAGCCCTGCCGCTCGCTCCAGGCCGAGCGCGTGACCGAAACCCGCTGCATTGCAGCCTGAGCATGCTCGGTCGCGATCCGGATGTCGGTATCGCTCGGCTCCATCACGCGGCCGTTGATCACCTTGCTGCCATGGCTGTAGCGGCCCTGCTGGAACGACAGATCCAGCTCGACATTGACAAGCTCACCCGCCGGGCCGGCGGCTGCATTGCGGCGCTGCGAGCGTTCGGCGTAATGCATCAGCGCGCCATTGTAGAAGTTGAAGATGGTATTGGCTGTGCCGCCCTCGTTGAAACTGCGCCATTCGACAATGCGCTCGGGCTGGCCGTTGCGGACGGCGGCTTCCCATTCGGTCTCGCTGCCGGCCTCGGCATAGCGGCCGCGCACAATGGTTGCCCCTTGGGTGATGTCCTCGACGGGACTTTCCATCAAAGTTTCAGCCGGCGGCGCACTGCTTCGGTCCCGGACGTTGAGGCCTTCGGTCTGCGCGGCGGCAGTTGCCTGCCAGGCGCAGGCCAGGATGAGCGAGAGGCCGGCAAAGCGCCGCATCGGCTTGGTCCACAGATCGAGCATGGCACCGCGCCTCCTCTGGCTAATTTGCTTCTGGCTAATTCGCGTCTGGTTAATTCGTTCAATGGCCCCCATGGCTTGCAGCAAATCGTTTAAAAGCGGCAAGAATCGGGCGAGAAGCCTATTCTGCACGACCATCGCATAGGATGCGGCTTTTTACCGCATGACCATCGCGTGACGTGCATCCCCCTGGAAGGGAAAGAGGGGGAAAGTTAAGGATTTTACGTCTATCTTCACCAAGCCGATTTACTTCAGCCGATTCACCGGAGTGTCCGCCTTGCTCAAGGCATGTCATGCCGTCTTTGTCCGGCTGATCCCTGTCTTCCTGCTGTTTGCCGGCGCTGCCGCGCCGCAGAGCAAGGCCCAGACAGCCGTCGCGCAGATCGTAGGCGCGGCGCGGCCGCCTTACGTCGTCGACCGCGATGGCATCGCCAGCGGACCGGCGGTGGAGCTTGTTCAGCTTCTGGCCCGCGATGTCGGCATTCCGCCCCAGGTCCGCATCATGCCCTTCCAGCGCGCCGTGCGGTCCCTGGATCAGGGCGACACGATCTATCCTGCCCTGCTGCGCACGCCAGCCCGTGAAAGCAAGTATGTCTGGATCGGCGAGGTCTTTGCCGACCAGGCTGTATTCTACACGCGCGCTTCTGCGCCAGTCGTCGATGATCTGGACAGCGCGCGGCAACTGAAAAGCATCAGCGTGATGCGCGGCTCGGAGCTCACGGCTCTGCTGCAGTCCTTCGGCCTCGATACCGTCGAACATAACAATTCGGAAATCGACAATGCGCGGCTGCTGCGGGCAGGCCGGATCGATGGCTGGTTCACATTGCGCGCGGTTGGCCGCGCCACCTGGCGGGAACTGGGCTACGCGCCCTCTGAGCTGCGCAGCGGCAAAAGTTTCGCCGTCATGGCCTTCTGGATCGCGGCTTCGGCCAACCTGACGCCTGCGCTGATCGAGCGCCTGCGCGCAGCTTATGCGAAACGCCGCGCCGATGGCAGCTATGCGCGGATCATGGTGCCGCTGCATGAGCCGCTGCTGTGATCGCATGAACTTTATCCGATCCGGTAAAGCAAAAGGGCCGGGATTGCTCCCGGCCCTTTCATGTTTGGCTTGCGCCCGGCCTTACTCGGCCTGCGCGGCGCCTTCGGCGTCGGCGGCTTCGGCCTTCGGTTTCAGCGACAGATCCTCGCCGGTGGCCTGATCGACCACCTTCATCGACAGGCGGACCTTGCCGCGCTCGTCGATGCCGAGCACCTTGACGCGGACTTCCTGGCCCTCCTGCACAACATCGCTCGGCTTGTTGACGCGCTTGGGCGCCATTTCCGAGACATGCACAAGGCCGTCGCGGCTGCCGAAGAAGTTCACGAAGGCGCCGAAATCGACGATCTTCACGACCTTGCCCTTGTAGATCATGCCGACCTCGGGCTCGGAGACGATCGACTTGATCCACTGCACCGCCGCTTCGGTGGCGGCAGTGTCGGAGGACGCGATCTTGATCGTGCCATCGTCTTCGATGTCGATCTTCGTGCCGGTCTTCTCGACGATCTCGCGAATCACCTTGCCGCCGGAGCCGATCACTTCGCGGATCTTGTCCTTCGGCACGGTCATCGTGGTGATGCGCGGCGCATTTTCCTTCACGCCCGCGCGGGTCTCGGTGATCGCCTTGGCCATCTCACCCAGGATGTGGATGCGGCCCTCGCGAGCCTGGGCCAGCGCCACCTTCATGATCTCCTCGGTGATGCCGGCGATCTTGATGTCCATCTGCAGCGAGGTCACGCCCTGGGCGGTACCGGCCACCTTGAAGTCCATGTCGCCGAGATGATCCTCGTCGCCGAGGATGTCCGACAGCACGGCATAGCGGTCGCCTTCCAGGATCAGGCCCATGGCGATGCCCGCCACCGGCGCCTTCAGCGGCACGCCGGCATCCATCAGCGACAGCGAGCTGCCGCAGACGGTGGCCATCGAGGAGGAGCCGTTCGACTCGGTGATCTCCGACACGACGCGGATCGTGTAGGGAAATTCCTCCTTGCTGGGCAGCAGCGGACGGATCGCGCGCCAGGCCAGCTTGCCGTGGCCGATTTCGCGGCGGCCCGGCGAGCCGATGCGGCCAGCTTCACCGACCGAATAGGGCGGGAAGTTGTAATGCAGCATGAAGCTTTCGCGATACTCGCCTTCCAGCGCGTCGATGATCTGCTCATCCGTGCCGGTGCCAAGCGTGGTGACGACCAGCGCCTGGGTTTCGCCGCGGGTGAACAGCGCGGCGCCATGGGCGCGCGGCAGCACGCCGACTTCCGCCACGATCGGACGCACCGTCTTGGTGTCGCGGCCGTCGATGCGCAGGCCGGTATCGAGGATGTTGAAGCGCACGACCTTGGCTTCGAGATCCTTGAAGGCGTCGGCGATATCGACCGGATCGGCCTCGCCTTCGGCGAACAGCGCCTTGGCCTTGGCCTTCACCTCGGCGATCTTGGCGTAACGCGTCTGCTTCACCTTCTCCTGGTAAGCGACGCGCAGCTCGGCCTCGATGCCAGACTCAGCCAGCTTCTTCACGCAGGCCTCATAGCCGGTGCGCTCGGCCAGCGGCATCGGCTCCTTCGCGGCGCGCTCGGCCAGGCCGATGATCGCCTCGATGACCGGCTGGAACATCTTATGGCCGAACATCACGGCGCCCAGCATGACGTCCTCGGGAAGCTGCTGCGCTTCCGATTCCACCATCAGCACCGCATCGGCCGTGCCGGCGACAACCAGATCGAGCTGGCTGTTCGGCTGCTGCTTGGCGGTCGGGTTCAGCACGAACTGGCCATCGATATAGCCAACGCGGGCGGCGCCGATCGGGCCCATGAACGGAATGCCCGACAGCGTCAGCGCCGCCGAGGCGCCGACCATGGCGACGATGTCGGGATCGTTCTCCATGTCATGTGCCAGCACGGTGGCAATGACCTGCGTCTCGTTGCGGAAACCCTCGGCGAAAAGCGGACGGATCGGACGGTCGATCAGACGGGAGACCAGCGTCTCCTTCTCGCTCGGACGACCCTCGCGCTTGAAGAAGCCGCCCGGGATCTTGCCGGCGGCGAACGCCTTCTCCTGGTAATTCACGGTGAGCGGGAAGAAATCCACGCCCGGCTTCGGTGACTTCGCGGCCACGGCGGTGCACAGCACGGTGGTTTCGCCATAGGTCACCATCACGGCGCCGTCGGCTTGGCGGGCGATCTTGCCCGTTTCAATGACGAGCTTGCGCCCGCCCCACATCAATTCAGTTTTGTGGATGTTGAACATATTGACCTTCTTCCTCCTAAGACATCGTGGTCCCTGACCGACGATGCCCGGCGGGACGGCGCCCATCGCCTCCCGCCCGGCCAGCGCGACTGATCGTCAGCCGCACATGGCGAACCGGCCGTCGAGCCCATCCCGACACCCGGCCTGTCCGGAACACGCCATAAAACCAACGCCCGCCACCGGCATTCGGTGCCGGAGGCGGGCGAGAAAAGTCGTGTCCGGTTTACGGCTGCTGACACTCACTGTCGGTGCAGCAACCATATCCTTACTTGCGAAGACCCAGACGCTGGATCAGCGCATCATAGCGCGGCGCGTCGGTCTTCTTCAGATAATCGAGCAGGCGGCGACGCTTGCTGACCATCATCAAAAGGCCCCGGCGCGAATGCACGTCCTTCTTGTGAGTCTTGAAATGCTCAGTGAGGTTGTTGATACGCTCGGTGAGCAGGGCCACCTGGACTTCCGGCGAACCGGTATCGCCCTTCTTGGTGGCGTATTCAGACAACAGAGCGGACTTGCGCTCGGCAGTAATCGACATCGGTGTTTCTCCGCGACATCATAGGTTGAACAAACGCAGCGGCCTGACTTCATCGGCGGAACGCTCGGCCATGCCGACGGCCTTGCCATCTGCCATGACCAGGAGTTCTCCTTCCGGGGGAAGTCCGGGGGCCGCAACCGCGATCCGTATCGACTGGCCATGCCTGAGGCGTTCAGCCTGAGGGCCGGTCACAACCAGGGCCGGGATGTCGTCCAGCGCGGTTTCAACCGGCAACAGATACGCGTGCGCGGCGTCCTTGTGGCATAGATCGTCCAATGAATCCAGCGAAAAAGCCCGGTCTTCGCTAAAGCGGCCGACACGGGTGCGGCGCAGGGCGGTGACATGCCCGTAAGTGCCTAACGCCTCTCCCAAATCCCGCGCCAGGGCCCGCACATAGGCGCCCTTGCCGCAATCCACCTCGAAAACGGCATGATCGGCGTCGGGCAGGTCTATGAGGCGGATGGCATCGATGCGGATCGGGCGCGGCGCAAGCGCGGGCGCATTACCGGCCCGGGCCAGGTCATAGGCTCTGGCGCCGTCCACCTTCAGCGCCGAATAGGCCGGCGGACGCTGCATGATTTCCCCGGTAAACCGCGGAAGAATGGCCTCGATGGCGGTGCGGTCGGGGCGGCTGTCCGAGCGGGCGATCACCTCGCCCTCGGCATCGTCGGTGGCCGTGGCCGCTCCCCATTGGACAGTGAAACGGTAGGTCTTCCCCGCTCCCATGACGTAGGCGACGGTCTTGGTCGCCTCGCCCAGCGCAATGGGCAGGATCCCTGTGGCCAGCGGGTCGAGCGTGCCGCCATGGCCGGCCTTCGCAGCCCCGGTCATGCGCCGCACCCGGGCCAGGCATTGCGTGGACGTCAGGCCCAGCGGCTTGTCGACGATCACCCAGCCATGAACCGGCCGGCCCTTACGCTTCATTCGGTTTCGGACCCGTCTTCGGGCTGATCCTGTTCGGAATCAGCCTTTCGCAGATCGGCCTGCACCTGCGGCGAGCGCAGCAGGCGTTCGACCCGCTCGGCTTCATCGAAGCTCTCGTCCAGCTTGAACGAAAAGCTCGGCGCCAGGCGCAGATTGATGCGCTGGGCCGCCTCGGTGCGAATATAGGCCTGCGCGCGGTTCAGCGCCGCTATGGTCTTCGTTGCATCTTCGCCGCCCAGCGGCATGACGAAGGCGGTGGCATTGCGCAGATCGGGGCTGACGCGCACCTCGGTCACCGTGATCGCGGAGGCGCCGCTGATCAGATCCGGATCGCGGAAATGGCCGCGCAGCAGAATCTCGCTCAGGATATGGCGCAGTTCCTCGCCGACGCGCAGCTGGCGTTGGCTGCGGCCGCCCGGCATCTCGCCGCGCATGCTGCGCGCGCCGCTGCCGGCCGCGCTCCTGCGTCGCGCCATGTCTTTGCTCTCCGTCCGGCTATGGCGCGCGGCTTACAGCTCGCGCGCCACGGTCTCGAGTTCGAAACACTCGATGACGTCGCCCTGCTTGATGTCGTCGTAATTCTCGAACGACATGCCGCAATCCATGCCCTGCTTGACCTCGCGGACATCGTCCTTGAAGCGCTTGAGCGTCGACAGCTGGCCTTCGTGGACCACCACGTTGTCGCGCAGCAGACGCACCTTGGCGCCGCGCTTGACCAGACCCTCGGTGACCATGCAGCCCGCGACCTTGCCGACCTTCGAGATGTTGAACACCTCGCGGATCTCGGCATAGCCGAGGAAGCGCTCGCGCACTGTCGGCGCCAGCATGCCGCTGAGCAGCGCCTTCAGATCATCCAGCACGTTGTAGATGATCGAGTAGTAGCGGATGTCGACGCCGTCGCGCTCGGCCAGGTCGCGCGCCTGCTTGGAGGCGCGGACGTTGAAGCCGATGATGGCGCCCTTCGAGGCCGCCGCCAAAGCAACGTCGGATTCGTTGATGCCGCCGACGGCGCCATGCAGGATGCGCACCGCGACTTCGTCGGTGCTGAGCTTGTTGGCTGCCGCGACGATGGCTTCCAGCGAGCCCTGGACGTCGGTCTTGACGACGATCGGCAGTTCCTTCTGCTCGCCGGCCTTGATCTTGGCGAACATCTGATCGAGCGAGCCGCGCGCCGAGACGACGGTCTTGGCTTCGCGCTGCTTGCGCTCGCGGTACTCGGCGACCTCGCGGGCGCGGCCTTCATTATCGACCACGACGAATTCGTCGCCGGCTTCCGGCGTGCCCTGCAGGCCGAGCACTTCGACTGGCACGGCAGGGCCGGCCACGGCGACATTCTTGCCCTTGTCGTCGATCAGCGCGCGCACACGGCCCCAGGAGGTGCCGGCAACGAAGACGTCGCCGACATGCAGGCTGCCGCGCTGCACCAGCACGGTGGCGACGCTGCCGCGGCCGCGCTCCAGCTTGGCTTCCACCACGACGCCTTCCGCCTTGCGGTCGGGATTGGCCTTGAGGTCGAGGATTTCCGCCTGCAGCAGGATCGCTTCTTCCAGCGCATCCAGGCCCTGCTTGGTCTTGGCCGAGACTTCGATCGACTGCACGTCGCCGCCCAGCTGCTCGACCACGATCTCGTGATTCAGCAGCTCCTGCCGCACCTTCTGCGGATTGGCCTGCGGCTTGTCGCATTTGTTGATCGCCACCACGATCGGCACATTGGCCGCCTTGGCGTGGTGAATGGCTTCCACCGTCTGCGGCATGACGCTGTCATCGGCAGCGACCACCAGCACGACGATGTCGGTGACCTTGGCGCCGCGGGCGCGCATCTGGGTGAAGGCCTCGTGGCCTGGCGTGTCGAGGAAGGTGATCGCCTTGCCCGACTTCAGATGCACCTGATAGGCGCCGATATGCTGGGTGATGCCGCCGGCTTCACCGCTGGCCACGTCGGTCTGACGCAGCGCGTCGAGCAGCGAGGTCTTGCCGTGGTCGACATGGCCCATGACGGTGACGACCGGCGGACGCGGCTTGAGCGCGTCTTCCGGATCCTTCTCGCCGCCCAGCCCCAGCTCGACATCGGATTCCGCCACGCGCTGCACGCGGTGGCCGAACTCGCTCACCACCAGCTCGGCGGTGTCAGCGTCGATGGTCTGGTTGATGGTCGCCATCACGCCCATCTTCATCAGCGCCTTGATCACGTCGACGCCGCGCTCGGCCATGCGGTTGGCGAGCTCCTGCACGGTGATCGTCTCCGGGATGACCACGTCGCGCAGAATCTTCTGCTGCTGTTCGGTGCCCTGGTGATGGGCGCGCTTCTCGCGCTCGATGCGGCGGCGGAACGACGCCACTGAACGCACGCGCTCTTCCTCATCCAGCGCGCTGGTGATGCTCAGCTTGCCCGAGCGGCGCTGGGCGCCATCGCGGCCGCGGCCCGGCGTCGCCTTGGGCGCCACAGCCTTGGCGCCGCGGCGCTTGGCGCCAGCCTCGTCATCCTCATCCTCGATGACGCGGCCCGCCGGTGCGCCCGGCGAGGCCGGAGAGCCAGCCGTCGTCTCGGGCGTGGCCAGACGGCGCGCGGCCTCGGCTTCAGCCTTCTTGCGCGCTTCTTCCTCAGCCCGCTTGCGCGCCTCTTCCTCGGCCTGGCGGCGCAAGGCGGCTTCGCGTTCGGCATGGACGCGCGACAGCTCGTCCTGGCGGCGGCGCATATCCTCTTCGGCCGCACGGCGCATCTCGCCAACGCGGCTGCGCAGCAGCGCATCGCGGGTGCGCGCGGCCTTCTCTTCCTCGGTCAGCGACTTCAGGACCATGCCGGTCGGACGCTGCGGACGCGAAGCCTGACCGCGATCGCGGCCCGGGCGCAGTTCGCCGGTCGGCTGTGCGGTCATGCGCGGCCCCTGGCGCGGCGCTTCAGCAGGACGCGGCGGCTCGGCCGGACGCGGCGCGGCCGCCGGAGCGGCAGCAGCAGTTGTCGCGGGCTCGGAGGCAGTTTGGGGTTGCTCGGCCGGCCTGGCAGCTTCCGCCGCCTTTGCAGCCTCGGCCGCGCGGGCGGCAGCCTCGGCAGCCGCCTTGGCCTCATGCTCGGCCAGGATCTCGGCGCGCGAGGGAACATGGACCGTCGGCGCGGGGGCAGCCGGCTTCGGCGCCGCGGGCGCAGCCGGCGCAGCGGGCTTGGCAGCCGCCGGCGCTTCGGCGGCCGGAGTAGCGGCCTTGGCGGCGCCCGGCGGCACGATCGTGCGCTTCTTGCGGACCTCGACGGTCACCGCCTTGCTCCGGCCATGGCTGAAGCTCTGCCTCACCTGGCCGGTCTCGACGGTCTTCTTCAGCTCCAGCCGCTTGGGCCGGGCTGCCGTCTTGTCCTTGTCCTGCTCGTTCACGTCGCTCATCTAATCCGCTTCCGCCTACCGCTTGAAAACTACCGCTCACCTTGCCCGAGGCGCGCCAAGCTCATCGCACCGCGTCACTGGCCCGTCAACCTTCCCCGGATCGCAGCGCCGCCAGAAGCGCCAGATCCGCCGCCACACGGCGGCTAAACGGCGCCTGCCGCAACAGCAGCCGCTCGTTTTCCGGCCCCGTCACCGCCAGGGTCTCAGCCCCGGCCGCACCGTTACCGTGTAATACCAGCCCGGCACGCCGGGCTTTGGCGACCTGGGCAGCGGCATGCGCCGTCCAGGCCTCCAGGGCGCGGGCCGCCAGATCCGGCGCCACCTGCACCTTGCGCTTGGCGCCACGGGCAAACACGCCCTTGGCCCTTGCTGTTTCTACCGCACCGGGTCCCGGCGCCAGCCAAAGGCCGCGTCCGGGCATCCGGTGTTCCGGGTCGGGGATGACCGCGCCTGCCATATCAACGGCGAAACGCAGCATCCGGTTCGGCGCCATCCGCTGTCCGGTCAGCAAACACCGGCGCAGAGGATGGTTTTCCTCGCCAGGCATTCCTGCCGGGAGCCGGGTTTATGCCGCCGAACCGCCGTTCTGCTCCTCGCCGTCGAACCAATGCTGACGCGCCGCCATAATAATGGCGTTCGCATCTTCATTCGAAAGCCCCTCGCCGACGATTTCCTGCAATTCGTCGCCCGCGAGATCGCCCAGATCATCCAGCGTCTTCACGCCCTTTTCGCCCAGGGCCACCAGCATCGCCGGCGTCAGGCCCTCGATGGCGGCAACCTCGTCGCTGACGCCCAGCGCCTTGCGCTTGTCTTCCAGCTCGGTGTTCAGCTTCTCGACATATTCGAGCGCGCGCTCATGCAGCTCGTGCGCGATATCGCCGTCGAAGCCCTCGATCTCGGCCAGTTCCTCGACCGGCAGATAGGCAAGCTCTTCGACCTTGGTGAAGCCTTCGGTGACCAGAAGCTGGGCCAGGGTCTCGTCCACATCCAGCGCATCGATGAAGAGCTGGCTGCGCTCGCGGAATTCCTTCTGGCGGCGCTCGCTTTCCTCTTCCTCGGTCAGGATGTCGATGTCATAGCCGGTAAGCTGCGAGGCCAGACGCACATTCTGGCCGCGGCGGCCAATCGCCAGCGACAGCTGATCGGTCGGCACCACGACTTCCACCGAATTGGCTTCTTCGTCGAGCACGACCTTGGCGACTTCCGCCGGAGCCAGCGCGTTGACGATGAAGGTGGCCGGATCGGGCGACCACTTGATGATGTCGATCTTCTCGCCCTGCAGTTCGTTCACCACGGCCTGCACGCGGCTGCCGCGCATGCCGACGCAGGCGCCGACGGGATCGATCGAGTTGTCGTTCGACACCACGGCGATCTTGGCGCGGCTGCCCGGATCGCGCGCAACCGCGCGGATCTCGATGATGCCGTCATAGACTTCCGGCACTTCCTGGGCGAACAGCTTGGCCATGAACTGCGGATGCGAGCGCGACAGGAAAATCTGCGGCCCGCGCGGCTCGCGGCGCACGTCGTAGATGTAGGCGCGCACGCGGTCGCCCTGGCGGAACGTCTCGCGCGGCAGCAATTCATCGCGGCGCAGGATGGCCTCGGCGCGGCCCATATCGACGGTGACGTTGCCGTATTCGACGCGCTTGACCTGGCCGTTGACGATCTCGCCGATGCGATCCTTGTATTCGTTGTACTGCCGCTCGCGCTCGGCTTCGCGCACCTTCTGCACGATCACCTGCTTGGCGGTCTGGGCGGCGATGCGGCCGAAATCGATCGGCGGCAGCGGCTCGGCGATCACGTCGCCCACCTGGGCATCCGGATTGCGGCGCTGCGCCTCGATGAGGCCGATCTCGATGGCGTCGTTCTCGACCTTCTCGACCACCTGCAGATGCCGTTCGAGGCGGATCTCACCGGTCTTGCGGTCGATCTCGGCATGGATGTCGTTTTCCAGACCGTAGCGCGAGCGCGCCGCCTTCTGGATCGCGTCTTCCATCGCCATCAGCACGACATCGCGGTCGATCGCCTTCTCGCGCGCAGCGGCATCGGCCGCCTGCAGCAGCTCGAGCCGGTTGAAACTGGTCACCGTTTCCATCGTTCCTGTTCCTCGAACTCTCTTACCTAATCTCAGTTCACTGGCGCCGGACGGCCCGCCAGGCTCGCGGCGATCAGATCGTCGGTGACGATCAGCTTCGCGCTGGCGATTTCGGCGATTGGCAGGCGCTGCTCGGTGTCGCTGTCCTCATCGCGCAGCAGCACGCTATCGCCGCTCAGTCCCTCGATCCGGCCCTTGAAGCGCTTGCGGCCGTCCAGCGGACGGCCCAGCTCGACCTTGGCCGCAAAGCCCTTGAAGCGCTGGAAGTCCGCCGGCTTGACCAGCGGCCGGTCCAGGCCCGGCGAGGAGACTTCCAGGCGGTAGGCCCCGGCAATCGGGTCCTCGACATCGAGCACCGCGCTGACGGCGCGGCTGACATCCGCGCAATCCTCGACCGTGATGCCGCCGTCATGCGGCGCCTGGGTTTCACGCTCGAACATGATCTGCAGCACCGGCCGCTGCGCGCCAATCAGCTTGACGCGCACCAGATGGAAGCCCATCGCTTCGAGCGTGGGCGTAATCATGTTCGCAATCCGATCAGCCGCATCCATGAATTCGGCGTCTTCGTCCTTAACGTCGTACTGGCCTTGATTGAAAACTGGCCTCGATTGACAGCAGCCGGCCCGGGAACCTCGGGCATGAGGCCCCGGACTTGGGGTCCGACCCAAAAAAAATGGGCCGCGCCGGCCCATCTCAAATCCCCGATCCGACCATGGACCAGGCCAGCAATGTTGGAGGCTGTTATAGCGGCAAATTCAGTGATTGCAAGGCTTTTCGCCGATCCGGCCTAGCGGAACCGCTGATAAAAAAAGCCGGTCAACGCACCCAATCCGGCCCAGAACAACAGGTTGGCGGCAAAAGCCTGCTGGGCGAAAAGCTGCGCCATGGTTTCCGGCGCCGCACTGTGATGGGTCTCGGGCAGGGGGGCGCCATAGAGATGGGGCAGGACCAGCAGCAGCACCCCCGCCAGGGCGAGCAACGGCCGGCGGCCGAAAACGATCAGGGCAAGACCGGCGCCGGTGGCAAGCGCGGTGGCCAGCCACCAGATCTGGCGCGCCTCAAGCGGGGCGGTTTCGGTGCCCGGCAGTTCCGGCCGCAGCCCAAGTCCCGGGGCCAGGGTAAAAACGGCAAAACCGGCCAGGCCCCAGAGCAGGCCCTGGCGCCAGCCCACCTCGCGGCCGCTGACCACATAGGCGCAGACCAAGAGCAGGGCGAAACCGATCCCGGTCAGCACATGGGCCAGGGCGGTGTAGCCGAAGCGCTCCAGGCCGTCTTCCGGCGCCCAGGCGTCATCATCGTGGTGATGATGATCAGCGTGGCCGTCATCGCTGCTGCCCGCCGCGCCGTGATCATGGGCGCCGTGGCTATGCCCATGATCGTGCGGGGACGCGCCGGCGGCTTCGAAAATCTCGGCCTGCAGGATCAGCGGCACGGTGCTGACGTGATGCACCGCCGTGGTCAGCAAACCGGCCAGCAGGCCCGCCAGGGCGGCAACCCAGAAAATCCTACGGAACAGCGCCACGGAACGCTTCAGCAAAGATTAGTGGCAGGGGAAGCCGTTGGAATGGCGGGCGTCATGCGCGGCATTGTGGACCGCGGCGATGGGCGAGAATCCCGCGCCCCAGACCAGAAAGACGCCAAGCAGAGCTGCCATGCCGACCTGCAGCAACGTCGCGGCCTTGCGCTGGCTGACGATGGTTGCACCGGCGGTGGTGGTGGTCTTCGCCTGCATGGCCCGAAGCTCCCTCGAATCGCTGTATTTGGATGGTTATATGGCCGGATAATGACGCCAAGTCCGGCGCTTGGCCAGAGGCATCGGAGCGTTCAGGGCCGCCGCTGCACCACGCGGCGGTTGGCCAGGACGGAAAACACCCCCAGCAGCAGCCAGAAGAGCAGGTTCAGCCCCAGCATCAGCACCGTGTCGCCACCCGTCGCCGCTTCCAGCGGTATGTCCGGCAGCGGGTCCAGCGAGGCGGATCCGGAAGAGAGCGGATCCACAGTGAGCATACCGGAGACATCGCCGGGCGGGGTTTCGGCATAGCCCGTCTGCTCCCGCCAGGTGGAAGCCGGCGCCACCAGCGGCGGCGCCAGCAGCAGTGCCAGACCGAACAGGCGCTGTCTGCCCCGGCCCAGCAACAGCAGCATCAGCCCCGCACCGCTGACCGCAACCACAAAACTCCAAAACAGCAGGGCGCCTCCATCGCCCGCCGGCATCACCCCGGCCGGCTGGTCGGGCAATGACAGCAAAGGCGCGAGGACAGCGGCCGCAAAACCGCCCAGGCCCCAGGCCAGCCCGCCGCGATAGCTGGGCACGCCGAGCCACAAAAAGATCAGCTGGTAAACCAGCCCCGCCACGCAGCCGATGCCGATCATCTGAAACAGGAAGGCTTCGCGGCTGGCGATATTGGGTACCACCGGCGGGTCGATGATGGCCCGCACGATCAACACCACCAATGTGGCCAGGATGGCCGCCATCGCCGCGGCGGCCCCGAGGCGAACCGGCATGACGCCTCCTCCCGGGTTTTGCTCAGATGCGCCGCAGGCGATAGTAATGCGGCGTGCGCCCGGCGGCGATGGCCTTTTGCTCGTATTTGCTGGCCGGCCAATCGTCTGGCCGCCGCAGCCAGTCCACGCTGCGTTCCGCCGTCCAGACAAACCGCGGCTCGGCCAGCACATGACGCAGCATCCAGCGCTGATAATCGGGTACATCGGTGGCCAGCCGCAGCTCGCCGCCTGAGGGGATCAGGCCTGCCCAATCGGCCAGCGTTTCAGCGTTGACGATGCGGCGCCATTGATGGCGCTTCTTCGGCCAGGGATCGGGAAACAATACAAAACCGCGCTGCACGGAATTCTTTGGCAAAGCCTTGAGCAGCAGCCGGGCATCATCGATCAGGATGCGGATATTGTCGGCGCCGCCCTGCTCCATGCGCTCGGCAATGCGCGTCACCAGCTTGGCCACACCATGCTCGTAAGGCTCGACGCCGATGAAACCGATCTCGGGATGCCGCTCGGCCAGGGCAAACAGATGCCCGCCATCGCCAAAACCCACTTCGACCCAGTATTCGCGCATGGGCGCGCCAAACAGCGACGCCGGATCGAGCGCCGTGCCCGGCGCAGGCAACTGGAAGCTGACACGCGGCAGCCAGCCGGCCATCCGCGTTTCGCGGGTCGGAGAAAGTTTGCGGCCGCGCCGGCGCCCATAGATCAGGCGCCGCGACGCGGCCGCGTCATTACGCGTATGGTCGCTCACTTACCGAATGTTGAAGGCCGACTTCAGGTCCTTGACCAGATCGGTCTTCTCCCAGGAGAAGCCGCCATCCTTGTCCGGCTTGCGGCCAAAATGGCCGTAAGCGGCGGTGCGGGCATAGATCGGCCGGTTGAGCTTGAGATGCTCGCGGATGCCACGCGGCGACAGGTTCATCAGATCGGGCAGCACCTTGGCGATCTTGGTCTCGTCGACCCTGCTGGTGCCGAAGGTGCTGACATAGACGGACAGCGGATGCGCCACGCCGATGGCGTAGGACAGCTGGATCAGGCAGCGCTCGGCCAGGCCGGCGGCAACCACGTTCTTCGCCAGATAGCGGGCCGCATAAGCCGCCGAGCGGTCGACCTTGGTCGGGTCCTTGCCCGAGAAGGCGCCGCCGCCATGCGGGGCCGCGCCGCCATAGGTGTCGACGATGATCTTGCGGCCGGTCAGGCCGGCATCGCCGTCCGGACCGCCGATGACGAAACGGCCGGTCGGGTTGACGTAGAAATGCTCGTCATCGCACATCCAGCCCTTCGGCAGGGCCTTCAGCACGTAGGGCTTCACGATGCGCTTGATGTCGCCGGACTCAAGCTCGCGGCCCTTCTTGTCCTTGGGCAGATGCTGGGTTGAGACGACGATGGCGGTCGCGCCGGTCGGCTTGCCGTTCTTGTAGAGCAGCGTGACCTGGCTCTTGGCATCCGGGCCCAGCAGCGGCTCCTTGCCGCTGTGGCGCGCTTCGGCCAGCAGCTTGAGGATGTTGTGCGACAGCTGGATCGGCGCCGGCATCAGTTCCGGCGTCTCGTTGCAGGCGAAGCCGAACATGATGCCCTGGTCGCCGGCGCCCTCGTCCTTGTTGCCGGCGGCATCGACGCCAACGGCAATGTCGGCCGACTGGCCGTGCAGCAGCACATCGACCTTGGCCTTCTTCCAGTGGAAGCCGTCCTGCTCGTAACCGATCTTCTTGACGGTGGCGCGGGCGACCTCTTCGATCTTCTTCTTGTTCACCGCGCCCGACTTCGAAACCAGGCTCTTCGGGCCGCGGACTTCGCCGGCGATCACGATGCGGTTGGTGGTGGTCAGCGTCTCGCAGGCGACGCGGGCATAGGGATCTTCCTTCAGGAAGAGATCGAGCACGGCATCGGAGATCTGGTCGCAGACCTTATCCGGATGGCCTTCCGAGACCGATTCGGAGGTGAACAGATAAGAAGAGTTGTTACGCGCCACGTTGTTATTCTCCTCAAGCGGCCGCGCCAACCGGCCCGAAGTCACTTTCGTCCCGCACCGACGCTTGGCGCACGCCGGGATTGGGAAACTCGAAAAGGTCTCGCTATTTCGCAGAGCTTGCCCCGGGGGTCAAGCGGAAGCTGTGACCGAACTGCGGCCATCGACCGCAGGGGATCATCCCCGCCGCTGCCGGCGTCCCAGCAGCGCGGCGAATAACAGTAGCGCCATGCTGAACAGCACGACCGGCCAGTCACCCCAGCCCGCATAGGGCGTGGGCGGCAGCGCGACGGGCAGCGGGCCATCCACTGTGCCGACCTCATCCAGATCGAGCCTGGCAATCACGCGGCCGTACGAATCGACGATGGCGCTCACCCCGTTATTTGCGGCGCGGGCCAGCGGCAGCCCCTGTTCGACAGCGCGAAAGCGCGAGGCGGCGAAATGCTGATATGGCCCTGAGGAATAACCGAACCAGGCATCGTTGGTAATGTTGAGCAACAGGCCCGGCCGCGCCTCGCCGCGCGGCACAATCTCGGCCGGAAAGATCGCCTCATAGCAGATCAGGACGCGGCTGGACGGCAGGCCCGGAATGGCAACCGGCGAAGCCGGGCCGCCATCGGAGAAATCGACGCTGCCAACCGCGAGCGCATCGAGCCCCAGCGGCGCCAGCCAGCGGCGGAACGGCAGATATTCGCCGAACGGCACCAGATGCAGCTTGTCATAGCGCGCCTGAATCTCGCCCGCCTCGTCGAGGGCGAAGAGGCTGTTGTAGACAGCCAGCTTCTGCTCGGCATCGAAGCTGCGGCGGATGCTGCCAGCGATCAGCGCGCCGCCTGGAGGCGCCAGCCGCGCGAGGCTTGTGCGCAGGACATCAGACTCGTCCAGCAGATAGGGAATTGCCGTTTCTGGCCAGATGATGTGGGTCGGCGCCTTTTCAGCCGGTGCGACGCTGAGATCGACATGCTGCTGCAGATTCTTCTGGCGCAGCTCATCGCGCCATTTCAGCGTCTGCGGCAGGCTTGGCTGCACCAGGCGAAGCTGCACGCCCGCAACCGTCTCCGGTTCCGCCTGGATCAGCCTGAGGCCGCCCGCTGCGATGCTGACGATCAGCGCCGCTGGCAAAGTCAGCGCTGCGATGCGCACGCGCCGGCTGGTTCCCGGCCGGATCAGCAGCGTCAGACCGGCGGCAGCGAACAGCGTCAGCGCGCCGAGGCCATGGCTGCCGAACACGGCTGCGCTTTGCATGGCAGCCGGCCAGTCGCCCCAGATATAGCCGATCAGATTCCACGGGAATCCGGTCAGCACGAAGGAGCGCAGCCATTCGCCGAGCGTCCATCCGACCGGAAAGAGCAGAATGCGATAGATCTCGCTGCGCCCCGCCAGCCGCTGCGCGATCCAGGCGCCGCCAGCTGGAAACAGCGCCAGCAGAAGCGGCAGGCCAAGCACCGGCAATGGCACCAGCAAAGCGAAGCGTTCGGCATCGACGAAGAAGGAAATGCCGATCCAGTACAGCCCGGCGACGAAATAGCCATAGACGAAGGCATAGATAGTGAAGAATGAGCGCCAGCCGGGCTTGCCGCCATTGATCAGCAGCAGGGCGATGAAGGCGACAAAGGCCAGCGGCCAGAGATAAAGCGGCGCCTGGGCCGCGGCGCAAAGCGCGCCGAGCAAAGCCGCCAGCAGCGCACGCCGCCAGCCGGCAAGGTCCCGCAGCCGGGTGAGAAAGTGGTGCAAGCGCATCATCGGCTGGAAAAAATGGGACCCCGGATCAAGCCCGGGGTGACGACAACACTCAAGACAGTATCCCAACCGTCATCCCAACCGCCATCCCGGCCAAGCGATGTCTTTTCGCATCGCGCGAGCCGGGATCGCATTTTGATCCTGGCATGGCAGCTGACGACAGCCATCCTCACGCCGCATCTGCGGTGGGCTGTTGCGGCGGCGCCATGCGGATGCGCACGCGCTTGATGCGACGCGGATCGGCATCCAGCACTTCGAAGGCAAGGCCGGCTGGATGCTCGATCAGCTCGCCGCGATGCGGCACGCGTCCGATATGGGCGACGATCAGGCCGCCCACCGTATCGACCTCCTCGTCCTCCTCCGGATCGATCAAGGTGCGGCCAAGTTTTTCTTCGAGATCTTCCACCGGGCAGCGGCCATGGGCTTCATACAGCCCTTCGGCGCGCTCGATCAGCAGCGGCCCTTCGGTTTCGTCATGCTCGTCATCGATTTCGCCGACGATCTGCTCGACTAGGTCTTCGATGGTCACCAGGCCATCCACGCCGCCATATTCGTCAACGATGATGGCCATATGGGTGCGGGTATCGCGCATCTCGCGCAGCAGATTGAGCACCGATTTCGACGGCGGCACCACCAGCAGCTTGCGCGTGACCTTTTCCAGCGTGAAGCCTTCGCGGCCGGCGAGATAGGGCAGCACGTCCTTCACATGGATCATGCCGATCACGTCATCCAAGGTGCCGCGATAAACCGGCAGGCGCGAATGCTCGGCCTCGATCAGCATCTTCACCAGATCGTCGAAACCGATATCGTGCGGCACGGCGACAATATCGGTGCGCGGCACGCGGATTTCGCCGACCCGCATCTCGCCGACTTCCAGCACGTTGCGCAGCAAGGCGCGCTCAGCCGTTTCCTCCGGCGTTGCCGCCAGCCCTGCATGCTCCTCCAGCAATTCCTCGATGCTTTCGCGCAGGGATTCCTCGTTGGGCCGGCCGCGCAGCAGATTCAGCATGCGCCGCCAGAAGGTCGAGGTGCCGTTGGTTTCGCGTATCTCGCTCATGCCGCCCTCCGCCGCGCGGCTGGGGATGTTGTCTTTGTCACCTTCTTCTTCACGGTTTTCTTCACAACGACTTTCTTGGCAACTGATTTCGCACGAGCCGGCTTTCTCGCGCCGTTGCGCGCGACACTCTTCTTGACGATGACCTGATAGGGATTGGCAATGCGAAGGCCTGCGAGAATTTCCACTTCCCGCGGCTCCATTGCATTGGCCTGCTCCTCATCCATGTGGTCGTAGCCGAGCAGATGCAGCACGCCATGCACGGTAAGATGCGCGACATGATCGGCGAAGCGCTTGCCCTGCTCTTTCGCTTCGCGGCGGCAGGTGGTCAGCCCCAGCGCGATATCGCCAAGATATTCCGGCGGCCGGGACGGATCGACGGCGGATTCAGCGGGAAAGGACAGCACGTTGGTCGGCTTGTCCTTGGCGCGCCAGCCGGCATTGAGCTGCTGCATCTCGGCATCGTCGGTGAGCAGGATGCTCAAAGCCGTGACGGCGCCTTTGGGCAATTCGGATTTCAGCGCGGCCTGAACGGCGCGGCGGATGGCGGCTGACGGATTGGGCAAAGCCTTGCGCCAGCCGGCGCTGGCGATGCGGATATCGATCGTGATCCGGGAGCGGGAACTGCCAGGACTACTAGGGCCGTCGGACATGATTGCAGCAGCGCTCCCTCAGCGGCGCGGCCGTCCGGAGGCATCCGGACGGACCAGGCCGAGATCCTGCTCATGCTGGGCATAAGCGCGCACGATTTTGGTGACCAGCGAATGGCGCACCACATCGGATTCCGAGAAGCGCACGAAGGAGATGCCTTCGATGCCTTCGAGGATGTCCAGCGCATGACGCAGCCCGCTGGGCACGCCGATCGGCAGATCGATCTGCGACAGATCGCCGGTCACCGCCAGGCGCGAATTCTCGCCTAGGCGGGTGAGCAGCATCTTCATCTGCACGGGCGAGGTATTCTGCGCTTCATCCAGAATCACGTAAGCGTTCGACAGCGTGCGGCCGCGCATGAAGGCAAGCGGCGCCACTTCGATCTCGCCGCTCTCAAGCCCCTTGACCACGCGCTCGGGCGGCAGCATGTCGTAGAGCGCATCGTAAAGCGGACGCAGATAGGGATCGATCTTCTCGCGCATGTCGCCCGGCAAAAAGCCGAGCCGTTCGCCCGCTTCGACGGCGGGACGCGACAGGATGATGCGGTCGACGCGGCCTTCCAGCAGCATTGAGACCGCCATGGCCACCGCCAGATAGGTCTTGCCGGTGCCGGCCGGGCCGAGGCCGAAGACCAGTTCATGCCTGGCCAGTTCGGAAAGATATTTCTTCTGGGTCGGCGAACGCGGGATGATCAGGCGCTTGGTGGTGCGCACCGCGCCTTCCGGCAGCGGCTTGTCGCCGGCAGCCGGGTTGCGGTCGCGCGCTTTGGCCGTCATCGGAGCGTTCATCGGACCTCCCGGGTTGCGTTCGGCCAAGCCGCTTTCGGCCTTGACCATGCGAATGGCGCCATCGACATCGCCCATTTCGATCATGCGGCCGCTTTCCAGCCGGCCGTACAGCTCTTCGAGAACCTGGCGCGCATTGCCCTGACCCTCGGCCGAGCCGCTGATCATCAGACGGTTGCCGCGCGGGGTTACAGCCACGCCGAGCTGCTGCTCGATGCGCGCAAGATGACGGTCATGCTCGCCGAACAAGAGCGCCAGCAGGCGGTTGTCGTCGAATTCCAGAACAGTCGGCTGTCCGGCATTGTCCGGACCACGCGCTTCGCTCACAGGCTTCAGCCTTTCGGTGCTCAAGAACTCTTTATGCCGCGTCCGCGTCACGCAGCCTCAAGCTGGCCGGCAATCTCGCCGGACAGGGAACTGGCAGAAGCAGCGGTGATCGTCACCGTCACGCGGTCGCCGATCGCGGCGGCGCTGTCGTTGATCACCACCGATTGCATATAGGGCGACCGGCCCAATAGCTGGCCCGGATGGCGGCCCGGCCGGTCCAGCAGCACATCGAGCTGGCGGCCGACCATGCCGCGGTTGAAGGCCGTGGCCTGCTCCATCAGCAGGGCCTGCAGCGCGTAAAGCCGTTCGGAGCTGACCTCGTCCGGCACCTGATTGGGCATCAGGCTGCCCGGCGTGCCGGGACGGGCGCTGTATTTGAAGGAGTAAGCGGAGGCGAAGCCGACCTCGCGCACGAGAGCCATGGTGGCTTCGAAATCCCTGTCGGTTTCGCCCGGAAAGCCGGTGATGAAATCCGACGACAGGGCGATATCGGGCCGGGCGGCGCGCAGCTTTTCGACAATGCGCAGATAATCTTCCGCCTTATGGCCGCGGTTCATCGCGCGCAGGACGGCATCGGAACCCGACTGCACCGGCAGATGCAGGAAGGGCATCAGGCCGGACAATTCGCCATGCGCCTTGATCAGATCGTCATCCATCTCGCGGGGGTGCGAGGTGGTGTAGCGCCAGCGCAGATCGGGATGGCGGTCGTTGAGCTCGCGCAGGAGGCGGCCAAGCGACCAGGTGCTGCCATCCAGCCCTTCGCCATGCCAGGCATTCACGTTCTGGCCGAGCAGCGCGATCTCGCGCGCGCCGGCCGCAATCAGCCGCTCGGCCTCGGCCAGCACGGCAGAAGCCGGACGGGAATATTCGGCGCCGCGCGTATAGGGCACAACGCAGAAGGTGCAGAACTTGTCGCAGCCTTCCTGGATGGCGAGGAAGCCGACGGGACCGGGCGGCGTCGCCACCTGTTCGGGCAGATGATCGAATTTCGATTCGACCGGGAATTCGGTATCGAGAATGCCGCGGCCCTTGCCGGTCTTGGTGGCGCGCACGCGTTCGGCCTTGGCCAGCAGCTCGGGCAGGCGGTGATAGGCCTGCGGTCCGACCACCAGATCGACAAAGGGCGCGCGGTTGATGATCTCCTCGCCCTCGGCCTGCGCCACGCAGCCGGCCACGGCAATCGTGACATCGCCGCCGGCCTGGCGCGCTTCCAGCTTGCGCAGGCGCCACTGGCCAAGCTCGGAGAAGACCTTCTCGGCGGCTTTCTCGCGGATATGACAGGTGTTGATGATCACCATATCGGCGTCATCGGGCGTCTCGGTCTTGGCGTATCCTAAGGGTCCCAGAACATCCGCCATGCGGGCGGAATCGTAGACGTTCATCTGGCAGCCGTAGGTCTTGATGAACAGCTTCTTGGCCAAGTCCGGTTTTCAGCGGGGCATTGCCTGATCAGACCGCCAATCGCGTGGCCTGACCGACCTGCCCCAGACGCTCCTTCATGACGGGGTGAACGATGGGTCCAAGGTAAGCGGCCGGGACTTTGGAATCAAGCTCCCCGCTTGGCCTTTGCTGCGGGCGTAATCGATTCTTCACATAAGGATCAATGACTTAACAGGCGTCGTTGCAGCTGGCCCCCGCAAATGCCGCCATCGCAGCGACGCGGCGGCCCTGAAAGAGCGGTTCGGGATGCTCAATACGCCGCTGCGATCCGCCTTAAACCAGCTTGGATGGTCTCGACGGCTCGTTATATCAATATCAGCGTGAAAATAGGAACATAAAGTGTATAATAATTTATAATGAGGAATAGTGTCTGCAGCTATATGATTTATGTTCTCGTTCAAAAGTCCTGCCCCGGGCGATGATGTCCTCCCCTGCCTTTCGATCGGGATGAGCCGACGAAAGGCCGACAGGCTTTGGCTCTTAAGAGCCCTTCCGGGGCAGAAGCTCGGCGGCTTTCGGATGCCGGTGAGTGAAAAGAGCCTGAAGCATTCAACAAGGATCATCCAAAAATTTGCACAGGACGTTTGTGATCGGGCCGAAGCGTGGCTCAAAAAGAACGCAGGCTTGGAAGGCGGTCATGACAAGTCACACGTCACAAGTCACCCGTCACAAGGCACAGCGCGATGAAAACCCGCTATGTCTGGATGACCCAAACCAACGGGCGCGGTTTTGCCGATATGCTCGCGAAGAGCTTTCCCGCGCTGCGCTATTCAGACGCACGATCTCCTGTCACGGCATTTTTATCGGCTGCCTGGAAAAGCCCAACAAACAAGGATCAAACATCCTTCGCCATGCCCAGCCGTAAGTCCTGTGCGAGCAGAAAAAGCGCTCTTCCTGGCTTGGTCATGACGCCATCCGATGGGCAAAAGAGGATCCGCACGGGTTTTCTTTTACACGGATCGGAATTCGGCCTTGCGTCCAGGCTGCGCCGGCGTGGCGATCACCCCCAGGATGCCGATGAGAGATGCCGGTGGGAGATGCCGGTGAGAACAGCCTGAAAAGGCCTGCTCGCTCCGCAAGTTCCGGGAAGCCGATCACAGCGCTGCGCGCTATATCTGCTCCATGCCATTGCTGACCGCGACAGAATCTCCCGAGACAAAACCGCTGACCGCCGCACCTGGCCTGTCCCTCGACTGGCCGGGCATCGAGGCTGCGCTGGAGAAATTCGGCTGCGCGACGACCGGCCCGCTGCTTTCGGCTGCCCAGTGCCGCAGCCTGGCCGCGCTGTATGACGAGAGCAGCATTTTCCGCAGCCGCGTGGTGATGGCGCGCCACGGCTTCGGCTCGGGCGAGTACAAATACTTCGCCTATCCGCTGCCCGAAACGGTCGCATGGCTGCGCGCGGCGCTCTATCCGGCCCTGGCCGGGATCGCCAATCGCTGGAATGCGCAGATGGGCATTGCCATGCACTATCCCGAACGGCACGAGGCGTATCTTGCGCGCTGCCACGCGGCCGGACAGACGCGGCCGACGCCTTTGCTGCTGCGCTATGGGCCGGGCGATTACAACTGCCTGCATCAGGACCTCTATGGCGACGAGGTGTTTCCGCTGCAGGTCGCCTTTATGCTGTCCGATCCGGAAAAGGATTTCACCGGCGGGGAATTCGTGCTGACCGAGCAGCGCCCGCGCATGCAGTCGCGCGCCGAAGTCGTGCCCCTGCGGCAGGGCGAAGGCGTGATTTTCCCCGTGCATCATCGGCCGGTGAAGGGCACGCGCGGCATCTATCGCGTCAACATGCGCCACGGCGTTTCGCGATTGCGCTCGGGCCAGCGTTTCACGCTGGGCGTGATCTTCCACGACGCGCGGTGATTGGCCGACAGATTCGGCGCGTGACGAAACGAAATCCCGGGTCTTGCGCCAGCACGCACGCGCCCGGGATAACGGAAAAGCCGACAAGTAAAGAAACCCGTCATCCCGGCCAAGCGGCGTCGTTGCGCCGCGCGAGCCGGGATCCCATTACTTGCCGGCCTGCCGGGATGACGACTTCTCTTCTTCCATCTCAATCGGCTTCCATCTCAATCGGCCGGTCATAACTTCGCCGCATTAGTAGGCGTTCCTATCCGTCCGTGACGATTCTGGTCCCCGCTGGAACCCGGGGACCCTGTTCGCCCTTCACCTCCACAATATCTCGAATCCGCAAAGCGACAGGAGAGCGCATGCCCCCCGTGGTCGGAATCATCGGCTCCTATGGCGGCCTTAATCTTGGTGATGAGGCAATTCTCGCCTCCGTGGTCGACCAGCTCCGCTCGCTGGAGCCGGAGATCGAGATCGTCGTCTTCTCGCGCAATGCCGAGCATACCCGCATGCGCCATGCCGTGGACCGCACCATCAATGCGCGCACCGCGCTGCGCGAGCAGGTGCTGCCCGAGCTGGAGCGGCTGGACATGCTGCTGCTGGGCGGCGGCGGCATTCTGTACGACCGCGAGGCGCGGGTTTATCTGCGCGAAGTGCAGCTTGCCCATGAGATCGGTCTGCCGACTTTCGCCTACGCCGTGGGCATCGGCCCGCTGAGCCATGTCGAGGAGCGCGCCGCCGTGCGCGACGGGCTGAACCGCATGGCGGGGATTACCGTACGCGAGGTAAGCGCCAAGCGGCTGTGCCAGGAAATCGGCGTGACCATCCCCATTGAAGTGACCGCCGATCCGGCCCTGCTGCTCGATCCCATGCCGTTCACCGATCAGATGCTGGTGCGCGAGAGCATTCCGCCGGATCGCCGGCTGATCGGCTTTTCCGTGCGCGAGCGTGGCGGCGCAGCGCCCGATCTGGAGAAGGCGCGCTATCACGAGGTGATTGCCGATGTGGCCGATTTCTGCGTGCGGCGCTATGAGGCCGACGCTGTCTTCGTGCCGATGGAGCGCATCGACCGCAACGAGATTCATCAGGTAATCGCGCTGATGGAGCAGTCCGACCGCGCCCATGTTCTGCGCGGCGACTATCATCCGCGCGAGATCATGGGACTGACCGAGCGCTTCTCCTTCGTTGCCGGCATGCGTCTGCATTTTCTGATTTTCGCCGCCGTGATGGGCACGCCGATCGTCGCCCTGCCCTATGCGCCGAAAGTCCAGGATCTCGTCTCCAGCCTCGGCGTGCAGGAATACATGAATGCTGGCGATGCGCGCACCGGCAGCTTCCTCGCCACGCTCGACCGGCTGTGGGACAACCGCACGGCGCAGCGCGCCGCCATCAACGAGCGCCTGCCGGCCCTGCAGCAGCTGGCGCGGCGCACGCCGCTGCATGCCCTGAGCGTGATCGGCCGCGGCCCCGGCGTCGACACCATGCCCTCCATTCGCACCGGAGAAGATCTTGCCAACCCTCCGCTCTCCTTCTGACGTCCAGATGGTGACGCTGAAACCGCGCCGCGCGCGGGTGGCGGCGCGCTGCGACGTTCTGGTGGTGGGTGGCGGGCCGGCGGGCATGGCGGCAGCCTTAGGGGCTGCCTGGGCCGGCGCCGATGTATTGCTGACCGAGCGCTTCGGCTTCCTCGGCGGCAATCCGACGGTGGCCCTGGTCAATCCGCTGATGTCCTGGCACACGCAGAAAGCGCCGCCGAGCGAGATCGATCCGACAAGGCTGCTGCCGCAGGATCACGGGCCGGGCGAGCCCATCGTAGCCGGTGCGCTGGAAACCTTTGTCTCCAATCTGATTGCCGCCGATGGCGCGCTGGCGCCGACGCAGGCGACCGGCTTCACCGTGCCGTTCGATCCTGAAATCTACAAAGCCGTGGCGCAGGAGACGATGGAGCAGGCCGGCGTGCGCGTACTGCTGCATGCATTCGCCAACGATGTGTGGACAGATGAGGACAAGCTCTGCGGCGCGGTCTTCGAGACCAAGAGCGGTCCCTTGCTGATCCGCGCCAATGTCATTGTCGATGCGTCCGGCGATGGCGATCTGGCGGCCAAGGCTGGCGCGCGTTTCCATATCGGCCGCGAGGAAGACGGCCGCGTGCAGCCGATGACCCTGATGTTTCGCATCGCCGATTTCGACCGCGAGGCTTTTGCCGCCTATGTGCGTGAGCATCCGGATCAATGGCGCGGCGTGCATGGCCTGTGGGACCTGATAGAAAAGGCCCGCGCGGCGGGCGAGCTGGATCTGCCGCGCGAGGACATTCTTTTCTTTGCCACGCCGCATCCGCGAGAACTGTCGGTCAACTGCACGCGGGTGACCGGCGTGAACGGCACCGACGTGTTCGACCTGTCGCGCGCCGAGGGCGAGGCACGGCGGCAGATGCGGCAGATCATGCGCTTTTTGAAGCGATACGTGCCGGGCTTTGCGGACGCCTATATCGTGCAGAGCGGCACTCATATCGGCGTGCGCGAGACGCGGCGCATCGTCGGCGAGTACACGCTGGATGTCGAAGACGTGCTGCAGGCGCGCAAATTTTCCGATGCCATCGCGCGCTGCTCTTATCCAGTCGACATCCACAATCCGGCCGGCAGCGGCACGACATTGCGCCGCCTGCCGCAGGGCGAATGGTATGAAGTGCCGCTGCGCTGCCTGGTGCCGAAGGATGTCGACGGCCTGCTGGTGGCAGGCCGCAGTATCAGCGGCACCCATGAAGCTCATAGCAGCTATCGCGTCACGCCCACTGCGATGGCCACCGGCCAGGCTGCCGGCGTCTGCGCAGCGCTCGCCAGCCGCAACCGATGCCCGCCCCGCCAGGTTTTGGCGTCTGCCGTGCAGATCGAGCTGCGCCGGCAGGGTGCGATAGTGTGAGCAATTCGGTTTAGCTGGCGATGAAGCTCTCTCCCTCCCCACCGTTTACATGGTGGGTCTCCTTCTTCTCCCATTGGGAATGGGACGACGGGAGGGCGAGGATTCTTGCTGTTTTTACGCTGCCGGCGGAACGCTATCGCCGTTCTGCTCAGGCACAGAAGTCCCAGGCGCAGAAGCCTGCGCCTGCGGTTGCGACGGCGTGACGTGCAGCGGCTTGGGCGGCGTACGCGGGCCGGGCTCGCGGCCGGCGTTGATGTCGCTCAAGCCTTCCAGCACGCGCTGATGACACCAGGCGGCCATGCCCTTGCGCGAGGCGAAATCCGCCATGGTGACCGGCTGATGCAGCTCGACGACGGCTTCGCTCGGGCCCGATTTCAGAAAGCGCCACAAATGGGGCACCAGGTCCTCATCGCCGACCCAGGCGAAGATGCGCATCCAGCGGCGGCCCACCGGCATGTGGTTCAGCTTGGCATACCCCAGGCTGATCGGCTGCACGAAGGGCAGCCTGCCCCTGATCGGCTGTTCCGCCACGGCGAAGAACGCCGATTTGAAGTTATGAATGCGCAGACCGTCCGAGGACGTGCCCTCAGGGAACAGGATCAGGTTGTCGCCCTGCTCCAGCCGCTCGCGCATCTCGTCGCGATGCTCGGCCGTGCGATGGCGGTTGTTGCGCTCGACGAAGACCGTGCGCTGCAGCCGCGCCAGCAGGCCGAAGAAGGGCCAGTCGTTGACTTCCTTCTTGGCGATGAAACTCGCCGGCAAGGCCGCCGACAGCACGACGATGTCGAGCCAGGAGATGTGATTGCTGACGAACAGCACCGGCGCCGGCGCAGCGGCGACACCGATCCTGCGTACCTTGATGCGCAGCAGCCAGGCGACGCTGCGATGATAGAAATGCGGCAGCGACCGCCGCCAGGGGCTGCCGATCTTGATCAGCAGCATCTGCAACGGGATCAGCAGCGCCGTCCAGATCAGAAACAGGACAAGCGTTGCAATTGCGCGAGCGGTCATCATGGAAAAATACCGCGCCTGGAGCTGGCCGCGATCAAGCCTTGCCTTGCGATCAAGCTTTGCCTTTCTTGGGCGCGGCTTCGGTGTCGTCGAGCGGCACGCCGAACAGCTCCAGCCGGTGATCGACCAGCTTGTAGCCAAGCTTGGCAGCGATCCTTTCCTGCAGCTCTTCGAGTTCCGGATCGTTGAATTCGATGATCTTGCCGCTGCGCATGTCGATCAGGTGATCGTGGTGCGCTTCCGGCATTTCCTCGTAGCGCGCGCGGCCATCGCCGAGATCGAGGCGGCTGAGGATGCCGTTTTCCTCAAACATGCGCACGGTGCGGTAAACGGTGGCGATCGAGATGCGCGGATCGATCGCAGCGGCGCGATGATGCAGCTCCTCGACATCGGGATGATCGTCGGCAGCGCTGAGAACGCGCGCGATGACGCGGCGCTGATCGGTCATCCGCATGCCGAGCTGTTCACAAAGCTGTTCAAGACGGCTGCTCATGCACCGAAGCCTTCCTGTTAGTCACTCGCCCACCCGCTTTATCGTCAGTAGGATGACGATATCGCGTCACTAATGACAGGCGAACTACCGCAGTCGCGTGCTCAGGGCAAGCCTTTCGGCGCCCTTGCGGCCTCTCGTCAACGGCTGCGGCGGCGGCCCTTGCCGAGGCCAATTTTCTTCGCCAGTGCCCGACGTTGCAAGGCATAATTGGGCGCCACCATGGGGTAATCCGCAGGCAGACCCCAGCGTTCGCGATACTGTTCCGGCGTCAGCCCGTAGTGGCTCATCAGATGCCGTTTGAGCATCTTCAGCTTTTTGCCGTCCTCCAGGCAGATGATGTAATCGGGCATCACCGATTTCTTCACCGCCACGGCCGGCGTCGGGCGTTCGGGCGCTTTCTCCCGCACCGCCGCGCCATTGCCGCCAATGCCTGCGAGCGTGCCGTAGACCTGGCGAATCAACCCAGGCAGTTCGGAAGCATCGAGTTTGTTGTTGGAGACATGGGCGGCGACGATCTCGGCGGTCAGCGCCAGCAACTCCGACTTTTCCGCGTGACGGGCCTTATCGGCGCTGTCGGCCATGCCGCATGTCCTTCCAGGCAAGTATTACGGAGTATTAAATCAAATAATACGCCGTAACGGGAAAGTAATCTAGCAAAGACTTGCCAGAAGTCGGGCAAAATCAGGCCGGATTCGCCGTCGAAATCTTCATGACGATCGCATTCACGCGCGATGCGGCAGATGAGGACGAACCGGCGGGCCCCTCATAATAGCCCGCGCGGCGACCGACCTCGGCGAAGCCCAGCCCCTTGTAAAGCGCCTGGGCCGCGTGATTGTCCTCGGCCACTTCGAGGAAGCAGGCGGCAGCGCCCTCCTGATTCAGCCGCTGCAATCCCTCGCGCATCAGGCCGCGCGCGATGCCAAGCCGCTGCAGCCGCGGCCGCACCGCCAGCGTGATCACTTCGGCTTCATCGGCCGCCTTGCGCAGCAGCACGAAGCCTGCCGGCTGATCGTTATGCACGGCAAGCAGCGCAAAGGCGCCCGGCATGGCCAGCAGATCGGTGAAAGCCTGACTGCTCCAGCCGCCATGGCGATCCTGCGCGAAAGCTTCGCCATGCAGCTCCGCCAGCAGCGCAGCACTTTCGACGCCGCAAGGCTGAATGGTGACCGCAAGCTGCGCGCGCGGCTGCGCGACAGCAGGCAAGGCTGCATCGGGCGGGCGGATGTAAAGTGGCGCCGGCGCGCGTGCAGGCGCCGGACGCTGCATGGCCAGGCGCGCAACAATGGCTGGATCGGGATCCGGCGCAGCAGGCGAAAGCTGCAGATCATCGCGCGGGCCCGCTGCCTGGCGCAGCAATTTTGCGCCGCTGCCGACCAGCGTCAGCGGGCCGGATGGCAATTGCGCGGCGGCAGCCGCAACCGGCAGCAGGGCCGGTTCCTGCAGCGGCGCGCCCAGACCGTTTGCAGCAGCCGCGAAAGCCTGGATGTAGACCTCATCGCGGCGCGCATCGATTGCGGCAATGGTGGCGATGCCTGGCTGGGCCGCGGCGGTTGCCAGCGCTTCCGTTGTGGTGATGCCCCAGACGGGTCTGGACAGCGCAAGACCCAAAGCACGCGCAGTCGCCAGCGCCGTGCGGATGCCGGTAAACGAGCCGGGACCGATGGTGGCGGCGATGCCGTAAAGCTCCTGCAATTCAAGCCCGGCCTGACGGCGCGCGTCTTCCAGCACCGGCAGCAGGCGTTCGGCATTGCCCTTGCCGCCGGGCGAAACAATGCGCGCCAGCACGCGCGCTTCGCCCTCAGGGCTGCCCTCGATGATCGCCACCGAACACGCATTCAGCGCGGTATCAAGGCCCAGCAGCTTCACGTCGCCGCTCCGCGATGATAGGAGGATGCCAATCCTGGCTTGGAGTTCATGCAATGTCTCTCGTCGAGAGCGGGCTTGTCGAAATCACGCCGCCGGAATTTCCGGTGCTGATCGATCTGCGCTATGCCAGCGCCGACAACCTCACCGGCGCGCCGATCTATAAACGGGCTGCCTGTTTTCTCAACCCTGAAGCCGCCGGTCTGCTCAAACGGGCGATCATTCTGGCCGCCCAGATGGATTTGAGGCTGAAGATATTCGACGCCTTCCGCCCGACCGAGGCCGCCTGGGCGCTGTGGAATCATACGCCCGATCCGAATTTCCTGGCCGATCCGCGCAAGGGTTCGCCGCATTCGCGCGGCGCCGCCGTCGATGTGACGCTGGTCGATGCCGATGGCGAGGATCTCGACATGGGCACCGATTTCGACGCCTTCACGCCGCTGGCCTTCCATGGCGCGCTGGAAATCACGCCCGAGCAGCAGCGCAACCGCGCATTGCTGCTGGGGATCATGACCGCAGCGGGCTGGGACTTCTATCGCAACGAATGGTGGCATTATCAGCTGTTCCAGCCGCGGCGCTTCCCGCTTCTGTCCGATGCGGCGGCGGGGACAAGGATGATGTGATCCCTCACCCTCCCAACGCTGGCGCGATGGGCCCCTTTCTCTTCCGCTGACGCGAGCGAGGGGAATGGGTTTGCGCTCGCCTTCTCCCCCCTTTCCGCTTGCGGGAGGCCGGGAGGGTGAAGGTGAAAGCGCCGCCTATTCCACATGCCCCGCCGCCCAGCGGGCGGTGGCGGCGAAATCCGCCTTCTCCTGCAGCACGGCGGCGATGCGTTCGCCGATCACGGGGCCGAATTTGAAGCCATGGCCGGACGTGCCGCAGAAGGCAAATGCGCGCGGGCCGAGCTGGCGGAACTGGAAGCGTTCTTCCGCCTCCACGTCGTAGAAACAGGTCTTCGCCGCGGCGATGCGATACTGCTCCAGCGCCATGATGCGGTGGCGCACATTGTGCAGAAGCGCGTCGATCTCGTCCTGGCGCGGTTCGCGGTCGCCGCTTGGATCGGCGGTGGAGCCGAAGCGGTGGTCGCCGATCTTCAGGCCGGTGCGGATGCCATCGCGGGTGACGCGCGGCGGCACCAGGTAGAAGCCCTTGGTCTCGCCAATCTCCAGCAGCATCGGCGCTGCATGCCAGGCCGCCATCAGATCGCCGGGCGGCGTCAGATAGACCACCACCTGGCGCGAGGGCCGCGAAACCGGCGCCAGATCGGGCAGCAACTGCGCCGTCCAGGGCCCCGCCGCGACGAGGATGCGGTCCGCCTGCACCTGCCCGCCATCGGCAAGACGCACGATGCCGGCACTGGCATCGATGCCGGCGACCTTGGTTTGGGTCAGCAGCGTCACCATGCGGTCGCGCAAGTGGCGGGACAGCGCCGCCACGATGGCCTCGGCGAAGAGAAGCCCGCCCGAGGGACAGTAATAGGCATCCTGCAGGCCATCGCCGTTCAGCATCGGATAACGGCCAGCAACCGTTTCGCCGTCGAAGGCCAGATGCTCGACCTCTTCGGCAGCCAGCGCGATGCAGCTCTGCTTGGCCCAGCTATCGCCCTCGCCGCTCAGCACCAGCGTGCCGGTTTCGGCATAGAGCCGCATCTTAAGATCGCTCCAGACGCGCTCCCAGGCGTGATAGGCCTCGCGCACCATGCGCAGATAGCCGCGCTGCACGCCATAGGGATAACGGATCAGGCGATGCTGATCGACCGAGCTGCCCAGCGGATTGGGCAGCGGGCCTTGCTCGATGACGCTGACGTCGCAACCCGCGCGCTTGAGCGCCCAGGCGGTGGACAGACCGACAATGCCACCGCCGACGATCGCGACTTTCATGAAATGACGCTTTCCGCAACGAGTTCGGCAGCCGCCAGATCTTCCAATGCCAGCCCCACCGATTTGAACAGGGTGATTTCGTTTTCGCTCTGCCGGGCATGCCGATCGGCGCGGCAAAGCTCAAACAGATCGGCGCGCACGTCCTCAGGCTTCAGCAGGCCCGATTTAAGCGGCACCACCAGATCGCCGGCTTCTTTCAAGGCGCCTTCGCGGCTGTCGACAAAGATACTGGCCTTGCGGACCGCCGCATCGTCGGCCTCACGCATCTCCGGCGTGAAACCGCCGACCAGATCGACATGGGTGCCGGGCCGCAGCCAGTCGCCGCGCACCAGCGGCTCACGGCTTAAGGTCGCGCAGGAAATCACATCGGCAGCACGCACCGCGGATTCCAGATCGTCGGCAACAACAACCGCAGCATCGAGATCGCTCAGCTTTGCGGCCAGGGCTTCGGCGCGGGCGCGGCTGCGGTTCCAGATCTCGATGCGCTTGTAGCGCTGCGCGGCGTGATGGGCGCGCACCAGATGCGGCGCCAGCGACCCGGCGCCGACCATCAATAGATGCTGCGCATCCTTGCGCGCCAGATAGCGGGCAGCGAGCGCCGAGGCGCAGGCCGTGCGGCGCAAGGTGAGCGCAACGCCATCGATCACCGCCTTCGGCGCGCCGGTATTGGCGTCAAGCAGCAGATAGGCACCGATCACCGATGGCAGGCCGACCCTGGCATTGTCGGGAAAGACGCTGACCGCCTTGATGCCGATATGACGGCCGGGCTGCCAGGCCGGCATGATCAGCAAGGTGCCGCCGGCGGCGCTGCCCGGCGTGTCGATATGGTAGTGGCTGCGCAGCGGCACTTCGCCGCCGATGCAAAACGCCTCGCGCAGATGCGCGGTGAGCTTGTCATAGGGCAGTGCCGCATGGACGGCGGCGGCTTCGATGATGCGCATGCGGACCTGCTAGACGACGGGAGCGGGAGGCAGCGGCCCGCCGGTTCTGTCGCTGGTCCCGTCCGTGGCGGAAGAAGCGGTGGCGGGCGCTATGGCGGACGCCGGCTGGCTCTCGCGCTGCTGTGCCGCCTTGCGCTGCGCCTGCTGTCGCGCCTTGCGGGCGGCGCTCCAGGCATTCCAGCGGCCGGCCACCGCCCCGATGACGAGGCCGGCGATGAAAACCAGAAAGACGAGAAGATAAAGCGGCAGTTCGATCAGGAAGGGCAGCGGATCGAGACTGACATCGACCGGCTGTCGATTGGCTACTGCGAAGACAATCAGCAGGATGAGAAGAAGGGCGCCTATCAGTACGCGCAGGAAGCGCATCGCGGCGCTCTTCGCTTACTCGGCGTCGGCGGGTTGCTTCGCCTGGAGATTGAGCTTCTGGCGCAACTCCTTGCCGGTCTTGAAGAACGGCACGAATTTCTCCTGCACTTCAACGGCGGTGCCGGTACGTGGATTGCGGCCGGTGCGTGCCGGCCGGCGCTTCACGGAAAAGGCCCCGAAACCGCGCAATTCGACGCGGTCGCCGCGCGACAGCGCCGTGGCGATCTCATCGAAGATCGTTCCGACGATACGTTCGATATCGCGTTGGGTCAGATGCTGGTTACGTTCAGCCAAGCGATTGATAAGTTCGGACTTGATCATCGGCGTTTCCCTGCGCAAAGGCGGCGGGTGCCCCCCTTTGGATTTATTCAGGGTGCCAAAGCGAAATCAGGCCGTCAAGCCTAAGCCGTTCGGGGAAAAGGCTTTTTCCAAAAAGCGCCGAGAAGGCCCGGCCGGCAAGCCCTTCCCAGCCGTCGCGCGGGCGCTCGGGCGGCACCTCCCGGAGCGGCAATTGGGTCGAAATCCCATGGTTTTGCGCGAGCCATTCACGGGCCTCCTCAACCCCTCCGAGTGCATCGATCAGGCCGTGTTCCAGCGCCGCGCGGCCGGAAAAGACCCGGCCATCGGCCAAAGCCAGCACCTGCTCGCGCGGCAGATTCCGGCGCGAGGCCACCAGATTGACGAACCAGTCGTAGGTTTCCATCACCATGCGCTGGATCTGGGCGCGGCCTTCGGGGCTGAGCGGCTTGATCGGCGAGGGCTGGTCCTTGAGCGGGCCGGAGGCGATGCTTTCGGCACCGATGCCGAGCTTTTCCATCAGCTTGGAGAACTCCGCCGTCTGGAACAGCACGCCGATGGAGCCGGTGAGCGAGGTCTCACGGGCATAGACGCGGTCGGCGGCAATCGCCGTCATGTAGCCCGCCGAGGCGCCCAGCGTGCCGATCACGGCCACCACGGGTTTGCGTTCGGCCACCTTGCGGGTGGCGACGAACAGCGCCTCGCCGCCAAAGGTGCTGCCGCCGGGCGAGTTGACGTAGAGGATGAGCGCCTTGCTGCGGTCGTCTTCCGCGATCTCGCGCAGCTTCTCCATCCACCAGTCGTTCTCGGCGATGATGCCGCCGATTTCGAGATGGGCGACGTGATCCTGGCGGCGCTGGATCACCTGGCCCGGATCGATCCAGTAGAGCAGCCCAATGGCGCCGGCCACCACGGCCAAAACGGCGATGAAGCGCCAGAAATTAACACGGCGGGCGAGTTTGCGGCGTTCCAGCCAAGCATCGGTATCGAAGGACATGCCAAGACCTTAAGCGCGGGGTGCCAAGTTGCCAAGGACCGGTTGGTCGGGCCGGGATTGTAACGCAGGGACGCCGTCAGGAAAAAACGGCAGCGGGAAGATGGGGTACGGGGCGATCATTCGTCAGGCCACAAAGACGTCTTCCTGGCTCGCGCGGCGCAACAGCGCCGCATGGCCGGCAGGACGAGACGCATCGTCAACCCGAATTGACTGCATTGTCACGATTGCCCGCCGAAGCGGCGGCGCGTAAAGCTGAGCAAAAGTCTCGCCTCACCCAGTATCTCATTCCTCACCATGCAAACCTTGCTGCTGTATATCGGGATCGTGCTGATCTGGGGCGCCACCTGGCTGCCGGTGAAACTGCAGCTCGGCGTGGTGCCGCCTGCGGTGTCGGTTGCCTATCGCTTCTGGCTGGCCGCCGCGATCCTGTTCGCCTGGTGCCTGCTGCGCGGCCTGCCGCTGCGCCTGCCGCTGGCGCGCCATGGCCATGTTGCGCTGATGGGGGTGACGCTGTTCTGCACCAACTTCATGCTCATCTACCACGGCACGCAGTATCTGCCCTCCGGCCTGGTCGCCATCGTGTTTTCGATGATCGTGCCGATGAACATGGCGAATGGCGCGATTTTCCTTGGCCGGCCGATCGACCGCCGCGTCGCCGTCGGCGCCGTTTTCGGCCTGGCAGGCATCAGCGTCACCTTCTGGTCCGACATTCTCGCCTTCGATCCGACCAGCGGCGCGAGCCTTGGCCTGCTGCTCTGCCTGCTCGGCACCTATTCGGCCTCGCTCGGCAACATGCTGTCGGCGAAGAACCAGATGGCCGGCCTGCCGGTACTGCAGGGCAATGCCTGGGGCATGGGCTATGGCGCGCTGGCCGTCACCTTATATGTGCTGGTCATGCAACAGCCGATCCTGTTCGATCCGTCGCCGGTCTATGCGGGATCGCTCGTCTTCCTGGCGGTGGTCGGCTCGATCTTCGGCTTTGGCTGCTATCTCACTTTGCTCGGCCGCATCGGGCCGGAGCGCGCCGCCTATTCCTCGGTGCTGTATCCGATCGTGGCCCTGGGCATCTCGACCTTTGCCGAGGATTATCACTGGACACCGCGCGTCTTCGCCGGCCTGGCGCTGATTTTGTTCGGCAACCTGCTGGTGCTGGTGCGCTGGCCGCTGCGGAAAAAGGCTGCGGCCGCCTAAGCCTGTCTAGATCGCCCTAAGCCTGTCTAGATCGCATCGAGCAGGCCACGGAAGGTGGCCTGCAGCACACCTTTCTCCAGCGATTCAACCGCAATCGGCTTCTGCCTGGGGCGCGGCGGCTGCTTGCCGGCAGTTTCGGTTGCCGGGCTCCAGCTCTGCGCGCCGAGCACGAAGGCGACGCGGCCCGTCTCATCATCCCCCGTCACCGGCAGCAGCAGGCGGCGCACCCGGCTCATGCCCTCTTCCGGCCAGGTGCGGCTGGTCTCGGCATAAAGCGGCTGAGCATCGGCGATCACCGTAGCGTAAAGCTGCTCGATATAATCCCGATAAGGGCCGTGCATGATTTCGGCACTGGTCTTGCCGGTATCGTCCCGGCCGGCGCGCTGCACCAGTTCGGTTCCGAGCAGGCGGAATCGCACCACAGCCCCCTGCCCGGTCGGCTCGGCCAGCGAAAGATAAGGCAGCAGACGGCGGGGCATATCCAGCGGATCGATCGATCGCCGCGGCGGCAGCATTGCACTGCCCCGCTTGGCCGACCAGTAGGCGGCCAGATTGAGCAGGATGCGGTCGTCGGCAAAAGGCAGGGACAGACCAGATGTCACAGGAGCGGGGTACTCGATGAACAACGCGGTGGGAAACGAATCACATGACGAGACAGTCAGATAGTTTTTATTTCATTTCAACGACTTACAACCGTACGGGGAATCTTTGAGCCCTAAAGTATCGCTGAGGGCCGTACTTTTCTTCCGCCGGGTCCGCGGGAAGCGGCAGTCAGGCTGGCGTTACGGCAACCGAGGCCGGCGCAAAGGGGGTAAACAGGCGGCAACCGGGGCGAATCCGGGGTGGAAATCGCCAGCCGCCGTCGCTATGTTCGCCCCCATGATCGACAAGACGGCTTTCAGATCGGCAGCCTTGCTGCTTGCCACGCTCCCCTTTTTCCTTGCCGCCCCGCTGGGCGATGCCGCCGCACAATCGAAGCCGGCGGCCAAGAGCGAGCCAAAGAGCGAAACCAAGCGGATCGGCAGCTTCCAGAAATGGGATGCCTACGAGCATACCGACAAGGGCATCAAGCTCTGCTATCTGCACGCCCAGCCGGACAAGAAGGAGCCGGCCGGTGCCAAGCGCGGCGAGATCTACATCCTGGTCACCCACAAGCCCAAGGAGAAGATCCGCAACGAGGTGAGCATCTATTTCGGCTATCCGCTGAAGGAGAATGTTCCCGCGCAGGCCGTGATCGGCCCCACCGTGATCGACATGTTCACCCATCAGGAAGCCGCCTGGGCCGCCGATGCCGCGACCGACAACAAGCTGGTCGAGGCCCTGCGCAAGGGCAAGACGCTGGTGGTCAAGGGCGAGTCGGTGCGCGGCACCAAGACCACCGACACCTATGACCTGAGCGGCTTTACCGCTGCGCTGCAAGCCATCGACAAGGCCTGCAACATCGCCGGGGCGACTTCGTGACCGCTCAAGCTGCCATCGTTCCTGACATTGCCGCACGCGCACCGGCGGCGATGCCGTCCGCCGATGGCCGGACCGATCTGCTGGGCCTGACGCGGGCCGAGATCGCTGCCGCGCTGATCGCTGCCGGCGAGCCCGAGAAATCGGCCAGGATGCGGGCCAATCAGCTCTGGCACTGGATCTATTACCGCGGCGTGCGGGATTTCAGCGTGATGACCACGCTGGCCAAGGACATGCGCGAGCGCATGGCCGAGAAATTCTGCATCAGCCGGCCGCAGGCTTCGCGCGATCTGCAAAGCGTCGACGGCACGCGCAAATGGCTGCTGAAATTCGCCGATGGCGAAGAAGCCGAATGCGTGCACATTCCAGAGGAAGACCGTGGCGCGCTCTGCGTCTCCAGCCAGGTGGGCTGCACGCTGACCTGCCGCTTCTGCCATACCGGCACGATGAAGCTGGTGCGCAATCTTTCGGCCGGCGAGATCGTCGGCCAGGTGATGCTGGCACGCGATCATCTGAACGAATGGCCCTCGCCGCCGGAAGGCCGCATGCTGTCCAACATCGTCATGATGGGCATGGGCGAGCCGCTGTATAACTTCGACAATGTGTCGAAGGCATTGAAGATCGTGATGGACAATGAAGGCATCGCGATCTCCAAGCGCCGCATCACGCTTTCGACTGCAGGCGTGGTGCCGATGATCGAGCGCTGCGGCGCGGAGCTTGGCGTCAATCTCGCGATCAGCCTGCATGCCGTGCGCGACGACATCCGCGACGTGATCGTGCCGCTGAACAAGAAATACCCGATCAAGGAACTGCTGGCGGCCTGCGCCAGCTATCCGGGCCTGAGCAATGCGCGCCGCATCACCTTCGAATACGTGATGCTGAAGGGCATCAACGACAGCGCAGCTGATGCGAAGGAACTGGTGCGGCTGCTGAAGGGCATTCCGGCCAAGGTGAACCTGATTCCGTTCAATCCCTGGCCCGGCGCGCCTTACGAATGCTCCAGCGACGAGGCGATCCGCAAATTCAGCGACATTGTCTTCAACGCCGGCTATTCCTCGCCGGTGCGCACGCCGCGCGGCCGCGACATCATGGCCGCCTGCGGCCAGCTGAAATCGGCCAGCGTGAAGCGCAGCAAGGCAGAAATCCTGCGCGAGCAGGCCGCCAAGGAAGCGGCGGCCGCAAACCTGCCGGTGTAAGGCGCATGGATAGGAGTGCATGAAAGGCGCGGCGATCATACCGGCTGCCATCGTGACGCTGTCGCTCGCTGCGGCGATGCCGGCGGCGGCGCAGAATGCCGCATCGTTCTTTGAGATGCCTCCGCCGGAGGCCCAGATTCCGCCGCCCGCCATTCAGGTGGCGCCAACAGAACCGCAGACGCCGATTGACCAAAGCGTCGCCTTCAGCCGCTCCGAACGCTGGCTGATTCCCTATTACTTCACCAAGCTGCGCAGCCAGCGGAAACATGCCTCGCGCAGCAAGGGCGAGAAGCGGGAGCTGCCTGAGGGGCTGACCAAAAGCCCGGAGATCGGCGAGACCCTGCCGCTGTCGCTGCTGCCCGAGCTGCGGCTGCTGCCCAAACCGCTGACCCGCGAATTGCCGCCGCGCCGGCCGGATACCCAGCGCTACGTCATAGGCTCAGACGTCGTGCTGGTGCGGCCATCCACTGGCGAAGTGCTCGACAAGCTGCCCAGTGTGATCTGACTGGCGTGATCTGACTGGCGTGATCTGACTGGCGTGATCTGACCGGTATGATCTGACCGGTATGATCTGACCGGTATGATCTGACTGGCAGCCTAGGCAGCCTTTCCTGCCGCGAGTTCGTCTTCGTCGTCAAAATCCGACTGCTGCTTGAAGAAGCCGACCAGCGCAGCAAGCTGGCTGGCCTGATGGCTGAGCGTGCTGGCTGAAGCCGTGGCCTGTTCTGCCATTGCCGCATTGCGCTGGGTCATCTCATCCAGATTCGACACGGCGCTGTTGATCTGATCGAGGCCCGTGGCCTGTTCGGCCGAGGCCACCGCGATCTCGCCGACGATATCGGAGACTTTCTTGATCGCGGCGACGATCTCGCTCAGCGCGCTGCCGGTCTGGTTGACCAGGCCGGTGCCCGCCTTCACCTGGGCATTGGATTCCGCGATCAGCGCCTTGATGTCCTTTGACGCATTGGCCGAGCGCTGCGCCAGGGCGCGCACCTCCTGCGCCACGACGGCAAAGCCCTTGCCGGCATCGCCTGCGCGGGCGGCTTCGACGGATGCGTTCAGCGCCAGCAGATTGGTCTGGAAGGCGATCTCGTCGATCAGGCCGATGATGTCGGAAATCTTCTGCGCACTGCCTTCGATGCGTTCGACAGCGGCTACCGCTTCCTGCACGATATGGCCGCCCTTCTGCGCGATCTCATGCGCCGACATCGCGAGCTGATTGGCCGCCTGGGCATTATCGGCATTGTGCTTCACGGTGACGGTGACTTCGTGCATCGAGGCAGCGGTTTCCTCGATAGATGAGGCCTGGCTTTGCGTGCGCTGCGCCAGGTCCTGGCTGCTGGCGGAGATTTCACTGGAGGCGACCCGCACCGCTTCGGCGCTTTCGGCCAGCCGCAGCGAGAAATCGCCCAGCAGCACCGCCATGCGATTGGCGCTGTCCTTCAGCTGGCCGAAAATGCCCTCGTAATGACCTTCCACCTTGCGGGTCAGATCGCCCTGCCCCAGCGCTTCGGTCACGGCCGCCAGTTCGCCGACCATCGCCTGCAGCATTTCGGCCAGGCGATTGAGCTGCTGGCTGAGCTGCAGGAAGAAGCCATCCTTGCCGTCCTGCGACAGGCGGCTGCTGAGATCGCCGGCGACGATGCGGTTGACCAGATCGGTGACTTCCACGGCGGCGACGCGTTCGCGGGCGAGGCGTTCGGCCTGCTGCTGCTGTTCGGTATCGCGGGCCGCAGCGGCGGCGCGGGCTTGCTCGTGGCGCTTTTCCGCGCCGGCGCGCCAGATTCGATAGGTCTCATGCAATTCGGCCAGCCGCTTGCTGCCACCGAAGAAAACGGCCAGCAGACGCGCCACGCCGAAGCCGATCTGCAGCGCGCGCCGCAGGCCGCCATCGGCGGGCATCGCCAGCAGCTGCTTGCAGATGGCCTGCAGGTCCTCGGCGATGCGGTCGCGCACGCGGTTGATCGCATCGATCCGCTGGGTGGTGATGCGGAACCAGTCGGGCGCGGCGATGCCGCCGGTGCGGCCGCTGTCGCTTTGCTGTGCGAAGCCGTCATAGATGATCTGCCGCAACCGCGCGACTTCGGCAAAGACCGGCTCGCGCAGCACGGTATCGAAGAAAGCCGCCTGCCCGGCCGTGGCGCGGCTGCGGAAGGTGGCGAAATCCGCTTCCTGCAAGGCCCCGAGAATGAGGAAGCGCTGATAGACCGCCAGTTCGAATCCGCCAGCGGCCAGGGCGCCGGAGCCGGTGGCGCGTTCCTGCGCCGACTTCTCCAGGCCTTCCAGGATGGCGAGATAGGCATCCAGCCCCTGAATGAGATCGGGATTGCGCAGCAGCAGCCCGATATCGCGGATCGAGGTCAGGGCCAGCCGGATCGGATTGGTCCAGTTGGCAAAGGATTGCTGCGCGGTGAATTCCAGCCTGTCGATCACCGGTCGCGCCAGCCGCGCCTGATCAAGCGTTGCGCTGAGCTGATCGGCCGCCTGCACCACAGCCGCCAGCGGCGCGAGCGGCCGGCATTCGGCAATGGCTGCGCGCAAGGCCTCGATGGCCTGATCCAGCCCGCCGCGCGCGGCCTGGAGTTCCGCGCGGAATTGCTGGCCGCGGCTGCCGAGATAAAGCGCGCTGGAGCCGCGCTCGCGCTGCAATTCATGCAGCAGCCTGCCGGCGGCAATGGCATATTGGATGGCTTTGTCGGCGATGGGCGCTTCGGCTGCCTTCTGCCGGTCTTCCCATAAATGCGTTGTTGCGAAACTGAGAAACCCGAGCGTGGCAAATGGGTCATGCGGCACGGCTTCTGACATGCGCTACCTCTTTTCACTCTTCGCCGCCGAGGCGGCAAAACTTCCCTAAGCGCAGCGAAGCATCAACCATGCCAGAAAACGTGCCGATGAATCGGCCTCTATACCCTATCGGTGGTATGCCTTCGCACTATCAGCAGGAGAATTGAAAATCACTGCCGGTTTTTTGTGCGCCACGCCGCAAAAGATGGCGCGAAAAGAGGAGAAGCGGCCCGCCTGAAGACGGGCCGCAAGCCGTCATCAGTAGCGCTTGTAATCGAGGAACTTGCCGGTCATGACGATCTTCACGCGGTCGCCCTTCGGATCGGGCAGGCGTTCCATCGTCATGTTGAAATCGATGGCTGACATGATGCCGTCGCCGAATTCCTCCTGGATCAGTTCCTTCCAGGTGGTGCCGTAGACCTGCACCAGCTCGTAGAAGCGATAGATCAGCGGATCGGTCGGCGGACCCGGCGGCAGCGAGCCGCGATACGGAATCTCCGACAGCAGCTTCTGCTCCATCTTGGTCAGGCCGAACAGCTTGGCGGCCTTGGCGGCCTGCGCGGGTTCGAGCTTCATCTGGCCGAGCAGACCGGCGGTAAGGAAGACAGGCGACTGCTTGGGATCGATCTTCTTGGTGATCTCCTTCCAGCTCCAGCCTTTCATCCGTTTGATATCGAGAATCTTCTCGGTGACGTCACTGCGCTTCACGTATCTCTCTCCTGTGCTTTCTAGTTGGGCGAGTGGACTAGGGTGCAAACAACCACGCGATAAAAATCGGTGCGGGCGATCACTCCGCGCCGGCGGCGGCGACGGAGCGGCTATAGGCGGCGCCGGCGGTTCCGCCGACCTGGACATGCGGCGGCTTGCGCGCATCCCAGCCGGCAGGCGGCGTGAAGGCTTTCGAGCGGCGCACCAGGAAATCCAGCAGGTGGTTGCGGATCGGATAGTAATCCGCCTGCTGGTGCAGGGTTTCGCGGGTGCGATCCTTGGGCAAGGTGTTGACCAGGATTTCAGCAATGCGCGCGCCCGGACCGTTGGTCATCAGCACGATGCGGTCGGCCAGCAGAATGGCCTCGTCCACGTCATGGGTGATCATGAAGACGGTCAGATTGGTGGCGGCGCGGATGCGCAGCACTTCGTCCTGCAAGGTGCCGCGGGTGAGCGCATCGAGCGCCGAGAAGGGCTCGTCCATCAGCAGCGTCTTCGGCTCGATGGACAGCGCGCGGGCAATGCCAACGCGCTGCTTCATGCCGCCGGAAAGCTGCGAGGGCTTTTTCGCCTCGGCGCCGGACAGGCCGACCATGGCGATGTATTTGCGCGCATGCTCGACCGCCTTTGCCTTCGGCCAGTCCGGCCAGCGCGACTGCACGGCGAAGAGCACGTTGTCGAGCACGCTCATCCACGGCATCAGCGCATGGCTCTGAAACACCACGGCGCGGTCCAGCGAGGGGCCTTCGACCGCCTTGCCGTCGAAGATGATGGCGCCGGCGCTGGGCTTGTCCAAGCCGGCGAGGATGTTGAGCACGGTGGTCTTGCCGCAGCCGGAATGGCCGATGATGCAGACGAACTCGCCCTTCTCCATCCCGAACCACAGATCCTCGAACACCGCCTTGTCGGTGCCGGGGAATTGCCGCTTCAGGCCTTCGACCGAAATGAAATGCTGACTCATGGCTGCCTCACTCCGGATAGGTCACAAGACGGGTAAGGAAGCCGAGCAGCTGATCGAGCAGCATGCCGATCACGCCGATGAACAGGATGGCGTTGATCACGTTGGCAATCGAGAGATTGTTCCACTCGTTCCACACGAAGTAGCCGATGCCGGTGCCGCCCACGAGCATTTCGGCGGCGACGATCACCAGCCAGGCGATCGAGACCGAAATGCGCATGCCGGTGAGAATGGTCGGCGCCGCAGCCGGCAGGATGACGCGGAAGATCTTGCGGAAGGTGCCGACTTCCAGCGTGCGCGCGACATTGAGCCATTCCTTGCGCACATTGGCGACGGCGAAGGCGGTGTTCACCAGCATCGGCCAGATCGAGCAGATGAAGATGACGAAGACCGCCGAGATGTTGCTGTCCTTGATCGTATAGAGCGCAAGCGGCATCCAGGCCAGCGGCGATACCGGGCGCATCACCTGGATGAACGGATCGAGCGCCTTGCGGAACAAAGGCGACAGGCCGATCAGGAAGCCGAGCGGCACGGCAACGATCACCGCGAGACCGAAGCCGATGCCGACCCGCAGAATGGAATAGGCAAGCTGGGTTCCGATGCCCTGGTCGTTCGGTCCCTTGTAGTAGAAGGGATCGGCGATGTGATTCCACAACACCTTGCCGACATCGAGCGGCCCGGGCATCGCGGATTTGCCGGTGACCGCCGTCTGCCCCATCAGCTTGGCATATTCGGGATCGATATCGCTGGCAGCGCCGCCGCCCATCGTGCCGAGCTGCCACGCCGCCAGGAAGGCGGCGAGCAGCGCGACCGACAGGATCGCAGCGCGTAATCGGAACGACAGACGCATGGAACCAGTCCTGCCTTAGACGCGCTTGATCTTGAAGGAGGCGATGTATTCCTCAGGCTTCGCCGGATCGAAGGTCTTGCCCATCACCGTCGCCGGCGCATAGGTCGCCGAAGGCGGGGTCAGACCGACCTCCTTCATCAGCTTGGCCGCGTCGGTCGCCAAAAAGACCTGCTCGGCCACCTTCTTGTAATCGACATCGCCCTTGAGCTGGCCCCAGCGCTTCATCTGGGTGAGGATCCAGACCGCGAAGCTGTGCCAGGGGAAGGGCGCGAAGTCGATGCGATCAGGCACCTTCTGCACCTTGCCGAGGCCGTCGGCGAAGGTGCCGGTCAGCACCTGCTCGACCACGGTCACCGGCTGGTTCAGGTAGTTGGCCGGCGCGATGGCTTCGGCGATCTGCTTGCGGTTCTCCGCCTTGGTGGCGAAAGCGGTCGCCTCGATGATCGCCTTGAGCAATGCCTGATAGGTGTTCGGCATCGTCTTGACGAATTCCTCAGACGCCGCGAAGGCGCAGCAGGGATGGCCGTCCCAGATTTCCTTCGACAGGATGTGGATGAAGCCCACCCCGTCATAGACGGCGCGCTGGTTGACCGGATCGGGCGCCAGGAAACCGTCGATATTGTCGGCGCGCAGGTTGGCGACCATCTCCGGCGGCGGCACGGCGCGGATCTGCACATCGGTATCCGGATCGACGCCATGTTCGGCCAGATAGTAGCGCAGCAGATAATTGTGCATCGAATAGTCGAAGGGCACCGCGAGCTTGAAGCCCTTCCAGGATTTCGGATCGCGCTTGTCCTTGTGCTTCATCGACAGCGTGATCGCCTGGCCGTTGATGTTCTCCACCGCCGGCATCGTGTAGGGGATCGGGTTGGAGCCGGTGCCGGTGGTGATCGCCAGCGGCATGGGCGAAAGCATATGCGCCGCGTCGTATTCCTTGTTCAGCGTCTTGTCGCGGATCACCGCCCAGCCGGCGGTCTTGATCACTTCGACATTCAGGCCGTGCTTGGAGTAGAAGCCCATCGGATGGGCCATGATGATCGGCGTGGCGCAGGTGATCGGAATGAAGCCGACCTTGAGATCCTTCTTCTCCAGCGGACCGCTCTTGCCCTGCGCGAACACCTCGCGCGCGGTGGCCAGCGGGAAGGCCTGCTCCAGAGCGGCCAGCAGGGTACCCGCGCCGATGGCATGCAGCACGCGCCGGCGCGTCATGTCGTCAGGCAGGATGGCGCGGATGACGGCCTGATCGACCGCATTGGTCAGACGCTTTTCCTCATCGGCGGCCGTCTCAAGCTCGGCCTGCCGCTGCAGCGCGGCGTATTCGGCATTGTGCTCGGCCAGGCTGCGGTGCGCCCCGCAGGGGCAGGCGCCGAGCGACGTGCCGGCATCGAACGGATTCTTGAACAAGGACATGGCGCGGTCTCTCCCCCGATTGCTGTGGCTGCCTGGTTGCAGTGCAGCAAGGACCGTGCCAGAGGCTGTGGGCGCGTGTGGTTACAGCGGTAATCGAGCGTTACACGCCGTAAGGCCGTCGGAGGCATATTACGATAATTCGTAGTATACGAAATTCCGTAATTATGATTACGATAGATCGTAGTTATTGATCGAGAGGCCACCGGAGAGGCCGATGGACGCCGCACCAATTCCTGCTCATTCAGAGCTTCCCGCGACATCGGTGATGTCCGCCGCGGCGCATGCTTACGGCGCTGCCTTCGAGGCCAGCCCGCTGGGCATGCTGGTGCTGGATCCGCAGAGCGACCGGGTGCTGGACGCCAATCTGCCGGCCTGCCGGCTGCTGGGCTATGACCGCGAAGCCTTGCGCGAGATGGCGATGAGCGCGCTGCATCCGGGGCAGCTGCCGGCGCTGATCGTCTTCACCGAGGCCGTACTGACCAAGGGCCGCTACTGGACCCGCAGCCTGATCCCGCGCCATGCCACAGGCCGCGAATTGCAGATCGAATATCAGGGCGCGCTGCTGCCCGGCGATCCGGTGCGGCTATTGCTGACCATCATCGATCTGGAAGAGCGGCGGCGCCATGACGTCGATACCGAGGCCGACGCTTACGTGCGCGGCGGCATCGCCGAATGGCAGCAGGTCGAGCGCTTCTTCCGCGATGTGGAGCGCGAGAACCAGCTCATCCTGCGCGCCGCCGGCGAAGGCATCTACGGCGTCAATGCCGAAGGCAAGACCACCTTCGTCAATCCCGCCGCCGAACGCATGCTGGGCTGGAAGGCGGAAGAGCTGGTCGGCAAGGACATCCACTCGATGGTGCATCACACCCATGCGGATGGCCGTCCCTATCCGGGCCATGACTGCCCGATCTACGGCGCCTTCCGCGACGGGCGCGTGCATACCGTTGAGAACGAGGTTTTCTGGCGCAAGGACGGCAAGCCTTTCTGGGTCGAATATACCTCCACGCCGATCCACGACCGCGGCGCCGTGGTCGGCGCCGTGGTGGTGTTCCGCGATGTCAGCCACAAGCGCGAGGCGGAAGAAAAACTGCGCGCTGCCCTGGAAGAGGTCGAAAACCTGCGCCAGCGGCTGGAGCTGGAAAACGCTTATCTGCAGGAAGAGATCCGCCTGGAAGGCAAGCATCGCGGCATCATCGGGCGGTCTGCGGCCATTCAAAGCATCCTGCGCCAGATCGAACTGGTGGCGCCGACCGATGCCACCGTGCTGGTCACCGGCGAATCCGGCACCGGCAAGGAACTGATTGCGCGCGCCATTCACGAGGCCAGCAGCCGCTCCAGCCGCCCGCTGATCCGCGTCAACTGCGCCGCCATCCCGCGCGAATTGTTCGAAAGCGAATTCTTTGGCCATGTGCGTGGCGCCTTTACCGGGGCGCTGCGCGACCGCGTCGGCCGTTTTGAGCTGGCCGATGGCGGCACGCTGTTCCTCGATGAAGTCGGCGAGATTCCGCCCGAGCTGCAGGGCAAGCTGCTGCGCGTGCTGCAGGAGGGACAATTCGAGCGCGTTGGCGAGGAGCGCACGCGCAAAGTCGATGTCCGCGTCATCGCCGCCACCAACCGCGACCTGAAGCAGGAAGTGCGGCTTGGCCGTTTCCGCGAGGATCTGTATTTCCGCCTCAATGTCGTGCCGATCGAATCCGTGGCCTTGCGCGAGCGGCGCGAGGACATTCCCTTGCTGGCGCAGCATTTCCTGCAGGGCGCCAACCGCAAGCTGAAGACCGATCATCTGCGGCTGACCGAAGGCGATGTGCGCCGCCTGATGCAATACGACTGGCCGGGCAATGTGCGCGAACTGGAAAACGTGATCGAGCGCGCCGCGATCCTGGCGCGCGATGGCCGCCTGCGCATCGTGCTGCCCGAGAGCAGCAGCGCGCCGCAGGATCACGCCGCGCCCGTCAGCGACCAGACCCGTCCGGCTTTGCTGACCGAAGAAGAAAGGCGGGCGCGCGACCGCGCCAACATCATCGCCGCCCTGCAGGCCTGCAACGGCAAGATCTTTGGCCCGGGCGGCGCGGCTGAGCTGCTGGACGTCAAGCCGACGACGCTCGCCTCACGGATCAAGGCGCTGAATATCCGCGTCGAGCGCCAGCCAAGAAGACAGGCCGGGCGACAGCAGGCGGGATAACTGGCACGCGCGGGTTAGCACTCCTACCCTCTTGTGTGCCAGCGCGGTTCGCGCTCCACTGGCCGCCTTCGGACCGCCCCTGAACGCAACCGCCCGGCCAGCTTTGCTGGCCGCGCCGCTCACCGATGCGAGGACCCATGGCGACCGCGAAACTTGAGAAAAATGGCAAGATCTGTCTGCCGAGCGACATGCTTGAGATCCATCGCTGGCAGGCCGGCACCGAATTCTCCATCGAAGACAGGCCCGAGGGCCTGCTGCTGCGCCCGCTGAACGGCGATTTGCGGCCGGTGAAGGAAACGCAGACCGGCCACAGCGCCACCGGGCGGGACCGCACGCTGGCCGATGCGATGCGTAACCGCTACGCGAAGCTGGGGCATTAATTCACTCACGCCTTGCGGAAAAATGTAACTCGACTGGACACTTCAAGCATATCGATCGTGAAAAATGCTATGACCGCGCAAAGGCAAGCAGCGGTCTGATGTCATGACGGTCAGCGGCGCGCAGGGCTTCGATATATTTGGTACGTAGTTCACCGACATCGGCAAGGCTGCCGCTGCCCCAGCTGAAAGGCTGACCGCCAAGCCATTCGACCAGAAGATCAGCCATCAGGCGCGCGTGCCGACCGTTACCATTTGGAAATGGATGGATTGCGACGAGCCGATGGTGCAACCGAACGGCGATTTCATCGGTTGGATAGGTTTTGTGCTCCACCCAGTAGCACACATCACCAAACAGCGCCGCCATTTCGGCGTGGATGCGGTAGGCGTCGACCCCGATATTGCGCGCCGTCGTACGGCAAGTTCCCGCCCATTTCCATACATTGCCGAACATGCGCTTATGCAGGTCCAGCGCAAATTTGATACTCAGAATGTCCTTCGTTTTTTTTCGGCCAAGGAGTCTTTGTGCCCACACAGCACACGCCAGGATATTCTCCTCCTCCGCCTCGTTGAGGTCGCGCCGATGGGTGATCCAGCTTTGCAGGAGTCCGTCGCGCTCCTCCGGCTCCAGCGGCGTCGCACCGTCCGGTTCCGCAAAGACGTCGTTCACGCCTCCTCCCACAGATCACGCCCCTTGATGTGATCGCGGATATAGGCCTCGATACGTGCTTCCATCTCAGCGTCACCGGTGTCCTGCGCTTCCAGCTTCATGGTGTGGGCGACGCGGGTCAGCGCGCGCAGCGCGATCTTCCGGGCCCGCGCGTTGACCACTTCCTCCAGGGAGCTGTTTGGCACAAGGGCATAAACCAATGTGCAGTCGAGCGCTTCCGCCGCCCTGCGCAACGTGCTGAGCTGGATCGAGCCTCTCGCTTCTGATTTCTCGATAGCCTCGACTGTCTGCGGACGGACGTCCAGCCGCACAGCAAGCTGTACGCCGGTCATGCCGATCGCATCCCTGATTGCCCGTATCCAGCCTTTTGGCGGCGGGCGCAGCCGGTCCACAGGTTTGAGCACCCTGAGCCGCTCATCCAAGCGCTCACGCGCTTTCTTCCTGGCGTCCTTTTTCATATTATATCCTGATTTTCCCTTTTAGAAATCAGGATATAATATGATTATAGATAAATCAATATCAGAATAAAACCTGATTCTACCTGAAAATAATCAGATTATAGTTTGACCATCAGGCCTGGGCGTTCCTAGGCTAAATGAAATGCGGCACCCAGGGCCCACATCAGCAGCTTGGGTAAAACCGGAGGCGCCTTTGGCCACAGCATCACCACACTTCAGCGGTGTTGCCTGATGCAGTGTTTGATCGCCGGTGTGGAAGCCCTAGCTTTCAGGACAGCCATGCGCCGTTTCTGGTCTTTGTTGCATATGGGGATTGCGATCCTCTGCCTCCCTGCCCTGCCCGCTGCCGCCCAACCGCATGAGGCGCAGCCGCAGGTGGCCCAGACCGTGCCTGTCGCGCCGCAGGATCAGGCGCCGATCAGCGAGCCGGTTCTGCAACTGCATTCTGGCCATCGCGCAAGCGACGAATGGCGCTTCAGCCTTGGCGTCGGCGGGCTTTATGCGCCGACCTATCTCGGATCGAACAATTACGATCTCGATCCGCTGCCGCTTATCGACATCCGCTATCGCGATCGCCTGTTTCTATCCACCCGCGATGGCCTAGGGATCAATCTGCTCTCCGGCAGCAACTGGCGCGCCGGCCCGGTGCTGAAATACCGCCGCGGCCGCGATCAGGATGACGATGCAGCGCTTCATGGACTGGGCGATGTCGATCCGGCCGGCGAGATCGGCGGCTTCGTGCATTACGACCTGCGGCCCTTCACCATGGGCGCGGAAATCCGCCAGGGTTTCGGCGGCCACGATGGCGTGATCGGCGATCTGTTCTTTACCTGGACGACGCTGTTCAACGACCGTACGCAGCTCAGCCTGGGTCCGAAGCTGTCGCTGGGCAGCCGCGATTTCACCGAAAGCTATTTCGGCATCGATGCCAATCAGGCGGCGCGCTCAGGCTATCAGCGTTACGAGGCAGACGGCGTGTTCGTCTCCTACGGCCTTGGCGCATCGCTCACCTATCAGCTCGGCGATGGCTGGGCGCTCGGCGGCTTTGCCGGCGTCGACCGCCTGGAAGGCGATGCAGCGGATTCGCCCATCGTCGATCAGGCCGGCTCGGCCACCCAGGGCCGCGTGGGCTTGAGCATTGGCTACAGTTTCGGCACCGGAAAATGATCTAGCAAGCGCACCCGGTCAGGGCGCACCCAGTTCCGCCTGCACCAGATTGACCCAATAGGCGACGCCGGTCAGCGTGACTTCGTCGTTGAAGTCGTAATGCGGCGTATGCACGTAATGGCAGGAGCCGTCCTCGACGCTGCCGCCATTGCCAAGCAGGATATAGGCGCCGGGCTTCTTCTCCAGCATGAAGGCAAAATCCTCCGCGCCCGTGAGCGGCTCGGTCTCGCCATCCACCAGATCCGCGCCCACCGTGGCCTGCGCCGCCTTGATGGCGACGGCCGTCTGCTCGGGCGCATTGATCAGCGGCGGATAGCGCCGCAGGTAATCGTATTCGCCGGTGCAGCCATGGGCGGCGGCGATGCCCTGCACCAGTTCGCCCAGGCGGCGCTCCAGCAGATCACGATCGGCTGGCGTGTAGCTGCGCGCCGTGCCGCGAATGGTGACCTGCGACGGGATCACGTTGGGCGAACCAAAAGAGCCGGCGGCGACATGGCCGACGCTGACCACCGCCGCATGCTGCGGCGAGACATTGCGGCCGATGATGCTTTGCGTCGCCGTGATGAAGGCGGCAGAGGGCATCACCGGATCGGTGCCCATATGCGGCATCGCGCCATGGCCGCCGGTGCCGCGGAAGATCGCCGTCCAGGTATCGGAGGCAGCCATCATCGGGCCCTGGCGGATGGCGAACTTGCCGGCCGGAATGCCCGGCATGTTGTGCATGCCATAGACGGCATCGCAGGGAAACTTCTCAAACAGGCCTTCTTCGATCATCACCCGCGCGCCGCCTTCGCCCTCTTCCGCGGGCTGGAAGATGAAATGCAGCGTGCCGGCGAAATCGGGATTCTTCGCCAGATGCTTGGCGGCGCCGAGCAGCATGGTGGTGTGGCCATCATGGCCGCAGGCATGCATCTTGCCGTCATAGACGGAGCGATGCGCGAAGGTGTTCTTCTCCTGCAGGTTCAGCGCATCCATATCGGCGCGCAGCCCGATGGCGCGCTGCCCCGGCCGCTTGCCCTTCAGCGTGCCGACCACGCCGGTCTTGGCCAGGCCGCGATGGACGGCAATCCCCCATTCGGTGAGCTTGGCGGCGACGATGTCGGCCGTGCGGTTCTCCTCAAAAGCGGTTTCGGGATGGCGGTGGATGTCGTGGCGGATTGCCGTCAGTTCGTCGCGATAGGCAGCAAGCTCGCGCAGGAGGTCTTTGCTCATGTCTGCTCTTCGTTTTGAGATCTGTAGGGAGGTTGCCTTACCTCAGCATTATGCGCGGAGCTTGGCAAGGGCGGGCCGCGGCGCCGCGGCCACTTCGCCCTGCAGCAGCCGGCGTTCCCGTTCAAACAGCCCGACCAGGAAATCCATCACCGTGCGGATGCGCGGCGCGCGGCGCAGATCGGGATGCACCACCAGCCACATTTCGCGGTCAGTCGCGCTGGTTTCGCTCGGCACCCGGCGCAGCAGCGGATCGCGACTGCCAATGTAATGCGGCAGGACTGCGATCCCCATGCCGACCCGCGCCGCCTGATAAAGGCTGCCCATGTCGTTGGACACAAAGGCCAGCGGCTGTCCCTTCGCCTGCGCACGCAGAAAACCATGCAGGTCGAGATGGGCGAAGCGGTCGTTATAGCCGATATAGCTCCAGTCCTTCGGCTTGGTTTTCCGCAGATACGCGCGCGCACCATACAGACCGAAGCCGATTGCGCCGATCCGCCTTGCCACCAGCCCGTCGCCGCCGGGCTTGATCATGCGCAGGGCGATATCCGCCTCGCGGCGGGCGAGATCGACGTTATGCACATCGCCAGACAGATCGATCTGGATATCGGGATGCGAGCGGCGCAGATCGATGAAATGCGGCGCCAGGAAATGGCTGGCCAGCAAGGGCGGCGCGCTGATGCGCACCTGTCCATGCAGGGTGACGGCGCCGCTGGCCTGGCGCTGCAGGGCCAGCGCCTCGGCCTCCATCCGCGCCGCCGTGGCCATCAGCTCCTCGCCTTCAGGCGTGAGCGCATAGCCGCGCGGCAGGCGGTCGAACAGCTTCAGCCCCAGGCGCTGCTCCAGCGCGGCGATGCGGCGCGCCACGGTGGAATGGTCGACCTTCAGCCGCCGGGCCGCCGCCGACAGCGATGCCTGCCGGCCCAGTTCGAGAAAGACCCGGATATCGTCCCAGTCCATCATGGCAGCGATCCCCAGATAACGCAGCGCTCTGTGCAAATATACCCAGAGGCTGGGCGCAATTGCCATCTCCCCGGCGCCCGCCGGTTTCCTAATCTGAGGGCAAGAATCGAAGCAATTCGATCCACTTGGCGGTCAAGCGCCGCATGAAGCCCGGACTGGACTTCGTCGCCGTCGCGCAGCATGATCTGCCCGCCCGAGACTGTAAAATAGCGATGTGAAACAGAGATAACGTCATGTCCGCCTCCCAGGCCCGCATCCCCTTCCATCACCCATCCCTGAACATGACCCAGAGCGTGTCGATCCTGGCCGGCGCAGCCGTCATGCTGTCGCTTGCCATGGGCATGCGCCAGAGCCTTGGCCTGTTCATGCAGCCGATCACCAAGGATATCGGCATTTCGGCCGCCGATTTCGCCTTCGCGCTGGCGGTGCAGAACATCGTCTGGGGCATCGCGCAGCCGTTTTCCGGCGCGCTGGTCGACCGCTTCGGCACCCGCCTGATCGCCCTGTTCGGCGGCGTGATGTATGCCGGCGCCCTGATCCTGACCGCCTATGCGACGGCCGCCTGGATGGTGACCCTGGGCTCGGGCGTGATGATCGGCGTAGCTTTGGCCTGCACGACGTCGGGCATCGCCGCCAAGATCGCCGCCAAAGTCGTGCGCCCCGAGCGCCGCAGCCTCGCCTTCGGCCTGGTGTCGGCGGCAGGCTCCATCGGCACCTTCTTCGCCGCGCCGCTGGCGCAGGGCGTGATCCAGAGCAGCGGCTGGCAGATGGCGATGTTCGTCTTCGTCGGCCTTGCCGCGGCGATGCTGCCGGCGGCCCTGATGGGCGGCCGCGCCGATGCCGTGCCGATTGAATCTCATGGCAGCAACGAGACGATGCGCACGGCTTTGGGCGAAGCGGCCAGCCATGGCGGCTATATCATCATGGCCAGCGCCTTCTTCGTCTGCGGCCTGCAGCTTGTCTTCCTCACCACGCACCTGCCCACCTTCCTGGCCGATTGCGGTGCCGATCCGATGCTGAGCGCGCAGGCGCTGGCCGTCATCGGCGCGTTCAACGTCTTCGGCTCCTGGCTGTTCGGCTGGCTGGGCGACCGCTGGCACAAGCATTGGCTGCTGGGCATCATCTATCTGGTCCGCTCGGCCGCCATCGCGCTGTATTTCATGCTGCCGGTCAGCCAGTTCTCGACGCTGCTTTTTGCTGCCGTGATGGGCACGCTGTGGCTGGGCGTCATTCCGCTGGTCAACGGCCTGGTGGCGCAGATCTTCGGCATCCGCTATCTGGCGACGCTGACCGGCATTGCCTTCTTCAGCCATCAGGTCGGCAGCTTCCTCGGCGCCTGGGCCGGCGGCGTGATCTATGATGCGCTTGGCTCGTATACGCTGGCCTGGCAGTTGGCGGCGGCCATCGGCGCTGCAGCGGGCATCATGCAGTTGTTCATGAACACAACGCCGACCGAGCGCGTGCTGTCAGCCCAGCGCGAGGCTGTCGCGGCAGAATAAGAAACAGCAGAGCAAAAGAAGAAGGCGGCGGAGTTGTCTCCGCCGCCTTTTTATTGGGCCGGTTCCGGTTATCAGCGGCCGAGATACTGCTTCACGGTTTCGTCCGCGACCTTCTGCAGATGCGCGGCAATGTCGGCACCAAGCCCGGCATCGTATTTCAGGCCGACCGGCGACTGGTTGAACAGCGTCGCATAGGTCGTCGCAGCGGCCAGATAAGTGCCGGCCAGGCTGGGATGCCGCTTGTCCGGCACATAAAGGTTGAGGTCGGGCCGCGCCGCGATGGAGCGCGCAAAGGCAAGGCCGGCCGGGATCACCAGCGCATTGTTGTCGTTACCGGCCTTGGTATAGGCCTCGGCCAGCAACTCGGTCATCTCCGGCTTGTCCTGATAGGCCCAGGACATGAAGAAGACCGGCTTGGCGCCATGCTGGCGCACGGTATCGGCATGCTTCTTGGTATATTCCCAGAAGATCTTGCTGAGCGTCGGATGCACCGGGCATTGGCTGCAATCCATCATCACGGCAGCTTCGAACAGCTTGTCGGTCGGCGGGTTGAACACGACCTCGTTGTCGCCGACGAAGGAATACTTGCCGATGCCGTCGGGCCGGAAATACGAGGCGACGTCATGCCAGTCGAGGCCCGAGCCGCTGATCGTCACCGATGAGCCGCGGTATTTATGGCCCTTCAGGCCTTCGCTGACCATGCGGGCGATATGCCCGTGCATGGAGTTGTTGTAGTAGAAAAAGCTGTTGCCGATATAGATGACGGATGCCGGCGCGGCGCCGAGATCCTTCACCGCCGGCTTGCTTTGTGCCCAAGCCCCTGCCGTCAAGGACATCGAGAACAGGATCGCGGCCGATAAGCCGGTCAGGATTCGGGACAGTGATACTCGAGACAGCGATATCCGGGACAGCGACATGGTTTCCTCCGATGTTTTTGTTTTCTGTCCCGAAACTCTAGGGCCGTCCTCATCGGGCGGTCAAAAAATATTGTCGCCTGTCCCGTAAGTGTCACGGCTTCGGACAAGACGGCAGCCCGGAGCAACCGGGCTGCCGCATCCACTTCAATCGCGCAACGGCTGCTCGCCCACCCAGAAGGGCTGGGCGATTTCATATTGCACGGCCACCGGATCGATCCCGAGGTCACGCAACATGCGCCGGTCGAGCTGCGCCAGCTGCCGCCGGGCCCGGCTGCGCCGCCGCCAGACCCGCACGCGGTCGGCGAACCGGCCCAGGCTATCGAGGACGTGACGACCTTCGTCCTGCCGGAAATGGACGACGTTTATCAGGCTGATCATTTCAGCGCCTCATTTCGAGGATCAGATTGAAAGGCGTTGCGGTGGCGCGGCGGACATGGCTGAAGCCGCTCGCCTTGGCGACCTGCGCGAGCTGCGCCTCGCCGGCCTGGGCGCCGAGCACGTAATTGCCCTTTTCCGAGATCGCGTGGGCACAGCACAGCATCGATGACGCGCCGTAATACATGCGCGAGATCGGATTGATGTTGTCCTCCACATGATCGTTGGCAAACGGCTCGACCAGCATCACGGTGCCGTCCTTCGCCAGGCTTTTTGCCGCATGCTGGAGCGCCTTGTCGGGATGCCCCATGTCGTGCAGGCAGTCGAAGAAGCAGATCAGGTCGAAATCCCGCGGCGCGTAATCGGTCGCCCTGGCCACCTCGAAGGTGATGCGGTCGGCAACGCCGGCCTCTTCGGCGTGGCGGCGCGCTTCGCAGATCGAGCCTTCATGCGCATCGAAGCCCCAGAAATGCGAATTCGGGAAGGCCTGCGCCATGATGATGGTGGAATGACCATAGCCGCAGCCGATATCGGCTACCTTGGCGCCCTTCTCCAGCTTGGCCGTCACGCCATCCAGCGCCGACAGCCAGTCCTGCACCAGATGCGCCTGATAGCCGTTGCGGAAGAAGGCGGCGACGCCGCAATAGAGGCGGCCGTCATGATCGCCCCAGGGCACGCCCTTGCCGGTGCGGAAGGCTTCCGCCGCCTTGTCCTCATCGGCCCAGAGCGAGGCTGCGATCATCCAGGCATTGGGCATGAAGACGGGACTGGATTCGTCGGCCAGCATCATCGCCTGCTCGGACGTCATCTCGTAGCGCTGCGTCGCCGGATGATAGAGCAGATAGCCGGCCGCAACTTGCGAGTTCAGCCATTCGCGCACGTAACGTTCGGCGCAGCCGGCGCGCTTCGCGACTTCACTTGCGCTGAGCGGTCCGCCATGCGCCAGCGCCTTGTACAGGCCGAGCCTGTGGCCGAGCGTGATCATCACGCCGCCATTGCTGCCTGAAAGATCGCGGATCGCCATGCCGACCAGGTTTTCCAGCTTCTGGGGATCGATATTCGCATGCTGATGAATGTTCATGACTGACACCATTCCGTTTGGGGGGCAGTCCCGGATAATCCCGGGACGGGGGCTGCGCAGAATGGCGATTGCCACTGCCGGTAACGAGAGCGTAACCTGTCAATACCGGTCCAATCGTGCCATCGAGACGCCGCCATGACCGCCACCCAGCCGCCTGCCAACGGCCCGCTCCATGTCAGCCTGATCGCGATACCCGAAGCTTCTGCTTCAGTCATGTTCGGCATGTATGACCTGCTGAACGCTTTTCCGCAGATGCAGGACATCATCCCCGGCCTGCCCGACGCGACGCCGTTTCAGGTGGAGGTGATTGGCGAGATGCCCGGACAGCTAACGGTGGCTGGCGGAACGCCGATCCAGGTGCATCGCCGTTTCCGTGATGTGGATCACACCGATATTGTCATCGTGCCGGCGCTGGTCATGAACGCCTGGAAGACCGGCCGCTATAACGCGCTGGTCGACTGGCTGGCACGGCAGCATGACGAGAGCGGCGCGATACTCTGCTCGGCCTGCTCTGGAATCTTTCTAATCGCCGAGACCGGATTGCTTGATGGCCGGCGCAGCACGGTGCACTGGTCTTACGGGCCGCATTTCCGCAAGCTGTTTCCGAACGTGCCGGTGAACCCAGAGCAGACTTTGGTGATTGCCGGCGACCGCGGCCAGTTCGTCTCCTGCGGCGCGTCGATGTCCTGGCACGATCTCGCGCTGTATCTGGTTGCGCGCTACAGCGGCGAAGCGACGGCGCGGGCGGTGGCGAAATTCTATGCCCTGCAATGGCACCGCGACGGCCTGGCGCCTTTCATTGCCTTCGAGGGCCGGCGCGATCATGGCGATGCCGCCGTCCTGGACGCGCAGACCTGGCTGACCACGCATTTTTCGGTGGCGGACCCAGTGGAAGAAATGGTGCGGCGATCAGGTCTGGCCGAACGCACCTTCAAGCGCCGCTTCACCAATGCGACAGGTTACGCGCCGCTTGTCTATGTGCAGCATCTGCGGATCGAGGAAGCCAAGCGCCGGCTGGAAAGCAGCAATGATCCGGTCGACGAGATCGGCTGGCAGGTCGGCTATGAAGATCCCGCCTTCTTCCGCCGCCTGTTCAAGCGGCTGACCGGCGCATCACCCGGCCATTACCGGCGGCAATTCCAGATTCCCTCTTACGCGCTGCCTGAAGCGGCAAAGCAGCCCGAGCTCGCCCGGTAACCAACTGAAGACGTGACCGGCTGAAGACGCGAGAGGAACTTCGCCTCTTCTCACGGTGTTTCAGCGCCGTGAGCAAAATCCCCCCGCAAAAGCCCCCACATTCAGATGAATGGTCCGACCGCCAGCATCCGATCACCGAGGATATGGCGTTTCAGCGCAAGACCTGGAGGGCGGAGCGCATCGGTTGGGTGGTTCTGGTCGTGCTGCTGCTGCTGTCCGCGGCCGGGCTGTTCGGCCATGGCCTGCTGAGCGCGGCCACGGCGCAGGATGGCGATGGCCGGCTGACTGTCGAATACCACCGCTTCGCCCGCAATGGCGCGATGACGCGGCTGACCATCGGCGTCTCCCCGCCGGTGGCGGGCGATGTCGTCATCCGCCTCGATGAAGCGCTGCCGCGCAACTTCACCATCGAAACCGTGCAGCCCGCACCGGCCGAAAGCCGCATGCAGACCGGCGGTCTGGAATGGCTGTTCCGCGCCGGCAGCGATGCCGCATCTCCGCTGCTGGTGCATGTCACTTTGCGCTCTGAGCAGACTGGATGGCTGACGGCCCGGATTGGCCTGGCTGGCAGCGCTGCGCCCGTGAAACTGAACATTTTCATTTATCCCTGACATCCAGTGAGGCCGCCATGGACATCGTTCTTCGCGCTGCTGCCATGTACATCTTCCTCCTGGTGGTGTTCCGCATCGCTGGACGGCGCACCTTTTCCCAGATGACCAGCTTCGATTTCGTGTTGCTGCTGGTAATCGGCGAGGCGACGCAGCAGGCTTTGCTGGGCGACGATTTCTCCGTCACCAATGCGCTGATCATCATCGTCAGCCTGATTGCCATCGACATTGTCTTCTCGCTGGCCAAGAACCGGTTTCCGAAGCTGGATCGCATGGTGGAAGGCGTGCCGATGATCGTGGTGGAGAATGGCCGCGTGCTGAAACAGCGGCTGGAGCGCGCCCGGATCAGCGAAGACGACGTTCTGGAGGCCGCGCGCGAGCTGTGGGGCCTGGAGACACTCGCGCAGGTAAAATACGCCGTGCTGGAAGCCAACGGTCACATCACCGTCATCCCCAAGGAGGAGTGGCGGTAGGAGACGGCGAATTACCTCTTGACTTAGAGCGCGCTCTAACCGGTAGCTTTCCGGGCGTCGTGACGAAGGAAAGGCTTGCATGAAGATTGGCGAACTGGCGAGGCGTTCCGGACTGTCGGCCCACACGATCCGCTACTATGAGCGGATCGGGCTGCTGCCGCATGCCGACCGGAACCAATCGGGCCAACGCGACTACGACGCATCGATCCTGACCTGGATAGAGTTTCTCGACCGCCTCAAAACGACCGGGATGCCCATCCGGGAAATGCTGCGCTATGCGGCGTTACGGGAGCGCGGCGCCAGCACGGAAGAAGAGCGCCGCCTGTTGCTTGAACAGCATCGCGAGCGCGTCCGTGCCCGTGTGGCCGAACTGCAAGCCTGCCTTCTCGTCCTCGACACCAAGATTGCCGGATATGCCGGCAAGGAACAGAGGCTGAAGGATTATGACGCATCACTCCTCCAATACAGGCGAAAGCCGGCTGGAACGCGGAAAGCGGGCGCTTGCTGAAATCGATGGCGAGGCAGGCCATAATGTTATTGCCGCTCTGGCCGACATCGCCCCCGACTTCGCGGACTACATATTCGAGTTTTCGTTCGGCGACATTTACAGTCGCCCCGGCCTCGATCTGCGCTCCCGCGAAATAGCAGCCATCGCGGCGCTGACGGCGATGGGAACCGCGGCTCCGCAATTGAAGGTCCATATCGAGGCCGGCCTGAATGTCGGGCTGACCCGGGAGGAAATCATCGAAACGATCATTCAGATGGCCGTCTATGCCGGCTTTCCCGCAGCGCTCAACGGGCTGTTCGCGGCCAAGGACGTCTTCGCTGCCCGGTTCCCCGATCGGCAGCAGCAAACGGCATGACGGTTTTGGTTTCGCAGGCGGCCTGCTAATCTCCCGGCTTCTTGCATTGGGGAGGAAAATCCATGGCCGCACAGATCCTGTTTCCCACCGCCGTCGCCGGCAGCCTGCCGAAACCCGGCTGGCTGGCCGAGACGCACAAGCTGTGGCCGAAATGGAAGGCCGAAGGCGGGGAGCTTGAAACAGCCAAGCGCGATGCGACGCTGCTGTGGATCAAGCTGCAGGAAGATGCCGGGCTGGACACGATTGGCGACGGAGAACAGTCGCGCCAGCATTTCGTGCATGGCTTTCTGGAATTCGTCGACGGCATCGACTTCCAGAACAAGGTGGAGATGGGCATCCGCGACAATCGCTACAAGGCCATGGTACCGCGCGTCGTTGGCGCGCTGACCTTAAAAGGCCGGGCGCATGAGGCGGAAGCGAAACTGTTGCGCGCGCATACCAAGCGCAAGGTGAAGTTCACCCTGCCCGGTCCGATGACCATCATCGACACGATTGCCGACGAGCATTACGGCGACCGCATCAAGATGGCGATGGCCTTCGCCGATCTGCTGAACCAGGAGGCCCGCGCGCTGGAGAAGGACGGCGTGGACATCATCCAGTTCGACGAGCCGGCCTTCAACGCCTATACCACCGCGGCCGCAGGCTGGGGCATCGAGGCCCTGCACCGCGCCATCGACGGTCTGAAAACCAAGACAGCGGTGCATATCTGCTACGGCTACGGCATCCAGGCCAATATCGAATGGAAGAAAATGCTGGGCAGCGAATGGCGTCAGTATGAAGACTTCTTCCCGGCGCTGGCGAAAAGCCGCATCGACCAGGTGTCGCTGGAATGCCGCAACTCGAAAGTGCCGCCGAGCCTGATGAGCCTTTTGGGCGACAAGGAGGTGATGGTCGGCGTGATCGACGTCGCCACCGATCAGATCGAAACGCCCGAGGACATCGCCGACACGATCAAGACGGCGATGCAGTTCGTGCCCAAGGAGAAGATCATCCCCTGCACCAATTGCGGCCTCGCTCCGCTGGATTTCGAGGTGGCCCGCAAGAAGCTCAACGCACTCGGCGAGGGCGCCAGACTGGCCCGCGAACGGTTCGGCTGAGGCCGGGGCGCTGGCTGGGCGAAAACGGCAAAACCCGGGGACGCATTACTTAATGGGACCCGGGGCAAGCCCGGGGTGACGGCTTACTCCTTATTACTCTTCTTATTATTATTACTCTTCTTACACTCTTCGTTTTTTTGCCCGCTGTGCGCCATTGCGGTCTGTCCGGAGCCATCCGGGACCATCTGAATTCGTTCGGGTTCCTTTAATCCGTTTCGATCCGTTTCAGTTCATTTCAATCCATTTTCATCCATTTTCATCCGCTAGGCTTCGCAAAGCTTCCCGTCCGCTCCGGCTGCTTCCCGATTTCCCAGCTCTTCCCGCGGCTTAAGCCAGCGGACATGCCAAAAGCCGCGCCCCGGAAACCGGGCCACGGCACAAGAACATATAGAGTACATTTAAGCTGGGGTCAAGACAGGTGGGACCGCCCTGTTCCTCGCCACCCTCACTGGAGCAAAAGAATCAGCCCTTGGCGGCGGTCCTGCGTTTGCGCTTGGGCGGTGCGGGCGGCGCATAGGCGAGTTCGAGGGCTGCGGCCGCCTGGTCTTCGGCTTCCTTGGCCAGACGCAGGCTGCGCAGCCGTTCGATTTTTGCCGCCACCGCTTTCTGCCGTGCCTGCTCGGCCGCCATGGATTCGGCGGCTTCCTTCTCACGCTGGGTGATCTTTTCGAAACGCGCTTCCGCGCGTCGGCGGGCCTCGTCGGTGGATATGTTCTGAGCCACGGAATGCTCCTCTTGAATGGAATGAACTCTGGAAACTGGATGAATCGCCCGCCATTTCCGGCCACGCGCGTCCATGGGTGCGGGCTGGACATGGCTTTGAATATCCGGTGTCAGGCGCGGATGGCGCGGTGCTTAACAATGCCGGGGCGATCTCCCCTGCCGCACGCGAAGTGAGATAATGCGCCGTCCTGTTTTCTTTATATAGGGCGGCAGGCCGGGATTATCAGGGCGATGCCGTGGCGGAATGCGGAAATACCCGCGATTTCGCTCAATTCCTCGTAAGACGGCGCTACCGAAGCAACGCAGCATTGTGCGCTGGAAGCGGTTTAAGCCGGCGTCGCCGTTTTCTCACACCATCGTCGTTTCTCTGTCTTCAGACAAAACCAGCGCCCGCGTTTTTCCGCTCATTTCGCACTGCAGCGGCCGTTATAGTTGGCTTGATAATTGGCTTGGGTCGCACGTCAGGGGAGGAAGCGTCATGGAAAGCCGCAAGGTCGATTTCGAAGGATCGCTGGGCGCGAAGCTGACCGCGCGGCTGGAAATGCCGGAAGGCGATTCCGCGCCGGTTGCCTTTGCGCTGTTCGCCCATTGCTTTACCTGCAGCAAGGACACGCCGGCGGCGGTGAAAGTCTCGCGCGCCTTGGCCGCGCGCGGCATCGCCGTGCTGCGCTTCGACTTCACAGGTTTAGGCGGCAGCGGCGGCGATTTCGCCAGCACGAATTTTTCCTCCAACGTGGCCGACCTGATCGCCGCGGCGGATTACCTGCGGCAAACGCATCGGGCGCCGAGCCTGCTGATCGGGCATAGCCTGGGCGGGGCAGCCGTGCTGGCCGCCGCAGGACATATCGAAGAGGCCAGGGCCGTGGTGACCATTGGCGCGCCCTTCGATGCAGCCCATGTGGAGCATCACTTCCTCGATGCCCTGCCCGAGATCGAGCAGAAGGGCGAGGCCACAGCCACACTGGGCGGGCGGCAGTTCACCATCCGCAAACAGATGCTGGAGGATCTGCGCCAGCAGAAGCAGAAGGACCGCATCGCGCAGCTTCGCCGCGCGCTCTTGGTGATGCATGCGCCGGCGGATGGCGTGGTGGGCATCGACAATGCGGCACAGATTTTCACCACGGCGAAGCATCCGAAAAGCTTCGTCTCGCTGGACAATGCCGATCATTTCCTAAGCCGCGCGGCGGATGCGGACTATGCGGCGCATGTGATTGCCGCCTGGGCCTCGCGTTACCTGCCCGATGCGGCCTCGGCCGCGATGAGAGACGCGAAAGCAGTGGCGCGCGCAGCCGAAGACACAGGGGCCGCGACCGAGTCGGGCGTTGTGGTGGAGGAAACCGGCCAGGGCCTGTTTCAGCAGCGCATCCGCATTGGCCGCCATGTGATCATGGCCGACGAGCCGCAGAGCATGGGCGGCCTCGATTCAGGCCCGGCGCCGTATGATCTGCTGGCGGCGGCGCTTGGCGCCTGCAAGGCGATGACCATGCGGCTTTATGCCAACCGCAAGAATCTGCCGCTGACCCGGACGCGGGTGCATGTGGTGCACGACCGCATTCATGCGAAGGACTGCGCCGATTGCGAAACCAAAGACGGCCATATCGACGAGTTCCGCGTGGCGATCACGCTGGACGGCGCGCTGACCGATGAGCAGCGCGCGCGGGTGCTGGAGATTGCCGACAACTGCCCAGTGCACCGGACGCTGGAGGGGGAGGTGCGGGTGAGGAGTAAAGGTACTGCTGGTGGATAGGTGATCGTACAGTCGTTTGTGACAGTTATTCGTCTTTTCTTTTTCCAAGAAACAGAGGGAAAAAAACTTTTTTGCATTTTCATCCGGATCGTATCCCCAACTGTTATAGTATTGGCCTTGCGTCGAACACCGCCCATAGATGTAATGACCTCTAAATCCGGGTTCTCTATAATTGCAGTATGAACATCGTCTGCATGAGCAGGCGTCGCGTTATAAATCTCTTCATAAAATGCTTCGACACCTACGGCGTCTCCGAGATCAGTTACTAAACGTGGAATATCATCGAGTAACTGTCGTTTAGCCGCCTCTCTTCCAGAGACATCAAACAAGTACAAAGAACCATTTTCGTGCTCCGGGTCGTATGCGAGCATATTTAACCCAGAACGACCAAAGTGCGCTTGACTACTAGCGTTGTCATGCAAAACGTTATTGTAGACTTGGCGGGCTCTATATGAATTCGCAAAATGTATTAGCCAATATCTCCACCCATCGGGATTATTGATTGAGAATGGGCTTACAAAAGGCGCACCCCCTTTAAACGCCTCGAACACCAATTTCTCCGCTGCCCCCAACCATGAATTACGGCTCATATGCTCATTTAAAGATTCAAGGTCTTTGGTGGAGAAATCTAAGTGTCTTAACTGCTTCGCCACCGCATTGGGATCAGACTTCTGATACGCTTTTGCGAACTAGGCCAGAGTATTTCTGAACATTCATAGCCTCTAGCCGCCTCGCCATTTCTATAGCGTAGCAGTTCGTGCACCCCGCAGTGATGATCGAACAACCAGCAACTGGATTCCAAGTTGCGTCGGTCCACTCAATTTGCGTCTCAGCCATGATTATTTCCGCGCTTAAAATTGCTTCACCACGCTTTCATGCGCCGCGAAGCATTAAACCTCTCTCAACGCGGGTCTGCTCCCTCTGCCCCTATCTTCGGAGAATAACCCCTAAGGGTAGTAGAATTCTAGCGTGAGCCCGCAATGATTGCATACGGCATTATGCCGACCGGGAACATTTATCAAGCGGCAGCTAAAAGGCCACACCGTGAAGCGTTGAAGATCTCCGACAGACGACAAAAAAGGGCGCCGCGATGGGCGCCCTTTTTGCGTGAGCCCCCCGGGCCAAGCCCCGGGGGGACGATGAAGATATTGGAATAGCAAATGTATGAGTGACGGCGGCCGGACGAAGCGGCGCTGTTGAGCGATGCGGTGTGCTGTGCGCTCGGCCGCATGAAACAGGTGGCGCGTCGCCGCATCAGCGTGTCGCCAGATTCAGCGCGCGAAACTGAAATCAGGTGCGGTAGATGCCGCACAGGAACATGTTGATGTCCTCGCCGGTATCGGAGAGCGGCAGGATCAGGCGTTCGAAATGCCAGTAGCTGCCGTCCTCGCCGATCAGCGTGAGATGGTCGCAGCGCGGCGCGCGTTCCTTCAGCGCCTCGACATATTGCTGCTCGATCAGGCGCGCGACTTCAGGCGTGCGGATGTCGGCGGGCGTCTTGCCGGTCAGGCTCTGGCCGTGAATCTCCTCCACGTCGCTGCCGGCCAGGCGGTAGCGGAATTGCGGCCCGGGCAGCACGTCGACCAGATAGATGTTGGGCAGCATCGGCCCCAGCTCGATCGGATCGATGTCCCTGCGCGAGGGGAAGCGCCGGCCGCCCCGCTTCTGCGACCAGTAATGATGCAGGTGCACGAGCTGCATCCGGCAGGCGCGGCCCTCCTGTCCGCAGCGCTGGCAGGTCGGAGGCAGGGGAGAAGCGGTGATCATCTCGTTCATCGGGGAATTCAAAACCCTTCTTAGTTGCATTCATATGACCGGGTTTTTCGCAGACTGACAAACAAAAAGTGCCGATGGTCACAATTAAGAAATTGAAACTCAATGCAATTTTCTGGAAATAACGTTATCGACCCGATCATATATGGAGTTTTGCTCCGCAGGCGGAGAGCACCCGCAGCAGTAGTGCATTTCCGGATGGGCCTTACCGGAAGGGCCGATCATTTGGGAAGCTGACTCACAAGACGCGTGTCACTGCGCGGGACTGGGCACGGGTGATTGCGGCACGGCTGATTGGAGCGCGGGCGATTGGAGCGCGGCCTGCTCCGGCAGTGTCTGCTCTGAAGCCGCCAGCGCATCGAGGCGGAAGAAGGCAACCACCTTCGACAGTTCCTCGGCCTGATCGGCAAGCTGCTGCGCCAGGGTCGCGGTCTGCTCGACCAGACTGCCGTTGCGCTGCGTCATCTCATCGAGCTGCGCCACCGCGATATTGATCTCGTCCAGGCCAGCCGATTGCTGCTGGCTGGCGGTGGCGATGTCGGCGACGATGTCCTGCACCTTGTCCACGGCGGCGACGATCTCGTCCAGCGAGCCGCCGGTCTGCTTCACAAGCCCGGCGCCGAAACGGACCTGGCGGTCGGATTCCTCGATCAGCCCCTTGATGTCTTTGGACGCCTTGGCCGAACGCTGGGCCAGCGCGCGCACTTCCTGCGCAACAACGGCAAAGCCCTTGCCCGCCTCGCCCGCCCGCGCCGCTTCAACGCTTGCATTCAACGCGAGCAGGTTGGTCTGGAACGCGATCTCGTCGATCAGCGTAACGATGTCGGCGATCTTGCTGGCGCTGGCTTCGATCTGCTCCATCGCCGCAATGGCCTCGCGCACGACGCTGCCGCCGGTGGCCGCGATGTCGCGCGCCGCCACTGCGAGACGCGTTGCTTCCTGCGCATTGTCGGCATTCTGCTTCACCGCGACGGTGACTTGGTGCATCGAGGCGGCGGTCTGCTCCAGCGCGGTGGCCTGGCTTTCGGTGCGCACCGCCAGATCGCGGCTGCCGGTAGAAATCTCCTGCGAGGTCTGGCGCACGATGGCGACGTTGCGCGCCAGGGCATGGGCAACGTCGCGCATGATCTCAATCGTGCGGTTGGTGTTGCGCTTCAGCTCGCCGAAGATGCCGCCATAATCGCCGTCGATCTGCGTTCTGATCTCGCCATGGGCCAGCGCACTGATCGCGGCAGCGACCTTGGCGATCACGCTGCCACTGCGCGCGATCAGCGTGTTCACGCTCTCAGCCAACTGGCGCATCGCGCCCTCGCGGCCCATCAGCGACAGGCGGCCGTCGAGATTGCCGGCGGCGGCGGCTTCCACCAGCGCGGTGGTTTCCGCCTGCAGCTTCTCGGCCGCTTCGGCATTGCGCGCCATCACGTCGCGCGCGCCATTGATCGCCACCGCGCCGGCGCGGAACTGCCCCGCCATGCCGGTCAGCAGGAACGGCCGGTAGTATTTGCCTTCCGCCGCATAGGCCATGGCGGCGCTGGATTCACGGATATAAGCGTCGGTCAGATCGAGCAGCCGGTTGAACGCCGTCAGCGTCGGCGCCAGATCGCCGTAGCGTTCCAGATGCAGGATGCGGCCGGAAAGATCGCCGCGCGCGGCCTGGGCGCAGAGCGCGTCGATCTCCCGCAAGGCGTCGCGGTGACGGCGGGCGGAGAAAATCATGCCGCGGTCTCCATGTGCGACGCCGCCAGCCCGAGCACGAAGCGGTCGTAATCGAGACCAAGCCCAGCCAGCGCATCCTCCAGTACGGCAATGCCGGCCTGCAGGCCTGCCTTGCGGTCGTCATGGCGCTCTTCTTCGGCGCGGATCTTGTGATACAGCGGCTCGACGGTGGCGATTGCTTCGCGCGCCGGGCAGCGGCGGTTGGAATGATAGCCGTCGATGCGGCCCTGGCCGTCGAAGCTGGGCGTGACATGCGCCAGCACCCAGTAGTAGTCGCCGTTGCGCGCCAAGTTCTTCACATAGGCGAAGATCTCCTTGCCCTCTTGGATGCGCTGCCAGAGAAGATGAAAGACGGCGCGCGGCATGTCGGGGTGGCGGATCAGGCTGTGCGGCTGGCCGAGCAGTTCGGCCTCGCTGTAGAGGCTGACGCGGCAGAAAACGTCGTTCACATAGGTCATCCAGCCGCGGCTGTCGGTCTTGCTGACAATGATCTCGTCCGCCTGGAAGGTGCGCTCGCGCTGCGTTGGCACTGGCCGTCTCATGGCTACTCCCCTTGAAGTTGTAGCGGCATACGGATCAATGCTGAAAATCCGCCCGCCGGCGTTATTCGTGGCGGGCATTCGTGGCCGCATTACTCAACCCCGGCATTGATCGAGAGCAAAAACCCCCGACAAAGCCGGAGCAGCCTCTGAAAGCGATGCGCCAGCCCCAGCCAGCAGGGACTACGCGGCGCGGCCTGAAAAACGGCCAAAAAGAAAAAGGCCCGGGATCGCTCCCGGGCCTCTCCTGTCTCCAGGAATGGAGGACGGACTTAGAAGTCCATGCCGCCCATGCCGCCCATGCCGCCCGGCGCACCGGCAGCGGGGGTCTTCGGCTCGGGCTTGTCGGCAACCATGGCCTCGGTGGTGATCAGCAGGCCGGCCACCGAAGCGGCACCCTGCAGAGCCACGCGGACAACCTTGGCCGGATCGATCACGCCGGCCTTGACCAGGTCGGTGTACTCTTCGGTCTGGGCGTTGAAGCCCCAGTTGGTGTCCTTCGACTCGAGCAGCTTGCCGGCCACCACGGCGCCGTCGACGCCGGCATTCTCGGCGATCTGACGGACCGGAGCCTGCAGGGCGCGGCGGATGATTTCCACGCCATGCTTCTGGTCGCTGTTCTCGCAACGCACCTTGTCGATGGCGCGGGTGGCATAGAGCAGAGCGGTTCCGCCGCCCGGAACGATGCCTTCCTCGACCGCGGCGCGGGTCGCATGCAGCGCGTCGTCAACGCGATCCTTGCGCTCCTTCACCTCAACCTCGGTGGCGCCGCCGACGCGGATGACGGCAACGCCGCCAGCCAGCTTGGCCAGACGCTCCTGCAGCTTCTCACGGTCGTAGTCCGAGGTGGTCTCCTCGATCTGCGCCTTGATCTGGGCGCAGCGGGCGTCGATGTCCTTCTTCTTGCCAACGCCGCCGACGATGGTGGTGTTTTCCTTGTCGATGGTGACCTTCTTGGCCGAGCCCAGCATCTGGAGCGTGACGCTCTCCAGCTTGATGCCGAGGTCTTCCGAGATCAGCTGGCCGCCAGTGAGGATGGCGATGTCTTCCAGCATGGCCTTGCGGCGGTCGCCAAAGCCAGGCGCCTTGACGGCAGCGACCTTCAGGCCGCCGCGCAGCTTGTTGACCACGAGCGTGGCCAGCGCTTCGCCTTCGACGTCTTCCGCGATGATCAGCAGCGGACGGCCCGTCTGCACGACGGCTTCGAGCACCGGCAGCATCGACTGCAGGCCCGACAGCTTCTTCTCATGCAGCAGGATGTAGGGGTTCTCCATCTCGCAGATCATCTTCTCTGCGTTGGTGATGAAGTACGGCGACAGGTAGCCGCGGTCGAACTGCATGCCTTCGACGACGTCCAGCTCGGTCTCCAGGCTCTTCGCCTCTTCCACCGTGATGACGCCTTCGTTGCCGACCTTCTCCATCGCCTTGGCGATCATCTCACCGATCTCGGTGTCGCCGTTGGCGGAGATGGTGCCGACCTGGGCCACTTCCTTCGAGCCGGCGATCTTCTTGGCGCGGGCCTTGATGTCCTCGACGACCTTCTCGACGGCCAGATCGATGCCGCGCTTCAGATCCATCGGGTTCATGCCCGCGGCAACGGCCTTGGCGCCCTCGCGGACGATGGCCTGGGCCAGCACGGTGGCGGTGGTGGTGCCGTCGCCGGCCTGGTCATTGGCCTTCGAGGCAACCTCGCGCACCATCTGGGCGCCCATGTTCTCGAACTTGTCGCCAAGCTCGATTTCCTTGGCGACCGTCACACCGTCCTTGGTGATGCGGGGGGCGCCGAAGGACTTGTCGATCACGACGTTGCGGCCCTTCGGGCCAAGCGTGACCTTGACGGCATCGGCGAGGATGTCGACGCCGCGCAGCATGCGGGTGCGGGCATCGGCGCCGAACTTGACGTCTTTCGCAGCCATTTCTTCTTCTCCTTGGCTAAACGGAAACTGTTAAGAGGCTGGCTCTATCAGGCAGCCTTCGACTTCTTGGCGGCGCCCTCGATGACGCCCATGATATCGGACTCCTTCATGATCAGGAGCTCTTCGCCATCGAGCTTCACTTCGGTGCCGGACCACTTGCCGAACAGGACGCGGTCGCCGACCTTCACATCCAGCGGCTGAACCTTGCCGGTCTCATCCCGGGCGCCCGGGCCGACGGCGATGACTTCACCCTGCATCGGCTTCTCCTTGGCGGTATCCGGGATGATGATGCCGCCAGCGGTGCGCTCTTCTTCAGCCACGCGCTTCACCACCACGCGGTCATGCAGCGGACGAAACTTCATGCGATCCTCCATAAGTTCTGTCGCATAGAGTAGATAGGAAATTCGGGGAAACCCGCCAAAATCAAAGACTTACCCCCTGATCGCGGCGAGTTGTTAGCACTCCCGGGAGGAGAGCGCCAGACACCTAAGCACGGGAGGGGGCAGTGTCAAGGAGGGGGTGCCCCTGAATCTGCGACAAATTCCATAATTAAAATGCACCCCTGCCCTAAAGACAGCAGGACCGCAACCAAGAATTGCTCGCAAAAATATATATTGTCCTGTATAGTAAATATATATGGTGGCAAGATGGTAACCCGGAAAGAATACCTCGAGAAGCTGCTGGCCGACTCCTACAAAAAAGAGAATGACGGAGAGGAGAATGTCGCGCGCAGCCTGCCCTTCTTTGCAGCATCTCTGGCACTGCTGGCCGCCACGCTCGGCGCCATTCGAACTGAAGCGCCTCCTCTGGATATCACAAGGGAATCCTTAGTCTTTTGGATCCTCATAGCGCTGATATTCGTCGCCATAGGATTTGTTCTGTTTCATCTGTACCAAGCCGTTCGCCCAAGATCTTTTAAGTATCTCTCCAAGAATCTGAACTCGTCGAATATTCTATTCGGCTGGAAGAGTACTATACGAATTGCCCTCCTTCCGGACAGACGATCGATGACGCCGTCATCGGGGATCTTCGAGAAAATCTCATCAAGCAATACGCCACGTCGACGGAGAATAATCGCATAATCAATTCCGAGCGGTCCCTCGACAGGGGACGCGCTGCCTCAGCCCTTATCGTCGGAATTGCGCTCGCATTTATTCTCATTGGCGCTATTTTGATTAACAAGACTGGAATATTCGAGCATTCGCCCCTTGGTGAAGGGGCTGAGGTACCTATAGACCCGCCGGAGGCGCCAAATGCTACAATCCCGAAAGCCGATGCCGCCGGCAATGCGGCTCGTCGAGAAAGGGGCGTGGGGCTGGAACGAGAAGATTCTGCGCCGTGATGACAAGGGAGAATACTCCCTCGCGGAAAAAAGCGAGAAGCCGCAACCAGCGCAGCCTGCCACCTCCACAACGCCTATAACACCGACCAAGCCAACAGCTCCTGAAACTCAAACCGTAGTGAAGGGCGGCTATACCGGTGAAAAGAAGAGTTAGCGACTAAGCCCCGCCTAGCTCAAATTTGATGTGCAATGGACCCAACAGGCTTGTGATCCGTTCACTTGCTTCATCTCAATATTTTGCAACGCTGCGATAACCGATGCAGCAATATGCCCTGCCGTTTTCCGAGCTGATGGGCCTGAAGCTGGTGGAGGTCACGCCCGAGCGGGTGGTGGCCGAACTGCCGGTGCGGGCCGAGCTTTGCACCCGCCCCGCCGTTCTGCATGGCGGCGCGATGATGGCCTTCGCCGACACTTTGGGCGCCATCGGCACGGTGGCCAATCTCAGGGACGGCGCCAGCACGACCACGATCGAAAGCAAGACCAACTTCTTCGCCGCGATCCCGCAGGGCGATGTGGCGAAGGCGGAATGCACCCCACTGCATCGCGGCCGCACCACCATGGTCTGGCAGACCAAGATCAGCCGCGGCGACGGCAAGCTCTGCGCCATCGTCACGCAGACGCAGATGGTGCTGCCTGCGCGGTGAGTGTATGAAGGCTGCCATGACGACGCCCGCCACGACTCTTGCCGATCTGCCGACCCCCGTCCTGCTGCTGGACCGCCAGCGGCTGCTGGGCAACATCGCCCGCATGCAGGGGCGGGCAAAAGAACTGGGCGTGACCTTGCGTCCGCATATGAAGACGGCGAAATCGGCCAAGGTGGCCGAGCTTGCCGTCGGCGCCGGCGGACCGGTCACCGTCTCTACCCTGGCCGAAGCCGCCTATTTCCTGCGCCATGGCTTTCGCGACATCACCTATGCGGTGCCGGTTTCGCCCAGCAAGCTGGAGCAGGCCGCAGCACTGATCCGCGACGGCGCCGATCTGAAGCTGATCACCGACCATGTCGATGTGGCGCGCGCGATCGCCGCCAAGGGCACGGCTGTGGGCGTGACATTTCGCGTGCTGATCAAGATCGATACCGGGCTTGGCCGCGCCGGCATCGCGCCGGACGCGCCGGAATTGCTGCCGCTTGCGGACGCACTGTCGCAGCCGGGCGCGGAGCTTGCCGGCGTGCTGACCCATGCCGGCCATTCCTATCATGCCAAAAGCATCCCAGAGATCCGCGCCATCGCCGAGCTTGAACGCGCAGGCGTGGTCAAAGCCGCCACGCGGCTGCGCGAAGCAGGTTATGCCTGTCCCATCGTCAGCGTCGGCTCAACGCCAACAGCCTTGCATGCCGAGCATCTGGATGGCGTCACCGAGATGCGGCCGGGGAATTTCGTTTTCTTCGATGTGTTTCAGGTCGGCGTCGGCTCCTGCCGCATGGAGGATGTCGCCGTCTCCGTGCTGGCCAGCGTGGTCGGGCATCATCGCGGCCGCAATCATCTGCTGATCGATGCGGGCGGCCTGGCGCTGTCGAAGGATGTCGGCGCCAATGAGCACCGGCCGGGTACCGGTTATGGTCTGGTCTGCCGGGCGGAGGAGCCGCTGCCGCTGCCCGCGCTGTCAGTTTACGACGTGCATCAGGAGCATGGCCTGATCGGCGGCCCGGACAGCGCGGTGCTTGATTTCAATGCTTTCCCGCCGGGTGGGCGCCTGCGCATCCTGCCGAACCATTCCTGCATGACGGCAGCAATGTATGACCGCTATTACGTCACCGAATACGGGCAGGATGGCCGTGTGGCTGTCGTAGCGGAATGGGACCGCATTAACGGCTGGTAATCGGAAATTTACCTGCATACCCGCCGCCGTTTCAGGTTGATTAGTCGGTGGGGGATAACGGGGTTATGCAGGACGACCTTTCACTACAGCCGGGCGGCGCCGCGGCGCTTACAGCCTCGCCAGACGGCCACAAATCTGCGCTGGGCAGCTTCCGCCATGTGTTGCCCATCAACATGGCCGTCACGGTAGGAGTTTCCAGCCTCGCAACCCTGCTGCTGCTGCCGGCCTTGCCGGGGCCATGGATTGCGCTGTGGTGGGGCGCCCATATGGCCGTCACCATCCTGATGGTGCTGCGCTGGCGGCGAAACTGGCGATGGCCCGGCGTCGACTTCGTCATCTCGACCCTCTCCGGCCTGATCTGGGGGGCGGGCGCGCTGTTCCTGCCGCATCTGAGCCAGCAGCATCAGGTGCTGCTGCTGATGATCGCCGCCGGCATGGTGGCCGGGTCTTCGGCGACGCTGGCGACGATACCGTATGCTGCCGTCTTCTACATCCTGGGCACCGGCCTGCCCTATATCGGCTTCATGCTGCTGGAAGGCGGCACGCATAATGTCATCACTGCGCTGCTGGGCATCATCTTCATCGGCGCGATGCTGATGACCAACCGCATCGTCCATGCCGTGATCCGGCGCAGCAGAAGCCTGCGGCAGGAGAATACCGAACTCTACGAGCGCATCCGCGCAGCCCAGCGCGAATTGCTGGACATCGCCGAAAGCAGCGAGGCCTTTGCCTTCTGCGATGCCGACGGCCGGCTGCAGATGTGGAACCGCCGCTTCCCTGATCTGCTGGGATTGCCGGAGGACAAGCTGCAGCGCGGCCTGCCTTTGGCAGAGATACTGGCCAAGGCCGGCCTGCCGGAGACGATCCTGCAGCCGCCGCCAGACAGCGATGGTCCCATTGCGCTGCCCAGCGAGCGGTGGCTGCGCAGCCGCCTGACCCGGACCCCGCAGGGCGGCTATCGCGTGGTGCTGCTGGACATCACGGACCAGCATATCGCCAGCATGCGCCTGCAGGCGCAGAATGCGCGGCTGGAAGAGCTGTTCCGCGAAGTGTCGCATGCGCGCGACACGGCTTTGCGCGCCAATCAGGCGAAGACCACCTTCCTCGCCAATATGAGCCATGAACTGCGCACGCCGCTGAACGCCATCATCGGCTTTTCCGACATCGTGCAGCAGAAGATGTTCGGGCCGAACTCGCCGAAATATGACGAATACGTGCGCGACATCAACGAAAGCGCGCAGCATCTGCTGTCGATCATCAACGACATTCTCGATCTGGCCCGCATCGAAGCAAACCAGATCGTGCTCAACGAGACGCCGGTGGATCTGGACGAGGAGATCGCCACCTGCATGCGGCTGGTCTCGCAGCAATTCGGCCGCGGGCCGGGCACCATCCTGATCGACCTGGCCTCCGACCTGCCGCAGCTCAAGGCGGATGCGCGGCTGATCCGCCAGATCCTGCTGAACCTGATGGCCAATGCGGTGAAATTCTCGCCGGCCGGCATGCCGATCGAGGCTGGCGCCAGGCGCAACGAAAAGAACGAGATCGAATTGTGGGTACGCGATCATGGCATCGGCATTGCGCCGGCCGATCAGGCCCGCATCTTCGAGCCGTTCGAGCAGGCCGACATGCAGCTCAGCCGCAAATATGGCGGCATCGGGCTTGGCCTGTCGCTGGTGCGCGCCTTCGTCTCCGCCCATCAGGGCCGCGTGGCCGTCGAAAGCGCGCTTGGCCGCGGCACCTGCTTCATCGCCACCTTCCCGGCCGGGCGCACGCTTTAGCTTAAGCGCCTACCAGCTAAAGCCAAGCTGATGCAAAAAGGCGTCGACCGCCGATTGCCACACCGCCGGATGGTCGAACAGGTGATGGCCATCGCCGTTGTCCAGCGGCGCGAAGAGATAGAGCTGCGCCTCGCCGCCCGCGCCTGTAAAGCTGTCATGCCAGCGGCGGATCGCAGCCGGATCTAAGATGCTGTCATTCTCGGCATAGAGCCAGAGTGTTGGCGCAACCGCGCTGCCGCCTGCGCGGGCGAAGACCTCGCGATTGAAGTCCTCGATCATGCCGCATTCGGCGATCCAGCCGCCGGAGAAATTGATGCCACCGACCACGCCATGCGGCTGCTGGCCCGCATAGGCGATGCTGAGGATGCCGCCGCGCGACTGGCCCGCCACCAGGATGCGGCCGCCATCGACGTCTTCGCGCCGGCGCATGTAGGAAACCACCGCATCGAGATCATCGAGCGCATGGCGCAGGCCGCCGGCCAGCTTCAGCGGATCGCGGTCGTAGCCTTCGACATAATCGCCTTCCGATGCGCCGCGTCCGCGCCGCATCGGCGCCAGGAAGGCGAAGCCGCGTGCCAGAAAGAAGCGCGCCTGGATATCGAATGTCTGCACCAGTCGCGGCGGAATCGCGCCGGGGCCGGTGGAGCCGTGATTGAAGATGATGAGCGGCGGGCGTTCGATGCCGAACGGCCGGTAGAAGGATGCGGTCAGATTGAACGGGCGGCCGAGGGCTTCGCACTGCACATGGCTGGGGATCAGCAGCGTCTCCCCCAGCAACACATCCGCCGGCAATGCTATCGACGGAGCCGTCATGCCGCGCCTTATCCAGCGCTCAGGCCGCCATTCGTTGCGCCGCCTGGGCGCGTGAGCGGCGGCGTTCCAGCCAGCGCTGTTCCTGCTTGTCCCACAGCTCAGGGAATTCGGAGAGAATACGGTCGACCACCGCTTCGACATAGAAGGCGCGGTCCGCCGCCGAAACACCAAGCTGATAGCCGCGCGACATCTCCACCACGGCGGCCACCATGGCGAAATAGTCCGGCGGCAGGGCGGCGCGCTGATAGATTGCGCGCAGGCCGCGGCCGCCCGGATCGTGAATCAGCAATTGCGCATTGCGCAGCGGGATGGAGCAGATCTGCGCCAGTGCCTGTTCGAAGAAGGCAAGATCGCCACCGGCGATGGCGCGCAGCACGAGCGAGACGGTGAGCTGGTTGCGCCGGTGCAGATCGGCGACGAGATCGGCCAATGCTGGCGGCGCCGCGCCCTCGCCCAGCATGCCGAGCAGCGCGCGCTCGCGCAGCTGCATCATCATGTCGGCGGCCATGGAAGGCGGAATCTGATAACGCGCGATCAGCGCCTCACGCATTGCATCGGAGACCTGCGCGATCAGGCGGGCGGCGATCTTGGGCGGCATGCGCGGATGCCGCGCCAGCGCCTCGCCGACGGCGCGGCTGTCGCTGAAGCGGTCCAGCGCGCGCTCCATCATCATGGCATTCACGGCGGCGCCGGGATTGCCGAGCAGGCGGGCCACGGCGGGCTCAGCCCCATGGGTGACCAGCGCATCGGCCAGCGGCGCGGAAACCCGCGCGCGGCTGGCGATGGCGGTCTGATGCTGCGGCGAGACAGCCTGCAGCATCTGGATCAGATCGGCATCGGAAAAGACCGGCGAATACTGCAGCACCGGCATGGCGACCGTTGCCACATCGCGCGCCAGCCGCAGGGCGATGTCGCGCGGCAAATCGGGGGAGTCCTTCAGGTGCTCGGCGAGCTGCTGGCGCACCATCTGCTCGGCATCGCGCGCCAGGGCGGCGATGATGGCATGGGCGAGCTGACGTTCGGTGGCGGTCAGCTTCTGGCCGGTGAAGGCATGGGCGACTTTCGCGGCCGTGTCGGCACGGGCCGCGGGCGATGGATCCGCCAGCAGCCGCTCGACATCCTGAATGCTGAGAAATGCCCCGGACACGAAGCTCCGTCCCCCTTCGCGCTGGCGGCGGACAATAGCACCGCAATTCGAAATGTCACGTAAAGAGTTGCGCGCCGCCGCAACCATCGATGCGGCGCGGCGGAATTAACCATGCGATGCGCACAGCGGTATGCATCACCTGCCTATACAAGCGGCAACCAACAGCAGTCGCATGCCGCAGCGGCAGCGTTTACCCTGCGGCGGCTGCGCAGATTCTGATCAATTCCTGCAAGCTTGAAGGCGGGAGGAGCCGCCTTGCGCCATCGCTGCTTACGCCATCACCCGGCGCGACAGCGCGTCTTCGATGGCGTCCCAGATTTCGGCTTCGAGCTGCACGCCGTCAAAGCGGTTGATCTGCTGGATACCGGTCGGCGAGGTGACGTTGATCTCGGTAAGATAGCCGCCGATCACGTCGATGCCGACGAAGATCAGGCCCTCGCGCTTCAGATGCGGGCCGATGATCTCGCAGATCTCCTGCTCGCGGGCGGTCAGCGTGGCCTTCTCCGGGCGGCCGCCGACATGCATGTTGGAGCGCGCCTCGCCCTTGGCCGGCACGCGGTTGACCGCGCCGGCCGGGCGGCCGTCGATCAGGATGATGCGCTTGTCGCCCTCGCGCACCTCGGGCAGGTATTTCTGCACGATCACCGGCTCGCGCGACAGCTTGGTGAACATCTCCAGCAGCGAGCCGAGATTCTCGTCATCGGGCTTGAGATGGAACACGCCGGCGCCGCCATTGCCGAACAGCGGCTTGAGAATGATGTCCTGATGCTCGGCGCGGAAGGCCTTGATCGCTTCCATGTCAGACGAGATCAGCGTCGGCGGCATCACGCCGTCGAAATGCGTCACATACAGCTTCTCCGGCGCGTTGCGCACGGCAACCGGGTTGTTCACCACCAAAGTCTTGGGATGGATATGCTGCAGGATATGCGTGGCAGTGATGTAGGCCATGTCGAAGGGCGGATCCTGGCGCATCAGCACCACGTCCATCTCCGCCAGATCGATCAGCTCGGCCTCGCCCAGCGTGTAGTGATTGCCGCGCTCGAGCCGCAGCTGCATGGCGCGCGCGCGCGCCAGCACGCGGCCATCGCGAAAGCTGAGATCCTTGGGCAGGTAATGCCACAGCACGTTGCCGCGGCGCTGCGCCTCAAGGCCGAGCATGAAGGAACTGTCGCCGTCGAAATCGATATGCTCGATGGGGTCCATCTGGATCGCCACCTTGAGAACCATGGCGCAGTCCTTCTCGTGCTATGGTGAGGCCTAATTCAATTGGCGCCGAATGTGCCGCAGGAACGCCTCGGCCTCAAGGCTTGCCGCCTCATTGCCCGCCAGCATGAGAAAACGCTCGGTGGCGGCGATGGACTGGCGGATGCGGCCGAGCCGCCCTTCGACGACGCCCAATTCACGCCACGCAGCAGCAAAATTGGGCGCCACCAGCAGCATGCGGCGCAGGATCTCAGCCGCGCGCTCGATCTGTCCGGCGCGCCAGGCGCGCGCCTTGATGTTGTTCTGCAGGCGCAGCAGCACCTCGCGGCCGGAAATCGGCCGCAGATGCTCGGGCAGCACCTGATCGCCCTGGCCGAGCTGGCGCAGCAGTTCGTTCATCTCCGGTGGCGCCGCGATGCGGCCGCCATGGAAGGGATCGAGCACCAGCGCGCCATCCTCGCCTTCGATGCGGATCAGGAAATGGCCGGGAAAATCGAGGCCGGCGACCGGCCAGGATTGCGCCTTGGCGGCATAGATGTAGAGGATGCCTAAGCTGACCGGCAGGCCGAGGCGGCGGTCGATGACGCTGACCAGATCGGCATTCTGCGGATCGTCATAGGTTTCGCTGTCGCCGCGATAGCCGAATTCGACGCCGAGCACCGCCGCCATCGCCATGGCGCGCGGCACCACTTCGGGGCCGGCATCGATGCGGCTGAGCGCCGCGGCGATTTCGTTCAGATGGCGGCGATAGGGTGCCAGATCGAGATTCGGCCGATCGAGGGCAGCGAGCAGCAAGGCCGCCTCGCCGACATCGATGCCATCGTCGGGGGCGGCGCCGAAAGCCTTGAGAGCCGTTTCGATCGCCGCCTGATCCGTCATGCGCGCCTGCGGGATTACACGGGGCGGCGGCGCGGATCGGTCTTCAGCCAGACATGACTGACGACGCGGCGGACGCCACTGATGGTGCGCGCATAATCGGTCACCCGGGTCAGTTCCTCTTCGTCCTGCGCCAAGCCGATCAGATAGACCACGCCATTCACCGTCTCGATCGAGTAATTGATGTCGACGATGTCGCGGTCGCCGGCGATCTTGAAGCGCAACTGGCTGGAAATCCAAGTATCATTGGCGTAATCGAGCACATCGCCCGAGGCTGTAACCTGCACTTCGTTGATCACTTCCTGGATGCGGTCGGATGCCGCCCAGGCAAGCCGTGTCGCCTCATCGCGCGAGAATTCGGTGCCGACCACGCCGGTCAGCAGCACGCGGCCCTCATAGACGGTGACCGACAGCTTGCGCCAAAGATATTGGTTCTCCTTGAGCAGCTTATCGTTGATCAGCAACTGGATGCCCTTGTCATTCGCCGCGTTCTTCGCGCCGCGCTCCTCGGCGGCGGCAATGCCGGCGGCGGCGCCGGCACCGATAGCAACACCCCAGCAGCCGCTTAGGACCGGCGCAGCGGCGAGAAGAAGCACAAGTGCAAAAATCTGGGTCGCCGGCCGAGAGCAGGACCGGTGGGCGGAACGGATAGGACGCACGCAAGAACTCCCTGTGATGGACCTTCAAGCCAGATCGAGCCGCCACGCATCCGGAATATGGCGCGGAAAACGGCCAGGAACCAACAAAGCCGCATCAAACCGGAGCGCCAGGCTGCCTGCATCGGGCTGACGGCTCAAGAATACCGCAGACGCGCCGGCAATGCGACGGCGTTGCAGCGGCTGAGCCGCCTCGGCTGCGGCAGCTAAACCCGCGCGGCATTTCACCCTGACCGCCGCCAGCACGCGGCCGCGGCGCGCCAGCAGATCGATTTTGCCAGCCGGATGGCGCCCAGTTGCGGGTCAGGATGCGATAGCCTTTTCAGCCACAACCACAGCCACAACGCGGCAAGCGCTTCGCCGCGCCGGCCGCCGCAGCCGTTCGACCCTAGTCCCCTCCTGCACCAGGGCCGGAATCCTGATCGCCGGCGTCGCGCAATTGCAGGGCGCGGGCATAGACCTGCTTGCGCGGCAGGCCAAGCGCACCGGCGACCTCATCGACCGCCTGACGCAACGGCGCATCCTGCATGGCGGCGCGTAAGGCATCGTCCAGATCCGCCGCCGTCGCAGCAGCATCCTCTGCCGGCGGGCCGATCACCAGCGTGACCTCGCCCTTCGGCGGGCCATGCTCGTCATAATAAGCTGCCAGGTCGGCCAGGCTGCCGCGCCGCACCTCTTCGAATTTCTTCGTCAATTCGCGCGTCACCGCGGCTTCGCGCGCCTCTCCCAGCACCCTGGCCATGCTGGCCAGGCTTTCGGGCAGGCGCTGCGCGCTTTCCAGCAGCACCAGCGTGGCGCGCAGCGGTTTCAGCTCGGCCAGCCATTTTTCGCGCGCGGCGGCCTTGGGCGGTGGAAAGCCCGCAAACAGAAAACGGTCGCTGGGCAGGCCGGACAGGCTCAGGCCCGTCAGCACGGCAGAGGCGCCGGGCAGGGCCGTGACATGAATGCCGGCGGCAACGCAGTCGCGCACCAGCTTGTAGCCGGGATCGGAAATCAGCGGCGTGCCGGCATCGGAGACCAGCGCGACAATGGCGCCGGACTGCAGCTTGTGCAGCAGCTGGGGCCGCACTTTCGCCGCATTGTGTTCGTGGTATGGAAACAGGGTCGCCTGAATGCCGTAGCGTTTCAGAAACGGCCCGGTCACGCGGCTATCCTCGCAGGCGACCAGATCGGCACGCTTGAGCAGCGCCAGAGCGCGCAGCGTGATGTCGGCGGCGTTGCCGATGGGGGTGGCCACCAGATATAAGCCGGGAGTGAATTGCGCCGCATCCGGCCCGGTCAGGATTGCATCGGGCGGCGGCTGGATCGGGTCTGTCATGGGCATCGGAATGTGCAGCGTCAGTTACCTTAGTGCGGGGCGTTCCGCAAAGTCCATGGCGGCGGGATGGTGGCTGCCCGTCTTATTGCTCCTGCTGCTGGCATTGACCGGCTGCCAAAGCGGCCCGCAGACACGCGGCGGATTGCCCGGCCTGTTCGGCGGCGCGCCGCAGCGCATTGCGCCCGGCCCCGGGGCCGGCACCGCTGCGGCACAGGTGAATACGCCACCCGGTGCCATCCCGCCGCTTTTGCAGGCGCCGCGCCCAGCCATGCCATCCGACAGCATCGAAACCATGCCGCTGCCGGGCATTGCCGCGCCGACCCTGATGGCGCCCGATGGCGCCGCCGTGGTGCGCATCGGCTTCCTTGCGCCGCTGTCCGGCCCCCATGCGGGGCTGGGCCGCGCCCTGTTCGAGGCGGCGCAGATGGCGCTGTTTGATCTGGCCGACGACCGCATCGTGCTGCTGCCGCGCGACACTGAAGGCATGCCGGAAAAAGCCGCCAATGCTGCGGCCGAAGTGATCGCAGAAGGCGCGCAACTGATCATCGGGCCGCTTTTCTCCAGCGAGGCAGCCGCCGTCCGCCCGGTGGCGCAGATGCGCGGCGTCAAGGTGCTGAGCTTCTCCACCGACCGCAGCGTCGCCGGCAATGGCGTTTATCTGCTGGGCTTCATGCCGGATCAGCAGGTGCGGCGGGTGATGACCTATGCGCGCAACCAGGGCATGACGCGCTTTGCCCTGCTGGCGCCGGATTCCCCTTATGGCGATGCCGTCGCGCAGGCCGCCGCAGCCACTGCAGCGGAAACCGGCCTGTCGCTGCTGCGTCAGGACCGCTATGCCTCCGATACCGCCGATCTGACGCCGGTGGTGCGGCGGTTTGCCAATGGCCTGCGCGCCCTGCCGCATGCCGCCGGCGCAGCGAATCCCGCAATATTGCCGGGTACTGGATTGCCTGGCCCTGGATTGCCCGGCACTGGCTCCGCCCCAGGCGCTGCTTCTGGTGCCACACCTCCTGCCGACCCTGAGGGTCTGAGCCGCCCGGTGGATGCCGTGCTGCTGCCTGAAGGCGGTGCGCGGCTGCGCGCCCTGGCGCCGCTGCTGCCCTTTTTCGATATCGATCCGCGCGCGGTGAAATTCCTTGGCACCGGCCTGTGGGATGATGCCGGCCTGGGATCCGAGCCCGCCCTGGTGGGTGGCTGGTATGCCGGCCCGTCGCCGGAGGGCTTTGCCGATTTCGCCCGCCGCTTTGAGCAGGCTTTCGGCCGCCGGCCGCCCCGGCTTGCCAGCCTGGCCTATGATGCAACCGCTTTGGCCGGCATCCTCGCCAAGCAGGAAGACGGGACTATGTTCAGCGAAGAGATGCTGACGAACCCCGACGGATTTGCCGGATATGACGGCATTTTCCGCTTCCGCAGCGACGGCCTGGTGGATCGCGGCCTGGCCGTGCTGGAAATCCAGCGCCGCGGCAGCCGCGTCATCGATCCGGCGCCGGCCAGTTTCCAGCCGCCGGTCAACTGATCCCCTCATCCTCTGGGAGATCCTCTGGAAGCAATGGAATCCTTGGGCTGGCTATTCTCAGGAATACTACTTTTGCGTATTTTTGATTGCGTCCCGTTCTAGTACAGTTTGCTCCTGCACCCTTGGCGGGGAAGGACCCTTCATGAGCAACGCCCCCATGGCAGACCTCGAGCGCATCGATTTCTCGAAGATCAGTTTCCTTGTCGTCGAGCCAAATCGTCTGATGGGCCAGATGGTCCGCGATGTCCTGCTGATGCTCGACGCCCAGTACATCGACCGCGCGCGCGACTATCAGAGCGCGATCCAGCTGCTCAAAGTCGGCCGCATCGATGTGATGATCACCGAATGGGCCCTGAGCCACGAGGTCACCGGCAAGAACGGGATGGATATCGTCCACTGGGTCCGCAACGACCCGGCCTCGCCCAACCCCTTCATGCCCATTGTGATGATGACCGCGAATTCGGAAGAGGAATATGTCTGCCGCGCGCGCGATGCCGGCGTGTCCGAATTCGTCGCCAAGCCCTATACGGTGCAGGGCTTCTATACCCGGCTGGCGGCAGCCATCGCGCGGCCGCGCCGCTTCGTGCGGGTGGAAGACTATTTCGGCCCCGACCGCCGGCGCCGCAGCAGCGATACCTATGACGGCCCCGAGCGGCGCATCCCGGCCGAGCCGAATTGATCTTCCGTAGCGTTATCGCTGTTCATGGCTAAGAGACAAAAACCAGTGTTTTTGCCGCCGGCGCAGGATCTGCGCCTTAAAGCGGTCAATCTCAAGAAGGGCTATCCCCTCAAGCTTGAGCCGGCAGAACTGCGCCGCCTGGAATCCGTCATCGAACGGGCAGCCGATGCACTGCACAAGGAAACCGCCGAGAAGCTGCGTCTGCTGCGGGCCGCCTTGAACGATGTCGCCAAAGGCGACCGCGCCGATCAGGCCATGCGCGCGATCCGCTCGCTTTCGCTCGACATCAAGGGCATGGGCGGCATGTTCAAGTATCCGCTGCTCACCGCCTTCGCCAAATCGCTGAACGATTTCACCAACAGCATCGATTACCCCACGCCGGTCCAGCTCGACATCATCGCGGCGCAGATCGATGCGCTTTATGTGGTCCTGGCCAAACATCTCCAAGGCTCCGGCGGACGCACCGAAAGGGCCCTGCTGGATGCCCTGCGGCAGGCCACCGCGCGCCATAAAGGCAGCCGCGCCCGCTTCTAAGCCCGTTTTGATTCCGCTCTTAAGCGGTCTTTTCGCAAAAAATATCCACAACCTTTGCGATAGGATATGCAAAGGGCGCATGCCGATTATTTTTGCTGCCTATACATGATGCACTTGGCGGCGACAGGGCCGTCCGGCAGCGGATAATCATCATAAGTTATTGAATATACTGATTTAACAATACAATCCGCATAATTTGGACTCGATATTTCCCATGGGGCTTTCATCAACAGGTTGAACGGAAATTTCCCGTGCAGGTGTAATCGTGAAGCAAAAATGTAAATTGAAGTAGGTCAATTTTTCAAATTAACGATTTTATTTGATTGACAAATCCACAAATCCACAAGCTACCTAAGGGTGATTCGGTTCCAGGTCAGTGCTTGAAAGTACCCCCTAAGTCGCAGTGTTTCGAACGGGAACACCAACAAAGGACTGGAAGCTCAATGGCCGGATTTCACATCACAGCCCTGGCGCGCCGCGTCATTGCTGAAGACGACACCCGCCAGGCATTGCTTCGCCTCGCCGAAGAAATGGCGCGCAGCGACAATTCCCGTACCGCCCTGCTGTTCGATTTCTCAGGGATACCGGAGATCACCAACCGTCTGTTCTTCCGCGCCATCACCCGGTTCGTCGAAGAGCGGACCAGCGAGCGGCGGCATCCTGCCACGCCGATTGCCAAAAATTGCGTGGTGCTGATCACCGATCCCGACAACGCCCGCAAGATCCTCAGCGAGATGAGGAAGCTGTCGAGCTTCCTGCGCTACCGGCGGCATGGCACTTTCCAGGTCACCTGCTTCGACCTGCGGCGCGAGCACCGCCAGTTCGGGGAGACCTGCCGCAAGCTGATGGAGCAGCGGCCCGTCCCCCCGCCGGACCGGAGCCTGTGCCTGAAGGAGGAGGCGCCACCCAGCATCGAGGCGCTGGATCAGCTGATCAGCATCGGCCGCACCTTCGGCCAGGCCGATATCTCGATGCTGCTGCGCAACCAGGATATCTGGTTCTTCCCGCCGGATGCCTCGCCGGTGACCATCGGCCGCGAATTCTGGCTGTCGGTGAACGCCATAGAGTCCCTGCTGCATATCCGGATCGGGCGGGATCCGTGGCTGTTCGACCGCATGACCCAGTATGCCGACCACCGCGTGCTGAATTACATGCAGCATGTCAGCCGGCCCTTCCCGCTGCCCTACAACATCAACCTGCATCTGGCGACGATCTTCACCGGCGATTTCCGCCGCTTCGTCACCAGCCTGAATACGGCGCGGTCCAAGCAGCTGACGGGCATGAAACGGCGGCCCGAGGTGATCGTGGAGCTATCGGCGGAGGAATGCCGCCAGTATCCGGATGCCTTCGCGGCAGCGGTTGAAATCCTGGAAGACCAGGAGATCGGCCTCGCCATCGACCGGATGGAATGGAAGGACCTTGAGACCCTGCCCGAGACGATCACGCAGCATGCCGCCTATCTGAAGCTGCTCTGGCCGTCCGTGGCCGCGCAGATGACGGCGATCGCTGGCACCGAAGATGCGGAAACGATGATCACGACGCTGGAGCGCGTGGGCAGCAACAAGATCGTGCTGATCCGCTGCGATCACAGCGATGTGGTCGAGCGCGGCCTGCGCCTGGGCATCCGCCGCTTCCAGGGCCGCGGCATCAACCGCTTCCTGCTCAACGCGGAAACGGTCGAGCGCGTGCTCGGCCCGACCGCGGCCATGAGCGTGATCAAGGCCCAGACCGGACGGCTGCGCGCCGAGCACCGCCATCCGGAATACTCCATGTAAAGAAAGCCGCAAAAAAGCCGCGCTGCAGGCCGTCACAGCCCGCTCAGCGCGGCTTGGACAGAAAAGCGGTTTGGGCCTGGCTCAGCCGACCAGAATAACGATGCCGGCCAGCGCCGTGGCCGCACCGGCGGCACGGGTCAGCACGGGCAGCGCGATGCGCTGCGATGCCGCGGCGGCAACAAGGCCAAGGCCATGCAGCAGCGCCGTGGCCAGCACCATGCCGAGGCCATAGCTGAGCGCCATCGACGCATCCGCCATTTCGGTGCCATGGGCATGGCCGTGGAACAGCGCAAAACCAGCGGTAAGCGCCATCGCAACGACCAGCGGCAGCCGCACGGCGAAAGCAACGATCAGCCCAAGGATCAGCACCGATAAGGCGATGCCGGTTTCAACGCCTTCCAGCGCGACATCGGCAAGTGCAAAGCCCAGCGCCATCGCGGCCACGAAAGCGGCCGGCAGCAGCCACAGGGCGCGGCGCGTGCCGCTCCTGGCGGCCTGCTGCACGGCCCAGAGGCCGACGGCGAGCATGGCGAGAAGGTGATCGAGGCCGCCGAAGGGATGCGCGAAACCGGCGGCAAAACCGGCCTGGTGTTCGCCGCCCGGATGGCCGGGATGCGCGAAAGCCGCGCCGGCGGCCAGCATCGCAAGCGGCGCCGCGGCCGAAGCCGCAATACGGGCGGACATGCGCAACGCGCGGTTCGACAACATCGTGCGGATCAACGGCATGACAATAAACCTCTTTGCGGCATGTTTCGTCCCCACCTTCTCTCTTTGTGCCCAAGCCAGCCCGGTTTGACAAGCTTCCGGCCTCGGCTTACCGTCCAGCGCGATGGTTCGCCCATCCCTCAGCGGAATGCGGCGATGAAAAGGGAACGCGGTGCGGCGCATGCATCATCAGGCGCCAAGGCCGCGGCAGCCCCCGCTACGGTAGGCGGCGAGCGGCGCGCATCAAGCCACTGGCATTCCATCTCGCATGGACCCGGGAAGGCGCGCGATCCGCGATGACCCGCGAGCCCGGAGACCTGCCATCACCTTTAGTCGAAGCGGAAACGCCGAACGGGGTGTGTCGGCGCCCGGTCTGTGCCATTCTGTCCCGCCGCTTAAGGGAATGGCCGACCTTTCCGCAACGGCGTCATGCAAACAGGCGCTCGCAAGTCATGCAGACGACTTCTTCCCGCACAAACTCCGCCACGAAGATACCGGCAACCGTGGTGACCGGCTTTCTCGGCGCCGGCAAGACCACGCTGATCCGTCATCTGATCAGCAATGCCAATGGCCGGCGCATCGCCCTGATCGTCAACGAATTCGGTGAGGTCGGCGTCGATGGCGACCTTTTGAAAAGCTGCGGCGCGCCCGGCTGCACGGAAGACGATATCGTCGAGCTTGCCAATGGCTGCCTGTGCTGCACGGTCGCTGACGATTTCCTGCCGACCTTGCACAAACTGCTCGACCGGCCGCAGCCGCCCGATCACATCGTCATCGAAACCTCGGGCCTGGCCTTGCCAAAGCCGCTTGTGCAGGCCTTCGCCTGGCCCGGCATCAAGAACCGCACCACGGTGGATGGCGTGATCACCGTCGTCGATGGCGCGGCCGTCGCCGAAGGCCGCTTTGCCGACAATGAGGCAACGCTGGCGGCGCAGCGCGCAGCCGATCCCAATCTCGATCACGACAATCCGCTGGAGGAATTGTTCGAGGATCAGCTTGCCTGCGCAGATCTGGTGCTGCTGAGCAAGGCCGACCTGCTGGATGCCGCGGCCGCCGCCCGCGTGCAGGCGGACATCGCGCCGCATATGCGGCCCGGCGTGAAGATGCTGCCGGTGCGCCACGGCGAGATCGCGCCGGAAATCCTGCTGGGCCTGAGCGCAGCGGCGGAAGACGATCTCGCCGCGCGCAAATCGCATCACGATCAGGAAGAGGAACACGACCACGAGGATTTCGCGAGCTTTGCGGTGACCTTGCCTGAACTTCCCTCGCCCGATGCGCTGCTGGCCAGGCTTGCGCCGGTGATCGCCCAGCATGACATCCTGCGCGTCAAAGGTTTTGCCGCGGTGGCGGGAAAGACCATGCGGCTGGTGCTGCAGGGCGTCGGCGCGCGGATCAGCCATTATTACGACCGCGACTGGCGGCAGGACGAGAAGCGCGCCACAAGGCTCGTGCTGATCGGCCGCGCCGGCCTGGACGAAGCGGCGATCCGCGCCGCGCTCGCGGCTTAAACACGAAGCGGGGGCGCGCTTGCATCTGCTCAATGCCATACCAGGCGGCCAGGTGTCGGCAGAAGGCGCCGTCGACCTGAGGCAATCGCCCGGCGATATCGTGGTGTTGAGTGCCGCCGACAGCGAACTGGCGGCCTTGAGCGCAGCCTATGCCACCCTGCCGGACGACATGCCGAGCCTGCGGATCGCCAATCTGCTGCAGCTGTCGCATCCATTCTCGGTCGATCTCTATGTCGAGCAGACCTTGAGCCAGGCCAAGCTGGTGATCGTCCGCCTGCTGGGCGGACAAAGCTACTGGGCCTATGGCGTCGAGCGGCTGAGCGATCTGTGCCGCAGCAGGGGCATTGCGCTCGCCATGCTGCCGGGCGACCGCCAGGCCGATCCGGGACTGGATGGCTTCTCCACCATCGACGATCTCGCCCGCGAACAGCTTTTTGCCTATTTCCGCGAAGGCGGCGTGAGCAATCTGGGCCAGGCTTTACGCTTTTGCGCCGCTCTGATCGGCCATGCGGTGGATTACGCGCCGGCCAGGCCGCTGCCGCCGGCCGGACTTTACTGGCCCGGACAGAGCGATCCCGATCTGCAAGGCCTGCGCCGCCTCTGGGGCAGACCGCAGCCGGTGACCGCCATCGTCTTCTACCGCGCGCTATTGCAGGCAGGCGATGTGGCGCCGGTGGATGCGCTGATCGATGTGCTGCGAGAAGCCGGGCTCAATCCGCTGCCGATCTATGTGACAAGCCTGAAGGATCGCCTTTCGGCCGATATCGTCGCCGCCTTGCTGGAACAGGCGCCGCCGGATGTGGTGATCAACGCCACCAGCTTTGCCGTCGGCAGCCCGAACCGCGATGTCGATGATCGGGAAAGCGACGATCCGCTCTCGGCTGCCGATTGTCCGGTACTGCAGGTCGTCTTTGCCAGCAATCCGAAGGAGCAGTGGCAGGAGGGCATGCGCGGCCTGAATGCGCGCGACCTGGCGATTGCCGTGGCTTTGCCCGAGATCGATGGCCGCATCCTGACCCGCGCGATTGCCTTCAAGGCAAAAGCCGCCTTCGATCCGCGCACCGAATGCAGCATCGTGCGTCTGCAGCCCGATATGGAGCGCGCGCGCTTCGTGGCGCAGCTTGCCGCACGCTGGTCGCGGCTGGCGCGTCTGTCGCCGCCGGAACGCCGCATTGCCATCGTGATGGCGAATTATCCGAACCGTGACGGCCGCATCGGCAATGGCGTCGGCCTGGACACGCCGCAAAGCGTGGTGCGCATCCTGCGCGACCTCAAGGACGCCGGTTATGTGCTGAACGCCATTCCGGTCAGCGGCAACCGCCTGATCGAAACCCTGCGCGAGGGCGTCACCAACGATCTCGCCGCTTTGCCGCAGCGCCAGGCGCGCGTGGTTTATCCGCTGGAAGACTACCGCCGCTTCTTCACGGCACTGCCGCCGGATGTGCAAGCCGCCATCGAAGCGCGCTGGGGCAAGCCGGAGGACGATCCGCATCTGCGCGACAATGGCTTTGCCCTGCCCGCCTTAGTGCTTGGCAATGTGGTGGTGATGATCCAGCCCGCGCGCGGCTACAATATCGATCCGGTCAAGACCTATCACGATCCCGATCTGGTGCCGCCGCACAGCTATCTCGCCGCCTATGCCTGGCTGCGCGAGGGCTTCAGGGCCGATGCGGTGATCCATTGCGGCAAGCATGGCAATCTCGAATGGCTGCCGGGCAAGGCCCTGGCCTTGTCGGCCGGCTGCATCCCGGAAGCCGTGCTGGGCCCCCTGCCGCAGCTTTATCCCTTCATCGTCAACGATCCCGGTGAGGGCAGCCAGGCCAAGCGGCGCACGGCGGCGGTGATCATCGATCATCTGACGCCGCCTTTGACGCGGGCGGAGATCTACGGCGATCTCGCCGCGCTGGAGCAGCTGGTCGATGAATATTACGAAGCTGCCGGCTTGGATCGCCGGCGCCTGCCGCTGCTGACCGACCGCATCCTGGCGGAAGCGCGGCGCATCGGGCTGGATGCCGATTGCGGCATTACCGGCGACGAGCCGCCTGAGGCGGCCCTGCTGAAGCTCGACAATCATCTATGCGATCTGAAGGAACTGCAGATCCGCGATGGCCTGCATGTCTTCGGCCAGAAGCCGCATGGCGAGCCGCTGATCGACCTGCTGGTGTCGCTGGTGCGGCTGCCGCGCGGCGATGGCAAGGACGGCAATCAGTCGATCCTGCGCGCGCTGAGCCAGGATCTGAAACTGGGCTGCGATCCGCTGGACATCGATTACGCCGCACCCTGGACGGGGCCGCGGCCGGCCCTGATGGACGATCTGCTGCCCTCGCCCTGGCGCAATTTTGGCGACACGCTCGAGCGGCTGGAGGTGCTGGCCAAGCAGCTGATCAGCGACCGCCGCCTGCCGGACGATGCCTGGACGGCGACGCGTGCCGTGCTGCGGGAGGTGGATTACCGCCTGCGTCCCGCCGTGCTGCGCTGCGGCCGCGAGGAGATGCAGAATCTGCTGCGCGGCCTCGATGGCCGTTTCGTGCCGCCGGGCCCGAGCGGCGCGCCGACCCGCGGCCGGCCCGACGTGCTGCCGACAGGACGCAATTTCTTCTCGCTGGATGCGCGCAGCCTGCCGACGCCGGCGGCCTGGACCCTGGGCTGGCGTTCGGCGGATGCGCTGCTGCAGCGCCATCGCCAGGAGCATGGCGAATGGCCGCGCGCGATCCTGCTCAATGCCTGGGGTACGGCGAATATGCGCACCGGCGGCGACGATATCGCCCAGGCGCTGGCGCTGATCGGCGCGCGCCCGACCTGGGAAGGTGCATCCGGCCGCGTCACCGGCTTTGAGATCGTGCCGCTGGATCTTTTAGATCGCCCGCGCATCGACGTGACGCTGAAGGTGAGCGGTTTCTTCCGCGATGCCTTCCCCGCGCAGGTCGCCCTGTTCGATGCCGCGGTGCGCGCCGTGCAAGCCCTGGACGAACCGGATTACCTCAATCCGCTGGCTGCGCGCGCCAAGTCGGAAGCGGCGCGGCTCATCGCGCAGGGCATGGCGCCGGCGGAAGCCAAGCGCCGCGCCGGTTATCGCATCTTCGGCGCCAAGCCGGGCGCCTACGGTGCCGGCCTGCAGGCCCTGATCGACGAGAAGGGCTGGGAGACGGCCGACGATTTCGCCCGCGCCTATATCGCCTGGGGCGCCTATGCCTATGGCGTTGAGGAAGAGGGCGTGGAGGACCGCGATGCCTTCACCGACCGGCTGCGCCAGATCGATACGGTGGTGCAGAATCAGGATAACCGCGAGCACGATCTGCTGGATTCGGACGATTACTATCAGTTCGAAGGCGGCGCTGTCGCTGCCGTGACCTATGCGTCTGGCCAGGCACCGGTGGCTTATCACAACGATCATTCGCGGCCAGAGAATCCGCGCATCCGCCGCCTGGAGGAAGAAATCGCCCGCATCGTGCGCGGCCGCGCGGCCAATCCGAAATGGATCAATGGCGTCAAGCGCCATGGCTATAAGGGCGCTTTTGAGATCGCCGCGACCTTGGATTACCTGTTTGCCTTCGCCGCCACCACGCGGCTGGTGGGCGATCATCATTTCGATCTTCTGTATGATGCCTATCTCGGCGATGCCGAGACGCGCGCCTTCATCGAGAAGAACAATCCCGCTGCCGCGCGCGAAATCGCCGAGCGCTTCCGCGAGGCGATCCAGCGCAATCTGTGGCGGCCGCGCGCCAATTCGGTGGCCGAACTGCTCGACAAAATGAGTGCCGCATGAAGATCAAGGACCCGGGCTTAAGCGAAGACGAGATCAACGCCCGCGCCAATGAGAAGGCACGCAAGCGCAAGGAAGTGCGCGAGCGCATGCTGGCGACCAAGACCATCGAGAAGGGCCTGCTGATCGTCCATACCGGCAAGGGCAAGGGAAAATCGACGGCTGCCTTCGGCCTTGCGATCCGCGCGCTCGGCAACGGCATGAAGGTCGGCATCGTGCAGTTCGTCAAAGGCAAATGGTCGACCGGCGAGCGCGTGGTGCTGGAGAAATTCCCCGATCAGGTGACGATCAGGACCATGGGGGAAGGTTTTACCTGGGAGACGCAGGACCGCGCCCGCGACATCGCCGCCGCGAAAGCCGCCTGGGCGGAAGCGCAGCGCATGATCGAGGCTTGCCGCGGGCCGCAGCCGGCCTACGATCTGCTGATCTTCGATGAGCTGAACATCGTGCTGCGCTATGACTATCTGGATATCGCTGAAGTCGTGCGCGCGCTCAGCCAGCGCCCCGCGATGACGCATGTCGTGGTCACCGGCCGCAATGCCAAGCCGGAGCTGATCGAGGCCGCCGATCTGGTGACCGAGATGACCGAGATCAAGCATCCCTTCCAGGCCGGCGTGAAGGCGCAGAAAGGCATCGAATTCTGACATGAAGACCTTGCACAATCCCGCCTTTGCCGTCCCCGCTTCTGCGAGCGCCGCGTTCAAGCTGGAGAAAACCGGCATCATGCTGTGTGGCCATGGCAGCCGCGACGAGCGCGCCGTCGCGGAGTTTCGGGCACTCGCCGAGCATATGAAGCGGCGCCTGCCGCAATACGATGTCGATTACGGCTTTCTGGAATTTGCCACCCCGATCATCCGCGACGGCCTGGATGCGTTGCGGGCAAAGGGCAATACCAGAATCCTCGCCCTGCCCGGCATGCTGTTCGCGGCCGGTCATGCCAAGAACGACATCCCGAGCGTCCTGAACCGCTATCAGGCTGAGCATGCGGATGTGACGATTGCTTACGGCCGCGATCTTGGCATTGATCTGAAAATGCTGCGTGCCGCCGGCGACCGCGTGCAGCAGGCGATCGATGCAGCCGGCGAGCATGTGGCGCGGCACGATACGGCGCTGGTCGTGGTCGGCCGCGGCACTTCCGATCCGGATGCCAATTCCAACATCGCCAAGGTGATGCGAATGCTGTGGGAGGGCTTCGGCTTCGGCTGGGGCGAGACGGCCTATTCGGGCGTGACCTTCCCGCTGGTGGCGCCGTCTTTGCGCCATGTCGCCAAGCTGGGCTACAAGCGCGTCATCGTGTTTCCGTATTTTTTGTTCACCGGCGTGCTGGTCGAGCGCATCTACGAGCATACCGATAAGGTCGCCACCGAGCATCCGGAGATCGAATTCGTCAAGGCGGACTACCTGAACGATCACCCGCTGGTGCTGGAGGTCCTCGAGGATCGCCTGCAGGAGATTCTTAACGGCAGCAACAACATGAACTGCCAGATGTGCAAATACCGGGCGCAGGTGCTGGGCTTCGAGGACGAGGTTGGGCTTGCGCAGGCAAGCCATCATCATCATGTGGAAGGGATCGGCACCCGCCATCACCATCACCATCATCATGGCCAGGATCATCACCATGATCATCATGGGCATGACCACAATCACGGCCATCATCCCTATCCCCATGCCGATCATCCCCTGGGACCGAAGACGTTAGCGGGATGAAGCACTACGACTACTTGCGCGATCCGGACGCGATCTACCGGCTTTCGTTCGATATGATCCGGCGCGAGGTCGATCTTTCGGCCCTGCCGCCGGGCATCGATGAGCTGGCGCTGCGGCTCATTCATGCCTGCGCCATGCCCGACATCCTGCCCGATCTCGTCTGGACGCCGGACCTGCCGCGCGCCGTGCATGACGCCCTGCAGGCCGGAAGGCCGATCCTGAGCGATGTCGACATGGTCGCCTATGGCGTGATCCGCTCGCGCTTGCCGGCAAGCAATCCGGTGCTGAGCTTCCTCAATACGCCACAAGCGCGCGAGATCGGCAAAAGCAAGCAGATCACCCGTTCGGCCGCAGCCGTCGAGTTGTGGCTGCCGCATCTGGAGAATGCGGTGGTGGTGATCGGCAATGCGCCGACCGCGCTGTTCCGCCTGCTGGAGCTGCTGCATGACGGTGCACCGAAACCGGCAGCGATCCTAGGATTTCCCGTCGGCTTCGTCGGCGCGGCGGAATCGAAACAGGCGCTGATCGAGGATGCGCAAGGCGTGCCCTATGCGACCCTGAAAGGCCGGCGCGGCGGCAGCGCCATCGCAGCCGCAGCGATCAACGCACTCGCAAGCTGGGAGCCGCCACGATGAAATGGCTCAATGTTATTGGCATTGGAGAGGATGGCCTGAACGGCGTAAGCCCGGCGGCGCGTACGCTGATCGACACAGCCGAACTTCTGATCGGCGGCGAACGCCATCTGGCGATGGTGCCCGAAAAGCCAGGCCAGCAGCGCGTCGTCTGGCCCAAGCCTCTGCTGTCCGCACTGGAGCGGATCGGCGAGCATAAGGGCCGGCGCGTGGTGGTGCTGGCGAGCGGCGATCCGATGTGGTGCGGCATCGGCGCGACCTTGACGCGCCATGTCTCGCCTGAGGACATGCTGATCCTGCCGCATCCCGGCGCGTTTTCGCTGGCCGCGGCGCAGATGCTCTGGCCGCTTGATTCTGTCGAATGCATTACTCTGCACGGCCGACCGCTCGATCAGCTTGGGCTTTATCTCTATCCGAATGCGCGGCTGCTGATCCTGAGCGAGAATGGCGAAACACCAGCGCAGGTTGCCGCCTATCTTGCCAAGCGCGGCTTTGGTTCGGCAGAAGTGACCGTGCTGGAACATCTGGGCGGGCCGCAGCAGGCGATCCGCAGCGGCCGCGCCGATGCCTGGCCGCATGCGCACTGCGCCGATCTGAACACCATCGCCGTTCAACTGCATGATGGCCCTGGCATCAGCCGCCTGCCCGGGCTGGACGACGATCTCTATCTGCATGACGGTCAGATTACCAAGCGTGAAGTGCGGGCCGTGACGCTGTCTCGCCTTGCGCCCTTTCCGGGCGAGCTGCTGTGGGATATCGGCGCGGGCTCGGGCTCGATCGCCATCGAATGGATGCGCAGTCATTCGCGCAACCGCGCTATTGCGATCGAGCAGAATGACGGCCGGCGCGCCATGATGGCGCAGAATGCGGCGGCGCTTGGCGTGCCGGGGCTCGACATCCGCAGCGGCGTCGCGCCGGCCGCGCTCCATGGCCTGCCGGCGCCGGATGCGATTTTCATCGGCGGCGGCATTCTTGCCGAGGATATGGTGCTGCGCTGCTGGGATGCGCTGAAGCCCGGCGGACGGCTGGTGGCCAATGTCGTCACGACGGAAGGCGAAGAAGTCGTCAGCCAGGCGCGGCGCGCCTATGGCGGCGATCTGGTGCGGCTGAATGTGCAGCGCGCCCAACCCGTCGGCCGTTATCATGGCTGGCATGGCATGATGCCGGTCACGCAGTGGAGCGTAATCAAGGAATGACCGGCAGGCTTTATGGCCTCGGGATCGGCCCCGGCGATCCCGAACTGATCACGGTGAAAGCGCTGCGGCTGTTGCGCGCGGCGCAGGTGGTGGCCTATCCGGCGCCGGAAGAAGGCGACAGCCTCGCGCGCAGCATCGTTGCCCCGCATCTGCCGGGCGGGCAGATCGAACTCGCCATCCGCATGCCGCTGACGGTCGAGCGATTTCCGGCTCAGGCGGTTTATGACAAGGCGGCCGAAGAACTGGGCGCGCATCTGAATGCAGGCCGCGATGTAGCCGTGCTCTGCGAGGGCGATCCGTTTTTCTACGGCTCGTTCATGTATCTGTTCGGCCGCCTGGCCGAACGCTTTTTGGTAAAGGTCGTGCCGGGCGTGTCATCACTGACCGCCTGCGCCGCAGCTTCAGGGCATCCGCTGGCCGCGCGCAACGATGTGCTGAGCATTATTCCCGCGCCGCTGCCGGATGATGAGATCGCCGCAAAACTGCAGCAGACCGATGCCGCCGCGATCATGAAGCTTGGCCGTCACGGGCCGCGCATCGTTGCGCTGCTGCAGCGGCTGGGGCTGGCATCGCGCGCACAATATATCGAACGCGCCACCATGGCGGCGCAGCGCGTTCTGCCGCTTGCCGAGATCGATCCCGCCAGCATCCCCTATTTTGCCATGATCCTGATCCACAAGAAGGGCGAGGCCCATTTCATGGAGAAGGGCATATGAGCGGCAAACCAGCCCTCATCCTGCTGACGCCGCAGGCTAGGCCCGCCGCGCAGTTGCTGATGGCCGCCTTCCCTGCCTGGGAAGTCTATGCGCCCGACGACGTGGCCCTGCCGCATACCCTGCCGGTTGGCAAAGCGGCCGTGACCATCGCGCGGCTGTTTGCCGATGGCCGTCCCGTAATCGGCATCTGCGCAGCCGGCATCCTGATCCGCGCGGTAGCGCCGCATCTGCGCGACAAGCACAGCGAGCCGCCGGTGATTGCCGTTGCTTCAGACGGATCGAGCGTTGTGCCGCTGCTGGGCGGGCATCACGGCGCCAATCTGCTGGCGCGGCGCATTGCCCATGTTCTGCAGGGACAGGCGGCGATCACCACAGCGGGCGATCTGGCTTTCGGCCTTGGCCTGGACGAGCCGCCGGAAGGCTATGAATTGGCCAATCCCGAAGATGCAAAGCCCTTCATGGCGGCGTTGCTGCGCGGCGAAAAGCTGCGCATCGAAGGCCAAGCACCCTGGCTTAAGCTAAGCAATCTGCCCGTCGATCAGGAGAATGCTGCGCTGACCATCGCCGTGACGCATCAGGCGGAAGACGGCGGCGAAACGAAGCTCGTCTATCATCCGCGCGTTCTCAGCATCGGCATCGGCTGCGAGCGCGGCACCTCGCCGGTGGAACTGATCCGGCTGGTGCAATCGACCATGGACGAGCATGGCCTGGCGCGGGAAGCGATTGCCGGCATCTATTCGCTCGATCTGAAGGCCGACGAAGCCGCCATGCATGAACTGGCGCGGTGGCTCGACGTGCCTATCCGTTTCTTCGATGCGGCGACCTTGGAGCGTGAAACACCGCGGCTGAAAAATCCGTCCGCGACTGTCTTTGCCGAAGTCGGCTGCCATGGCGTATCTGAAGGCGCGGCGCTGGCGGCAGCAGGCGAAGCGGCTGAACTGATCGTGCCGAAGGTGAAATCCCAGCGCGCCACCTGCGCCATCGCGCTGGCGCCCGCGCCTTTTGACGGCGCATTGCGGGGCGTGGCACGCGGCGAACTGCATGTCGTCGGCACGGGTCCGGGCGATTCAGCCTGGCTGACGCCGGAGGTGCGGATTGCGCTGTCGGAGGCGACCGACTGGGTCGGCTATGGCCTTTATCTCGATCTCTATCCGGAACTGGCGGTCGAGAAGACGCTGCATCGCTACGATCTCGGCGAGGAGGAAGTCCGCGTGCGCGCAGCCCTCGACCTGGCGGCGCAGGGAAAGCGGGTGGCGCTGGTCTGCTCGGGCGATCCCGGCATCTATGCGATGGCGACGCTGGTCTTCGAACTGCTGGAGGCAGAGCCCGCGCGCAAGGACTGGCAGCGCGTTGCCGTGCAGGTGATGCCCGGACTGTCCGCCATGCAGGCCGCGGCGGCGCGGTCTGGCGCGCCGCTGGGCCATGATTTCTGCACCATCTCGCTGTCCGATCTGCTCACGCCAATCGAGACGATCCTGCAGCGGGTGAAAAGCGCGGCGGAAGCGGATTTCGTCATAGCCTTCTACAATCCGGTATCGCAGCGGCGGCGCACGCAGCTTGCCATGGCGAAAGACATCCTGCTGCAGCATCGCGCGGCCGAGACGCCGGTGGTGCTGGCACGCAATCTGGGCCGCGAAGGCGAGCGGATTACGCTGACCACGCTGGGCGAGCTGGATGTCGAAAAAGTCGACATGCTGACCGTGGTGCTGGTCGGCAGCGGCGCCAGCCGCGCCATCGAACTGCAGGACGGCCGGCGCTTCGTCTACACGCCGCGCGGCTACGACAAGAAAAGACAATGACCGTTCATTTCATCGGCGCCGGACCGGGCGCGCCCGACCTGATCACCCTGCGCGGCGCGGAGCTCATCAGACGCAGCCCGGTCTGCCTTTATGCCGGCTCGCTGGTGCCGAAAGAGGTGGTGGCGCTGGCGCCACAAGATGCCCGGGTGATCGACACCGCGCCCTTGAACCTCGACGAGATCATGGCCGAAATCGAGGCGGCGTATGCCAAGGGTGAGGATGTCGCGCGGGTGCATTCGGGCGATCCGTCGCTCTATGGCGCCATTGCCGAGCAGATCCGTCGCCTGAAGCAGCGCGGCATCCCTTACACGATTACGCCGGGTGTGCCGGCTTTTGCCGCCGCCGCCGCCGCGCTGCAGACGGAACTCACCTTGCCTGAGATCGCGCAGAGCGTGGTGCTGACCCGCACGGCGATGAAATCCTCCGACATGCCGCCGGGCGAGACGCTGGAGAATTTCGCCCGCACCGGCGCGACGCTTGCCATTCATCTCTCGATCCGCAACATGCGCCATGTGGTGGAGGCGCTGACGCCGCATTACGGCGCGGATTGTCCGGTCGCCATCGTGGTGCGCGCCACCTGGCCGGATCAGCAGATCATCCGCGGCAGCTTAAAGGACATCGCGGCCAAAGTGCGGGCGGCGAAGATCACGCGCACGGCGCTGATCCTGGTGGGCCATGTGCTGGCGGAGGATGCGGAGTTCCGCGGCAGCGCCCTTTACGATCCCCAGCACGTTCATGTGCTGCGGCCAAGCCGGAAGAAAAAGACAAAGGCGGCAAGTTAACTGGCGCTATACCGCGTAGATATTGATCCAGGCCAGCGCGGCGCCGACCGAATCCAGGATTTCCCCGGGCGGCAAGGGCGGGCGGTCGATCATCAGCACCGGCAGGTGAAGTTCGGCTGCCGCCGCAATCTTGCCGGCCGCGCCGCCGGAATTCTTGGTCACCAGCATGTCGATCTGGTGCTTCTGCATCAGCGCCTTTTCCTCCTCGGGCTGGAACGGCCCGCGCCCCAGCACGATTTCGCCGCGCGGCAGCCGAATGCCGTCGCCGGGCGGATCGATCATGCGGGTAAGGAACCAGCGCGCCGAGCCATTGCGCTCGCCCTCCTCGCCCAGCGGCACGAAAGGCCCAAGCTCCTGCCGCCCGAGCGTGAGAAAAATGCGCCGCGCCGGATGGAAGCGCAGGAATGTGGCCGCCGCCGAAATGCTGGGCATGATGGTCCAGCGGTCGCCAGGCGAGGGCGACCAGGGCGGCCGCACCAGCTTGGCGCGGGGGATGCCAAGCTTGAGGCAGGCGTCATGCGCATTGCGCGCGATCTGCGAAGCGAAAGGATGCGTCGCATCCAGCACCATCTCGATCGCCTCGTTCATCAGATAGGTGGTCAGGCCCGGAACGCCGCCAAAGCCGCCGATACGCACTTCGCCCGGCGGCCGCACCGGCTCTTCGGTGCGCCCAGCCAGGGACGAGATGCAATGGACGCGGCTATTGCCTTCCAATTCCCGCGCTAGGCGCAGGGCTTCGCCCGTGCCGCCCAGCAGCAGGAGTTTGCGTTTCCTAGGCATGCTTGTTCCCGTCGCTGCGGCCTACGATATGGCCCGCGCGGTCGACGGCGACCACATCAATTTCGATTTTTGCCGGTGCAACAATGCTCCGCGCGGCGGCACAGGCCTTGGCGGCGACAAGATCGCTTAAGGCCAGCCCGGCCTCTTGCGCGAGGCTGAGCACTTCCAGCGCCGTATTGGCCGTCCGCGCCTGGGCGACCATGGATTCAGGCGCGCCGAGTTCGCCCAGCCAGGCGGCCAGACTGTCCTTGTCCACCTGGCTGCGGCCGGAATGCAGATCCATCTGCCCCTGGGCGAGTTTCACCAGCTTGGCGAAGCCGCCGCCGATGGTCAGCCGCGGCAAGGGATGCTGCCGCAGGTATTTCAGCAAGGCGCCAGCGAAATCGCCCATATCGAGCAGCGCAATATCCGGCAGGCTGTAAAGCTGCTGCACGGCTGCTTCCGAGGTCGAGCCGGTGCAGCCGGCGACATGGACAAGGCCGGCCGAGCGCGCCACATCAACGCCGCGATGGATCGAATGGATCCAGGCCGAGCAGGAAAACGGCACGACGATGCCGGTGGTGCCAAGAATGCTCAGACCACCGACGATGCCAAGCCGCGGATTCCAGGTCCGCCGCGCCAGGTCCTCGCCCCCCGGCACGCTGATCTCGATCTCGACATCGCCGCCATCGCGATGCTGTGCGGCCAGATCGCGGATCACCGCCTGCATCATCTGGCGCGGCACCGGATTGATCGCAGGCTCGCCCGGCGGCAATGGCAGCCCGGCGCGCGTGATCGTGCCGACGCCCTTGCCCGCTTTGAACAGAATGCCGCTCCCCGGCTGCGCGCGGCGCACGCGGCTGATGATCAACGCCTGATGGGTAACATCGGGATCGTCGCCCGCATCCTTCACAATCCCGGCCTCGGCCCAGTCTTCGCCGCGCCGTTCCATCGCCAGGGCAAAGCTGGGTGTTTCGCCCTTCGGCAAGGTGATGCTGACGGGATCGAGAAATTCGCCGGTGAGCAGCGCATGATAAGCCGCGCGCGTTGCCGCAGTGGCGCAGGCGCCGGTGGTCCATCCCCGACGCAGGCCCGTGCGCGGCGCTGTCATGTCCTCAGGCGTTTCCGACATGGCGGAAGTATACACGCCCGACGCCCCGGTGTACCTTGCCGCAATGCAACTGCCATCGCTTGACATGCCGCAGTTCCAGCCTGGCTGGGTGTGGCTGGTGGGCGCCGGCCCCGGCGATCCGGGGCTGTTGACCTTGCATGCCGTCAATGCGCTGAACCAGGCCGATGTGGTGATCTACGATGCTTTGGTCGGCGAAGACATCCTGCGCTGCGCACCGCCCCGCGCGGTGCTGGAATATGCCGGCAAGCGCGGCGGCAAGCCATCGCCCAGGCAGCGCGACATCACCTTGCGGCTGATCGAGCTGGCGCAGCAGGGCAAGCGCGTGCTGCGGCTTAAAGGCGGCGATCCTTTCGTCTTCGGGCGCGGCGCCGAAGAAGCGCTCAGCCTGCGCGAGGCCGGCATTCCCTTTCGCGTCATTCCCGGCATTTCCGCCGGCATCGGTGGCCTGGCCTATGCCGGCATTCCGCTGACCCATCGCGACACCAATTCCTGCGTCACGTTTCTGACCGGCCACAACGCCAGCGGCGAGGTACCGGAAAGCCTGGACTGGGAAGCCATGGTGCGCGCGTCGCCCGTGCTGGTGATCTACATGGCGATCAAGCATCTCGATCTTCTGGTTGCCAAGCTGCGCCATGCCGGGTTGAGCGCCGAGCGGCCGGCGGCGCTGGTCTCGCATGCAACCCTGCCCAACATGCGTGTGCTGACGACAACCCTTGGCCGTGCCGTCGAAGACGCCCGCGAAGCCGCCATTGAACCGCCGGCGCTGTTCGTCGTCGGCGAGGTGGTGGCGCTCCACGAGATCTTCGGCAGCAGCGATCTGCAAGCGAAAACGGCGCCAGCATGCCCGGCCAGCACGTAACCCGCGGCCTGATCGTCGCCGCGCCGGCATCGGGCAGCGGCAAGACCACCGTGACGCTGGCGCTGATCAGGCTGCTGGCCCGCGAAGGCCGCGCCGTGGCGCCGTTCAAGACCGGGCCGGATTACATCGACGGCGCGTTTCATCGCGCCGCCAGCGCCGGGCGGCCCTGCTGCAATCTCGATGTCTTTGCGATGCGCCGCGACACCATCGACGGCGTGATGGCCTTCGGCGCCCGCGATGCCGAACTGGTGATCGTCGAAGGCGTGATGGGGCTGTTCGACGGCGCCGCCAATGGCGAGGGCTCGACCGCCGATCTCGCCGCCATGCTGAACCTGCCGGTCGTGCTGGTGATCGATGCCGCGCGGCAAAGCCAGTCGGTGGCGGCGCTGACCCATGGTTTCCGCAGTTTCCGCAGCGATGTCAGCATTGCCGGGCTGATCCTCAACCGCGTCGCGTCCGAGCGGCATGAACAGCTTTTGCGCAATGCGCTGGCGCCGCTGCAACTGCCGGTGCTCGCCGCCCTGCCGCCGGAAGGCGACCTGACCCTGCCGAGCCGCCATCTGGGCCTGGTCCAGGCGCAGGAACGCGACGGGCTGGATTATTTCCTCGACCGCGCCGCCGACTGGCTGCACCGCTATCTCGACCGCAACGCGCTGGATGCAGTGCTGCAGCCGGTGTCGCTGCGTAAAACACCGCTGCGGCCGGTGCCGCCGCTGGGGCAGCGCATCGCGGTCGCCGGTGATGACGCCTTTGCCTTTGCCTATCCGCATCTTCTGGAGGGCTGGCGGCTGCAGGGCGCAGAGCTGTCGCTCTTCTCGCCGCTCAGCAACGAAGCGCCGGCGGCGGATGCCGATGCCATCTTCCTGCCCGGCGGCTATCCCGAACTGCATGCCGGCAGGCTGGCCGCAAATACCGCGCTGATGCAGGGCCTGCGCGGTGCGGCCGCGCGCGGTGCGGCGATCTATGGCGAATGCGGCGGCTACATCCTGCTGGGCGAAGGGCTGACCGACAGCGAGGGCAGGACCCATGCGATGGCGGGCCTGCTGCCGATTGCGACCAGCTTTGCGCAGCGCCAGCGTCATCTTGGCTATCGCCGCATCACCGCCCTGACGGATACGCCGCTGGGGTCGCGCGGCAGCCGCTTCCGCGGCCATGAATTCCACTACACCACCGAAATCGCGCGCGGCGCGGCCGAGCCGCTGTTTCAGGCCGCTGACGCCGAGATGAACGAGCTTGGCTTGATCGGCGCGCGCGCAGGCTCAGTTTTCGGCAGTTATCTGCATCTGATCGATCGCGAATAGCAGCCGCCGGACATTGCCGCGCCGACCGGCTTGCAGCCATGCGGCCCGCTGCTACGATCCGCCCGAGACAGTCGATTCGCCTGTCTTAACCGATCCTTACCGAGTTTGCTGTAGTCCGGCCTTCATGCTGACGCGTTTTGCCCTGTTGCTTCTGCTTGCCGTAAGCGTGGCGCCGGTTGCTGGCTGGGCCGCGGAGGCCGCGCCGAAAGCGCCCGATGCTGCGTCTGTTCCCAAGCAGCCGGTGCCGGAAAAAGGTTCGGATTCCGGCCTTCCGGTGCCGCGTTTCGTCAGTCTCGCCGCCGACAAGGTCAATGCCCGCACCGGCCCCGGCTCGCGGTATCCCATCGCCTGGCAGTATCAGCGCCGCGGCCTGCCGGTCGAGGTGATCGCCGAATACGAATACTGGCGGCGGGTGCGCGATTACGACGGCACCGAAGTCTGGGTGCACAAGAACCTGACCTCAGGCAAGCGCTATGCGCTGGTCGACGGCACGGTGCGGTCACTCTACAGCAAGCCGGATCAGGATGCCGATGTGCTGCTGACCGCCGAACCCGGCGTGCAGGCGCGCCTGCGCAAATGCCCGAACCTCTCCTGGTGCCAGGTGGAGATTGCCGGAACCAAGGGCTGGATGCCGCGCGCCCATCTCTGGGGCCTCTATCCGCACGAAATCTTCGACTGAATTTTGCGCTGGCGCAAAAAAGCGCCGTGATGCGACCTTGCGCCGCCTCGCGCTGCGCCGCCGCCTGCCCTAGATAAGGGCCATGGATCATGACCACGACACGCCGGACAGCACCTATGCCGAGCGCCAGGCCCGCCGCGCAGCCCTGGCGCCAGGCGCCGCCGTCGGCATTACCGAAGACATGGTGCGCGACGTGGTGCACAGCTTCTATGGCCGCATCCGCGCCGATGCCCTGCTGGGACCGATCTTCAATCGCGTGATCGGCGACAACTGGGATCAGCATCTGGCCAAGATGTGCGATTTCTGGTCATCGGTGCTGCTGATGACCGGCCGCTATGAAGGCCGGCCGATGCCGGCGCATATCAAGATCGAGGTCGCGCCGCCCGCCAACGAAAACCAGGGTTTCGGGCCTGGCCTCGATGCCGCGCATTTCGATCACTGGCTGACGCTGTTCCGTCAGACCGTGGCGGAACGCTGCCCGCCGGAAGCAGCTGCCCTGTTCGAGGACCGCGCGCAGCGCATCGCACAGTCGTTATTGATGGGCATCCGCTTCAGCCGCGGCGAGACGCCAGACTGGCTGGGCCCGGCGAAAAGCGCGCCGGCTGCCGGCTAGTAGAGCCGGTTCTTGTAACTGTCCTGCAGATAGGCGTCGGTTTGCTCGGCTTCGAGGCCTGAGATCTGATCGGCGATGATCCGGCCAAGCGTCGGAAAGCTGCTGCGCTCGATATGCCTGGCCGGATTCCACAGATCCGAGCGGATCAGCGCCTTGCCGCAATGGAAAAACACCTCGCGCACGCTGATCTCCAAAGCTGACGCCGGCACGCGCCCATGCACGGCGAAGGGCGCGAGGCGCGCGGGATCGGTGACGATCTTCGCCGTGCCGTTCACCCGCAGGCTTTCATTGATGCCCGGCACCAGGAACAGCAGCCCCACCGACGGGTCGTGCACAATGTTGCGCAGGCTGTCGATCAGGTTGTTGCCGCGCCGGTCCGGCAGCAGCAGGGTGTGATCGTCGATAACCGCCACGAAGCCCGGCGCATCGCCGCGCGGCGAACAATCGGCGCCATCCGGCCCACGCGTGGCCAGCGTAAGGAACGGCGACAGTGCGATGAAGGCCTTGGCATGCTTGTCCAGCTTGGGCAGGATCTTCTTCTGCACCAGTTCGCTCGGCTGGCCATAGCATTGCCGCAGATCGCTTTCGGAGGTCATCGTCGACATCGCGGGGTTCCTTATGTCCGGGGCGGAACCCATGGTGACGCGATGCAACGCTGCGATCAACGATCAAATCATCCTGCTGGCGCGGCTGCGGCATGCGGCACGATGACCACGCTCGGCGCCGAGCGCATCGCCAGGCCGTGAAAGACCGCCTCGATATTGTTGCCGACCGGATCGATCAGAAACGCGGCGTAATAGCCAGGATGATATTGCTTGCGGAAACCCGGCTCGCCATGGCTGCGGCCGCCGGCTGCAAGGCCAGCATCGTAGAAGCGGTCGACCATGTCGCGGTCAAGAGCCTGGAAGGCGATGTGATGCCGCCCGGTCGGAAGCTCGTCCGGCAGGCGCGGTTCGGAGACGTAAAGCTCGTCAGTGAAGAAGTAGCCCGGACCTTCGCCGGAAATTCCAATACCCAGCGCATTCAGGATGGCGGCATAGAACCGCTTCATCGGCGCCAGATCGGGCACGATGAGGTGGATGTGATCGACCAGCCGGCCGCGATGGAACTGCATGAGGGCCTCCCTTCTGCTATCGGCAGCAGAAACGCAGGAGGCGCGGCGATTGATCCGTGGCGAGGGTCAAAAACCCGCGGCCGTCATGCCACGGCTTGGCCGTGGCATCCATGAGTTTTCATTTATTGAAAAAAACTCGTGGATGCTCGGACCAAGTCCGAGCATGACATTTCTGTACGGACGGCGGTTCAAGCGCAGCCAACCTGCCGGCAGGATCGTGTAGAGGTTGGGGAGTGTGTGGCTCTATCGTCGGCCCAGCTACGCCGGGATCATCGTCCGAATCGACCGGCTCATATCCCGCCCGAAGCATTTCCTGGTGCTGTATTTCCGCAGCTAGGCCGCGTAGATGCCGCCAGGTCGATCGAGCGTGCGCCGATCGACGGCTGGGCATTTCCATGCTTCACGCATCAACTGCTTGCAAAGGAATTTCAGCCCTTCCCGCCGGACGAACAGATCCGCGTTCTCGAAACGCAGCTCGTTCATCTGTTCAGCCAAGCTGGCATTCTCGCGCTCCAGCTCTGCAACACGCGCCTTCAACTGATCGTATTTTTGAGCCAATCCCATGTGGTCCGCCGAGTGTGGAGCTACTATCGACTGAGCAGCCGGTCGGCCGGCTGTTCAACTGGGAAATCACTTCCCGCTGTAGGGGCAGCCAAGTTCGCGCAGCGTCGTCAGAACCGGCGCCAGCTCCAGCGTTGTAATGACAGCCTGCCGCTCCCTTTTTCTGCTCAGATTCGTCGCCATCTGGTCGACCATCTTGTCTAGCTGGGCTTTCAGGCCTTCGCACGTCGCCTGCCGAGAATCTTTCGCGGTTGCCGTACCAGCAACCAGTAGAATGGCGAAACAAAAGCCAATGATCCGCATCTAACTCCCCTTCTCTGTCATGAATGAGCGCAACTGTCCGAAATAGCCATTTCTGTCACGCTTTGACTATGCCTCCCAGAATGCTACAAGCCGAAATAGGCGAGATATCCGTAGACACCTGGCCTTAGTGGCGGTGAGCAGATTCACAAAGATCTGCATGGTAGAACAGGTGATACAGAGATCCATTGGCCCTCTCGGCTTCAATGATCTGCCGTTGGCGCCTGGCCTCAGTGTCGTCGGCCGGCGCGCCGCTAATTTCCTGCTGTTCCATCCAGGAAACCGCACTCGACAGCTATATTGCTCTGTCAGGGTGCGCCAGGGGCCAAATTAGCCGACGCCCGCGATGCGCTGACGGTCTACGACGTTCCTGTTTCTCCTGTGGCACTGCCGGCGCGTGTGATTCACGCCACCGCCATGGAGGAAGTATTGAGGGGAAGACGGCTCCCGAAGCTGATCCTGACAGCAAGGCCGCGTCTGAAACCAAGGCCTTTCTTCAACTGGCTCGCCCAACAAGGATTTGTATAGTGGTATATTGATATAACGGTATACCACTACAACAAACTTACCGGAGGCACTTAAATGGCCAATAAGTTGAAAGCGGCTCTTGCAAATAGCGTGGGTACTCCTGCGACGAAGCCCACAGAATCAGCTCGGGTCGTACAAGCCCCCCCCCCCCCC
>Ga0065720_1002719_pt1 | contig 163345 bp, 178 predicted proteins | sample Thericmetagenome_FD_59107 | JGI IMG/M metagenome (GOLD analysis project Ga0065720, IMG submission 59107) | Thermophilic microbial communities from the Joint Bioenergy Institute, California, USA of rice/straw/compost enrichment - eDNA_2 v2... | ecosystem: Engineered > Solid waste > Grass >...
CTAGTGGTATGATTCTCGCTTTGGGAGCGAGAGGTCCCGGGTTCGATCCCCGGAACGGCCCTTTTTATTTTTTTGAAAAAGGTTGCTATTTGCAGTTTTATGTACTATTTAGGGTTAGAAAGGTAGTGTTGCTTGCCTAGGAATGTGGTCTTATAGAGTATTTAGGGGAGGAAAAAAAATAATGCTAATTGAGAAATTTTTCGTTTGGTAACTTTTATTAATCAGATCAACGTAGAGCATGTGAAGTGTGAATAGTTCAGTGAATAATAAAATGAAAAGATATATTAGATGCAGTTTGTTGTTTCTGTATGCCCAGACTTCCTGCTTTCTTCTTCAAGAATGAGGTATTATTAACATCATTGGCCAGGATATCATCTTACTTCTCCTTCTTTTGATACTAATATACTAAGGAAAGGAACGGAACAGTCATACTACAACATAAGTCTTAGGGGCGTATTTCGTGGATTCTTTTTCTCTTTCCTTTCTTCTTTTTGCTTGCTCCTTTTCTCTCTTTTCAGCAAGTCTCCTTTCGATTTCCAGGACAAGTGGAGTCTTTTCAATCTTCTTTTCTTCAGGCACTACATCAGATTACTAAAAATTTTATGCCCTTTTACCATATGAAGATTTTCTATCTGGTAATTGAGTGGTTACTTGAGCAGACTTTGGATTTTTGAGTCTCTCTAAGAAAGCCTTATACTCTTCAGCTAAAATCTTATGGACAAGAAAATTCTTAAGTACACTCAGTGTATGTTCCTTCATTAGGGTTTGGCATAACTTTTGCATTCTTTAAGTTATTCTGATAGAGGGCAACCTCTAATTTAGCCATATACTTATTTCCTATACATATTTACAGGAAATTGTTATAATTATACCTTTTTCATCAATGAATATCGGCTTATAGCTTTTCATAAATCTATTTTTATCTTCCTGAGTATTGAATATCAGATATGCTCTTCCAAACTTGGAAAACTTTTCCCTTTAATGATAAGCCTTTTTTCTTGAGATTAATACTTGTTTTTTCCTGGAACAAAATATGAAAAAGAAATGCTATCCTTATAAGCTTGGACCGATCTCATGAAAACCTCCTGGGTCAAAGTAGGAGGTAGCTTTCTGACAACTACTTTAAGCTCTTCATAAACTCTTCTGGATTTTTTTGGTTTTGTACTCATCAATAAAACTTAGATAATTTTAGTAATCCAAGCCTAAGATATATTCAACTTGGGAATGTATTTTGAACTAAGGCTAAGTATTCGACAATAGGAGAGTCTACTAGTTATTTATCTAAGTACTAATTTTGAAACATTTTTACAAAATCCTCTCTATTTAAATTCAAAGTTTTACCTTCTTTTTGATAGCTGAATGTCAAGTCTAGGTGATCAAAAGCACTCAACCCACTTCATTGACAACTTTTATTTAGATGGAAATCAACAGGCTTCAAAGAAGGCACAGCTATTTAAGATATTAAACCACTAAGCATTTCATATCTCCTCTAGGTTTAAACCCAGTCTGTTCAGAGCCCGGTTTCTGAAGAAATCTAGGTTTGGCTGAATCGAAAAAATTTCTATGTCTGTTTAAAGTACTGAAGCTGATAATGGTTTAATTCGAATAGAATGAGCCAATAAGATTTTGATTCGTACAGAAAAGAAGGCTGGTTATCAGAATCGAGAAAATTTTAATTGCAATATATTTATTGAGTGATTTGCAGAATATTTTGATTCATATTGAACTCAATGCTTAGGTACGTTATCAAAATTATATAAAAACCTATAAAAATTAAAACAAATAAAAAATACAAAAAAGCCAAATTTTAGCAAATGACAACAACACTCACTGCTTCTAATAGCTCAATACCTAACTTTAATGCTGCTGTTGCTCACAAAAGAAAAGAGAGAGACTTGATGAAATTGCTTATGTCTGACTATAAGGTCACACAAAGCAAAGAAAACCCTTACGATTTCCTAGTAGAATTCGAAGGACCAAAGAATAGTTTTTATGAAGGTGGAAAATGGCTTGTCCATGTGCTCCTTCCTGAAGCCTATCCTTACAAGTCTCCCTCAATAGGATTTAGCAATAGAATATACCACCCCAATGTTGATGAAGCGTAATTTGAATCTAATACAGTTTAATCCTCTAGATCTGGCAGTGTGTGTCTGGATGTCATCAACCAAACATGGAGTCCGATGTTTGACTTAATAAATATATTTGATACTTTCCTTCCACAACTATTACTTTATCCAAATCCAGCAGATCCTTTGAACCCAGAGGCTGCTTCATTGATGCTCAAAGAGTCTCAGAAATATGAACAAAAAGTTAGAGATTATGTCAAGAAGTACGCAAAAGGATTGGGAGAAGAACCAAAAGCTGAAAAAATTGACGAAGAATCTCCCATATCACCTAATGAAGAGGATGATTCGATTGATATCGAAGGAGATGATTTGGATGAGAAGATTTCACTGAGTAATGTTAGTGAACTCTCAGAAACTTCTGATATTGCTCTTATGGAGTAAAACTATCAACTACTACTAACCATAGCTAATATCTGGTCCCAGATATCGAGTATGGGGTCTCACAAAAGAAATACCTTATTAACTATACCTATATTATTATGATGTCTATTATGTCTGAAAAATATGTTGAACGTTTTATTGTTCACCAAATAATTGCATGAAAAAGATGTTATGAGTCGTTGTGTATAATCAACAAATATAATCTATTCAGAAAAGAATTTATCTCATCTGCCTTTAACGCCATTTTTATTTCTATTTTCTCTCTAAATTGACTAATGAAATTATTCTTAATAGCATAAGGAGTTTCCTCAATCCTGTTCTTTTATTCTATTCGAAACTCATAAAACCATACAAAATTTAAAGAGACTTCAACTCTTTATTGTAATTTATTTAACATGTCATTTAGCTGCATCTGAGTAGCATAAGAAGTGGAGATTTTGGTCAATTCTCTTAAGCACATAGTAGCATATGCACTCTTGATCAAATTGAATTTAATTCTAATTGCTTTGTATTTTCCGTTTTCATCGCCTTCAGGATCTTTCTCTGTGAAATAATAAGGAGTGAGCAAATCCTGAGATTTATCATTGTATCTTACAATATTCCTGTAGTAGTTACTAAAAAAATATTAATTACTTACCATTCTACATCGGTAGGCTTAATGATCAGCTTTCTATATCCTCCTCTAAAGAAAATATTTCTATATTTGAGTTAAATAGTTCGGGATGTACTGGTCAGATGCGATGAAGTCCTGAAGAGTCAGATCCATGCTTTTGAGCACCTCCTTAAACAATTCTGTAATCACATTATTTTCAGGAAATCTATAATGTTAATTTGACCTGGACACTTGAGTACTCAATATCCCTTCCAATAATAGGGATTACAATGTCTTCAGAAGTGAAGTTGGAGATATTTTCATTAGTGACAATTTGGACCTATTCTATAACTTCTTCTTGTCTTGTTCCATTACCTTTGAAGGATCAAATCTACTGGACTTTTCTGGAACCATTTTTTCTCCTTTTTCTTCCTCTTCACCTTCTTCAACTTCTTCAACAGGAATAGCTTCATTATCCAAGGCATCCTCTTCCAGACCCAATCCTGGCTCCTTAATCACTAAATCGCCAACAACTAAAAGAGTTATTAAATTTCTCTTCAGCTGTACTAGGATTCTTTCCATATCTCTTAATTCTCAGAGAAGCGACTTTATTCCAAATTTCACTCTATAAATTATGTTAACAAAACTTTAATATACTTGAAGTGCATGTCCGTAGAGTTCTCTAATATTTCTTGGAATTGAAAAGAAAGCTGAGTTATAATTATTTATTCCATAATTCTTTAATCCTTCGATCAAATATCTGTCAATTTTCTGTGATATATGAAACATTGTGACATCAAATTACATTTCTATGAGGCAATTTCTTCAAAGCCTCTTTACAGTCATATGTCTTCAAGAAATCCCTTTAATTGAGAATAATAACAATTCATTTATACTTTTTTATAGCAGTGACATCAGGGTCAATATCTCTTTGAGAAAGAATCATTTCTACTACTGCTTTCCAATTCTTCTTTAAAACTTCTCTTCCGATTGTATGTGTTCTGTGACCTTAAGAGTTGTTCAATTGATAATACTTAATATCAGTTGCTCCAAATCTTTGCAGTCCATAATAATTTATAAAACCAGTTTCAATTAGACTCTCAATATCTACGACTCAATAATTTTACCAGACTAGATACTCTTTTTGATGAGATCATCGCTTGTCTCTTTGACCAATCTAAGAGCCAAAGCAAACCTATTTCCTTGCAAGTCTCCGAGCTTGAGTTCCTTTGGAACGTAGGAGTAATCTCCCAGAATTATATTATTATTCCATTTCCTTTTATTCAAGAGTTATTCGGGTTAATATACTTCTTGCACTGATTTTTATTCATTTCATCTGCGAAGCAGTGGAACAAAGTAACTCTCTGAGTCGTGATACCTCTTTTATCCTTGAGATTAGATTGAATCATTTCAAAGTACTTTTGTTCCAGCAACTCCAAAATTGGAAGGTTTTCTGTTCATGAATCTGGCAAGGAAGCCTACAGCACCAAGAGAATCATAATTGGTCTTGGTGAGAGTGAATTGCAAAAACTTATCAGGATATTCTCTCTCTTCATAGCGTCTTCTTTTCTGCTTGGAATCGACTACACTGATCTTAATAGTCTTTTTGCCACTTTGGTCCAGAGTCTCTGAATCGAATTTTGAACTCAGAGCACGAATGATTTGATGGACTTCCTTTCTTTGGTCCTTATCATGAGGAGAGTTGACTTCGATGAAAGTAGATTTGGTTGGCTTCGAGCTAGAACTTATCACTTATGCTTATCCAAATTTACTAGTTAATTTCTTCAACAAATTTCTCAAATTTCTCATAATCCTCATTTCCAATAAGTTTTCTCAAAGCCTGTTCCTGCTCAGGAGTAATCTCAATTGTATCAGACTGCTTTTCTTCTTTCTTTTCCTCTTTCTGCTCATCAAAATTAATGCTGGTATTTCTCTTGGCGGTCTTAACAACATTTCCGTTCTCATCGATTTCATTAACAATAAAATCGGCATATCTTCAAAGTAAATCTCATTTATCCCTTTTTTACCTATATTTTATTACACCATAGATAGGCTCACTTTGGGTTAAGAACTCGGTAATACCAACATCAGTCTCTTCATTGTCTAGAATATTAGTTACAAAGGAAAGAACTTACCTTTCTGAAGATCGGTTAAAGGATTTTCTGAGATATCCATCTTGAAATAAATTTTATTCTATCAAAGAAAATCTGATCTTAAACAAGATATCAAAGCAGTTTTCTATAATGAAAGTGTACAGGGATTTGACATGATAAGAATAACTACAGGCAAATTACAAATTTTGAGAAAAAGAATCAATATTTACAACAAAATAGGTCCTAATTTGTTAAATGATGATGTGGGTTGGCTGTATCTTATATTTTGGCATCTTCCATCTTTCAAGTTCCTTTTTTCTTTTACCAAAGAAAAACTTAAGGTTCTTCCAAACTCCTTGTGAGAATGGAGATCCCCACTCCTCAGGCCAATCCTTCAAATATGATATCTTTTGCCAGCTAAGATTTTCCCCTATCATGTTAGACTATACTAAATATCATTTTACAAGTTGTCAAATTTGCCATTGCCAGGTATGCATGGAAGAAGAAAAGAGACACAACCATCAAATTGAAAAAACCGATAACTAAGGTTAGCAGAAGCGTCCAGAGATTTTCACTGAACCAATCATCTGCCTCACTGTTGTACAGAACAACAAATAACTAGAAATGAGACTAGATCAAATACCATTTTACTTTAAGTAAGGCCCAGACGACTTCAATAGATTGGAACAATAAAAACCAGAAAAAGACATGATGATTCTTCTCTCCCACGCAGTTGCCTTTAAATAAGTTATTGCTATCAACATTAGTACCGATCCATGGGCAATGATGATCATATTGAGCGACACATCTATTGCAATCTTTGCAATGCTTAGCTCTAATTGGTTGTTCAAAATTGCAGGCTGTACAGTATCTTCTTTCCACATATAAGAGTTCAGGTTCCTGTGAATTTGGATCCCGTGGATTCTTGCCCTTTTCATAATCTTCCTCTTCATCATCTGATCTTTTTTTCGCTTCTTTGTGCGCAAATACCAATGGATTACGAATTAAATTTCTGGAAGCAGAGGCTGCAGCATGCTCTCTCTCAGAAGGAATATCCAACTAAAGTTTATACAATAAAAGAAAGTAATCTACAGCTGTTTCTAGAGCTTTTCCTCCGGTAAAACTGGTATTAAGCTTTGCCATTTTAAAGGATGAAGGCCTTATGACTTTATCGTTCCTAGCTGTACTAGGCTCTTCTTCATTTAATACTTGATATGCTTCAGGCTTGTTTGATTTTTTAAGGAATTTCTTTTGATCATCCTCAACTAGTTATTCTTATAATCATTTGGTAGGAGTTTACTTGGATGGCTCATGATGTTGAGACTAGTGTTAAGAGTCGTTTCTTCTGTGGCCTCTTTTAAAATAGGTTGGGGAGGACTTTCTTTCATGGAAGGCTCATTAGTTGCTCCTTTAGGACTTTTGTTTTGATTCTTCTGGGCATCGAGTTGGTCACTAACTAGACTTGGGATCTTTTCTAAGGATTTGACAGTTGTATCCTTGAGATTGATATCATTTTCGGTGTCATCATCTCTTAGACTGCCCATATTATCAAATTTATGTCCAATATCAAGTATGCTCTCCTCGATTATTGTATTCTCACATTCAGGCGCATCATTTTCATCTGGCATTTCAAGATCCGATTTGAAAGGGGAGTGTCCAAATCTATCATATTTCGATGGACTGTCCATCTCTTGAATTCTTTGTGACTCAGGAGATTTCTGATAGTGGTCATAATCAACATTATTCTCATCTATCTTGATTGGGGTTGTTTGCACGCCTTGATTGTCGATTGACTGGGTTCCTAGAGGAATTAACCCTTCATTAAAAGAATAACCAGAAGCTGTTGATAATTTAGCAACGTTTGGCAAGGTAACTGAATCAGTGATTCTATGTGATTGAAGATTATTTTTAGTTGGGTATGCGCTCTATGGATTAGGAAAGAATCCAAGATTTATACCTTATCTCCCAGTTCAATATTTATACTATAAGGATTGTTGCTGTGTACATCATCTAATCTAGATTCGCCCTTAAGCCTTATTTCACTCTCTTGTCTCCTAACACCTTTTATTCTTCTTCTTGCATCATAGCTCTGAGTTGATTAGCCAATGATTTCAACTATTACTTCATCACTTTCAGTGTCAATAACCATATCATGAGGTACATATCCAGGATCCTTCAGATGGGAGATGAAAAAGGTAATTAGTGTTATTAAGACGTCTAGCCTATATTTTTCTAAGAAATCTAAGAGAGATACACTTTACCAAAAGAGAAGGACAACATAATCTGATTGAACATCCAAGATTGAAGGGCAAGAGAGACAAAATGCAGTTAAAAGACTGGCTTGTAGTAGAGAATACAGAACCGGAGCGGATGAGTCTAGGATTGAATGTAATGTTTGCAATAGTTACTCTTATTGCTTAAGCATGTGCATCTCATCTGTTTTGTATTCTTAATTGATATTAAAATTAATGTTTCTTTTTGTTTGCTGTAAGTTACATACAAGACAACGATCTTCAAAAGGTGAAAAATACCTATCACAATTGTAGTCTAAGTCTTCAGGATATCTCAAATTTATAGCTTCAATCATTTTTCTCTTTAGAAACAAATTAGGGTTTATAAAGACAGATATTCTAGAGGAACAGTAGTATTGCTTCACTAGATGCTTTTGTGAAGGCTTCCTTACAACACTGGAAGGATGGCTTTTTTATGAAACCTGAAAAAATAAATTTTATATTCAGCGTTCAAGATGGATGAAATCGAATTTCGGAAAGACCTTATGCGTAGGCAGAAGAAGGACTATCATGTAAAGTTCTTCCAAGATGACCCTACTCGCCAGCATATTACTGTGCCCATCTTCTCTAAACTTGGAGAGAAGAAAAAAATTATTCCATTTCGCAACACCGACTGCAGCAAACCCTCTTGTGTTTATTCAATAGAAGACCTAATTGAAAAGTACAAATCATCCAACTATAGTACAATGCATGGCTTTATCTGCTATTCTTGTAATAAGTTCATTCATTTGAAGAACTTCTTTCTTGACTATACACTAAACAAAATGATTGAGAAGATTTGGGAGAAGCATAACAGACCAGACAAAATAATATGTAAAAGAATAACAATTATGAGGGATGGGCACTGGGAGCCCAACCTGCCTGAGTATATCAGTATAATTTCTGTAAACAATCTAATGTAATTAGAATATCTTGACAAGAACATGCAACAGACTCTTGGTGTTCCTGAACAGGAACAAAAAGTCAAGGGATATTTTGAAGACCAAGAAGACCTGCAAAACATTGTCCAATACGAAAGACCACCTTACTTAAACGAGTATACAAAAGACGAATATGTAGAACTCTTAGATGAGTTTAAAGAAATTCGAGGGAAAGATACAGATGTATATCTGGATAGGAATGGTATCCCAGTCACAAGGGAAGATATCAAGAGAGTGGAAAATGAGGATGGAGTTAGTCCAAGAATTGTTGCTTTATTTGTGGATTACCTCAACACTCTTCAACAAATTGATAAGGGAAAGTATAATAGAAACAATCATAATAGATGCTATTTTGCAGCAATTAATTTGATTAGCTATGACAAATTCTATAAAAAGGCAAAATATCAGTTCTTCTTTGGGTTCAAGAATAACTTCCATAAAAATCCTAGCCAACTGTATAATGAATATGACAAATTGGTCCTGATATTCCGACATGATGATAGATGGATGACCTGTGTTATAGATCTCAGAACCCATAAATATTATATTGTTGACTTTTTGTCTGAAGATTTGAGCAGAGCCAGATATGAAGAAATTCTTGATATTGCAAAATCTGTGGCAAGTGAAGAGTTTAAGGTGAAATATGATACTCACGAAATTTATGATGACCAAAAACTCAACTATTACTCAGATTGTGGCATGTATGTATTGAATTACATCTACAAAGTAATGAACAATAATGATATTGAAGTAATCAGAATCAAGCCAAGAGAAAAGGAATTGTTTAGAAAACAAATGGTATGGCTGATGCTTCGAATGAAATCCTTAAGAAAGACAACAGTACAAATGTTCCCCTTCCCTAAGGAAGGGGAAAATCCACACGAAGCTAAACTGACTTCAAAGAACCTTCAGAAGCTTGATAGACAATACCATAAGAGTAGTAGTCCTGATAATGAGGTAATTTACCTGAAACCTCAGCCTTCAAAATCGACCCTAGGGGTAGATAGGGCCATGAGCCAAGTAAATACACCATTCAATCAAACTTTCCGTTCTAACAACTTTGGAAATGAGAATTCTATTCTAAAAGCTCTAGAAGAGGAAGAGAATAACAGAATATCCCCTATCATGCCTTCCAATTCTCAATCAAGAGCTGTGAGTAGGTCGCTGAATTTGGGAAGCAATTTGCAAGGACCTGTACGAAGTATAGATGTTCAATCTCAGAAGAATCCTCCAACTCGTCAGAGCAACCATAATATGAGCACAAAAGGAGATCAGTCAACTTATATAGAAATGAATAAAGAGCAGCTCCATAATCTACTCAATGACTTCAAAAACCAAATTCTTACAAGTATCCAAGATGATAAGAATAAAAAGGATAAAGATGATTCTGTTAGTCAGGCTTCAACATCTAGATTCTTGCCCCAAATTGGAAAAGGTAATCCCTATGGCTACCCGAATCCTTATCACCCTAATCCTTATGCCTTCATGCCTCGTAATTCTAAAAAGATCGAGGATAGCAGTGAGAGCAGCGTGAGTTCTGATAGTGACATTAGCAGTGACTCTAGTGAAGAAACAGAAACCACAGTTAATAATACATACAGCTACATGGTCGGCAAGAAGCCTAATAAGGTAAAACACACCGATGAGTCTGTCTTCGATTTTGCAGGAAAGAAAAGTAAGAAATAGCTGAATTTTATTAACATATTTAGATAAACAAACCAAAAAGAAGATTGTTGACGATACTATTAGTGAGGACTCGGATGATGATTTAAGCAGTGATGACGATGATGAAACTTTACAAAAATTAAGAGAAAAACTCCTTAAAGCCAAGAAGGCAAAGGGCAAACTATAATTTGAAAAATCAGTTTTGATTTGAAGTCTTGGCTTTTAAGGTAACTTTTTGTTCATTTGCTATTCAAACTTCTTTTGTGTTACTTTGACTGTTTCTGGTTATTAATGTCATGTACAATAATATTAATCATAAGATTGTAAATGCACTAAGTAACAAAATAAAGTCTTACAAATTATGATTTGAGCTGACTAATTGAAAGATGTTTATTCTTTTGTTCAGGATCAAAAGGACTTGTAGAGATTCTAGCTGGAGACCTCTTAGGTGACTTTGATCTTTCCCTACTTCCAAGGGTGAATCCTATAGGGCTTCTGCTTTGATTCAAGTATCTATCAATTTTCTTAAGATCTTCCACAGATCTAGAGATATCCAAGACTGAGCTGTGCTCTTCTGTTTTTTCAGAAGCCTCAGTTGCAGTTCTATAGGACTTGGACAATAAGTGATGAAGATTTTCCACCTCTTTGGCTTTTTCTCTATACTTTTGGGTCAGTTCTTGTCTTTGTAATTCAAGTTGGTGATTCTTTTGTTCGACTTGAATAGTTAAGTCTTGAACAGTTTGTTGGAGCTTATTTTTTTCTAAGGTCAAATCTGCTAGACGTTCTCCTTTGATTTTCAATTCATCTTGAAGAGATTGAATAGTCTTGTTAAGATGAGCTATTTCTCTTTTCTTCTCATTCTTGAACTCTTCAGCTTTGAGATTATCCTTGTGGACAGATTGTTGGACTTCAAGCATCTTGTTTTCGAAATTGTAAAGCTTTTTATCATACATTTCTTGCATGTTTTTCTTCTCATTTTCTAAAGCTGCAATATGCTTTTCAAGTTTAACTTTTTCCTCTTGAAGCTTTCCAATTCTTTGTGAAAGTTCTCTTTCAACCTTCTGAAGTCCACTGATGATATCCTTCATTTCATCAATCTTCATTTCATAGTCCTTTTGAAGACTATCAATGGCCTTAGAATGATTTTGAGTCATCTCCTCAATTCTTTCTTCATATCCCTTCAAGCTCATAGCATGTCTTTGCTTGAGATTTTCGATATTGCTCTTCAGGTTGTCAAGTTCAGATATGTAGTGTTGTTCTAAGGACCTTTTCTCATGAGTTAATTCGTCGTGAACTCTCTTCAATTCTTCATTGATATCTTCAAATTCTTTGGCAACCTTTTGCTTATATTGTTGGAATTTTGCTTGCAATTCATCCTTTTCTCTTGACACTCTGAGGAAATCTTGTTTATTTAATTCAGCCTCTTCATTTGCATGTGAGCATGCCAAATTGAGTCTATCAATATCCTTCTCTGCAGCAGTGAGTTTATCCCTGAGATTTTGATTCTCATTCTTGTAGTTCTCAATTGCCTTCTCCTTTTCAAAGACTTTTTGCTCATAAGAATTGGTTAGTTCCACCCTAAGTCTCTCATATCTTTCTTTCAAGTTCTCAATATTGAGCTCAAATTCAGACTTTAATTGGTGTTTCAATGATCTTTGTTGTTCTTTGTTTTGATCATGTGCTCTTTCGAAGAAGATTCTGAAATAACTAAGAAGCTCAGAAATCTTAAACTCATTTTCTCTGTTCAAATTAGACAGAACAGTTCCACAGTAGTTCTTCAGGTCTCTTAGTTCCATCTTGAAATCTCTCATTCTAGTGTTCATATACAAGTGGAGACTCTTCTTAAGTTCAGCCATACGGAGCACATACTGCTCGAACCTCTTTCTAATATCGGCTTTCTCTCTTGAGGCGTTATGGACTGCATTTTCAGCTTGAACAATCTTTGCTTTGAGCTCGTTAATAACATTGCTTAGTTCCTTGTTATTGTTATTAGAAATCTCAAGATTTTGCTTATAATCTTGGATTTCAAGCTCCAGTTCTTGAATTTTATTCTCTTGAAGCTGAATTTTATTCTTAGCTTCTAAATGAGCGTTCATTTCAGCTTCAAACTTTCCTTTTTCTGATTTCATGATCTCAAGAATTCTCTCATTGAGGATTCTATTTTCTTCATTTGCTTGGTCTAGCTGGGCTGAGAGACTTTGAATAGCATCATTCTTTTCGTTATCAGTCATGCTAAATTGGTTCTTGAGATCTTCAAATTCTCTTTGCAAGGTCTTGTATTGTTTGGCTTGAGCAGCGAAGTTATTCTCATAGTTCTCAACTTGTTCAGCAAGATACTTAAGTTGTTCGTTCTTGCTTTCCATATCCTTTTTGGTCTCTTTGAACAAATTGGCTATCTCCAAGAATTTTTGTTGCTGCTCTTTGAGCTCATTTTCAAGGGCTTCTCTCTTGGTGATTTCTTCCTCATATAGAGACTTCAATTTCTTGCTTTTTACTCCCCATTCTTCCATGGCTTCAAACATCTTCTTTCTTTGAGAGTCTAATTCTTCAACATTTGCTTGAAGAGTCTTGATCTTCTCGTTCTTTCCTTCAATTTCTTCTTCTAACTTTCTTTTTTCAGCTTCATGCTTCTGAATTGCCTCTTCAAGAAGAGCAATATTGTCTAGAAATTAGGAGGGTTTTTTATCCTATTACTCTTCAATTTTCTTTCTGTAAGGTTAAAATCTTCTGTTAGCTTTTCCTCGAGATTCTTGAGTCTGTTAGCCATTTCTTGTCGATTTTCGTTATCTCTGTTGCTAATTTCTTGTTTCAACTTTTCAATAATGGAGTCTTTCTCTTCAACAACTTCTTCATGGAATGAGACTTTGACGTATTCTTTTTCAAGTTGAATCATTTTCTCTTCGAGAATTGATTGCAATTCTCTTTCTTGGTTCTTCAAGTGTCTAATTTGATCAGAGGCATCATCTTGTAGTTGAATAATTTTTTGTTCCAATAATCCTTGGAAATGATTTTGAAGGTCTCTTAGTTGATCTTCATGTCTCAATTGCATCTCATTCTGACAAATTAGTTAAGTATTTCAATAATATACCATCTTCTTATGATATTCTTCTTCAATCAATATTATCTTATGCTCATAAGTCTCTCTTTGTTCTTGCATTCTAAGCTGAAGAATCTCAATATTTTTCTCATTGATAATTCTATCTTCTTCATTCTTTCTGTTGAAGTCCTGGAGAGCTTGCTCTTTCTGATCTAATCTATCCTTATACTCAGAAAGCTTCTTTTTATATTGTTCAATTTTTTCCTTATATTTCCTTTGCAACTTATCTAGATTTTGTCTTTGATTCTCCTGTTCATTTTGGAAGTCCTTTTAAAATCTGAGAAATTTAAATAAGTATTTACCTTATTCATTTCATCAATTTGCTTCTTCAATCTCTCCTCAACTGCTTGTTTCACCTGGTCTCCATGCAAAATTTCTGCTTTGAGCTGGTTTATCTGGTCATTCAAGTCCTGAATAGTTCTCTTTAACTCGCCCTTGAGTCCTTCAAGATCATTGATATGCCTATCAGAGTCTTTAATCCTATTCTCAAGAGTATTTTTGTCCAGCTTTAGGGTATGGATTTCGTAGTCCTTTTCAGCAAGCTTATTCTTTTGATTGTTTAGCTGCTTTTTATATTCTTCAATTTCTTCTTGAGATCTTTTCAGGTTATTTTCAACTGCATTTAGTTTTTCTTTTAAAGCTCCTAAATCAGAGGCGTCCTTTTGACTTTTAGTATTCCATTGCTCTTCTCTTCGCTTGATTGTATCTTCATAGTTTTGAGTAATTTCTTGGATATTTTTTCGAAGAGTCTGGACCTCACTTTCGAAAAATTCTCTATTCTTGATTTCAGTCTCATAGTGATGATGAATTTCTTCAAGCTTTCGAGTTAGTTCTGTTTCCATTTCTTTGTATTCATCAATCAATCTGTTGTGTTCTTGCTCAAGCTTGATAAATTCAGTTCTTAAAAGGGCATGTTGTTGAGAAAGCTTTTCAATTAAGACTTCTCTCTCATTATATAAAACTTCCTCTATTATCTCTTTCACTCTTTGATTGATAAATTCTTCAGATGTTGCGTCATTCTTCATAGTTTCTATTAGTTCGTCGCCTTGGACCAATTTGAAAGCATTTTTTAAACTATCCTGCATTGCTTGAATTCTCATCTCATATAAATTTCTTAGTTGGGTGTAACGCTGGTTGTATTCTTTCTCTAGCTCGGACCTGATAAGTCCTTCAGACAATTGTGATCCCTTAGAAGTGCCACGCCAACTTAAGTTACTAGCTCGATCATTCGCCGACATATTTGATGTCTAGATATCAAATTGGGAATTTTGTCTGTTAAAATAAAATTTAGTAGTTTAAATAGGCGAACCCAAGATTCAAAAATATGGACCCTGATTAGGACTCTCGAAACTAGAATTTGCTTTTATGTTGACATTTAAAGCAACAATATAATGTTTTATTGAAATAATTCATTACTAATACACATTACTTAGTGTTTAGGATTGGTGTCTAATACATCACTCGATGTGATATCCATAGAATCTGCTTTATTACTTGGTATATTAATTTGTTCAAATCCTTGGGCGATATTTTTGGATCTTCCCCAGAACTAAACTTTAAAAACTGCAAAATTGCTTTTACTTTTATTGAATTATCTGTACCAGCTGTAACAAGCTGATCGCCTACAATCTTAGCATAATTAATTTCAACTTACCTGTAGGATTCCAGGCCAAACCTGTAATCTTGACACCTTTAGGTGGCTCTTTTTTGAGCAAATGATATGGCTTAACACCTGTGATATCCGTCTCTTTCTTTTCATAAGAATGGGCTAAGGTAACCGTTGATAATGCCTCATTTTCACTATTCTATTACTCTCATTAATAATCTTTTACAGAGCAAGCCAGAAACTCAAAGTACCGTCTTTAGTTCCTGCAACAAAAAGTCTCTCATGGAATGGATTCCAAACCAAATCTAGGACATTAGCAAGGATGATTAACTATTGTACCCTCCACTTCACTATTAAATCCTGTAAACGATTGGATTTCCTTAAGCATTCTTAAATCATACATTCTCACAGACTGATCTCTCGAACTAAATATTAGCTAACGAGCATTAGCCTTACCAACTCAAGAGCCAGTTTCCATTTTGATTCCATTGGACGGAGCTGATGGCATTTGTATGAGTAATCCTATAGAATTAGCGATTAAAGTTTAGATCTACAAAGAAGCTAATTCCTCCCCTGAATTAGGGTCCCAGAACTTGATTGTTGAATCTTTACTTCCTGAGACTATCAAGCCTTGATGAGGATGCCACTTCACACAGTGAATATCGTTTGCATGACCTAACAATAAGTGATTGGTGTAAACTCTCAACCTATAAGCTCTTTTTCTATTTTTCCTTTTTCAAAGTCCCAGATTCTGAGATTCTTAGAGTCTGATGCAACTACAAATCTTAAATCTGTTGGTGCCATGCTAAAGTAGTTTAGTACTATCTAATAAAACTATACGATATTTCTTTGATTGCATCTTGGTCAGTTTCAGAGGATCTTACTTCCTAAAATTGCTTGATTGTTTCATAAGTATACTTTTATCTCCTTGTAATTCTTATCCAGATACTTAATATTTCCCTCTTCATCTCCAGCCAATGTGTATTTATTATTTTTTGTTGTGGTTATAGCCCTGAGAGATTTTCCTCTTTGCTAAAGATTAAAAAACTATCACTCTTTCTTTACTTGAACTTGCAAACTGCTCTCCAATGTAAAAACAGATCCATCAATCAAAGAAAGCTCACCCTTAGAATTACCAACAACAGCTCTCTTGCCATTGGGGGCCCACTATACATTATGAGAAATTATAACTCTTTATACAATCAAACAGGTTGGAGTCTTTTTATCTCTATACTTGTAAAAGCCTTGCAATTCATCACAGATGCCAAGTGCAGGGCAATTCCTTGTGGTATAAGAGGGAATATTCTAAAATTTATTCTCTGACGATTGCGGAGTTGTACTTTAGGATGGAAGTTTTCAAGTAGGCTGAAGGTATGGTCGGGAACACCATCTTCCATAAAGTTTCTGGACTAGTGAGTGATAAAAGTGTGAAAAATGTGATGTACTAATAAATATTCAATTGTATTGGTAACATTATCGACCTTCATAGATTCTAGAAGCTGAAACTTATCCATTTCAGTTCTAGGCTTTATGGGCTTAGTATATTTTGGTTTCTTTGCATGAAAAGGCATTGCCTTATGCATAATTGGGGGTTTGTTTGGAGGATTCGGATTCATACTTTTACATAAAATTATAAAAGATAAGTAAGAGATTCAACTATTAAACCGCCAACCTAATTAGCTGAATCCATTAAGTCTAGTAAGTCGTCTCCTGTACTCTTAGTATTGTCCTGATCAGTTGTTTTTATATCATCTATCATTTTTAGTTATTGTCATAGCACTTTACCCAAATCATCAAGAATATTTTTTATCTTTTGTTGTTGTGTGGTTGAAGAGGTTTCTGAGAAATAGTTAAAATTGTAGAGATATTATACCAAAGACAATAAAGTCTCCCCCATAAGTATCTTCGTCTTCTTGGCTAAATCCACCCCTAGAATTTCAAAAGAGAAATAATTGTAATCACTTTTTGTTAGGATTAATATCGGCAAACAAATTGATTTGTAGCTGCTCTGAGGGATCCTGTTTCTCAGTTCCTTTAATGAGACTGGCCAGTAAATTCAATTCCTTTTTAGCAGCTTCAGAATTGATTTCCTAATCTGTCATTCTCTCCAAGTAGAAATCGTACCAGTTTATGAGGAGACTTGGTTTGAATCGTATCATAAACTCCACCAATTTTAGTAAGTTGAACTCTTGACTCCATATTTGCTGTATCAAGTTTACTTTTATCCTTGAGCAAAGGCTTATCGTTCTTCTTGGGCCTTTCGATGGAATACCTTTCTTATTATGACTAGTTAAGTGCCCTTACAAATTATTTCCGAGCTCCATAGTCAAAGGCTCAGTAAAAGTAGAGTTTTTCTAATATTTTTAAAAATAGAATCTTTAAAGGCTACATTCTCCAAGAAATATTCTCCTGATTTTAGATCAAAGTAGTTAGATTTGATCAAGGTTCCATTGGCATCAAAGTATCTATAGCTTCAAAATAAAATCTCAACTATTATACCTCACTTTTCCAGGAGTTTCAGTTCCCACACCACCATAACCATTGTTATCAATAATAATTCTTCCTTCAATATTTTGGATTTCATCCTGCAAGAAGACAGAAACTCTAATTGTTTTGTCCTTCAAAGTTTATTTCTTTTGTAGTTCTTTTTTACTTGAAGATATCTCAATAATTCCCTTCTGATTACAATATAGTCATAAGCAGTCAAAGTAGAGTATTTCTAAGGAATGAGAGCAACACAGAGCCGTTACCTCCTTGAAAATCTTCTTGACATTATCAACCAGCTTAACTGTAGCGCTTGTTTTTAAAACTTTGGCAATTCCATCAAGATGGTTCATAGTGATCTGAAATTAATATTAAATAGTTATAGCTCTTACATGATAGAGTGCCTGAGGGAAGTTAGAAGCAATAACTTGGTATTTGAGACCCATAAGCATCAGGTCAAAGAGCTAGAATATAATTGAAATTTATTTCATTTTACCTTGGACATACTTGTTTCATTAAGAGACATGATGGAAGAATGAACGATTTTCTGGAAGATTTGCTTTGTGTATTGAACACTAAAAATCCTTTGAGGCTCAAATAATTGTTGAATGAAATCAGTTGAGAACATGGTTTTTACGGAGTCATTGAGAATTTTAGCAGCTTTCTCAGGGTGGACCTTTTGAGCATTGAGTCTTTGTTCAAGAATATACATCATTTCTCCTCCCATGTTAATAATCAATAAAGGAGAGCACAAGAGATAACCCTTAGACATGATCCGATTGAAATAAAAATTATGTTATAAGATTTTAAAAGAAAACATTAGTCATGATGTAAACGTGACTAAACAATATAATGGAGTTAATAATATAAATTGACAAATTCAGATATTTATTCATCATTATTACCCAATCTCTTTAAAAGATTATAATGGCTCTTCATAGCGGACCAGAAAGTGGGGAAGGTATAGTAACTAGAAAAATAAGGAATAAACAATCAATTTCTTACCGAATATTATACTCCTTACACAAATCGACGACAATTTGTCTAATTTCAGGTAATCTTGTATGAGCAAGTGAAGGGAATAAATGGTGCTCGATTTGATGATTTAATCCTCCTGAAACATGGGTCCAGAAAGCAGAGTCAAGGGCAAAGTTGGAAGAGTTTTCAACCTTTCGATTAGAATAAAATTTCAATATTTCTACCTGAAGTACACCCCAATTGGTCTTACCAATATTAGAGTTATCAACTTGAGCAGCTTCTTCGGTCCAGTGATTGACAGCAAAGAAGATGGCATATCCATAACTGAACACACACATGTATAGCATCCAATAAGGGAAGACATGGTACCAACCATGGATGTAGGAAGGAATCAACATCGACCAACTAACCCAACCAATCTTGACGAGAATTTGAGAGATGTAGGATGTCTTGCTGACATAGCCTCTTCTGGTGGGATAATTCGACATCCAGAAGAGTTCATCAAATGTACCAAAGAGATCTCCAAAGTTTACAAGGCCATAAACAAGCCACATGTAGATGTGTTGGTATTTATGCATGGGTAATCTTCTTTGGAACTTGTGAAGTCTGTATAAAGGATAAGTGGTATCGAAGGCTCTAACAAATCATTTGAATTTCTTTAAAAATACCTGTCAAGTTCAAAATGATTGACGCATCCGTGATGTCCGAAGTTGTGGGATCTTCTGTAAACAACACTAGTTGAACCAACAAGATCCAAAGTATATCCTGCAATATAAGTTAGTAATTTGTTTGAACTCCAGGCCCCATGATTACCGTCATGCATAACATTAACACCAACTTGAGCAGCAATGAGTGAGTAGACAATAGTTGCCCAGAAGTTGCAATATGTCATGTAAAAGTAGAGTGAAATGAAATAGGCAATGACGAACACGATACCTTTAATAAAGAGGATTGGGTCATTTCTTCTCTTAGATTTTGGGATCTTAGCTTCAACTCTCTCCTTAAGTTTGTAGAAAAAGTCTCCATTCCAAGAGTAGAAAGGCTTGTAATTTCTGACCTCTCCAATCAAATACTTCTCAGGAGGGCCATTCTTGACCATAGCTAAGGGATGATAAGATTCCCACATTGATGTGCAGTCTCCACCAGCTCCATCATAGATCATAGGTCCACTATACAATTAGTGCAATTTGAGTCAATGATTACCCTGGATGATCTTTAACAAAATCAGTGACGTCATAAACTTTTCCATGAATAACAATCCAGCAATCGCCTTGTCTATCATGCTTGATAATTTCGGCCCAGGTGTATAACTTCTTTGAGGGCTTCTTTTCTTTAGATTCTTTGGGTGCTTGCTTAACACTGGAAGATAATTTTCCTAGAGGTGAGCAAATTTAAACAAATTAGGGTACTTTTGACACTCTTGATTGTCTTTTGTTCTCTAATACTAAGAATTTCCAGGAGTAAGAGAAGTGAAACACCAATAGAGAGGGTTCTGATTTTCAATATTTCCTTACTCATACCCAATTCCATGTAACCTGACATGGTCAAGGGCACTTGGATAACCATTGCAGTGATAATTAAGATGTTGAATAACTTCCATAAGAATGACTTCTTCCAGACGAAAATTTTGGGAAGCAGATCAACTGTGTACAGCAAAATGACCAAAATTTCAAAAGATTTGAATAGGAGATTGTCAGCATCCAAGAATCCAGATTTAGTCATAGGGAAGGTAGGGAAAGGCCAAACCTTATAGAAGAATTCAAGAATGGGTCTCACACTGTTTGGAATGGGGATGCCAAGTTCTAAATTTGTACTCAGGATCGTTATCATGTGAAAAATTAAGCAAAGGCAGAAGGTCCTTCTGAAATATCTGTGACTGTGGATGTCGAGAAAGCCCTTTACAAGCACAGAGAAGAAACTTGGAGATTCTAAATCCTTGCTCTTTACCTTCTTTTCGAACATAGGAACAAATTATTAGTTTATTTTATCCTGGAGTTTAGTATTTAAAAGATAAAAATAGGAGGCATAACTCTATTTGATTATCACAAGCGGTTAATTAGCTAATTTTCAGATTCAACCCTGACATTAGGAAAGATCAAATGTATGAAACTCTATCGAATAATGGTTACAAGTAGGACTTGCTATCAAAATTCTCATAATGTAACAATCTGAAACAAATAAATTAATATGAGTACCTATACTGATTACGATTGTTCCTGCAGAATTAATAATGAATGTAGACCTAATGAAGACTGCAAAAAAGTCTTTGTAATTGTCATACCCATTGTTGTCTCTGTGATTTTGCTCGCCGTTATAGGCTGCTATATAGCTAAGAAGAGAAGAGAAAAAAGATTCGCCGAACTACGAAAAAGAAATGAGGAAATTCAGGCTCAAGCCGAAGAAAGGAGAAGGCAAGAGCTCGAAGCTCAACGGGAAGCCGCCGGATTCGACAATTCTGCTTATCCAATTAGCAATAATATCTATGGTATGAATAATGTTGTTTATGGCCAGCAAGTTCAATATGGATTGAATGCACAACCTCTCATTATGCAACAAGGATACCCTCAACCTGTAGTTGTGCAAAATGCATTAGGTCAAGTATATACACAACCTGGAGTTGTTCAGCCTGGAATACAAACCACAGTTCAGCCAGTGTATCAACCAGTTTACCAAACAGCATATCCAACAACCCTACAGTAATTGATTATAACTAATTTCTCTTTTAGCTTATTGTTGAGTAACTTATGTGCTATTATGCGATTTGTATAGATATCTTACATAGTATAATTAAAAAAACTTAAATATGTAAAATATCATAAGAGAGAATTGAATATGAACACGACTTGTGCAGAGAAACTGCAAGATATAGAAAATATTATTAGTACAAGGAACTTTTAAAAGCTGGGCTTAAGGCTCATTCTTGATCGTATATATTCAAATTTTCCATTTCGTTCAATATATTCTTCTTCTCTCTAGGCTTCTCCTTAGGATATAGGCTCTTTGGGTTGTTTTTATGTATATTCCCTAAAGGATTATTGACCCTTCAATCAAAAATATTACTTTCAATAAAGTCCTTTAGATGGCTAAAATCATTGTTATCCTTTTTTACAGTTAGATTGAAAACACTTGAATTGGTCCCAGAGTCTACAGATTAGAAAAAAGACAACCTCAATGATACCATTGTCTTCAGTGGATGCTGTCATGCGAGGAGATTCAGATTCTTCGTCAATCATAAAACTTGAAGAAGGCTTAGGCTTTATGTATTGATGCTCCTTTTTCTTGATTGAAAATTGGATCTCTCCAAAGTTGGGATCAAAAGTGTCCTACAGAATTAAAATACTAAATTTTGTTTGTTACGTTGTGGACAATGTTAATAGCTCTGGGTTCATTTATGGGTCTATAATGTAAGAGGTGGCCTTTAGGAAAGTACTTAGGGGCGACAGGAAAGGTCCTTGTCTTTAGAGAAAAAGTTAAAACGCTTCTACCGATTTGGATAGAGGCTTCGTAGTTAGGATCGAGGGCAAAATTATTTTTTATCAAGGCCACTGTTCCAAATTTCGAAGAATTGTCTTCAAGATAAAACTTTCCTCTTGAGAGTCTTATAAAGGCATGTAGACGTGAAACAGAAATATCATTAATTCTGACATCACATTCATGCCCTCTTCCCTAGAAGGTTAGGAAATTTAGTTAGATCGAATACCATTTTGACAATATTCTTTGTATCCATAGTGACCACGTAAAAGATTTTAGAGGTTTGCTTTTCTTTATTGAGTGACTCTAAAACCAAATAAGGTGGAGAAGGTTTTGGAATATCGACAAGGTTTATGATCTGATCTTTCTGAATGAATACTTCTGGGAACTGTTTATGGCATAACTCACACTCGATGTTCTTCCAAACATAAGCAAGGCATGTTCCATATGTTTTGGTCACACTTTTGCTATTCATCCAATACTTTAAGCAGTTCAAGTGAATATATTTGACTGAGCCTGAACATGCACAAGGTGAGACAAGAGGATTTTCATCAGTATTCTCATGATGTAAACAGATTCTGCATGTTAAATCTGGTGATTCCTCTCTAATATGTTATTTAAGCCTATACCCTATTTACATTTGTTTGATCTTGTATGTTGTGATATAATCGATATTCTCAACATCAGATGGGTCCTCTTCGTCCTCCCAGATTATTTTTTTCTCAATGGAATCTACCTGATTGGGTAGGATGCTTGAAATATCATGACTTTCTTCATTTTTCTTCAAGGATCTTATATCTCTGACTCTATATTTGACTCTTCCCAGTTTAATTATGTCGTTAAGCTTTAATTCATATCCCTATCACTTAAAAACAGTTCTTAGTGATTCTTACATAGCTTCCATCTTTTTGTTTTATGCTTTTTACAACGAGCCACAAGTTTTCATTCGAGTCAGTTGTTTCATTGTTATTCCCTGTTTCAGTTTTTGAGATCGCAAAGGTCCCTATGCATGTTAGAATATGTTCTCTTTTAAAATGAAAAAATCTTTGTGAAAAGTTAGAAAAGCCTTACCATCTTGATACTTAAGATAGGCAAGTGTCTTTGAATTGTTGGATAATATCTTCTCGCTGAAGTAATCAGTGATTAACTGAATGTCGTTCTTGGTTCTGACAATCTTAGCATTGGATATGGCCTTCAAATTTCTTTTTGAGACATTTTCGCTCTCATAGTCGAATAAACCATGGGAATCTTTACTCCAGGTAACTGCCTTTATGACCGCTCTAAAAGATTATGAATATTTGAGATTTCTTACGATGATATTTGTTTCTTCATGCTTATTTCTTGTTTCGTTCTGAACCAAATTGAGTTTTAAATTTTATGTGATTTTTTCAATTGTCTGCGATCTGAATAGAATAGTTTAAAAGACGGCTAATTTCTTATGTCATCAGACCAAAATCCGATCTATCAGATCTTTTTCAGTATTGAAGAAGGAACCAGTCATTCTGCTATCAACTTCAAATAGATAGATTCCATAATTTTAAAACAAACCCATTTTTAAAATCCTGCACAAATTTAGAAATCATTTGATTTGGGGCTTTCAATTTTATGGAAAATAACACTAGTGCAGATCTTAAAAAACTGATAGAATTACAAAAACAAAGATTAAATAATTATGAATGTTTTTCTTCAATCTTTTTGATATAATCGTCAAGATCTTCTTCATCTTCTCCGTCATCATGATTTTCTTCAATTAATTGTTGGACTTTGCGGACCTTTTCCTCGTCTACAACAGGCTTTTCTTCTGCCTCTTCTTCTTCTTCCTCCTTAGTTTCACTCTTTTCTTCAGATTTTATTTCATCACTAGTCTCATCTATATCAAATTTCTTATTCGTTTCCTCTTGAGATTCGTAGACAATCTTTTTAGGTTGCTCCTTTCGTTTTTTATATTCTTCAGATATCTGTTGGCAATCTCTTCTGAGCTTTTCAATTACTTCAACATCTTTATTGTCATCTATAGATAAATTATATGATATAAGGTTCTTACTTTCTGTTTGTTTGAGAACAAATTCAACATAGAAATCAGGCGAAGTTTCTATATTAGGGGAAAAATCTATATCTCTCTATTCAAATTAGAAAAAAAGATTGAAATTACCTTGTAGAGTTTGTAGACCTCATCAAAGGCGAAGGCAGGGTGGAATAATATACGAAAAACCGATATTCTTTCTTCATTGGTTTTGAAATGTCTGCATCTAATTAAAATGTCATCACTAATCTCAACTCCGATATCAAAACTGATAGGTCCATCATTCAGAGAATACTCCTTAGGCTTATCCCTATATTTTTAGATTGAGCGATATTACTCTTTTACTTTGATAAGTAGTTGTAGATTGGCTTGCCTGCTTTGAAAATTTGTAAATAAGGACGGAAAGGATCATTTGAAGGCTTAGGTCCTGCATCGCCTTTGGCATTCTTAGGCTTTTCTTCCATTAATTTTGGCACTTCACTTATGACTATTTTTTCAAGAATAAAGGTTTTTTTATTGAGCTAAAGGATTAGATAATTTGTCTTGTGATCACCTTGATATTATCCATTACATTTGCAAAGTGCTTGATGTAGAGATTTTGAGAGGGGAAGAGGAAGGAAGTGTCATTTAGATGTAGTTTCTTTGGAGTTATATATCAGGGAAAAGAATAAGCTACTTTGCAGAAATATGTTAAGGCTTCCATTGGGTGGCTGACAATTTTTAGTGCAGAGAGTAAACAAGATATAATTAGTGCGCTTCTTCCCTTTGTTGATTGGCAATGAATTATAGCAACATTTTCTTTATCGCTGTTGAGCCATTCGATGATTGATTTCACTATTAAGAAGATGTATTGCAAAGGTGGGCAAGGGTATCCAACAAAGGAATATTCTGCAACCTGAGACAGTCATTATAACTCAACATAAGCTACTTGATTGTGAAAACAGGTTGGATCATAAGTGTGCTCACTCAAATTCCAAATATAGTAGTTATTCTTTTTGAACTGAGTATTCAAGCAGTTTGAAAGGTCCTTAATTTTGTCTTTTGTAGGAAATGTCATCCAGAAGACTCTGGGATATATAAAGATCAAGTCAGATATCTGATCTTTAGCCGGATCATTAGATAAGAGTGCCTCTTTTGCATTCTTAGCAAAAGCTTTAAGTGGATCAGCCAACTAGAGGTCTAAACTCATTAGAAAAAACTTACGGATTTCAGGCCCTCTTTAATGACATCAGGCTTGAAGATATCTGTGTTTATCTTAAAAAGATCTGCCTTTCCTTTCAGGAAATTCATAAATTTCGGCTTTGATTCTGAATAAATAAAATATATCTTAAACTCCTATATCTCATTAAGTTGTCCTATGTATTATTGTAAATATTTTTATTTTTATAACGAAGTTTTCTTCAAGCATCCAATTTCATCCTATAGAAATATAATTAAGTTGGGTCTTATATGATTAGATCCTATACCAAACCCTCTAAAAATCAATCTATCAACATTTTTGAACCAGACAATAGAATATCCGTTACGTTCATGTGTTCTTAGCAGTTAAACAATCCTCTACAATAATTCCTCTTGAATTCCTACAAATTCTGATCTCATAGATTTGTACTTTTTTTAGGATTGTTGCAATAAAATATCTCTTGAATAATAAAATTTTAAGTTAACGAGTAAAATGGCAGAAGTCAAAACGTAACAGAGAGGAATATCTAGCTAATAATACTAGGCAGGACGTTGTGTTAAATGTTAAAGAAGATGGACATACTGTCCGAGGTAATTTATTATTTTCTTGAAATAAGAAAATAGGATATAATCCTGATGCAAAGCCCGCAAACATACAATTAGCTCAAAAGCATGGCGTATAGATTGCAATATACATCCATAATATGATAGAAAGCCAAAAGGGTTTATGTTTCAAAAGAAAAAGACAAAATTGAAGAAGAAGGCAGAGAACTCTGCCCATGTTGTGGATTACCTGTTGTAACCATTGTTACAATTTTTTTTAAGACCAATAGGAAGGAGAGCAAATTCCACTTTGTGCACCTGTTTCTGATTTGTATCACCTCGGAAGTGGATATGCTCTCTATTTCACTTATATCAAATTTGTAATGGGGCTCCTCTTCCTCATTTTTTGCATAAGTGGAATCTTCAATCTTATCAGTGATGCAGTAAAAAGAGATTGCCCTGAGAATACCGAAAACGTCGAAGATTTTTGCAATAGAAATTTCATCTCCATACTGACCATAGCTAACAAGAGAGATCAAACAGGATTGTTGGAAACTCAACTGATCCTTAATCTTATCACTGTTATTGCTATTATGTTCTTTTTCCACTTCCTGAGATATCAATTCAGAAAGATCAATAATCAGGCAGATGACCAAACGACCACTCCATCTGATTATACCCTGAGAGTCGACGGAATTCCAATTGAAACTACTGATCAACAGATTAAAGAATGGGTTGAAAACTTTTCCGAAGAGAATATGAAAGTAGAAGTAAGGAAGATCAATCGTTCATACCAAATTCTGGAATATATTCAAACTTACAAGAAGAAACAAACATTGTCTCTTAGACTAAACAAAGCAAAGGTTCAGGCAGAAATTGAACAGATCAAACAAGAATTGGAAGCTGTTGATGCGAAGATTAACGCCATGAAAAGCGAAAAGCTTCAATATACCCCTACTGCATTTATTACCTTAAAGCAGGCTCAGCGTAAAATAATACGGAATAAAAGCTTAATGTACTAGAGGCTCATTTTGTTCGAAGCAAGTTTAACAAGAGTCTGATGAGAAAGATCATTGATTTCTTCACTCCCTTCTTGAATACTAAGGAAAGAATTGAAGGAAAGAGAGTTACAGTTCACAGAGCACCAGAACCAACAGATATTCTTTGGCAAAATCTTTGTTACAAAGCTCTTGATAAATACAAAAGCAGAGCCATCACTAGCATTGTTACTCTCCTCATGATTTCAGGTTCCTTTGGTCTAATTGTTCTGATAACTTGGGGACAGGTACCTACTTAGTTATGAAGCTTAGATTTCTAGAATAAATCAATTGATAAATATGGCGAAGACTCAGGTCAAGCTAAGGTTTTGTCCATTCTAGGCTCATTCCTCATCTCTATTATCAATACGGTTTTGATGATGACTATCAGAATACTCGCTCAGTAACAACATTTTCCCAAGAAATGACATTGTAGACTTGAAAAGCACACTACCTACACATCATTTTATGCGGCTGTAGCTGGAAAACTATCTGTGGTAGGTTTCACCCTTCCACTATAACAATAACTTAGGCTCAATTCATTAACACTGCCTTGATTAACTTGCTTGCACAGATTGTGTTAGCCGACACTTCAAATGGAGCTAGCAGATGGGATGCTATAGATTTTTATGGAGCTGGTAAGAAAAAAGCATTTTGATTCACTTTTTAAGCCGGTCTACTGGAAAATATGTACTACGTGTTTATCACAAATGCCTTTTTGGGACCATTACTCAATTTCTTCAATCCAACATATTTCCTTAAACGTCTTAAACAGAAAAAAGCCATTCAGAATGGAGATAATAACAATATGACTCAAGCTGAAGCTAACCAGTAGATAGCTATATTTCTCAATCTAATTTTAAGATTATTTGAAGGTTTAGCCCTTGACATTTCAGCAAAGTATGCCAATTTGATCAAAACAGTCCTATTAACTTGTTTGTACGCTCCTTTCATGCCACTTACCATGATCTTTACTATGGTTGGTTTATTTGTGAACTATTGGGTTGACAAGGTATCATCAATATTCTTAAGCTGATTGCCTAGTATGTCCTGTTGAGAAGACAAGCCTTACCTAATTCTATGGGACATGAGTTGACAGATACTATGACAGAGTTCTTGGAGTGGTCAGCCTTTTTGTTTGCTATCGGAAACGTGATTGTCACCCAGACTCTTTTCAATTCCAATGGAGAGGAATCATTTAGTACACTTCCTCAGGGATTAATTTGGGCTCCTGTCGGAATCAGTCTTTTCCATATCTTTTTCCCAATGGACTGGCTTAATGAAACACTCTTCAAGATTGAAGATAAAGTTACTGAAACTGAGACATATGATCAAGCTAGAATTGAGTTTATGACTGTAAGTTTTCTACATAATGAGTTAACTTCAAGGATTATGATATTGAAAATCCCATCACCAAGAAAAAGGCCTTGAAGGAATATATGAGACTCTTAACTAAGAAAAAGGCTAAAGAGCATGCAAAGACAGTAGTGGAGCGTAATAAGATTGAGAAAAATCTAGCAAATGTTCCCCAAAATCAGGCGAACCCTAACAACCAAACTCTCAACGTCACTGTTATCGATCCTAACAATGTCTCTACAGATCAATTACTTAATGGATCGCCTAATCAAAATCAGAATCAGCAGAATACTGTAAATCAGACTGATCTTCAGGGAACTCCAAATGAGGCAAAAGTCCTTATCCAAAATCAACAAGGTGAACAAGTAGACTATGATGACGACAATGATGCACAGGAAGATGATGGAGATGATGATCCATTTGACTTCTTAGATCAATATGCCAGTGTTGCACAAGATAAGGTAGATGTGACTAAGGGGTAATTACTTTAAAATTTTTCTGATATCTTTTAGTAATGCTGCAACAAAGGATGATACCAAGGCCAAAGTCGAAGAACTAAAGAAGGTTTCTGTAGAAAACCCAGAAGTATTACTTCTAATCTATCACTGACTTTCCAGGATTTAAAAAAGCTTGGTGAAGTTCTTCTAGGCAAGCAATTAGAGAAAATTCCTGAAGTTAAACCTGAAATTGATCCTATTGAAGAGTACAACAGAAGATTCACTCAAAATAGCATGATTGAAGAAGAGGATAATCCTTTCGCAGATAGAGATTTGGATGCTCCACCTCTTTCAGTTAGCGCTAAGAAAGTGAGAACTAACATTGTTGCTAATCTCCAATCAGAATTTGAAAAGGCCCTGCATGACGACAAAACAGTCCAAATGGCAAGCGAGATCAATAAAAATGTGTCTGACTTTACTAAAAAGTTTGATCTGCAAAAGAATGAAGCCTTAGGAAAGTCATTTGGAACTCTACTTTTCGGAGATCTTATTTCCAATAACTCAAGCCCTGAAAAGCCTTTCATTCCTGAACAATCCAAAAATCTCACTGTGACTGAATCAAACCAATCCAATCCAAATAACCCCTTCTTCCAAGCTTTAAATTCTCAAATTAACTTGAACTCTGGAATTGAAAAGGTTGAGGGTGAAAAGTCACACCCAAGAGGCGAGATTATTGATCCATTCCAAGTCAACAATAATTCAGCTAACAATAATGGCGAAATGACTCAAATTCCACTCTTTGGTAGCATGAGACAAACAGAACAAACTTTCCAAAATAATCTTGCTCAGAATCAAGAACAGGCTGAAAATGCTAATAATAATGCTGAAGTGACTCAAATTCCATTCTTTAGCAGTATGAAGCAGACTGAACAAACTTTCCAAAATAACCCTGTTCAGAATCAAGAACAGATTATCCAAACTAATTTTGCTCAGAACCAAGAACAAAATATCCAAAATAATCCTATTCAGAATCAGGAACAGACTTTCCATGTTCAAAACCAAGAACTAACTCAAAATCCCAACATTCAATCGAACATCAATCAAGAGCAAAACTTTAACAATGGTGCTAATACAGTTTCTGAGAAAGTTATTACAGGGGACATTCAAAATCCCATTAATAACAATAATGGAAATGCTTTCACTAGTGGAGAAGTCAACTTTAATGCTAATGCTAATATCATTGTTAAAGAGGGCTCTTTCCAACCAAGCTCTAATGTGGAGCATGGTGAAAAAGTTATGCACTCAGAATCAACTTTTAACCCATATCAAGACAACGCTACCCAGAATCCTTCTAATCAAGTTTAAGTACCTGTACAGTTTTTTAGTAATTCTGTTTTTTGGTATATAAATGTGATGTTGGATTTAGGGTGATAGTTTCTTGATAAGACCTTGAAAAAATCTTTCAACTAGTGATATTTCATTGCCCTTGAAAGAAATCAATCAAAGAATAATGTATTAGCAAAGATCAAAAATTTTAAAGAGTAGAACTAGAAAAATGAATATTTAATTTTCTGTTTGTTTCCTTTCAAATATTATCATCCTGCTCCTCTGTCTCAGAATCAGAATAGGAGGTATCTGATGTTTCAGGAGATTTTGTCGTATCTGAATCAGAATCACAGATTTGACACTCATCTTCATTTATGGTAACTCCTTGCTTATTGTCTGTATTTGAGTGACTACTCCTTTGATCATGCATTATAAACCCGTCTTGGATGTTTAACTTAAGGGCCTTCTCATAAAGATCAGGGCGATGCTTTTGAAGTTTTTTTAGAAATAGACAAGCTAATTTTTTCCTCTCAGATCTGAATGCCCTCCACACCTCCTCAAAATTTGCACTACTACAGAAGTCATGATTAATTGCAATTGTATCATCAAGATTTAACACCGCATGCCACCATTTTGAAGGAACAAAAACTAAATCTCCTAATGACTATCACACAAAGTTAAAAGAATTCTTACCCGGATATTGGATAAACTCAATAGCCCTGAGATGTTCTCCTTCTTTCTGTTTAATCTTAGGCAAAATCTCAGTAAAGTAATAAATAGCCTCATCATACTCATCCTTATTGAATTCAAGCCCCTTTACAATAGATCTTGGAATATCATTTGGGAAAAATACCCATCTAATATTGAGATAATAGTCAGATTCACCAACCTTTTATGTCCTTGTAACAGCAGATTCCATGCTGACGTAAATAGAGGATCTATATGAGCTGGTGTTCCTGATCTCTGAGGTCCCATTAATAAGTACCGATAAGGTGGCCTATTTTTCTCACCAAGCTATCATTCTCATAAAGGTAATAGAAGGGTACCATTCCAAACAGATCCTCTGTGAAATATTCTGGAACATGATAATTATTAAGTAGTTCCCTCATATCACTTTGCTCCAAAGATCCTTCAAAGACATACAATGGAGAATCATCTTGCTGATTGAGGATGTATTCCCGAAAGTATTTCATCTTGACCTCGATTCTCTCATTCAGATCATTCTCGGCAATTCTAAATCGAACCTCTCTGAACCTATTGAAGATATACTAAAGGATTATTAAGAAAAAAACTAAGAGTACATCAAAAGTCCAATATTTTTCTGGATTCATACTTTCAGCTAATCCAGTGATAATCACAGGTATTCCCGGCTTCTCGAATTTTTCTCGGAACTCTTCAACACTCAATTTAGAATAATGAATTCTTTGAATATTGTCCGGACAGTTATGGAATAATTCTTTGCAGAGATCAGGTCTTTTAGCATATTGATGCTTTTCCCAAAACGAAATGCATTTTTCTAAGCTTAGGATGTTTAATAATGAAAATACTAGGTAAATATTCTTTTTTTGCTCTAAGTATTTTCTCATAGCCCTTGTATGAGAAGCCATGATTTGAGTTTGTCTTCGATGCTAGAATATTCAGGTTCATTTTCTTTTCATCCTGGTAATATGTGTCGTTTTTCTCTTTTATGATATCCATTCTGAGTTTTGCTGCAAAATAAATTATAAATGTAGTGAGGGTATAATTTAAATCCTAAAAGGCCTAGGGTCCCAGATTGTTCTTCTATTGCACAGGTCTTATCGTATTAATACACCAACACATACATATTGTGCAATACGATTAGAAAAGAATTGATTATATATTCTTTATTTATTTCTTTCCTGCAGCTTGCTGTTGCTGTTGTTGGTATTGCATCATTTTCTTTTGCAAAATCATAGTTATATTGTCAATAATCTTCTTCTTTTCGTTAAATGTGCCTGCAATCTTTTCCATATTATCCTTAATTAATTGGCCCTTTCTGGTGCAGTACATAATTCCCTGTTCTACAGTTCTTTCAACAAAGAATCCTGTTCCATAATCAACCAGGACCTTCTCATTATCAATAATGGAACCTTATATGTTATAACTTGAAATTTAGATTCGTACCAGTGACATACAAGGAAGTTGTCAAAGGAATCAAAGTTTCTTGGTCTAAAGAAATGACTATTCTCTTTAACAAAATTACTCAAAGTCTCTTTATTGGGGAAGTTTTGAAGAACGTTCTTGGAATCTTCGAATCTTGCGTATGCTGTTTTGAATTGCTCTAAACTTTGAGCTAAGACAACAATTTCCTATTGAAGTTCAAAAATAGGTAGAAGAATATGTTACATCTTCGATCTGCTTCTTGAGATTCAACAAAGTCTGGGGAGGGAGTTGATCTAAGGGTATTTCTTTGACTTGTTCCTCCATTTTGGATTTATATTTTTTAAATTAATGTTCAGAATTAGAATGACTTGAAAATTTTGCCGTATTACTTACCTTGCTCGGACTAGATATACGCATAAAAACTGAATCCAACACAATTACCTTTTATGAAGTTAAGAATTCCTATAAATTATTGATTTTATTCCACAATAAAATTACTTCTCCAAAGTGATCCCTCTAGCCTTATTTGATTCTTCATTATCGGATTTTTCTTTTCTGAAGGCTCCTATGAGTTAGAGAACTTGCCAATCTTAATAAATAGAAAAATGATGATAGCATTGACTACTTCTTCTAAAATTAGAGCTCCTGTTTTCCTACAACAAGCCAGGAATATTTATGAGTAGATCCTTCCCAAGATAATGCAACAGGACCTTAAACCCAAAAAAACTTCAAGTTGATTCATTGTCAACATCAAGTTATATCTCATGTATGGCTTCTAAATTAGAGCTTCTTTAATAAAAACCCGAAATTGTCATTGAATTAGGCTTCTAGATACGATGAAAATATGAACAGACTCTTCATTTCACTCTCAGAAAGTTGAACGCTACAAAGCTTGCATTTCAAATATATCAGTTTTCATATAAACAACATAATTAACTCGTTTTAAAACGCTAAACATGAAAACCAAAAGACTATTTCTTCTGGTCCTAGCTCTTTGTTTCGCTTTCTCTCCTGCTATTGCAGTTCATCACAAGAAACAACATCATGTGAAAGAGACTGGATCAGAATTTATCTCCATTAGTCTAAATAAACAGGGCAGATCTCAGGAACATATTAAAAATAGCATCTCATTACTTCAATCAAAGCACAGGGAAATGAAGGAAGCTTCTTTCTTACAAAAGGAAAGAAGCTACATCAATTTGGAAGATTCAAATGCTATAGCCGTATTGAGGCTTGAAAATCACTTCAATACTATCGTAATTATCCATTGATTCTGCTTATGTCCTAGTATACTGGAGAAGTGGGAATCGGTGACAAGAGCAATACCTACAAGCTAGTCTTTGATACTGGTACTTCAAAAAAATATCTCTTCCTAACAATTCATAGGTAGCGTCTCCATATTCGTAGATTCAACATTGTGCTCTGATGCTGGCTGCAAGAATCAACATCAATATGATCATGATGACTCTCCAACATATTCAGCTCCCTCTTCTCCCATTGAAATCACAGTTGAATTTGGAAGTGGCACCCTTGAAGGTAAATTAGCTCGTGATACCTTGTACTTGGGTGATATTGCTGCTCCAAATATTGAATTCTACGAGGTCACTAACCAAAGGGGTATCTTCAATGAAGGTGAATTTGATGGTATTTTTGGACTTAGCAAGCCTTTTGACAGCCAATATGGTACCCAAAAATCTGCATTTGATGTCATGGTCGAAAGAGGAATATTTGCTAAGAATATCTTTGCTTTCTCATTGGGAAGAGGCTCATCTAGCGCCTATTTAACCCTTGGAGGATATAATCAAGATGAATTGGCCTCAGAAATTCAATGGTTTAAAGTCATCCACCCAAGCTACTGGATGATCGAACTTGACAAAGTCTATCTTGGAGATGAAGATACTAAATTATGTAACAATAATTGTGCTGCTATTATTGATTCCGGTACTTCTCTGCTTACAGCTCCCGGAACCGATTTACAAGTTATGACACGTAAGCATTTTATTTGCCTTTCTTAATAGGCTAGAGCTTATCGGAGATGTTGACTGTAAGCAATATCATAAGATGCCAAACATCAAGTAAAAACTGTTTGAAATTTGCCTAATATTTTTAGTTTCCATATGGGAAAATCCTCTTTCTCTTTAACTCCTGACGAATACGTTATCACTTTGAAAGGAGATAATCTGGAATTCTATGAACATTCTACAGCTGCCGAGATCGAAGATTGTGCTGGAGCTTTCCTGCCATTTGATATTGTTACTGGAGGCAGAAAGGTTTGGATCCTAGGAGATACCTTCATGAGCAAGCATGTTGTTATCTTCGATCGTGATAATAACAGAGTTGGTTTTGCTGAACCCAGATTGTAAGCATGTATACTCTTGTATGCTTTCTTTTAATAAAGAATCTTCATAAAATATGTTGCAAGTATAATCCATCTGACATACAAGTCAGTTCAAAAATCGCTCAATTTTTCTTCTTTAACTAACTTTAAGTATTCTATTGACCAAAACTTTTCTTCCTAGAAATACACCAAAATTTCACTTTTGCCTATTCAAAATAAATCCCTAAATTATATTTCTCCATGGAAAATTCTGTCGGCACGCTTGACCCGATCACAGATTGCCCTATATGTTTGAGTGTTCTCTTCCGTCCCATCACTCTGACATGCGGCCATAAGTAAGATCTTAGATGGCAAAGTTTAACTTGAAAAGCTTCTGTGAACAATGTATTGGGCTATATAGTTTCCATAAAAAGGGTAAATTTTGCCCAATTTGCAGAAAACAAATCGTTCCAGGACTCTACGTAAATTTCTTGCCTAAGTCACTTCACAAATAGAAATTCAAGATCAACATCTTGCTTGAAGAATGTATCAGAAAGCTTAGAACTAAAGTAGTAAAAATTGAAATCGATTAACTAGTTAGGAATATAATGAGAAGATGGAGACAGCCAAAGAATTCAAAATAGCACCAGCATCAGCTTCCGAGAATAAGTTATTACGAGAAATGTTTGGACGTATCTTCACCAAGCTCAAATCAATCTTGAACTTTCTGCTTAGATGGTCCCCTATGTTCACACTGAGTAAATGAGTCATACATTTCCTAAAGCTTTAGTCTTTGTGATTTTCTTGGTTTTCAAATTCAAGAAAAGACCTCAAAGTGAGGAAATAAAAATGTCAAGAGATGAATTGTCAAGCTTGTTAGCTAAACTAAGAGGGCTATTGACACAAGATCATGTAAATGAGAAAAACGAAGTCGATTTACAAAGACTAATGCTTTCAAAGATTATAAAGTACCTATTTACTAATTATGCTAAGCTTTCATTTGTATAACATCTTCTCTATGTTTGGTTTTCTTTTGCATTCTTCTTTGCCTCTTTGAGTATAGATAGTAAATTAAATCCACGATTTGCATCTGCAATCGTTTCTTTCTTCTTCATGTGAATTATCCTGTCCAGGTCTGACTCATCCTCACTACTAGAATTTGAGTCTTTCTTTTTTGGAATCATTAATGCTGACTTTTTCGAAGGAGATTGTTTTTTAGGCTTCAATTCTGGAGAATGATACAAATCATCATCATAATTTTGGATCGGAGTAGGTACCAATAGATGTCCATATGAGTTTTTCCCTACTGCTTGCAGTTTTATTTTAGGAGCAACCTGATTAGGGTTGCTTCTAGCTCTACTTCTCCCAAGTGGAGAATCAGCCAAATCTTCTTTGAATATCTTTGATGTGGCCTGCGCTTGATACTTGTTAAAAGCTGCAGTAAATCTTCCACTTGATTCGATTGGAGGTCTAATTTCAATTTTTGTTGGTGGTGGCTTCGTTTCTTGGCCGATAGGAGTTGTATCAATAGGAGAGATGCTATCAGGGCTTGGGCTTTCACTTCTCCTTGGAGAATTATGTTTCTCTTCGTTATCGAAATAATTCTTGCCCTTTTTACTTGGAGAAAATATACTTTTCCTTCTGGTTGAAGGATTGGGATTGTTTGGTTCAGATTGTTTGCTCCCAGAGAGAAAGCCAAAAATAGATCTTCTTTTTGTTCCCGGTGACTCTTCTTGTTTTTTCTCCTCAGCGTTTTCTTTTTTATCATTAGGTGGACTATCACCAAACAGCCTCTTCATTGAACCAAATTTCAACATAGACGATAAAGTCTTTTTCTTAAGAGCTGCGCTTTTGGGTGAGGTAATGGGAGACTTTTTGCCATCTTTATCTTTGTCTCTCATTAAGATTTCTTTTAGAAGAGATGGCCTCTTTGCTGAAGAAGGTGAGCTTTGAGTTGAAAGCTTTGGCGAGTCTTTGCCAAACAATCTTGAGAAGAAATTAGGCGAATTTTTAGGTTTCTCTGAGTCATCCTTTTTGGCTTTCTCTTTTTTCTCATCATTTTTCTCTTCTTCGTCTGACTCAACACCAAAATCATATTCTTCCTGATCAACTTCTGCCTTTTTCTTGTCATCTTTAGATTCCTCCTGTTTCTCAACTGGGCTTGTTGTAGCATTGGCTGCATGTTTTTTCTCCAAGATTGATTGGAATGCTTTAAGAGCCCTAAGCTGAACTACACTCTTCTTCGTCACGTCTCTTATGATATTGAAAGGATTATGAACCTTTTCTTCCTCATCATTTGGCATGGCTGCCTTCATGTTGTTGATTTCATTTACGGTATACAGTCTCTTCTTCTTTCTCTTAGATATTCTCACAGGGCATCTATAGATGAATAACTCCTTCAGGGCATCATTGGAGAAAGTTCCTGCAAATGCAATAATAGGAGTATAAGCTTTTTGTGAAACATCAATTTTACTGAAACTAGAAAAGCAATTTTCAAAGTGCACCCCAATTTTGAATACCCTTCCCTTTGATGTCCCTAACTCAATATACTTTATGTCATTGTAAGAATAGACAACCTCAATATCGGCAAGATGCTCATTATACTCTAATTTCAATTGGTGTAGCTTGGATCTTCTTATTCTTTTATAGTGAGCGGCTGTTCTTTTAATGACAGATCTAACTTTTTTGGCATCTTGATATTCTATTTCGTAGCCAACTATTCTATTATCGTCTCTATAAACTATTATGCTAAATTTCAACTTGTGTTATGCTTACATCCAATGCTCTTTATTTCAAGTCCTCTTTTATGTTTGACATCTTCAAAATCGTCAATTCGGACCAGGTGATCAACGTCATCTACTACTCTAGTTCCGCATATAAAATGTTTAGATGTTGATTTTAGGTCATAAATGAAGATAATATCCTTTTCTTCATCCTGAATCTTATCAGATCAATATCCTAGAGAATTTACTTCGACTTCCTGCTTATCTGGTTGCATTTTAGTGAACCGGCCACCCATGGTGATGTTTTATTCCTGCAATCTAATTTTATTTCTGTTATTCAAATCAGTAATTCTTGCAATTTTTTTTTGAATTATCACGGAGATTAATGACAATTTTAATCTCCTATTTCTTGTGCACTACCTAGTTTTTTTATTTGCATCAGACTAGAGATTGGAGTTAAGGGTAGGTTTAAACTGTTAGTCAACTCTTTTTACATCTGAAATAATTTTTAAATTCCTTAATAGAAAAATTCACTCAAAGCTGATTTGAATATGGAGTCCAAAGCTATAGGAATTAAGATCAAAACTATGGATAATGCCCTTCATGAATTCAGTGTCACTAAAGAGACTCCGGTCACGGAGCTTAAAAGCAAAATCGCAGCCGTATAAAAGAATAAATATTACTTTATCCTTTAGCAACTTAATATTCCTGTCAATAGGCAAAGGATCATATTTCAGGGTAAGATGCTTAAGAATACTGATATTATTGGCAACTACAAAGTATTCATTTTTTGCACATTATATTCAATTTCAGATTGAAGAAGGACATGTGCTTCATCTAGTTGCAAATCCTGCCCTTACAGATATTGATAACAGCAAGAGTCTATAATCCTTATTTTAACTTAATAGATTCTACTAATGAAGCGAATAATACATCCCAGAATATTCCACAAAACCGACCAAGCGATAGTCCTTCACTTGCAGACACATTGTCTGATTTGGAGATCCTCAGTGGGATTCTAAGGACAATAAGTAGTATTGTTGAATGAAAATTGAGAACGAGTAGGCGAAACTTCTTTCAATAGAAGGAATTTACGAAGAAGAATACTTCAGCAAAGAACAACTGGGTTCAACATGAATGTTCATCAATCATTAGAAGTTGTACAACAAAATGCCCGCAATGTTGAAAGCCTGCTTGAAATGAGAACAGAGGTCTCAGAGCTACCAATACAAGACCAAAGTATAGAAGCCGTTTCTATAACTTATTTTTAGCATATGTAAATCCTTTCAATTTCAGCGAGAGGAAATTGAGAATAGGACAGTGGATAGATGTTAAGGATACTATTGATCAATGGGTATAATCTAACAGTATTGTTACTAAATGCTTTCTAGCTTGAGGCTCAAGTTATAAATGTCAGAGATAATCAAGCATATATACACTATAATGGATGGGGAAATAGATGGGATGAATGGATTGATATGAACTCTCCCAGAATAGCTCTCTTTAGAACATATACTGTACAGTCACCAAACTCTCGATATCTAAGTCCATTTCCAAACAATCCATGTGATGGAGATACTACACGTAATTCACCCTTCTGTATGCGTAATAATATCAGACATCCCTCAACAAAGTGTAGAATTTCCTGAACTTTTGGAAGACATCGGACGAATGATGTATAAAGTGGCTGACATGACTCAGGAATTGCTCAATAAAATGAACCCTGCTCTCAATGTTTCAAAGAGTGAAAAAAGTGAGAAACATATTACAACAAAGCAAGAGTACATTACCCTGAATCTTTCTAATCAATAGTATTGAACTTCAGCATGTTATCAGTGGTATGATCGAAGAACAAAAATCTCAAATTCCTCTCGAAAAAGGTAATGCCCTTACTGCATAATATATCAAACTATAGAAGCCAGGAGCGAGAAAAATGTCTATTTTGAAGATGCCCAGTCCGTTAAGTCACATAAAAGTATAGAAAAAAATGTAACATTCGAAGATGCACAATCAGTCAAATCTCATAAATCTCTGGATTATGACGCTGTTTCAATAAAATCACTCAAGTACCCCTCTGTTGGGACTCCCTAACCCTCTAGATCTTTTATTTCTGCTTCTGATATGAAGAACATCAACCCTCCACTGAATTTTCGAGACTACATCAGTGAAGAAGATTCAGAAGAGAGATCAGAAATTCAAAATAGCGAAGTCAATATACCTAACCAAGCTCAGCTTAGAGAGCTACAAGCCAGCTTAATTGCTTCTCAATTAGCCCCTCTTTATGATAGATTGGGAAGACTTCTTGTAGACATGGCTCCTCATATGGCAATACTAGGAGCTCAGACTCAAACTATCAGCACAACACAATCAAATCCCGTTAACCCTAATCTTACTGTAGCATCAATTGTCACTAATGAAAGCAATCAGACATCAAATCAAACTAGTACTCGTCAATTTTCTTTTCAGGTAATCCATGATCTTATTTATGCCAAATTTCTTAGGTTCCTGTTATGCTCACTCCAGGAGAGGTCATAGCTGTTAATAACACCCCTCTCACATCTAACAGAATATTCGGAGAGAATAATAATGGTGATCTCCACATACACGCAATCTTTTCTCAATTTAGAAATCTTCCAACAAGTAAGATCCAGATCATATTTATCTAATACTTAGATCCTCATAACACTTCTGTCCCCAATACTGGGTCTAATACTCATAACATTGGTTCTCCTGTTATGAGACATGGAAATCCAGAGTTTAGGTTTAGATCTGATACTAATGATAACCGGTAAAGAATAATATCTGGATGTTTATCATAATAGCCCAAGCAGCCGCAGTGGTGACGAACCTGAGAGAAAAAGAGATTCTAGTTTAACCCAGAGAGATGAACCAGAGATGGAGTTGGCTCCTCGCAAGCGTGACAATCCAGATGAAGAGAATATGCACGAGATCTCCTTTGGAACTAAGAATTCGGAAACAGAAATAGAAAATATCTTCCAGAAACTCCCTACTAATAATAGTGACCTAGGTAAGAAAGCTCCAAGTTATATCAAATTTAGATGGATTAGCGGCTACCTCAGATGAGAGAATAATATTCAATCATCAGAACATACCACCTATATCCAGGGAAGAAAAGCAAAAATCTCCTGATAGTTCCACTCTGGAGCTAAAAGACTTTAAAAGAGATGAAATAGTTGCACAATCTCAGTCGGATTCTATAAAGAAAGAACATGAAAAATCTCCTGGCAAAGATCCAAAAAAAGAGACTGCTAAGGAGCAAAGTGATACTAGTGATGAGGATGATGAAAGCGAAGATGATGAGGAGGACGATGATGATGACATGGATCAGAGACCTGGCCCTAACAGGAGCAATTGTGGAAGACAAATCTCATAATAATTTTTGGCTCTTTATCATATTATTCTACTCTATTTGATGTATATTGGTTGTATTGTTTTCATTTTTATCTGTACTCATTTTGGTGAGCAATTAGCTCTTATTCACTTTCAATACAGACAATAAATTATAAAACTAAAATTATTTCGTTTGCAGACAATAGGAGAGTTATCCCGTCATGCATGAACTTATAGCACAAGCAATCAAAGCTCAAAGCAGTGCCAGCAGAGACTTACATACGTCATTAATTTTGAACTCAGGAGTCATGTTCAGCAAAATTAAGGAAAATAATGGAAAATTGCCTAACAGAGGCATTGATCTAAAAAAGGAGCTCGAAAGAATGCAGAATAATTTAAAGGAAGCTTCAACTGACATTATGGAGTTGCTTCGTAATCAAAAGGTAGCAAAAGAGCATATGGATGTCTTTGCGATACATGAGTTTATTAGTAAAGTAGAAATGGAACAATGTGAGGAAGAACTTTCCAAAGCCCCAACTCTTCTTGAAAAGATGAAAATATATCAACATTCTGCTCCAACAGATCAAAAAATTTTCAAGATTACTAAAAAACTTCATAAAGTTAAAAGTAATAAGAAAGTGAGGGTCGAAGAGCTAACACAGAGATTTGCGAAGAAGATTAAAAATGATGAGTTCTTTGACGCAGGAAGAATCAAGTTTAAAGTCCCACATCCTCGTGAATTAACCACAGTATATCCTTTTCATTCATACAAGAAAAATAGACACAGAATTATCAAATCTGCTAATGTAGCATATGTCAATCAATTTTGCCAACCAGGTCCAGCCAATCTTAACATGGTCGGTCCTCAAAGAACAAGCCATCACCCAGATTATGACGATAACAAACTAATACAATTCTTAGAGGAACAAAAGAAACAGCAGCAGCAACAGCAGCCTTCTCCTCCAAAGCAGCAAAAAAGGCTAAGTCAGAATCGTGTCGAAGGTGAGGCTGAAGAAGAGGAATCTCCTGAAAACAGACCTCAAGATAATCCACTGCTAAAGGCTTGGGTTGGAGATTTCGTGAATGATTATGGGAAGGAGCAACAGGAGATACAGAGACTTCTAGATAAGTGGAAGTCCCCTGAGAATTGTAGAAAGTATCTCAATGAGATGAGAGAGACTTTGACAAAACGCTTTGAAGAAGAAAGCAGATCTAATTCTCCTGTAATTCAGAAAAAGGAGGAAGAAGGAATTAACTATATCTTTCCAACTCCTGTATTAAATCCTATAGAGAAGCCTAGGAAACAAATCCTAAAGAACAGGCTCGTAACCCAAACTACTGACCAAACTACTTCTGATATAGAGAAATTTGGAGAGCGTTCAGAGTCAGCTACCAAGAGACAAGATACTAAAGATGATGAAACAAATGAGAGTGTTAGACTCTCAAGAAGCAAAGTTTTCTTGTTACCAAAATCAGAAATAAAAAGAAAGGAAATTGAAGAGGGAAAGCCACATGTTCATTTCAGTGAAGCTGATGAATTGATTAATCCGATTATTATCTTTGAAGACTCTCATGCTTTAAATAATAGCGAAATGAATTGTAAAACAGAAATGAGTAGGACACATATTAGTGATAGCAGCAGATCATCTCGTAAATCCAGTAGAAAAAGTAGTACTACTCCAAGGAAGATGGAGACAGAACCTGTCGAATCAGTCCCAGGGCGTTGGGCTTTTGTCATGTCCCCTGAAAAGTCCAGAGAAATTATTCAAAAGAAGAGGGAAATGAATGTTAGAAGATTTTTGGAAAAACAAAAAGTGAGCCCTAACGCCAGCAGGGTCTTAAGGGCCAAACCCCCCAACCCAAATAACAAGGAATTTGAAGAATCGTACGGTCAAGCTCCAGTCAATGAATCAATGTATCGACCTACTACATCAGATACTCTGAGGAACACAACAGATACACTACGTGGTAGTCGTTTACTAAATCATAGAAGATATGGTTCAAGCAGAGAGACTCGAATGTATGGTGAAAGCAACAAACTGAACTTAACTAATACAACTTGGAACAGGAGTAGTGGATATCATAACAGAGCATCTTCAGCATTTAGATCAAAGGAGTCATTTATTAGTGAAGAAGAAAGGATAAAAGAAATCTTAGAAACAGGCTTGGCTGTAAGTAGAGATTCTCCTTTTATCAAAAAGTCATTGAGTAAAGAAGCATACAAACAACAGGAGAGGTTTAATAAAATAGAAACTGTCTTAGATGGTATGCAAAATTTGAGCTATGTGGATCCACATACTCTTCAGGCTTTATATCAATATAGAAAGGGAGATTTGATTCAACAGAAGGAGGAGAGAGAAGAGGAAATCGCGAGATATTTTGATATAAACAGACAACTAAATCCTGAGATTGTAAAAATCAAAAGAAGAGCCTTGCAAATCCAATTGAGAGAGACCATGAATAGGAAAAGGGAACTAAGATATGCCAAGGAATACAATTAATGTGAGATTATATACAATGCTATCCACAGGAACATGAGTGTTTGAACTTGTCCGTATATTTATATTCTTTCATTGAATAATTCGTTATCTGAATAATTTCCTGATCTTCCACGGTTGCTGAATCTTTGTTCATATTCTCTATAGCCACCTGTATATACTTCATGATTTTTCTCAAGTTCTTCTTGAAGTATTTTGGGCAATTCTCTATCATCACTTCCTTCTAAATTTCTGAAAATGTCAGCCTTTGTGTTAATATCTCCCTCGTCATCTTCATTTTCATCTTCGTCATCGTCCTCGAAACGATATCTATAAGGTTCAGATCCAATTTGAATATCATTACTTATTCTCTGGTTCAATTTCTTGAATGGGTATATTATCTTCAAACTTATTATCACTTAATGCTCTTTCAATTAACTACAAATTGAATAAGACGATTCTTTAAATAACCTCATTTTCTCTTTCAATTTCCATCTGCTTGATTGACTTTTGTACAATGACCTTATTTCTCATTTTGTCTAACTGAGCTTCCATTTTCCAAAGCACCACTATTGAAAAGCAGACGAAAAGTCCCATTGGCGCATTATCCAGTACTGGTTTAGATCTTATAAATTTATAGAGTTTAAGGAGTCTCTTTTGCGTATTAGCCCAAAAGTCCTGAAAATTAAAATCAAAAATAGGTTCTTCTGGCTTCTCGAATAATTTTTGCTTGATAAATTCTTTATGATCACCTAATTCGGTCTTGGTCTCCAGATTTTCTAACTTAATATCATCCTTTCTTCTAAGGAAGCTCTTAATCTTTGAGCCGCTGTTTTCTTTTCTAGGATCCATTTTAAAAATTAATTTATTTGAGCTCTTATTTTGCACAGAAGTTTCGATAATACACCAAATACTCAGAATCTATTATTTTGTAGTAAATGTCTACAAGAACGTACACTCGTTTTTTCCAAATATTACCAATATGCACAAAGATATTCTTAAGAATAAAACCTGTTTTACTTAAATTATTAGATTCAAGTGGATTTATGACTCAATTTTGATATTTCTGCTTGAAGTTACTTCTGTATTAACACTTGAAGTCTTCAAGAATGCATGTGATTGAGTCAAAGTTACTTCAGGGTTGAACTTTTCTTTGGTTGAATTTTGGTCAGTAATAAGACGACTTGTGTCTTTTCCCAAGTTTACAGAGATTGCGATTTTGTCAATTGGCTTTTTCTCCTGGAGGGCTGCAATTGGTCTTTTATTTTGGAAGATTCTTTGATCATGAGCCTAAGAATTTATATTACATTATTCAATTCTTACTCTTTTCTCTCTTAAAAATTGAGAGTAATACTCTTCTCCTTCCTTTCTTCCAAAAAGACTAATGAAGAGCTTTTGCATGGTGCTTCTCAAATGTTGATTATTATCCTTCCCAATATTGTTTTTGATAATTCTAGCAACTTCTGCTTTTTTCATGCTTTCAATTTTATTTGCAATCTCAGTGGCTTTTTCGTAGGGACTGAAACCATTTAACTTTATGCTAGAATCTCTATAGTTAAACTTTTTGGAAGTATCGTCGTCAAAAGTATGCTCCATAGTCCTTGAGGCAAACTCATATGGTTGTCCATTGAAATCAACAAGAGGCAAGTTGCTCTAAAGAATTAGTTAAGCCACAATTATTCTTACATCCAATGGATTGACATCTTCCCATTTGCTAATGACTTGTCTTCCTTTTGCTGTATATTGTGTCACTTGAACTTGTCTTTTGGCTTTCAAATTTTGCTTTTTGATCTCTGTAATTCTGTTCCTCACCTGCATATGTGAAAATTAGAAAAACTCAACAATACATCAGAGAGGAGGCTTTTCAAATCCTTCTGAGTAATTCGTGCATAATATGCAAGATTGTCTTGAAGCTGCTCAATACGTTCTTCCTCTTGATTTTCTTTATGAGGATTAAGTGCATCCAAATATTTGTATTCATCAGGATTGACTGGGAACCCAGTAAGATGATAAGTAGTGCATAGCTTTTCTAGTTCAACTTGGAGCCTAGCATACTATTTGTTAGGATCAACTATGACTCAATATTACCTCTAGCAAAAAATTGACACTTTCTTTATCGAGGAAATCAGGAAATGCATGCTCATTGACGTCGCTATTTATCTTCCATAAGGCTCTGATAATCCAGATATATGAGATATTATTATCCCCTTTTCTACAAAGTCAGAATCCTTTCTATAAGGTTTTACGTTAATTCTCCATCATCTTTGAGGATCTTATAGTATAGCTCTTTCAATTGAAGTTTGGTGTGAGCTTTAACATTCTTAGCAGCTCTCAGATCATGCTCTAATCTATCAAGCTCTGAGGTTGATCTCAAAATCTGAGTCTCGAGATCATTCAGTTTTTCTTGAATTTGAGCTTCTTCCCTTTTCAACTCTGTTTTTTGCCTTTGAATTTTTATATATTCATCTATTGCATTCTTCTCTGCACCGGTCTTCTTTCTCACTTTATCGGTATAAGTTTGCTTGGAAAGTACCGGTTCTTTAGTATCCAAACTGCTATACTTTTTTCTAACATCTTCAAGCTAAAAGATTATAATAAAAATATAACAACTACGCGTGAGAGTTCTTTTTTCATATCTTTTTTCAAGTCGTTTATTCTGTTATTTACAAAACTGATATTTTCTCTTTGCTTTCTAATATCTTCTAGATTTTTTTCAAAGGTCTTAATTAAAAGAGTCTCAGCAGTTTTATAGTCAACTAAGGAGCTCTTGTTTTTCTCAGGATCTTCTTTAGAGAAATCAAAAAGCTTCTGATACTCATATTTCTTAGTCTTGATTTTTTTGACCATTTTAGTGATGTGATTTTGAAGGACTATGACAGACCCAGCTATTTTAAGAGATCGAAATTGTCCCAGAACTTCATCCGTAATCCTCTGAATTTGGAATTTCAGTTGATCATCCTTGGTTTTATCGATATCTACAGTTTCTATGTATTTCTTAATTTTCTTCAAAATTAGGTCATCTAAAATATTCCTTGTATTTTCTTGAATATAGTTATCCAAGCTTCCTCTGAAAGCAAATTTATTCTGGTTATCATTGAACTCATCCTCTTCTTCTGGCTCTGCAGTGAGGTTCATGCTCCTAAATTTAGATCTCCTTGCTAGAAATTTATATAGAGGAAACATTGTAATACCTTCAGTTTCTTCATCATCAATCATGATCTTATTGATTAGTTGAGTGTTAACTCTGGGCATATCATTTGGCTGCATATCATGGTGCTTTTGCTTTTGAGCTTTTAAAAAGTCAATATTATCCGTTGTGAGGACTAACAATGAGTGAAGGCTTAGAAATCAATATTACTCTTTTTCTTTCTCATTTCAAGGTTCCATTTTTCTAAATTCTTGACGTTTGAGAGTTCTTGTTTTTCGTCTGACACGTAAATTTCGTCATAATCATCTTCAACAATCCTCTTTCTGACTGGAAATGCACTAACGCTCTCTTTCTTTCTTCGATTAGTTTCAGTAAGAATTTGATGTAATTCTGGAATTGATAGCTTATATTCCTTTTGAGGAGTATCAGAAAAGATATAATCTCCATGAGGAGTTGCATCGATTGGGGGCAAAGTGGTTCTAACCTTTTTCTCCTTAGTACTTGGATTTGGCGTTGACTGAGTAGAGTTGAGGTTCAATGTGACATTCTTTTGCAATGATCCTGAGAGAGTGGGTGAAGGACTTAGGAAATTAACTTTGCTCCCTCTTTTTTCAGAATTATTGGTCTGAAGAGATAACTCCTCTAAAGGTAATTTAGGACTTGTTTTATTCTTCGTTGGGAAGGGGTCAATATTCTTAAAATCCTCCACTTTAACATGTTGTGAATCATCTGAAGAGGCGCTCATTCTTGGGTTTGATGATCTCAATTATTAAATAAAAATTAGCTTGTTTCATATTTTCTAACTAGGTTTAGTTTTTACAGGAACACATATCTGATCTTGTCAAACAGAATCTGGAGGTTCCCCAAGCTTACTTAGGTGAGCAAAATATGGCATATGTATTTGTTAAGGTTTTTAACTTATGTCAGGTAGTATTCTTGATTTTCAGTATTTTAATTGATATGACAACTAAACAATGATGATTCGAGAAATTAGAATAGAGACAGGCTTCATTGAATAAAATGATATATTTATGAAGAATGGTGGACTAAAAATTTTAACGAAAAATGTAAGGGTTTGAGGTAAATGAGATAAAAAAGATAAAGTGGGATCATAGCAATCTTCTCTAGATACCATTTATGCCTAAGCAGGCCTCTATTGAGGATTTTATTACCCTGTTGAATAATAAATTTATTTAAGTTATTGTTACTCATAATGGAAGAGATCTACTTACTTCTCGAGGAGCGGCTTCTAAATAATGAGGATCTCAATAATCGTGTCAACAAGCTCGAGGAAATCAGAGGACGACTTGTTATAAATCAAAATAGTCGGCCACCAGAGTTCCAGGAACTATCTCAATATATACAACAACTTAAGCGCGCAGAAAAATTGCGGAGTATGAAGGAAAATGATTTACTAGAGACTGTCTTTGGTCTGAGGAACTTTGAGACCACCCAAAGACAGTAATATAGTCTATGATTATAAAATTAATATATATAGACGTTTTCAGGAGAAGAGTTATGAATTGATGAAAAAAATCAAGCAAGATTTTACATATGAGAAATATAGAAAGACCGGAGAGACAAAAGATATAGCAAAACTTTATTTGAATTTCTTCTTGGCACTTAAACTTCAATCAAGGATTGAGGATTTGAAAAGAGCATATGCAAACAACAAGTTCATTGGAGTAACCTGTAGCATTATCTTAGTGATCATCTAGTACCCAATTGTCTCAGTACTTCTCAAATGGCTTGTTGAAATATCCAGAAAGGCTTACCAAGACTCAATAAAAGAGAAATCCGATTTGTTAGGATCTTGGATGTCAAACAAAGTGGTTCGATCACCAGTAGTGACTCCCAAGGAACCTCAAAGGAGAGCAAACAAGCTAACCAAAATGGGATCTGATTCCACACCAGATTCAGCTAATAGTACAATAACTCATGAGGGGAAGCATCTAGCAGATACTGTCAGAAAAACAATCGACTTAATTAGACTAGAAAAGGCTAATGCTTTATCAAAAGATAGGGAATCAGCTAGTGCAGATAATACCATCAGGCCAAGAACAATTGAAGCCCGTATATCTACTGAAAATGTGAGGAAAAATTTCAAATCATACTTAGACCAACAACTTAGGTACAGACATCCATCAAGTTAGTTTACCTTTAGATCAGATAAAATTTCTGAAGACCCCCAAAATAATAGCCTAATGCTTACAAAATCTATAAGAATCAATAATCCAAAACCAGGCCCAAAAGAAAAGGTTCCAAATCTTGTTCAGATTTACGTCCAGAACAATAATCAAATTCAGAACTATCTTGATCCCTTGGAGGACCTTGACGTTTCGCATATCAGTACTGTATATCAAGTTATACATCTATACCGCCAAGTCAAAAAGGTATCAACTGGAAACTTGATTGTGATCGATTTGGACAAAAAGAAAGAAATGTTGCAAAGTCTATACAAAAATTTATATCAAAGAAACTGGGAAGTCGAGCGAACAGTTACAGCTTATCAAGCAAAGTTGAAAGAAAAAGATAAAATTGACTATCAACCAAATTTCACTCCCAAAAAAGGAGAAAACTTTTGTGAAAACTACTCAATCAACTTTGTCCAAAGATTCCCTCATGTACTTCCTCAAAACCTAAATATTAGCATCCAAGACTTAATAAAGTCGTCTCGAGATTCTCAAACAATCAACCCTCCTGCTTTAAAGCCATCGAGCTCCCAGAAGAAGTTAATGACTCAGAGTACGACTATAACTAATACTGCAACGACCGCTGCTACAATAGAAAATAATAGTACTATAACTGTCCCAGATAAGAACACAAGTACGATAAATGACCAGGATAGGATAGAGACAATTGATCAATCTGTGCTACACCAAAAAACTGAAGAACCAGAGATGCATAAGAACACAAGAAACAGATTGAATAAAACAGAAAATCATTTCAGGATCATAAGAAAACGATTTAACTCATACAAAGAACCAGAAAGTGTTGATAAGAATCAGACAAAACAAGCTGGCAGCCTTAGACAGTCCGTTGATGAGAAGTGTGAAGACTCTACCTTAGCACAATCTACTATCTTGAAACCCAAAGAAACTGAAGAGATACCACCAAATATACCCAAACTAAAACCTAAAGTAAAGTATCCATTCTCCGAAAGATACAGGTCAGCTTCTCTTCAAAAATTCAGATCAACTACTAATTCGAATATCCAGTGGGAACAAGTCAATCAGCTAAAGCCAGGTGGCGTTATTCCTACTGATTCTGATATTAAAATTACTAATCCCCCTCAAAGCGCCACATCTAGTATAGCCAATGGACTTGGGAATAAAGCTGCTGATTTTATACTAAGAGTCAGTATGAATGAAATGAAGAACTTGATTCCTGATTCTTCTTATAAACCGAATGAAAATAATGGAAATAAGTGTGCCACATTTTATGGTGGAGGAGAGGGTCCTTTTTATAGGAAAAATAGTATTTCAGGGAGGAGACCTGTCACTGGAGCTGGAAGAAAGAAGGAAGTGGATGAATCAAGAGATCAGACAATTATCTCTGATTCAAACTATAATAGAAATTTTGTGAATCTATCTCAAAGTGGGAAGTTTAATGAGCCCAGTTACTCCGTCTCTACACTCCAAAATTGAGTTTTTCTTTGGATTTTTAAAATTACTTTTTAATTTTTTTGTATTCTTAATAAAAGATTTGCTCCATGTCTATCTTTATGAAGTTTTGATCTCATGAGCATTATATTATAATGTTCGGGACATTAAGTTGCTTTCTTAGCATCTTCAACAATTTCTGTGTCATTTGTATGGGCTGCTGGGGATTTTTCTCAACAACATAAATTTTCTTTGTTTCATTTATATCTTTGGATTAACTATATTACTGATAAATAAAATTTATTTGCTATGTGCAATAAGAGAACCTTTTATAAAAGTTGTACAGTAACTTCAGGCTGCTGTACCTTAGTGTTCTTGCTGTTTGGCATCTACGGTGCAGGAGTCTTACATTCGCTTATCAAGCAACAAGCTGCAGAAGGAGCAGCCATGACTCCTTCAACATTTGATATGTGGGGGCTAGTTCCAGGATCCACAGGTGCTTTTGTCATCAGAAACTACTCCTTCTACAACTGGACCAATCCTCGTGAAGTAATTTATTTCGGAAAGAAGCCAGTTTTTTACCAATTACCAGGAAGTACTTATCAAGAATATCAAGAGTTTGTTGATCCTCATTATAAGGACCTTGATAAGGACAATCTCCCAGATCTAGTAGAGTTTGGGTTCTGGCAGTATGTTCAACCACTTGAGCCCCATCCTGACCAAATAGTGATAACTGTGAATTTGGGCGCACTTGGTTTTTGGTATAACGCTAAGAATGCTCCCGATTACCAAATTGCTGTCAATGTTATTGCAAGTTTAATTCTTGGGTTGGAAGAACAAATAATCATTTCAGGTATCGGAACTGGCCTTTATTATCAATTATTCCCTAACTATACCAACCTTGAGGCAGCATGGAAACAGTATCTTTCTCCTGATATATTAGCTGCTATATGGAATGATAATATTATGGGAGTCGGAAATCCTGGTTCAATAGTAATTTGGGCCCAAGCAGGTGTGGACGGTCCTCAGTCAGGTGCTGCATATATTCTTAAAGATTATTTCCATATTCCTGACCAGAACATGTCTCAACTCTTAGATAAAGGTGGAATCTTGGTAAAGACCATAAATGAAATCGTTAAGGCTATGAACTTCAACAGTGACTATGATTGTCCCAATTTCAATTGTACAGGACCTTACTTAAGTGCTCTTCAGTGGTCCACTCAGATTGTTACTTCAAGAACACCAAATGGAATCCCCTCTTACCCATCTATTGTCTCTACAAATGATAGTGTTACAGGATATCCTGAAATCTCTTATTTCTTGAGCGACTATTTGATACCTAACTACGGCCTTGATCCAGGGAAGTATAATATTACCTTTGACATGCAACTTGCCCAACAACTTCTCAATCACACTCCAAGTCCTGGCTCTAAATATTGCACTAATCCAGATACCCTTCTCCATATAGGAAACCTACAATTTATGTTTGATATTGGACGTAAATTTGATGCCCTCAATCAAACCGAAGATCTTACTCCTCTCAAGCCAATCCAGGATCGATTCAAACTTCCTTCACTTATCCATGCCCATGTCCTTTGGAGATATATGGACTATTTAGTCTCAGAGTTTGGAATAAAGAAATCACTAGGTGGTAACATTCCAATCCTCGTTATGGGTAGTTCTATATCTCAAGTCTTATGGGCCTACTTTGATCAGGCAAACAGCTATTTATTAAGAGAGTTGGAAGCCAGAATTATGTATCAGAACTTCACAAGTACTGGAAAGGATTGCGCTGAATACTTTGCTGACTCATTTGAGCGTCCTCTATACGACGTTGAAGTTCTTTGTACCTTAGACTATCTTACTCCCTTTGATAAAAATGCCTTCAAGTTCCTTATCGAGGCATGCAGGAAACCATTTGGTGATAATTGGGCTCGAATTGTTAATGACACAGGCCTTACCAATATGGATATGCTCACATTTTGCCAGGATGTTGGAACCAAAGACACCTTTGCAACTACTTTTGATTATACTGTTTCCTACATTCATGACTACTATAATTGTTCCAAACTTTCTAATGAATGTTCTAATTATGAAATCGCCATCATGCAATGGGGTAGTAGTGCAGTTACCAGCAACCCACCTCCTATCTTGAATCTAGACCCAACTCTCAGCCTGTCTGACTGGAATTCTACCTTATTCCCACAACCATTTGAATATCCTGCAGTTCTCAATGAGATAGGCCTCAAGGTGGAATATCTGGACTACAATACTAGTCTCTACCTGATGACATATGATTGCTTATTAAATGGAGTTATAGTATCTGATGCCTTCATCTATGCAAAGAATCCAAATCTTGCTCAAAACTATACAGAGCAATTCTTTGGATTAGACCCTAAGAATCTGAACTCTTATCTCAGATATGTAATGATTGAACTGTTCTTTGGAGGTTTCCATCAGACCAGAACTGCTCAGGAATTACTTTGGGGCTATGAAGATCCAGTATTGAAAACAATCTCAGAAACTGATCCTCTCTTGGGAGGAGACCCTTCTGTAGACCCTATCATTGATCTCTCTGGTGGTAATATGAGTCGTGCTGATGCTATTGCAACTCCTACATCAATGTATACAGGGGCAAATAACAGTGATCTTACAAGATTTTATTACCAGGTTTATGGAACCAATATAATCGTTATGAACCAAAGTACATTTAATGGAAATGAGGTTGTCCAATACTTCGCTAGCCCTTGGGCTGAAGACATTCCTATCCAAGGAACTGACAGTTTTATTAACAAGCCTGGCCTAACTACTGACTATGAAATTCCTATTTTTATCAACAGTCTCTATTACCAACAAAATCTTACATTCCAGGGTGAAAAACCTACCTATAATGGAATTACAGCATACAGATATAGAATGTCTCAAAAAGCTATGCAGAATAAAACAAACAATCCCGACAACGCTAAATGGTTCATTGATAGATGGAATGGTCTGCTAAATTATAGTACAATCCAACAAGTCCCAGTCTTCTTCTCTAAAGCTCATTTACTAGATGCTGATCCTTATATTCTTGAAGCAGTCGATGTATTTTGGGATAGTGAGTTAACACAAAAAATAGTCCCGACCTCAGCAGATGATACATTTGTCGATGTCGAACCTTACTCTGGAGCCAATATCGGATCAATGATTCGTCTACAGCTGAACTACGAGCTTGCTCAGGATGACTTATTCCCCAATGTTACCTATGCCATGCTTCCCTTGTTCATCTTGGAAAGAGGATCAAACTTTACTGATGCTCAGGTATCATTTCTGCAAATTTATTGTAATTTTTAGATTGATGCAACTTTTGGGGATTTGAAGACAGGTCTAGCACTGGTAAATTCTGCCCCAACAATAGGCTATCTGCTTACTGTAGTGTTCCTAGGCCTCACTCTTTTCATGATTCACCTGATTAAAAAACTCAATGTCAAGAAGGTAGGACATGAGAACTTGATAGAAGGACTTATGGAGGATTCAATGAGCAACATCAATTCAGTAATATTTATCTTTCAATTTTGTGACTTTGTAGGGAAGGGGAGAAGAAAGAGCTGATGAGATCAGAAACCAGATCAGCAATGAAATTAGGCAAGTCCAAGAGGAAAACAATGTATAACCCTTTTATTTAAATTATATATTATATCGTCTCTCATTTTCATTTGCTTTCACAGACATATTAAAAGAACCGATGATGAGACAATTATCATCGTCATCAAGCATGCATGTGTATTGGAATACACCCTAAATCCTATCATTTTAAAGGCAATTTAGAGACATTTTCCCTTATAGCATTCTGCTTATTTTCAAATTCTTGTTTTGTTTTGAATGTTATGATTATTTTGAATAAAAGCATGATTTTTGAGTCTTCCCTCTATTTGCTAGATTAATTCTTGTCGAAGTTCTTCAAGGGAATCTAGGATCTCTGTCAATAATAATGTCAACTTTCTCTAGTTGCTTTTGGTTAATGCTTTGAAAATCATTAGAAAGTCTTTTAACTTCGTGAAACTCTATATCAGCATTAAGCATTAGAACTTGTAAGAAAGGCTTAAAATCATTGTAGTGAGAGGAATCAGGGTTATTTTGGTATTCAGGACCCAAGACTCTTTCTTGACACCATGTTGATAGCAAATTCGTGAAATAGTCTTCTTGCTATGCTTCAAACATGGCTTTTCGAAAGCACCAAACTTGCATATTAAATGTACTAAGATGTTCTTATAAATAAACTATTTTGTATTATTTTGGTCTAATAAAGAGGGGAGTGGTAAAAAAAATTTGTTCTGAGTTGGAGTATAGATAAATTTCAGCAAGGGTTCGTAGAATAATTGGTAGTGCCTCTGATTACGACTCAGAAGGTTGGGGATTCAATTCCCTCCGAACTCGCTTTATTTGAAACTCAAAAATACAGAGGGCTTAATAGGATGCAACAATGCTCCTATATTTTACATTCTATAAAGAGGAGGAGGTGTTATATAGTTGCGATTAAGAGAATATAATTCTTCTCTTTTGTGGGCTATATTTTTTCGCAGTTACTCCTTTCCCAGATTCTGTCAGGCTAGAATTTATTTTTTGAGTTGAAGGGGTTTGATACTCTTCTGGATGCACAATATCTTCGTATTTGGAGTTCGGAATCTATCAAATAAAAAAAAGGATTTTAGAAAACTACATCCACAACAGAATTTCGATTAGATTCAATTCTTTTGCTCTCAATATTATATAACTGGGAAGAGATTTCATGTTTAGGAATAATAACCTCTATTTTTTCTGAATGATCATTCTTATTCGGAGTTGAAAAGACGGGTTCATGTGGTTCAGGAATTGAATGTAAAAGATCAAGAGCTTTTTGATCATGATATTTCTCACACATTTTTTCTAAAAATGCTTTCCAAGCGGCTGGTTCATGGATAAGATCAAGGGGATCCTTCGTTTGCTACAAATAAATAAACTCTAATTTTCCTTACATTTTCTGCGTTATAAACTCCGCTATCCCTAATAGCTTGATACCCTTCCAAATTTGAAGTAAAAACTGCAGTGTGAAGGGGAGTATCTCCGTTCTAGTAATTAAGACTAAAAATGGATTTGGTTACAGCATCCTTCATATTGACTAATCCTTTCAGTTCATGATCATTCAGTATGTAATTCACAATATCCTTAGCATTGTAGGCTACTGCTAGATGCAAAGGATTGTACTCATACTAGATAGATTACTTTATACTCATCAAAATACATCAGTAAGTTTAACAGACATCAACACTGAGGGTGGAGTCCTTTTAATAGCGGCTAGGTCATTGCTAATGATCGCATTGTACACTGCAGCTGCTTGCTCAAGATCCTTCTTGGTCTTTTTTGTTTTCTTCGGGGCTTTATTCATATAGGGAAGTAGTTCGAAGTAAATAAATAAAAAATAAGTTTAGAAATAAAATGGACACTGAAGAACCCTTACAAAGTACAGAAGGAAGCTTGAAGAAGAAATATGAAATCATTGAAAAAATATCAGAAGGCCAGTTCGGAACTGTTTTTAGAGCAATAAATAAAGAAAATAGTATCTGACAATTTTAAATTTTGAAACCTAAGATGAAATTGTCGCTGTAAAAAAACTATACGTCAGCGCCAAGGCTAATTCACAAGCGAGCAACCATGTCCTCCGTGAAATAAAATTAATGAGAAAAATTAACCATGAGAACGTATGAAAGTCTGGCCAATCTCATTTTTAGACCCTGAAATTACTTGACTATAAAATTAAGGAAACAAGTATCAAACTAGTATTTGAGTATATGGATTACGATTTGAAGAATTTCATTGAACACATGCCTACGCCTCTAAAAAATTCAAAAGTATCATCCTACTAATCATTTTTTCATGTTTGAAGGTTAAAGGAATAGCCAAAATGATCCTAAACGGACTTAATGCTATTCATGAACAGGGTATTATTCACAGAGTAAATAGACTCTAGTTTTTGTTTTAATATTAGGATCTCAAGCCATCTAATATACTTATCAATTCTTCTGGGCTGATTAAAATTGGCGATTTTGGCTCAGCAATATCTATAGATGACACTCAAAATGGTCAATTTGAGATTGAAGGGTTCAGCAGGTATCCCTGAATCAAAAGAAATAAAATTTTAGATGGTATAAGTCCCCTGAAATGCTATATGGATCTCGTACTTATGATTATAAGACTGATATCTGGTCATTCGCCTGTATCTTCGGAGAATTGCTGAATGGCTCTCCATTATTTCCAGGTATTACCTATATATGTAAATAAATGTTGACCAACAGGCAATAATGATTTTGATCAGCTATCGAGAATTATTAGAACACTTGGAAGTCCAACTCCTGAGAATTGGAAGGTAAACAATCAAATGACTATATAATATCCTTCAGGAACTTGAATCTTTACCAGACTATGGAAAGGTTGTTTTCCATCAGCATAATCCTGTTCCCTTTGAGAAGATTTTTCCAAACGCTACAATCAGTGAGCTTAACTTTATCAAATCGATTCTCTGTTTTGAGAGGCCTAAGAGTGTGAAAGAGGTATTATTTCTTTGATAATGGTAATTTTCAAGATTTTAAATCATCCTTACTTTACTGAAAATCCAAAACCATCTACATTCAAGTTGGTTTCAATCAAGAAAGAAGGACTTGAAGCACGTGCAAACTATCAAGCTCTCTTTAAATTCTAGGTTTCAGTTTTATTCATATGAATTTCTAGTTTGTAACTCAAATCTTTATCTTATCGATTCTCTTTCTAAAACATTCCAAACTGATTTAAAATAGCTATTCAAATGAGAAAGAATTTTTTCAAGGTTAAGTTTTCTTTACTCGAAATCAAGACAATGATTATTCAAATACTTTTTTTCATATAGTGTTCAGCATAAGAAACTACTTATGAAACAACTCTCTTGACGACTTGATCCCCAACTTCCTTCTTCAAGCTGTTTGCGGCATCAGCCAAGAAAGGAGAAGCTTCATCAAGTTTGTCCTTTAACTTAGCAAGTTTCTCATCAATCTCATGCTCATATTGTTTGAAGAATCTCTTTATAAGCTTCTCGTACACGATCATAGCTCCTCTAGTTCTGGGGTGGAAAAGCCAAATAATAAAGCCAATCTTGAGGAAACTGTAGAAAGGAATGATAGCAAAGAGAGCGTTGAAAAATCTGTCAAGAACATTTAAAATGCTAAAGACAACCCAGTAGCAAAGCCATAATTTATCCTCCTGAAGATTCTCAATAGATTCCACAGCCTTAAAGGTCATGTAAGCGGGATAAAGGAAGCCAATAGCAAAAGTTATCCAATAAGTTCCGTATTCAAACACAATAAACAAAGAAAGGAAGGCAATCACGCCAAGACCAAGTTGTCCGGCCTTGATTCCAATCTTATCAGAAATGTCTTTCACTATCTTGATCTTCTCAAGTTCGTTGAGGTTTAATCTTTCAATGAGTGCGTTTACGATTTCCATTATGCAATAACAATTTGAAATTATAAAAATTAATATTCTGATCCTAATACTATGTCATCCGTATCGTCATATTGGGAGGCCCCTTTTTCTTCGGTAAAGTAACTGATATAGATAAGTTTATCCATGATTTTCATTGTAGATCTATTCTCACGTATAAATTGATCCAGGTTCATAAAAAATCAATGTCCAGAGCTGAGATAATTTCCCAGAGTAAGGAATTATGGAACGAGAATTCCCTAGCTATTACTCTTATGAATACATTAATTTTAGGTGTTTTTGAGACAGTCCTCTTGTAAGAAAAAATAGCTTAAGTTTTATTTTTATTGGGATTGAGATTGTTACTAATAAAGAACTTCAATAAAGATGAGTAATAGTGCAAAGAAGCTATTAGGGACTCCGAAGATAACTGTTGATAAAAGCGACAGAACTAGCAAGGCGAAGGCACCAATTACTAACTTTGCCCAAGCTTTTACTAAGCCCCAACCATCCCAAACAGAAGAAGAATTCACAAATTTGCCTTACAAAGAATCCGTAGAATTGAAATAATTAGACATATATCTTGTTAGGAAATAGAATCATTAGCAAGGCAAGTGGGTATCGATTATGAAACGGAAAGGAACAAGTATTTGTGGTTTTTGGTCCAAGTATTGACAAAATTGTAGTTAATTCAGAGTTATAGATTGCAAATTTGGATTTACCCCCGGAATGGGTTCGAGAAGAAGATCCTAGTGGAGCAGTGTACTATTTAAATGCAAAGGAAAACATATCAACTAAAAGACACCCATTAATTTCTAAATTCCGTTCTCTATTTATGGAAATCTTAGAGTATAGACTTGCGTTACTGAAACTGATTGTATAGGAATGAAAGCTTGGGAAAAGAAAAAATATTTGAAATTCGTGACAAGAATAAATCAACACAATCTCCAGAAAAGAAACCTAACTACGTATTAAAACTAGGCCAAGCTGGAAAAAAGTTTAGAGCAGCCGCGCAAGCTATAGTTATGGGCTCAACTCTCTCAAATAAGATTTTGAAAGGCCCCGCTGGACATGAAAAGAGTGCCAAGATGGGAAGTTCCGACCCTCAAAAAATTTTGGAACCCGGAAAGGCCCTGGAAAGATTTGAGAATATTAAGAGAATGCTCAAGACAAGGAGAGTAGAGATGGACTCAAACGCCCATGAAATTGACAACTTAGAGAAGTCGGAGCAAGTGCTAGAAGAATGCCGAAGATATTATGAAGAAAAGTATGGTGCTGATTTAACCGAGCCTTCCACACAGATAATGCAATTGGCGGAATATGATCAAGTAATAGCTTACCAGCTTAAACGTAATAGATTAGGTGGATCCAATCGAGATGATTGAAGCTTCAAAATTGTTCAATGTGAAATCCACTCAGCCGTATTTATTTTGGATATTAAGAACTTATTGTGCTCTCCCTTTACCGGATTACTGGACGAAAGTATATGACCCAGAAAAGCATATCGAAGTTTTCTTCAGTCTTAAAGATAATGTGAGAATAAGTGTTCGACCATGCTACAGCTATATCCAAAGTCTAATTGTCAATATGAAGGAAGCTTTTCAGAAAGATAGAGAAAGCTACTTATATATGAATAGTAAAATGACCTTGAGCGATAAGCTAGGCCGTCCATATGAGATTGATATTGGAGGATTGATTAGAGATGTTGTAGAGAAAGGAAAAGGAGATAAGAAAAGTCTTCATTCCTATCATGGTGTTTTTGATTTTCAAATAGATGATTCCAGCCAGCAAAAGAAAAATAAGAAAACTGATATCAGTACAAGTAATGCTTTGTTCGGCAAATCTCATTTGAATAGACTACAGAGACGCCCATTTTATCGAAATTGCTAACCAGCTAGGCCTTAATCTGAATACTGAAATCCATTTATTGAGTATTGATTTTAGAATCTTATCTAACAATTAGTGTTTATTGAAGAATTTGTGAAGGAAAGAGAACGTGATGAAAAGTGGTTCTTTAGACAGGCAGCTGATGGAAACGCATTCTGGATCAACCATGAAAGAAAAAAGGCTGTCAAGGAATATCCCTATCTAAAAGAAATAAAGAGCTTCATTGATAGCAAGAAAGAGGCATTAAAAGCACAGAGGGATCATTATCTAAAGCAAAATCATACCCTCATCAAGCTTCTTTTCAGAAAGAAAACAGAGGAAGAAGCCTTAAAAATATTAATGGAAGAGGCCAAGAATTTTGTTGATTTTTACCTAGCTAATAGAAATGAAGTCTATCAAGCAGCTGGCATCGAAAGTAAAACCTACAGTTTGGTCAACTTAGTGAAATTGATGGGAGCTCAGGTCTCTAAGCAAGATATTATGGATATTTTGTTCTACTGTCAGTTTGATTTTAGTCAGTTCATCGCTGGTACAAACCTAACTCCATCTGGTAATCTTTTTCTTTATCGTTTTAGCTAACTTACCAAGAAAACAATATCCTGAAAAAGATTCAGATCAGGCAGACAACCGCTCCTAAAGATCCTGAAGAGGAGGAAGAAGAAGCTACAAAGCTATCATCTAAGAAACCATCGAGGGCTGAATCAAGGGAGTCTGTGGAATCTTCAGAATCGACAAAGGAAATCAGACAGAGAATCGAGGACTCAAAGAAACTTTTCGAGTTGGCATCTAACTTGCAAGAAGTTACTATCGACCCTACTAAGAGGAGAGAATTCTTGAAACTAATGATAGATTTTGAAGAGAAATATGCTGAAATTGATGATGAAGATACACCATTGAGAAAAGGAGAGGAAAGTATTGCTGCAAATCTTCGAAAGATAAAGAAGATGATGAATGAAGATCAAGATATTGGTAGCTCTAGCAGTAAAAATAGCAAGAGTACTCAAACAGGAAAAGAAAGAGATAGTTCCAATTTCAAGAGGAACATAAGCAATAAAACCAAAATCAAACCCACTAACTCAGATAAGAGTGAGTCGAATGAGGTAGGTAGCGATCAAGAGGAGTATGATGAGAAAAGTCCAGGCAAGAGTCCAACTAAGAGAAAGAACCAAAGACATGACTCCAAGAAGAAATTAGATGGAAGCACAGGGCGCTCAAAGGGTGACACAGAAGGGGATGAGTTGAATACAGAGTCCTCCAGAAGTGGAAAGCAAAATAATTATGGAAAGTACCGCGAAGCTAGCAAGGAGTTTGGAGGATATTCCAAATATGATAAAGATAATAGAACTGATAGGACTGACAGAGATAGATCTGAAAGGGATAGAAGCGACAGAGACAAAACGGACAGGAGCTGGGATAAAGATCTTGGCGAAAGAAGTGAAAGAAGTGATCGTACTGATAGAGATAGAGATAGAAATAGAAATAGAGGAAATAAGAGCGAACGATACGAAAGATATGACACCGATGGTGGTAGTAGTAAGAGCAGATTAGAGGATAGCTATTTCAGAGAGAATACAATTGGCTCAAAGGATGATGTAGACAAAGGAAAGTCCAAGAAAACTAACCAACAAAATTCCAGAAAGAATAGAGGATCTGTTATGGTCGATCTAAGTCCAAAGGAGTTCACTCTCAAGAAGAGGAGATCTTATGACAATATTCATGAAAATGATAGTGAGAGCAATTTCAGTGATGACAATCAGAACAAGGAAGTCGATGAAGAAGAATTCAGAGAGATGGTTATGAAAAAACTCCAAGAAATGGGAGATGGAAGGATTGACTTTAAAAGCCCAATTAAACTCAAGGTCAAGTATGATGAGAAGGGAAACATAATTTTGAATCCTAAGAATACTCAAGACTTACTGGCTAGCCACCTAGGCTCCATCCGAGAAACTCACAGAGAACACGGAAGCAGTCGTAGAAGAACTCCTAATGACTCTCCCAAGTCCTCATCTCCTAACTTGAGTATGTTGGAAGGAGATGATGATGAAGCAGGGTTCCAAACTCTACATATTGTTCATCAAGAGATCAGAAGAGAAGATGGAGAAACGGAAATTGTTCCTGTGACTATTAAGATGGGAAATAGGAAGATCAACGTAAAGAAACAAAATCAAGACCAGAAAAAAAGAAGACCCATTATCACTGAGGATTCGAAGGCTAGCAAGGATAGCGATGACAGTATTGAGGTTATGATTGACGAAAATGGTGTTCCAATTATTGTTAAAAAGTCCTCAAACAAGAAAGGCAATCAAGGAAGTAAAATTCCTACTGGAGGACTAGATTCTCCTCAGGCTACTAAAAAATGGACAGCAAAGCAATTAATAGAGGCACTGGAGAATGGCGCTATGGATGACATGGATCGTAATTTATATTAAGATTTTTTTGTTTACAATTTAGCTACTTTGAGGAAGGAACTCAAAAAACAACTTCAAGCACAATTGAATGAAGCTTTCGTGAAATTTGATGCTCATCAAAAACGTATGGGAACTCATTCCGATAGACTTGTAAGAATAAATCAAACCAATCTTAGCTCTAGGACACCAAACAGTCATATGATCCCTATAAACCAAGCGAACCTCGCAGGCCTACGTCACAAGAACAAAAAGTCAGGACCACTCGTAGTGAAAAGAGGAATACCTCTGCTCCTTCTGGACTGGTAATTTTTATTCTACTTTCTTTTAGGTTTTAGTACCATTTAGGCCACTTCCCACTGTTCGGTGAAACTCCCTCTCTTGATGATGACACAACTGGCGCAGACTTCTACAAGCATTTCAAGTCAAATAACAAAGATAATGTTGACATGTGGAAAATATATAGAGGAAGCAAACCTATATGGAAGCAACTTCCTAAAAATAATTTCACATTAAATCCTAATTTGCGCCTCAAAAAGCCTATTTCTATGTCTACAACAGACTTGTTCTTCTATACTCCTTTCAAGGGCCAATTGGATACCAGGAGAATAGCTGAATACCATAGATACCTTAATTCACTGCTCTTTGCCAAGAAACTCGATGAAATTATTCTTGATTTCCTTATCAATCAATTTGTGGAAGTTCAGCAAAGGACTTTGGGTTTAACTTACGACCCAAGTGATTCTGCGTTCAGAGCACAATTCAAAAAGACATATAGAAAATTGATAGTTAAACTGAGAGAAAGGCTTTTCCGTAATAAAAGTTTCATCGGAAGCACGTACACGAAAATGTATATGAAGATGCTCGAACCAGAAAACTTAGAAGAAAACTTTAGAAAAGACATAGAAGGCACTCAAAGCGGATTCCAACTTAGTCCAAATGGAACTCGACTACCAAATTTGCATATCTTCTTGAATCCTTCTTATAACAAGAGACTTAATACCTCTACTACAGAAAAGAATAGTAGTTCTAGAATAAAACTTCCCGAGATTCCTGCTAATAAAAGAATAACTCAAACTGAAGCGATGCGTAGAACTAAAACTGATAAAATTCTTGGAGCTAGTCTCCCACGAACAGTAATGATCTCAAATTATCATAATTTGTTAGGAAAGCATTTTTGATGATACCAAATTAAGACCAGCTGATTCTTATGATCCTGAACCTCAATCTGATAGCGAAGAGGAAGAAGAAGAAAAAGATCAGACAATTAAGGGGCCCAAGTTAGCCCAAAAAGAGATTGATGGAACTCAGCTCGTTAAGAAGTTCACAGGTAATAAATTCTTATTTGCATTCTAAAATTTCAAGAAATTGATAGCGCAAATTATCTGCATTATTGGAAGCTTTTGGGTGATCCTTGTAATCTAGACTGTTCCTACCTACTTTCTAAAATTCCAATTCCTGATAAAATTCATACATATCATATTGTTTTAATGGCACAAAGACTTGGCATTAAACTGGAAAGCAGCGAAGAGCCTGATCTTGCTTGGATTGCCTATCTTGCACTCATTGCTAAAATTCCTGAGAAATCTGAAGCTGTGTTGAGCATTGGAACCTCTAAAGACAAACTTTATCAAAAGGTATGCTATATGAAACCAGGAGAGCATCCAGGAGATAACTATTTCAAAACTCTAACCGCTTATCAACAGGCCAAGAGACATATCGTGCTTGAGCATATGCAGCCTGAACAGAGGGCAAAGTATGTCAAATCACAATCTTGGGTGAAAATGAAATATGAAAAAGGAAATATTTATTATTTCAACTTTATGACCAAGCAAAAAGCAGATTCATTCCCAAGTGATCTGAAGGATGCGTATTCAGCTTTGTCTACAGTCTTAGGGTAAATTTATTTTGGTTATTTCTAATATTTTTAGAAAGAAGGTTGTCAAGGACAGTTTGAAAGCTTTAAATTCTGTAATGTTGAAAAATGATGAATTATTTGCTTACTTTAAAACGAAAAAGTAATTATTTTTCTATAACTCATACTTCATTATGTAATTTCTTATATTATCTCCGGTCATTGAGTCTATAAAATTGTTACAAATAAAGGATAAAATATTATTAGTATCCTCAAATATATATTAAAGAGATTAGATATCATTAAAACCGATAATTAGGCTGAATTTTTCTGAAAGTGAAGAAGTTTTTTTCTGATACCATTTGTCAAAGTCATAGCTGTGGAATTCTGTATAAGAAAATTTCGACTTCTTTTTATATTCATCGGAATCAAAATGCCTTGATTTATAAATGATTGGTTTCCCAGTAGGAGCATAAGTAATATTATCAGTAACAATCTTAGAGTCCCCAGTCTTGAGGAAATTTAAATTAAAGGCAGTTGAAAGTAAAATTTTGTTGATCTTTAACTTAATTACAATATCATCTTCAAAAATAGCTGAATCCTCGAGAACCTTGAAATTAAGAAAAATAACTTGCATGCCTTACAATCTCGTGGATGATTCCTTCTTCATGCTCATGATGTCTTATTGTTGAAATTTTCTCAAGATTATATGTTCTTTCATTCATGTTCTTGGCATGCGTACGATAATATCCCAGAGCTGTTCCTTGCAAATCTTCAAACTATTTTCTTAATATCAACAATCTGAAATTTACGTGGAAAGAAATATTCATTTCTTTTCCAACTGGTCCAATATTGATGACTCGCATAATTTTTTTCACTCTAGGGACATATTTATACAAAGTCTCTTCTGGCTTTTCGATATACTCGAGAGCGATTTGAGGATAATTTGAGTCAAAATTAGACTTTAAAATGGATTCAAAATAGCCCAGATATCTAATTTGGCTTGCGATCGTTAAACCCTTGGCATTTTTTGTTCTTCTTGTTCCATAAAAGACAAGAGCTTCTTCTCTGGTTTTTACTCCACCAACAAATAGCAAATAGGCACAGGTTGCTAATCCAGATCTGCCTTTTCCAGCCTTACAATGGATAACGAGTACATTATTTGGATCTTTGATCATGTAAAGATAAGAAACAATTGAAAACTCAAGCAGAACTCTAACTTTTAAATAAGTAGATGTAGTTATTACCTTGGGTTACAAGGGGAATGATCCAAAAACGGGAAGTTTGCAGTCTCAAATCCTTTCTCTGTAAACAGACTCGGATTATACAATCTTTTCGGTTCTTGGCATAGGTTAATGACCTAATAGTGAATTTTGAACAACAATGAAGTACCTTGGCATGGTCTTTATGATACCTGCTGAGAAATGAAATGATATCGCTAGAGGAATTTCTGCCAATTCGATCCAATCCTGTTGCAGGGTATCCCATGACAATTATTCGTTTTGTGATATATGCTAAATCCAAGTCATAAAAGTGATCTCTATATCTGCATTTCTTTTTTGAGATCTTAATCTTAAAGCAATTGGCCTTGGCTAAACTAATTTTCTTTCCTACAACGGCATCTCTATCTCCACTCATCAATCTTTGCTGCGTTTCTAGTCTGTAATCATCCATAGTGGGCAGCTCTGATAATGCTAATCATTATGGCTAAAGTTGCAAAATTTACATTTTAATACTGCAGTCTTAAGATCATCAGCATCATTAGCCTTAGGCCGTTAAGATAAATGTGGAAATCTTACCTTGATATGGTTGACCTCCTGATCTATATACTTGTCTTTGCTGGACTGCTTACTTGTTTTAGCTCCCATCTCCCTTTATTTAAATTTATTTCTTATAACTTGATTTCACATATTGGAAAATCTCTATGAAAATAAGCTAACTACATTGGGCACGCTAATTGTTTTTAATAGTCATTTTCTTTGTCGAACTGCTAAAGAACTTTTCCTGGTTTTATCTTAACTTTGATTTCAGAGTTTTCATCTGGATATTTTTATTTTCTTTGTGAAATAAAGATTAATACCCTTCTATAGTTTCCCTAAAAGGTACATAACTCTAGTTAACATAGTGACCAAAAAGCTCAAGATTTAACTGATATTATAATGGCAGGCAGAAATATGAATATAGATCCTGCTATGAATTCTGGAATGATGTACAATAACCCCTCAATGTTCTCCATGGGTAACCCCACCTTAAATCGTGGGTATGGATCATTGGGAAATCGTAAAAAATATAACATCCTTATTGATTATTAAGTACCCACCAAAGCAGGCATGATACCTCAGCATCGGATGAGTGATCCAGTAAAATAGTTTTATGACCTCTAAACTTTAGCCTTTGAAACTCCCTAGCTATAGTAATGTACCGCAAAGCATCAATCCTATGTACCCACGTAATAATAAAAGCCCCATGTTACCAGATATTCATAGTTCACAAAAGTAAGCTCCAGTTACATCTTTCTATAATGTTAGCTTTGGAAATGGAAGAAATTTCTCAGCTTCAGCAAGCCCAAATCTACACAATCCAAATTCAGTACCAAAGAAGTACTTGGCAGGCCAGTCTTCATTATTCAGCTCGCCTAACTATAAATTGCAAAATCCTAAAACATCTGGCTTAAATGCTGAGGAGAGCCAAAGAATGGATCACCTTTTTGAAAGACAGAACAGGATGCTAAACAAAATGAAAACCTCAACACCTTCACAGTTGATGATGGCAGGAAAGTTCAACTTCATTACTTCTGAGAATAATGATGATTTATATGATGACATGGTAAATGACCTTCGAGGACAGCAGAAAACCATGCGAACAGACTTTTTTGATAAAAAGGCAAAGGAAAGAGCTACGCGATATGATAAATTTACAACTTCTCACAAGAGCGATGAAGAAGGTGATGAGGATAGTAAAAGCAAGAAAAAGAAGAAGAAAAAGAAGAGAGGAGATCAAGGGAACTTCATTACTATTTTAAGGAAAGATAAGGGTCTGAAAAAATATTATCATGCTAAAGAAGCTCCTTATTGGAAATATATCAGAGACGAAGCATATGAGGCTGGATTTAATGCAGGAGCTATCATAAGATTGGGGAATATTATTGCATTGCCTCAAAAGATTAGATATAGAGTTGCACCGCTTATTGATGAACAAGGACAAAAAGAACTCTTAATTGAGGAGTTAGCAAACCGTATGCAACAGCCACAACCAAAAGCACAAACACCATCTTCAGTCTCTAGCAGTAGCACATCCTCAGAAAGAAAGAGAAGAAAAAAGAAGAAAAAGAAGAAGAAGCATAGAAGATCTAGCTCATCCTCATCGTCAAGCTCCTATGATAGTCGAGAGAGATATCATAGACACAATAAACATGATAGGAGCCAGATGACGCAAATGACACAGATGCATCCAGTCCCACAGCAGTCTATGATAAGCCAATCCCCTAGTTTTGCCAATCAAACTAAATGGATTGCTGATAAGAGTATGCAAACTGATTTCCCAATTGATAGTGAACCAAGGAGACAGCCTACTCCACCAAGAAAAAGATATCCACCACTACGAGAAGAATCAAGCTATAGTTATGAACCTAGTGTTGACAGATCAGACAGAACAATCTCAAAACCAAGAGTGATGCAGCCCCAGCCTAGAAAAGATCATAAAAAGATAGCTAAAGGTCATCTTAGGCAAATCTGTTGGGCTATGATATATCCTGCTCTGTTGTTTAGAGATGTAGATGAGACAGTTGAACAAAGAAAGAGAGCAGTTCTAGCAGGAATGCCAGAAAGACTAAATGAATTTATGGACTTTGCAATTGATTTTGTCCTTGAAAATTGCGAAGCTCCTCTCCTTGATATCTACAATGAGACAGAGTCAATGGTTATTGTGAATGGACTTGAGAAAGCTAAGATTACCGACCAAGATATCAAAACAAGAGGGGCCTCTATTATAGTAAGTAGTAATTGTATTTATTAACCGGCTTAGGAAAAGCTTAAAGACGTTCTCAGCAACTTAACTCACACAGTCAAAGAAGGAAAAATGCCTCCTGAGTTTTTGAAGTTTATGGCTTCAATATCTGGAAACTTGTGTATACCTCCTCAAGAATACTTCACACCCTTTGAACTCTTTCGTCTTGAATTTAGCTTTTATGCTACCTTAAAGTTTGAGTCTTTTTTACTTCTGTAATCTGCTAGGAATGTCCAGCCTATAACTATCAAAATGATAACTGGACTTTTCATGATGACAAGAGTTCTAATTTTAAAGTTCTTCTGCCATCCTTGGGAGATTATCAATGGATTAGAGAAGCATCCCCACCTGATAAGAAATTTGAAAAGCTGTGCAGCCATCATTTATCATCTTTCTGTTGAATTTTTCAGAAAGTTGAGAGTAAATCCAAATAATCAAAGCCATCTCCCCGAAGACATGCATATTGCCCCTTATCAAGGTGGTCCAATCATAGCTTTTGGTAAATATTTGTTGGCTTAGGGTTGAAGTTTAGATGATGAAATTGATAAAAAAATGGATTATTCTACAGTTGATGAGGTCCTTATCGGCATTTATTCAAAGGACAAGCTAGATAAATTCTTCACCTTGCATAAGGCCGGGTAAGTTATGCAAGTCCCCTTTTTAAATTACTAGAGTGGAGGAATTAAGAAAAATCATAGGAGAGTTCTATGATAGTTTCTTCAAACAGATCTTTACAGTTTATGAGAAGGAGAGACAAAAATTACTCCAGTCGTAATGTCCCCTTATTAGATATCCTTGTCAGTACTATTCTTGACTGTCTTAATTGTGTGTAGTATCATATTAATTTCTTATTTTAATGTCTTTATTTTCCTATCATTGTTGTACTGAAATAAAAATAATTTTTATTTTCATCTCTTAAGGAAGAGATTCTTGATATTAGGCTTCTTAAATCAATTCAAATTTCATTCTCCTTATGAATACCAGCATCCCCCTTCCCAAAAATAGATTCAATGCTCCAAATTCTGTATAACAACAATCTTTTTGAAGTCAATTTTAGGAACGAGATCTATATCAACACAACAGCATAAGACTTCCGCCATTAAATTCAGTCAGGTCCTATCAAGGATCCCTAAATGGTAAGGGTGCAGACAAGATTTAACCAATAGATCTAACCATTATGGAGACCTCAATGGCACCTAATTCGGATAGAGTAAATTTTCAATATTTTCAATAAATCAAAAGCCAAAAAGAAATAACATTCCATATCCACCCCAAGAAGAAGTAAGAAGAAAACTTGTCTCATATTTATCATATAGTCTATCTCACGAAGTATAGTGATACCAGAGCAGAATTTCAAAGTGAGTTAAAGTAAAATTGAATTAAATTTTAAGCGTTTTGACTCTTCTTTTAATGCCCAGATAGAACATTCTTATTCGATGAACAATCGACAAAGCCCTTTCTTCTCCCCTATTCCACAGAGAAATCATTTGGCGTATGTAGGTCAAAGAAGTCTACCTGAACTCAGCCCACCAAGAGAATTTCAATCTCCATCTATGGGGAATTTGTCTCTCAGCCAAAACTCTATAATGATGCCTTCTAGCATGCCCTTCTATCCTGGGTATCAGATTCCTGTATTAGCAATCTCAGTTAAAAAAAGGAAAAATGTGGAAGACTCTAAAATTCTGAGACATATTGAGAAACAAAACCAGATGATCGAGCAGCTTGCTTTCAAATTAGGAGAGCAACAGAGGGATTATTTTGACAGAGAAAAGCGGGACTTAGAAGAGAAATTAAGAATGATGCAGATGGAAAGCAATTTAAAACTTCAAGAAATGAAAATTAGAGAAATGATGACAAATAATCAGAACAAGTCAGAAGAAAAGTTTGAGAAGAAAAAGAAGCCCAGAGAGAAAAATAGATATCTTGATATACTAGGGCAAATATTATTGACAAAGGAAGTCCGAAAAAAAGGGGATTTGATCGAGCCTAAAGAGAGTGATGAATCTAATCTTGAAATCGATTATAGGCGTTCACGAAGAGATAGTCCTCGAAAGCAGAGTAATTTTCCCAATGATAGTCCCAGAAAACAACGGAATTTTCCTAATGATAGTCCCATAGAGCAGGGTAATTTTTCCAATAGATTGCAATTGGATCTGAGTCCTCACAATAATAACAACCTGAACAATTTTAATCCAATGGAAAACAATAACTATTATGGGCAAGGCAGTTCAAATAGAGAATTCCATCCTGACTCGCCAACTAAAATCAATTATCAATCTCCACAATCTCCCCGAGGTCATTTTCCTATTCCAAATGGGAACTATTCTCCTAATAAACCATTCATTCCTTTGGGAGAATCCCCTCCTTCTCCTTATAGGAATCCTTATTATGGCAACCATGGTCATGCTTATCCTATGCAACATGGAAATCACTATCCATACCATCCAAACCACAATCCATATGCATATGGCAATTATCATCATGGATATCCAATGCAATACGTTCAGCCGTTTCCACAAGGCCAAAATCTGCAAAAAGGTCCCACATTACCAAATGAAGAAGTTACGAGAAGAAAGAAGAAAAGGACTACAACAATCAAGAAGAAGAAAGAAGAAGAAGATGAAGCTGAGCAGGCTCCTGAAGAAGAAAAGAAGCCGTAAAATTTCATGATCTATGATTAATTTGATAAAGTGTTAAGGATATAGCAGCTATCAGATCAAGATTAAGAAAGTGCCTTTGGGCGATGACTTATTCTCAATTGCTCTTTGCAGATGTAAGAAACAAAGTTGAAAAAAGAAAGCACCAAATCCAAGTAGAAATGAGTAATCTTATCAGTGCTAACTTCAATGTATATTTATTTTTATCTATTTTATTCATTGTTAGGCTGCTCAGGAATGGCTACTCAATATCGCTACTAAATATATTCTTGCAGTAAGTCTCATGGCGTAGAAATTTTAAATTGTAGTTTGCTCAAGAAAAGAAAAGCTTGGAGCTTTATAATTCTAAAAAGAATATTTCTGACAAGGATCTGGATAATAGAATAAATATTATAATAGTAGAGTCTTACTTCTTTTTTCACTGGCAGGGAAATTACAAGCAGCTCTTTGATAAGATGATCGTAAATACAAACGAAACAGTTCTTCCTCAAAATCTTCTTCGTTTTCTTGGTAAAAAAACTAGTCTTTTTTTTAACAGTCCTTAGCTTCTATATCTGAGGATTCTGGTGTTTTGCCTTCTGGTTTCATGTTTGATTTTGAAGTCAAGCGTCTCCAGTTTACATATTACGCAACTCTGAAGTCTACTTTGAAATTTCTTGTTCTAATCGCCTAGGAATATGACTCCTTTAAAATCAAAGATGGTTATTGGATGTTTCATATTACTCAGAATTCTTCTCCACAAGTTAATCATGAGACCGTGGCAAAGCATCCATGAGGTTGCAGAGTCTTCGGTTAACAAACAGTACCCAGTATATGTAGGCTTTATTGACACCTTAGGAATTTGTTAACAGTTGGATCTATTCTTTATCATACAGTTTTAGACTTCTATCGAAGTAATCTCCAAGTTTTTCCAAACAACCAGAGTTTCTTACCGGCTGAACTCAAAGTCCGACCAAGAACAATCCCCTTGACTGCAGAAGGTTAGGCTTAAATTCAATTAATAATATTTATTAGAAGCTAATCCTTATGAACAAGAAGATCGCGGTATCACAATCAAAAGAACGGGCACAATCATCATAAAGGAGCTCGAGCCCATTGTAGGATTTTATACAAAGGAACAATTACGTTGTTTCTTCTTTGATAGGAAGAAAAAGTAGTTGCCTTGAAATATTTATTTATAAATTTTAGATATGATGAGCTGAGAGCACTCATTGATGGTTGGCTCGAGAAGATTTATCAATTAACCCATAAAATATATGAAGCCACGCCTAAAGAAGAAAGGGAAACTCTGGGATTTCCCAAATAGTCCGGCTATATTTTAGCAATTACAATATCTTTCTAAACTCAAATTCTTTCTTCTATATTTGAGTATTGGATGAAATGATTGTATAGTATCAGTCTGGAATAGTGATAATCAAGTGTAATTTCCAGCCATAAATTTCTTGCCCTTTGCAACTTGTTTCTGAAACGAATTTTGATAATAAATATTATACAGTAATTAGGAGTGTTCTACAGAAATAGTTGTTAGATTTTCTATTGGATTATGATGTATTGAAGATATATTAATAATGTATCTAAATTTCATGATAATCATTTGAGATCCATACAGTCAAAATACCAAGATGCTATTGATTTTTCTTATATTTTTTTATTAATTGCAGGTTCAATAAAACTTTATTGATGGATCAGACTCTATGTTATTAATTTATTTTCAATAAATGAGTATCTAAAGAATTCATAAAAGCTCAATCTGTAGATAATTATTCGTTTAGACATACCAGCAAGAGATTAATTTTGGGTGTATGTCATTTCTCTTCATAAAAGCGGAGAGAACTTTATTAAAATTATTTGAATTATTTTATATTGAAATGTCTCAAGGATTTAAAAGTGCGAATACTTCCAATCAAGGAAACAGAGGAACAAATCAAAATCCTTCTCAAATGAATCCCCTTCCTACCGGTGAACCAAACATTTCTGAAAATATTCAAGAGCCTGTTGAGAAAGAACTTTCTTTGGAAGAGAAGAATGATCTAATGCTCGCCTCTTTCAGAAGCTGGAAGCCGAACAAGGATACCTCTTTCGTAGAGTATTACATCAGGTATATTACTCTTGATCTCCATACTCATTTACAATTTTTAGCCAAGGAGTTTCAGTAAATTTGCAAGATGCTGACAGTAAAACTTTATCCCAGGCTATTGTTAACATTCGATAGATAAATCACTTCTGATACTCGCAGCAGAGAAGGGGTCTCTACCTCTTGTCAAAAAGCTGGTCAACTTCAAGGCTGATTGGAGATTAAAAGACAGATTCGGAAAAACAGCCTTATTATACGCGATCGACTCGAACTACGAGAATACTGAGCTTGTTAGGACCCTGCTTGATTACGGGGCTGAAGTGAATCAAGAGGGCCCTGATAGAGTAACTCCATTGCTTAAGGCTGTGGAGAGAGGACATGCTAATATAGTTAAGCTTCTTCTTCAACGAGGAGCAAACGTTCATTCATATATTGAGAGCACAGGTACAGTAATTAGGAAGTAGTTTCTAAATTCTAGGTGATACTCCATTACATGTGGCAGTTAGGAGGGAAAATCTAGAGATCATAAAATTGCTTTTCGAATTCGATTGCGATCCCACCAAAAAGAATAGGAAAAAGCAAACTGCATTAGATCTTTGCCAGAATCACAACACTGAGCTCCATAGTGAATTGATTAAACTCAGCAACCAACAGCAGGTATGTACTATAGAAATTCTATATTTATCTTTAGCTGAAACAGTCCAATATCATTGAAAAAGCCATACAAACTCCTCATTACCAAAAGGAGTCAAGCCCAGACGAGAATAAAACAACAATTGTCTTTACAGATGTGATCAATCAATTCGATAATCCCAACAAAAAAAGCAAAGAAAATCCTAAGTCTCAGAAAAATGAGAAGGGAAATTATAAAAAGAACAATAAAAATAAAAATGATGGCTCCGAGTTTTATCTCAGAAGCCACCCTAGTAACAGCGATCAGCAGTTTGGTGATAGTCAATACAATTCTGATCAGAACCCACGATCTCCCAACACAGATGAAGCTCAAAGCAATGCTAGCACTACTTATTCATTTCATCCTCAGGAAGTGAATTTGTTAGGAACTCAACACATAAAAGACGATTATCCCAATCCAATGACACAAAATACTAACAAGTTGCAGCAACCAGTACAAACAAGAAAGAGAAATATTTCAGGAAATTCCGCTATCTCTGGCCATTCTGCTGCATCTGCCAACTCAGACAAATTTTCTGCTGACTCTGGTTCTAACACTTCTTTTACTACTCTTACTTCTAACGAACATGTACAACAAAATTCTAATAGTTCTAACTATGCCAACTCTCCAGGGAAAAGCAACTATAAGAAGGGTCAAAATTACCAAAATCAGCAATTCAATCAGGGATATAAAAATCAGGGAAATATTAATCAAAATGTGCAACAAAATAACCCTACTAACCCTAATACCAATCCTAGCTTCAATAATAACCCAAATCCTAGTGAAGAAAGCACCAATCCTCCAAAAAAGAAAGGAAAGAATCAGCCCCGCAATAACAATCCCAACAATCAAGGCGGCTTTAATAAAAACTTCCAAGCTAACAATCCCAATAATCCCCAATTTGTGAATAATCAATTCAATATGAACCCTTCTTCCAATCTTCAGCCCAACAACATACAAAGTCAAAATCCCAACCAAAATAATCCCAATCAAGGTGGATATTCAAAGGGCTTCAAGAATCAAAATCGCCAATACAACAATGACAGAGCAAATACAAGCCCTAATATCAATTACGCCCAAGGCATCCCCAATATAAATATTCAACAAATGGCCCAAGAATTCATGAATAAATCACAAGCCTCTGATGACTCGACTAAAGCAGATCAAAAACAAGCCGGGATGGGCTTCGGCCCAAATCAAGGTATGATAGTAAACGGGCCAGCAGGATTCTATGTCCAATCAATGATGCCGCTAGGCTTTATTCCAATGCCCTCAAAAAATGGCAATTTTACTCCACAGAATGTACTCCCACAACCTTTTGCACCAATTATGCATCCTCAACTGTTTGGAAAAAATGTTATGATACAGCCAGGAATCAATTTCCAACCTGTCTTTGACGGCTCAACTCCTACCAATGGAAAGCAACAAATTCATTTGAATATGAAAGACAATTCACAGCAAGAGAATCTAAAGCTAAATGCAAATGTAACCGAAGTCCTTCCTTATTAACATTTTAGTATATGTCACTTATGAAGGGGCATAATGAACAGAAGGAAGCACTCGAAAAAGCTGTATGCAATTACAATCTCTTTTTTAAATGTTATTAGATTCAAGAGAAAAACGATCTAAGATATTGGGTTGACTCTCTGAGGAACAATGAAGCTAAAATGAAAGAAATTATCAAAGAGAAAGACAACCAACTGGAGGCCCTTCAAAGAAGAATTGAGGAACTTGAAAACACAATTAGAAGGGTGAAGCCAGGTGGCATTCCTGAAATGTATGACAAATCCAGCATTACAGAAGATGGTAAATCTCCTTACCGTTTAAATTAAAATGTAGTGTTTGATGATTTGGCATCAATGGATAGTTTGCTCCATGAGACCAAACCCAATCCAGATGTTTGGAAGGCCAACATTGTCGCAAATATGTTACACGAAGAGATCCTAGCTTTTGAAAAAGCGGTAAATAATTATAATAAGGATAAAGCACCTTTGTTTGAATCCCTAATCAACTCCATCAAGGAAGTTGTTGAAGAAGCAGCACCAGGTTCTGAAGTATATAATCTATGAAAATTACTTTAATTGTAGTGCTGTATCTATGGATCATTCGCTACAGGACTCTGCCTACCTTGGTCTGACATAGATATTGTGATCAAATTGCCTCCAAATCTACAGAATTCATTCCCAAATAACTCAGCTGTTTTGGACTTGATTGGACAGAAAATTCAAACTAAAAAGTGGTTTGAGGAAATTAAACATATAAAGAATACCACTGTGCCTGTACTGAAAATAACGTGCACCAAAACATACTTGAACAAGAAGGTCGATATAAGCATCCAAGAGAATAGACACAATGGTCTAAGTTGTGTCGAGCTTGTTAAAGAATATCTTAACTATTATCCTCCTCTCAGACCCCTGGTATTGTTCCTGAAGCAATTCTTGTTCTACCTGAACCTCAATGACACATACTCAGTAAATCCTATTTTGATTTAAGTCTGACTTCATTAGGGAGGTCTCAGCTCTTATGGGTTGATATTGATGATTGTGTACTTATTCCAAAGCAAAGAACCAGTAATATCCTGATAAATAAAGTAATTGTCTAGCGTGCCACGAATGCCATTGAGACTCAGAATTTAGGAAGTCTTATACTTTCATTCTTGTCTTGCTATGGCTTCGACTATGATTATATAAACTTGCTTGCTGTCACTCCTAGGAAAGTCGTAAAGGGTAAAGAGAAACCTCCTTACGATATGAATTCACCTGAACATTATAACCTTCTAAACATGATCGGTCAGACAGGAGTAAAAATTTGAAGTAGAAAAAATTTATGTTTTTAGCCATATATGGTGGAACCAAGAATAGTTATACAAGATCCTCTCTCATCTACGAATAATGTAGGAAGAAGTACATTCCATATAAAGGAGATCAAGGTATAGGCATTTATTGATTGTCTAATATTGTAGAACTCATTTATGGCCGCTTATTTTGAAGCATTCCAACCATGCCTGTGCGAGATTCACAAGTCCTATGAAATGACAAGCAAGAAGCCTGTGAAGTGCTGCACGTTATTCAAGAGAATGCTTTTAGCATATCAACCCAATAAGTAATGAGTATAGTAAACTAGGATGTGAACAAGTTTCAATNCTTATCCAAGATATTGAAGGAGGAGTCTAGGATACACAAGCAAGCTTTATTTATTCATGTGTAAAGTATTTTCCATTTCAATTGATGCTTGTTTGTGATCGACTTGTGTTTGGATTTACTAAAGTTTTTTTGTAAAGAAAAAAAAAGTAAAGTATAAAAACAAAAACAAAACAAATATTGTAAATTGTCTCGGAGTTTCCATCTTTAGATCCAAACTTTTAGTATGAAAAATAGAATTGAAAGATGTTAAATTATTTAAAATTTGCATATAGATTCCTCAAATATCCCAAGAGGAATACCTTACTTCAAAGTGCTATCCTTAAGAATTTCAGTACAAATCAATCCAAAATAACTATTGGCATGGATTCCCCAGCTACATCTCTAATACTTAGTCATAAAATTGACAGATACCAAGCAGCTACAATAGATCCTATCTCTTTACCCTCAGATAGAGAAACTTTTGACAAAATGCTTGAAGCTACACTAGCGCATTTCAGAGAGGTAGTTTGAATATCTTAGTCATTAATTCTCAGGTGAACGTTAGAGGAGTTTGGCTTAGGCTAGAATTAGATAAGAGTCCACTCATTCCAATTGCGTTAAAGCATGGTAATTTTACTTACAATAAGTATAACTGGCAATAGGCTTCAAATATCACCATGCAAAGAAGAATTATCTACTAATGCAACATTGGCTTCCAAAAGATGAGATCAGCAAGCTTCCTCACTATGCAACTCACTTTATTGGAGTTGGAGGTATCTACATAGAACAATAAGCATAATATATAGGAGCTGTTATAAACGAGGAGACTGATGAAATTTTAGTTATCCAGGAGAGACACGCTCAGATAGAAAGTAATTTTTCAATAATAAGATTTTAATAATCTAGACTTATGGAAAATTCCCGGTGGTTTGGTAGATGAATCAGAGTATATCTCTGAAGCTGCTGTTAGAGAGGTACTGATGCTCTAAGAAAAATACAATGAATAAAAGGTCTGGGAAGAGACTGGAATTAAAGCCGAATTTCAGTCAATTATTGCTTGGAGAGAAAGAAAGGATTATATTTGGGGCCAAGCAGATATATACTTCGTTGCTCTAATGAAGCCTTTAACTACTGAAATTAAAATTGATCCCAATGAGATTAAAGTTGCAAAGTGGATGAAAATTGTAACTTGACCAGATCATGTTTTTAATAGATTTCAGGATGAATACATAAATACCATGAACATGTATGATTTACAAAAAAGAATTGCTTCTGCTATTGGAAAAACTCGTAAGACTGGAATTGAGAAAATAAAGAGTTTGGGTCCTGATGCCTTAGTGGACTTGATTTCTTTTACTAGTGAAGAATATACTGCCAAAATTGGTATTGAAATGAATATTTATTTTCTAATTTGATTAGGTGATTATGAACAACAAATGATTCCAGGAAATATTTTTTACTCACCTAGCATTCTCAAAAAGCTCACACCTGGAAATGAAAAACTATAATATTCGGTCTTTGTAATTATTATAGAATTACAACTAGAGAAATATTGAAATTAACTATCTTACAAGTATGGCATATGTAAATGTAAAGAGTTATAAGTATTACAAGAAACTTAATTTAGCTGGTAATTAGGGCTCATTCATAGTTTCCAAGAAAATAATTTGATCAAGAGTGAAGCAGTGGCTCATATTCTTTTTTCCTACTAGCAAATTTAACTCTTTTTGAATTTCGCTATCAGGCCTTTCTAAATTTCTTTGTTTTTTCAGGTATGAATATGCCTATTAATGTTAAAATAACCATTGCAATTTTACCTTTTCAAAAAGCTCTTCACCTAGAGCTTCCTTAGCTCTTGCCTTCAGATGATCTATCTGAGGCTGCCTTGGATTTACACTCTCAGCCCTACTTGATAGAACCGGGCTATTGGTATCTGGCTGAGTCGTCTCAGTTGACATTTCCTTGATTTCTAATTATTCTCAATTCAAATATTCAAGCTAATACCTTCAAATCCAGAATCCTTTTTCTTTCCTAGCTTGAGTTTCTCTTTATAGAGATCCACCACCATAGACAGATCATTATCAGAGGCTTTCATGGTCAATCGGCTTGCGTCATCATTTTCATCATCACTCTCATATTCCTCAAAATCGTCCTCATAGTAGTCATCATAGTCATCCTCATAATCATTAGATTTGGTTTGTTGAGGTTTTGAGCTTGGATTTTTGACTTCTTGAGACATAGCTCTCATATTATGTGCTAATGTGGGGAGAGGTCTGTCATCTTCGATACTTGGTCTGTTCTTTAAGTAGGAAGAATCACTTTTAAAATGCTTTATGCTTAAGTCATCAAAATCATGACTTTGTGGTTGATTCACAAATTGTGAGGGTTGGCCACCATTATTATAACTTAAATATTAAAAATATGCCTCTAAAGGTTACGGTATATTAGTCTTAAAGTAATTATCAGAATTGGTCTGGTGGAGCTGGGAAGCTAATGTATCATTTGATAAAGAAAAGCTAAGACTTTGATTTGTAACATCCATGAAGTTATTTTGCATTTCCTATTGGATAAGAATTATCATATTGGATATTACCCTGAACTCTCGTTCTTTAGTCAAATTGAAGGCACTCATCTGGCTTAATTGGGAAGGATTTGCATATCCTCCTCCTTGCATATTTTTTGAATAATAAATATCTGAATAGCCACCTGTCATACTATTTTGAGTATTGTAAAGAAGCGGATTTTGTTGAGAAATATTGGGGTTATTAAGATTATTTTGCATTTGGTTCTGAAAGGAAACAGAGTTATAAGTTGAAAGGGTCTGATCCATATTATTATAATGCTGTTGCTGCTGTTGGTGCTGATACTGATGCTGATATTGAGGTTGAAACTGTGGGTGGGACTGAGGGTGAGGCTGAGGCTGAGGCTGAGGCTGAGGCTGTGGATGAAATTGCTGACTATTTTGCATGTTCACTGGAGTTGCAGCATTTTGAGTTGGAGCCTGGTTAGTTTCCTGAGTAGTAGATCGACTTTGATTTTGTTTGGAGGAATTGGGACGAGAAGTTTTATCGTATGTTCCTGTAATGTTGGCGTTCCCCTGGAGTTCTTTAGTTTTTCTATCCCTATTTTGAGACTTTGCAATGAAGGCTTCTTTGGCAGCATTTCTCATTTTTTCTTCTTCAATCTTTCTTTGTTCTTCTTTTCTTCTTAACATTCTCTGCAAAGGGGTCTCGTTCTGAGGTTGCTCAACCTTGTTAGAAACCTTTTTATTGCTCATGGGTTCGTTTGATACCATTGATACTACTGTGTCTCCCATGGTTAGAGTGTTTGTGTCTTTGAGGGTTTTGTTTGTAAGATTGTGAGTATTCTCGTTGGTTTGCATTTTCTTAATTTCATTATGAAGATGAGTCTTTTTAATGGGGATTTTAATCATTGTTGTGAAATTCCCATCAGTCCTTATAAATTCCTCGATTGTCTTTTGAATTAAAGGCTCCATAAAAATATCTCTGATCGATGGTCTATCTCTTACATTTTTTGTCAGTAATTTCCTATAGAATTACAAGAATTTTTTGGATGTTACTGTATCAGCATATGCATTTCAGGAGAGTAAATTGAAGGAATAGGATCTTGTTTCTCCCTAACAATTTTAAACACTAGCCCCAATAAGTTTTCAGCGGAGAATGCATGCTACATTATTAGAAGTGATTCAAAAAATAAATACCTTGAGTGTACACATTTCATACAACACACATCCCAATGCCCAAACATCTGATTTAAATGTATATGGCTTGTTTTCACAAACTTCAGGACTTAGAGAATCAAAAAAGGAAATATTCTCTATACCTCATGTAGTAGGGTGTTCCTACCACTGTCATTGCTGCTTCAGCTGTGTGATCTAAAATTTTGGAAATTCCAAAATCTCCTAATTTGACTGTTCCGTTGGATCTCAGGAAAATGTTTGAGCTCTTAATATCTCTATGCAATATTTTCTTTCGATGGACGAATTCTAAGGCCAAAAGGATTTGAAGAAACCAATTTAAAATCAACGTTTCCTCCAAGAATTCTCCTTTTTGAGCTTTTCTTTTGATAAAATAAGCTAGATCACCCTCTTGAAAAGTTAATAATCATGAAGCAATAGATCACCTTCACAATATTCCATAATGATAATTAGTACTCCATCTTCAATAAAACTATCAATATATTCAACTATATGAGGATGTCGAAGTTCTTTCAACAATTTAACCTAATGACATTTGACTTCAGAATGTAGACATTGTTTACCTCTAAATGAGCACCTTCAACTTCTTTCTGATTTAAATTCCCAAGCAATACTTTTTTTGATACATAGATGTTATTGTCAACTTTGGATCTAACTAATGTAGCCGAACCTATTATTTGATTAGCATCATTACCTATTTAGCTTACCAAAATTTCCTCTCCCAATAATTTCAAGCTCTTCAAACTTGCTGAGGTATTCACTCTTTTTACTCATAAGTCTTTAATTTTATTTAGAATACAAAAAAATAATTTGTAAATAGATATCAGAAATGGATCGCTTTGAACATAGGCTAGATGCTCGTGAGGTAGGAAAGAAATCTAGAAAGATCGATAAGTTGGAGAGAATCAGTGGACTTGGCGCTGCTAATAGAAGTACACTCTTTTTTTAATGAAATGGTTTAATTCTTAGAAATGATAAAGGAAACTATGAAACAATTCCAGAAGGTTGTTACAGGTACTACCGGTCCCAAGAATACTCAGAACGTCCAGGATTTCCTAGGAGAAGATATTGAAGTTATTCCTGCTATGGGTATAAAAAAACTAAATTTTGTCTCATATTGAATAGACTTCGATGATATTGCCTTGGATTCTCGATTGGCAAGCAAACTTAAATTAGATGGAAACTTCCTTGATAGTATATACATCCTACCCTTTTGTTTACCTTTTAGAAATTGATGATGACTTTGATGATGATTTTGAGTAATCTCATATATACTAAAAATGTTATAATCTTGATTTCCTTGTTATAGTTATGCATAAATCAAGGCATACAAATATTTATTGAGTTTGTTTGCTTGGATTTACTCTTTTAAAGAAAAGGTGTTATAATAATTTTTCCTGAATCATATAGAATCGTTTCAGTTCCTTTCTTGAAATGAAGATGTGATATAGAATTAAGTTTTTTACTACTTTCTTGACTGAGAAGTAATTGCAGTATTCTCTAAATATTATTAACGTATATTGTGAATAAATAAAACTTTCAAAAATGGACAAAGAAAATCAGCTCTCTATCAAAGTAATTATCATTTAAAAATTTGATTAATGCACCAGATATTGAGTGTTGGAGACTCTCAAACTGGAAAGAGTTGTTTAATCAAGAGATATTGTGAAGATAGATTTGTTTCAAGATACATCACTACCATTGGTGTCGATTATGGTGTGAAAAAAATGACCATAAAGGGAAGAAAAGTGGCTGTAAGTAGGGAATAATTCTGGCTTATTCTATAGATTAATTTCTTTGATCTCTCAGGAAATGATGATTATGAAATAATAAGAAATGAGTTTTACGCGAATTCTCAAGTATGAAACCATAAACATGTTTCAGAGCATATTAGGGAGTGATACTAGTCTTTGATCTTAATGATCGTGACAGTTTCTTACATCTTGGGAAATGGGAAAAGGACATGAGAAAATATGGAATTGACAAAAATGCAGTTATAACACTTGTTGGGAATAAATCTGATTTGAGATCAAGGGTATAATAATCAGAAAGGAGCTTATTAACATTTTTAGCAAGTTGAACAAAATGAAGCTCAGAAATATGCCAGGAGCAAAGGCTGGGATTATTATCAAACATCAGCAAGTTCAGGAGAAAATGTGAAAGAAGTAATCTTGTGAGTTACCCATGTAATTTTGATTAGCTGTTCGAAAGAATGTTCGCAAAGATTGTTGATAATATTGAACAGGAAAAAGCTGTTTACTCATAATTGGAAACCAAACAATTCAAAATGTCTCCTTTTTTTTTTCAACATGATAAATGACTGTATTCATATCCTATTCTAATTAAATCATCTTTATCTGAAGTAGCTATTCGTACTATTCATGCTAATATAACTGGTTGTTTATCTTAAAGTTTTTATCTGATCGTGAAAAAATCTAGTGGTTTCAATTTGTTAGCGGCTCTTTCCTAGTGATAATATGGATAAAGTCACTAGAGTGGGAACCTCTCTTACTATGAGCAATTTCGTTTAGGAGAACTCTACGAAAGCAAGTGCTCCTCCATTGGATGCTCTTTTAAAATTTCATGTGACTCGATTTCTACACTCTGTAGCTTGAAATGTATGTTTTTCTTCATGATAGTTTAGATTGTACATATAAGCATACTTGGATTCCAAGTACCATTACTTGATATGAAAATGTTCCACAAGAATTATGTAAAAGTGGGATGTTCTGAAGGATTGAGGCTCTGCTTTACCATGCTACATCACTCTTCTCTGATCCACAACTTCTTCCTGTGAATGAATCTGAAGATTTCGCCCAAAGAAGGTTCTTTGAGCTCACTAAGTTCTTGGTGTCAAATGATTTAATTAATTATAATTTTGAATAGATTGAGAATTATGTATGATTAGAGCTTGTTCTGTACTTTAGACCTTTGGATTCATACTCTCTTGGAAAGGCTTTAAGGGAAAAAAACCATCATAGCACACTCTAATTCGCATCAATACCTTAAATAAAGAATATAGGTGACAGTAGATTTTTCTGACTTGGAAGCTTTACCTGGTTATTATGGGGGCCTGCTACCTCTTAGCTCTCTTATCTAATAGGAATAGGCAAACTAATAGAAGATACAAAATTATTTCAATTTTTAAATGATTCGACTTTACAGATTGTATGTGCTGGAGATAGATAAGATGCCTACAAACAAATTGGCATCGATATTCTGCTTTTTGTTTGTTAGTAAAGATTTCCTGAACATTCGTCTAAGTTATAGTCTATCTATTTCTGATTGTTTTTGGAACAATGGGTAAATTCTTTAGTTCTTAACTTAAAGAAACAAGGACCTTCAAAGATAGTTTTAGAACCTGTTTCAAATCGTTTTTGTGAAAATTCTTTGGAGTTTCCTGATAAAAATACTAAAACTGTAATACAGAATCTGACATATAAACCTATTATTTATAGCCTACATCAGACTATCGATGTGTAGTCTGTAAGCCTTTCGCAATTGAGGATAGGGTACAGACTTTACAACTCCAAATTGAATTCCATGCAAATACGGGCCTTGAGGAGAAATTCAAAGATTTAAAAAAGAGGTTTGAGGTGACAACATTAGGATCAAGCTCTATTTTTGCTGATTGTAGACAAGTTGCTACTCTGACTACTTCCAAAGTATTTCCAGATGTAATCAATGAGAGGGTTCAAGAATATGCAAAACAGCACGAATATAGTTGGAAAGTTATAAAGAGAAATGACCTAGTAAACGGAATAATTAGTGACGACTGCAAGTTATATGATGGCAGATATAAATGCACTATGAATATAATAGATGAGATAGATTTGGAAGACTTTTGGAGAGAGATTGCCATTTTACTGAAGATTCCTCTTACACAAGTACAGGGTAATAATTAAAGACCTAATGATCTAGGAAGAACGAGCTGCAATTTATCAGCTGAGTTTCAACCTTGTCTATGCTAATGATCGTTTTGTTAAATATACAATGCTGTTCCAAATTATTTTCACTGCAGCCTCTTTTGTAGCTTTTTGGCACCTTCTCAGAAGAGTATATTGTTTGATTATTATCTCTCATCATTAGTTATGGAAATATCAAACCAAGGATTGGCTAGAGCTTCATAAGTGGATCCTTGTTTTGTTACTAGTAGAGAATAAAATTTCTAATTAATCTCTAGGTCAAAGCTATTTTGGATCCTTTTTCATTATACAACTTCGTGTACCAGGAACCTATTCTATCATTCATTGAAAATACAGGAAAGGTAAATTGGTGATAAACATTCTCACAACAAAGCTACTTCACCTGACCTTTTTATATTACTTTTGGATTTCAGTATTTGACAAGATTTTACTTGAAAATATCCCATATGGATGGTTCAGTCGATGGGCAGAGAGAATTAAAGTTATACTATTAACAGCTGTTCTCTTAATGAGTATTCTCTTCTATGGATACAAGGAGTTAAAAGTAAACTATCTGATCACAAAAATAACAACTAAGGCATTGGAAAATGATTTTGAGGATATATTTGAAAATCTTGGAAGTCTCAGCATAATTGAAGTAAAGTAAATTTGGAAATCTCAGCATGTTTTAGAAAATGTTGGATATAGTGAGGATAATTTACTTCATTTATTTTTTGGTATTGGTCTTCCTTTACGTAAAACATTACAGAAGGTAAGAAGATTTGCAATATTGTTTAATTTATTCAGAGGGGAAATCCAGGTCACGAAGACATCGCAAGTTTTATTCATCCTCACATTCATTAGTTTTCTACTGACTATGATCTCTTTGCTGATTTCTCCATATGCTGAAAATGGTTTATAATTTATCTCAAAATTTTACCCAGTAGCTCTCATCTATCTTTCTATTGATGGATTTATCAGCTTATATTTGATTTTGGTCGCTTTTCTTTATGCACCAAGAAGTTTAGAGTCAAATAAAGGTATAGCAAGTTTAGTTAACTTTAACAAAAATAGAAAATGAAATGAGTTCTCAGCATAGAATTCCAAACGAAAATGTATATCAAATTGAAGATGAGGAAGAAGAAAATGATGAAACTCAGTTAGATAAAACTCAAGAAAAGGAAACAAATAGCAATTATTTTAGTTGAATTTTGCACCAAGTGTAGTCGCATTTTTATGGATGTTTATATATGCTTCATCTAACTTCAGGAGCCAAATATCAACATGCTATTTACATGTATTTTATAAGCTCTTTTATGTAAGCATAATCCTAAGGTGCTTTTCAATTTACTTATTAATAAGATCTGGGAAATTGTCTACTAGCGTTATCTTAGGTTAGTGTCATGCTTTATCTTAAAGCTGGATATCCTCTTAATTCAGGATAGTTGATTCATCAACTTCATTCATACAGAAATTTTAGACTGAACTCTTTTATATAGCTCTCATAGTATATTAAAAAATCTATCAATATGAACTCGACTCCAGATAAAACTGGATTTTGAACAATAATATTACGTATAAATGGCTTTGGTATTCAATTTTCTTTCGTTCATAGTGAGGATGTGACTAGGTCTGATTTGATAAAAAAAAGATCAAGATTAATTAATTCAATACATCTTGACTATGACCTGAAAATTGATTGCTATGGTCGACTTCATATGTAATTCTTTGTAAATGGAAGTCAGATATTAGTATCAGAACATCTGCATCAACAAGCAAATTTTGTACGGGCTTTAAAAATTACTAAGAAATGTTTATTGATAAATTGGCAGAAGTAAGGAGTTATAGGGTAACAACAATAACATACCTGTTTAATTTTATGTATAATTTCAATACAAGAGCGAGTAAAAAACTTGCTATTAACATGTATTTTAAGAATGGTTTTGAAGAAAGCACAATCTTATTAATATTACACAAACAAAGTATTGGCTCTAAAATTGATAAAAGCAGCTATTTTATTAATAGCATCATTTCTTCCTTCTTTGTTGCTGGCTTTGGTGATAACTGTAAATATTTTATCATTCCAGTCTCCCTCTCCAATAGGAGTTCTGCACATAGGACATTCGGTTTTAGATTTTTTAGTGTACCAACCAACACAGCATTCTTCACAAAAACCATGCTAATATATGTCAAATGATGATAAAAAGAATTTACTAAGCATGGCAGCATAATCTGTATCTGCTTGTCAAAACAGATTGCACACAAATTCTCTTCATCACCCTTAAGACTATTTCTCCTTGGCCTGATCTCCTCTTCAGCAAGATTGAAATGATTATTCCCTTTTTCTTTCATTGAAGAAGCCCACATGTCTTTTCTTTCTTCATTTACAGATGGCTTTTTTTTAACTTGTGATTTGATATTGGACATCCCAAGGCTGTAGTTTACAGCCATCTCATACAATTGGCAGAACGCTTTAAGTCCAATGACTAAAGTTTCAGCACCCATATCTTTGGTCTATCAATAACTTTGTGAACTATGGCTCTTACTATGTTTAGATGAAACTTAATATCTCCTTTTATCTTGTACAGGAGTTTATTTATTAATTTTTCTGACTCTGGGGCAATTTCAATAGATAAGATGCATTGAATTTCCGAGATGAAGCCTTCATCACTAGAATTTAAGGCACTTTTTATAAGGAAATTACTTAAATATGTCATTCATTATTTTCACGTCATTCTGAAGATCTTTGAGAGATTTTAGCCTCCTATATTTTTCAAAGTCAACTATATTTCCCATTCAACTATATTAATCTTAATTAATTTGGTTATATTAATGAAATTTATACATATAGATAAGAAGATTCCGATAAGAAAAAGGCAGAATGCTTATTTACTATTCAAATTCATGCGTTAAAAACATTCTATGACTAATAGCAATTAGAGCAAAGAGAATTATTTGTTTATCTCTAAATACAGTCAAATTTTAGCAGACATTTTAAAGAGAAAATTAGGTCATCAATTCATGTGGAAGCTTTCTCAGCATATATCAAACTTAAAGATTTAATACAGAGATGCAAATGACAATCTGTCAAGAATGATTCAATCATAGAGATTATAATACGCAGATCGACAACCAAATGATTCTTAATCCCAGCCGCAAATGCTATATTTTTCTGTGACCACGAAAGATGAAAATGTAGTCCAGAGATGGTTCTGTTGTAATTTATCCAGATTTTATCTGTGACAATAATCTTTGTCTATATCTAAGGAATAATATTGGGTCTACATATAGGTTGAAGTTGATATAGTTGAGAAATTCCACTTCCAAAATGTTTATTTCTTTATTACTGATACCTCCTACCTTAGCATAATATTCATTGTTATAGTAATGATCATCAAAAAATTTTGCTGCAAGCATTACTCCAGTTATAAGAAGTCTAGAATATTTAGTGAAGATGAGGGAATGCTTACCTGTGTATGTTGAGGGATTTGATCAGGAAATTCTTAGTTCTTTCAGTTAATCTATCGATATATATCAACGCTAGGATGAAACATTCTTGAGAACACTTAGAACACCTTGCAATTCTGATTAAATAGTCTTTTATAGATATGGAAGGAACGCTCTTGGCATGGAAAGATGAGATAAACTGATCAGGAATGTTGTCAGTCTCTTTTATAATCTCCCCCAGTACATTTGAAATTGCTTCGAGTAATTTCAAAATATCTACGACTTTGAATTTATTTAGCTGGTAAGCTTCCTCGTATGAGACATTGTCTCCTTGGAAAATGATTTTAGTTTCATCAAAATCATCGGTTGGTTCCGCGTCCATTGTAGGCTGAGTAAGATTCTATTCTTTCGACGTATCCAGAATAAATTTTAATCTTTATTAAGTTATAAGATATTTGTAGATAAGTCAAACTGAGGACTGGAAATCTCGAATAGAACGATCAGGTACTATTTACAGTTTGAAAGCAAACAGACATACTCAAAACGAAATGGAATTGATTATTGTAAAAAGAAATCTCGTATTTCTTTTTCATTTGATTGTTTTCTGAATAAAAGGATAGGCAAGGTAATTGGTAAGCAGAAGATGCAAAAGAAGGGAAATTAATTCTCACCCCCATCTCCCTTTCCCATGACCTTGAACACGTACTTGATCATTTCCTCAAACTCTGTATTCTTAAAGAAGTATTTCTTTCTAAAGATATCCTTTTCTTTGATCAGCTCAATAAAGGCGAACATCACTCCCCATGGATGTGGCCTGTCAACAATAAGCCTCTCAATGAAGATCCTAAATAAATTAATCCAAAAATCTCAAAGTATACTTGATTATTTGCTCCTGAAGGTTGTCATCACTACGGTTAGAGAAAATGTAGAAGATCAAGCTAGTGAAGTAGAAGGTTATGAGATTAGGATATCTGATTTGGTTCATAATGGCATTTAGGAGTGCTTCTTTCATTAGGTAATTGGAACTAGTAAGAAGTTTCTAAATATCTTTAAAACATTTATTCAAATTTCCTACCAAGAAAAGCTCATAGGAAGCAGCTTTCCAGTCAATAATTTGTTGATAATCACTACTGTCTAAAGAATGTTAGAGATAAATCAGCTAAATGTACTTTTGAAAATCATCCATGGAATGAAGAGGACAAAAGCATTAATCACTGGATAATTAATAGCAATTTCTAACTAATAAGGGTCCAACTATTTCATTTTTACCATCATTTTCTCCCTTAGTTAGTAGCTTGGAGCAAATGTTTCTGAAATACACATCGCTAACATCACCCTTGTTCACAGTGGAGAGGTATCTGACCAATTCTTCCTGTTATTTGTTAGAAACATATTCTTCAATTCTTACATGAAGTTTAATATTTGTGATTCTATCTTCGAAATTGTACAAGCTGTTAGGCAACACTCTAAATTCTTCTCTTGCTTCAATCTATAAAATTAGTAAATTTATTGATAAATTATACTTGTTCAGTGACTCTGAATGGATCAGGTGGTTGCATAGTCTTAGGGAAAGCGGAGAAAATAATATTTCTGACCTGATGGAACTTTTCAGGAAGATTTTCAACCAGGATGAAGCTGGCTTCAATCAAGAATTCAGGGAAGTCGTGGAGCATCACTAAGAGAGCTCTGAGAGTTCCTCTGTAGAATTGCTTGTAAAACTCAGTCTTATAGATTTCACCCTCGAAAGTTTCTTTAAAGAATCTGAAGAGGTCAATCATGAGGCCGCAGTATAACTGCCAGTTCTCAACTTTGTTGGTAGTCTAAAAGTGTTTAATAAATTTGACTAATATTACGTTAGAGAGGATGAGGGGCATAAAGTTTCTGTTGCTAACAAGTTCAAGCCATGCGAATGCGAAACCGGGATATTTGAGAGGCTGAATCTGATCAAAGACCTTCATGAAGATGATCAAGAATTGTCCGATTTCTTGCTGGGTGAAGTTATACTCTCTTCTTCTAATATCCTAAAATAATTAAAACTTCAGTTGAACATTTTACGAAAATGAGGTTAAAGAACAATCTGAAGAAGGGTCTCTGGTTGAAGGATTCTCTGTGGACATCATGGTTCTTGGTCAAGATGATGACGATACTGTGAAGGATCTTCTCGAGCATTTCATTCTTGTTAGTGTTGATGATTGTCTTGAGGATGAGGATAATCAACTTTGTGAAGGAGTCAATATAGGAAAAGTCCATAGCCTGTGAGTGGAATAATTTGCCATAAGGTTCCATCTTTCTGATAGAGTCAAGAGCATATTCCACACAGATATCAGTTGTGAATGCAAAGAACTTAATCAAAGTTTCATCAGATTGGAACATGGTAGAGTCCAGGATTTTGATGAAGTTAGGCATTTCAGTCTCAGATCCAATGTTCATCCATTCTTCAAGTTTGTTGAAAGCTTGATCATAGGTATCAGATTCTTTCTCGTTGAAGAGGATTACAGCTTTTTGAAGAGCATTCAGATAGAAAGAATCTTTGTTGCTGCTCAATTTGGGTCTGGCTTGGTTATTAAGACTTGTTGAGGACGCAAGAGCATTCTTGAAGTCATCCAAGTATTTTCCCATCTTAGGATAAACATCCTTGAAGCTCTTGATATTCTTGAGGATGGCATCAATGGTCTTTTGGAAATGAGTCTTATCAAGGAGCTTTTCGTCGAAAATCAAGACCTTGACGATTCTAGTGATGCTCCAGTAGACTGCAGGATTGTTGTTGGAAGTTTCAAGAGCTTCGAAAAACTTGTTGTCAAGGTGTGGGACTGGGATAAAGTTGTCTTTGATTAGCTTGAGGAGTATATCAGTTTGTTGTAATCTTTTCTCTGTGGGGACACAAATCCAATCCAAGATATCAAGAGGCAAGCGATCATTCAATCTGCGGAGTTCTTGTAAAACTGCAAAGAAGAAGTTGATTTTCTTGAAGTGAATCTTTTGATTGAAGAGAGGATCAAGAATTCTAATAGCACATTCAAAAATAACTTCCTCGTGATTTCCATAATTAATCACTAGCTCCATAGCTCTTTTGTGCATAAGCTGAAGTTCTCTGATTCTTTCTGGAGACTGTTTCTCGTTGAAGGCTTCAAGTTCTTTGTCAAGTTGGTTGACATCTAAAAAACATTATTGTTTTCGACAACTATTCTTACATTGATCGAATTTGTGGATGACTTCCATGCCTTCAGGATCGATTCTTCTGTCCTTAGAAGATTAATATCATTAAAAATTTATCTACTCTTCTCGTAGGTTGACTTCTGGCCATCTTTCCAAATTCTTCGTATATCCTCATCTGGTCTCTGGTGAGTCCTCCAAGAGTGGGTCTTAGTGGTTCAGGAAGTGCTTGGCAGATCTTAAGAACATTTTCATCGTAGAATGGTTGTCCTTTTTCACGAGCAATTCTTCTCCTTTCAATACCTTCTTGGATTGCAGGATCTCTGTTAACATCATCAAGGGCCTTTTCAATGACAGCCTTCTTGATGAGAGCACAACCTAAATCAAGATTCTCCATTCCTGTGTTCTGAAGAATAGCATCTTTGGTTTGCTCATCGAGGTCAGTTTTATCCAAATCCATCTTCAAAGATTGCTGGAATGCAATCTTAAGAGGATCTCTGCAGGTGACCAGGGCTAAATTACCAGCTAAGTTCTGGATGACCCAATTTGCTCCAGCCTTGAATTTTCTCTCATCGGGTTCTAAAGCAAAGTCTTTCAAAATGAGTTCTTTGGTTGTAATCAAAGCGATAGTAACTGATCTTGATATAACAAGAGGAAGTATATCCTTTATGGCTCTATCAAGGGCTTGGGCAACCAAATTTTTAACTTCATTTTCAGAAAATCCTTTAAAATATTTCATGTCAACTGTCACATAAGAGGGAAGTTCATTAATGGTTAGTTGGCCTTCAGCAGACTTGAGATGTCCATTAGCCCCTCTCCTTTGAAGACTTCTCATTTGTAGTATTCTAGAAGGTACAATATCTCCAGCTCTTGTGATTCCAAGATTTCTAAACAGGACCTCTACTTCGCACTTCAGAGCAACTTTTATATCTGTCATTTCTGCGATTTCAGCTAAAATAGAGAGGATTGCGTTCATCCAAGCGTTTCTTGGTTTGAAAACACTATCGGGGAGTCCACCTGGTGCTAAAATCTTACAGACAAGAGGAACGATATAGTCTAATTTATGGTTATCATAAGCATCTATGAGAATATTCTTTAAATTGAAATCTTTTATGACTATGGGCTTGTTTCTTGCGAGAGTAAGTTGACCGAGCCAGGAGCCAATGTTTTTCAAATTTGCTTTGTTAAAATCTTCAACGTTCTCAGATTCGAGGATTTTGTAGAGAAGTTTATAGGTTTCCTTCATCATGAGAGGGAAGATTTCTCTCTTTCCGATCTTTGCAATGAGGTTTAGATACATTGTGTGGAAGTTTGATTCTAGGGGAGCTCTTTGATAGACGAGATATTTTGCAAACCACGAAAGGAAGCGTTCATCAGAGAGATAGGGTCTGATTTCATTTGCTTTCTCTTCTATGTTATTTGCCGTGCAGTTATTCAGGGCGAATGTAATCTTATTTCTCGTTTCTTCTGGCAAGTCTTTATATTCTTTATCAAATCCTTTGATTAAGTTTTCCAAAGCCATTTGAGCAGTTTCAGACGAACGACTTCTAGGAGGATCTGAATTACTCATCCCTGCTTTCTTCTGGGTCTGGGGAGTAGGCTGTTGACTTTGTCCTGATTGATTTTGCAAGTTTGGATTATTCATTAAATTTTGGTAGTTAATAGGCATATCCTCCTTCCGAGTGTTGGGTACGTTAGCATTTCTGAGGTTAGGGTCAGTCCCCTGGGGGATTCCTCCCATACTGCTATAGCCTTGTGGGTTTAGTTTCTTTGAATCCTGCGGGAAGCCGCCTTGAGGCACTTGTTGCATCCCTTCTAAATAAAATTAAAAACCATTTAATTTTAATTAAAACCTCTGACGTGTCCGCCTTTAGGAAAAACGTTTCCTACAAGCTCTCTTTGTCCTCTTTCTTGATTTTTCATTTGTAAGAACACGAAATAATCTTGTGGTAATTCAATTTTTGTATTTCTGCTGAGGATATGCTATATAAAATTAGCAGAATAAAACGATAAAGTACCAGACGAATCTCTTCTAATAAGTTGAGATATCTTTCTTTCAGATTATCAATGTTAAAAAGCTGTGTCGCCTGAGTAGGGCATTCGTATAGCCTTGTCTTACAGAGTTGTAGTGCTACAATTCCAAATTCTAACAGCTTGTCATCCTCTTTGTTTTTGAGACTTTCAATAATAACCTTTAGGGCTGCATCTCTTGATTGGCCTTGCAGAAAGTCGTTATTTATTGCGATTCCATAAAGCTGCCCCATATTTATGAGCATTTTTTTATTGTAGCCAGCAAAAAATTTTGATTCTTCTAGCATATTTTTCATCACACAGAGAAAGATTTTCCTCTCTTTTTCTGAAGCTGAAGACTTGTATTTACCTAACATTTCCACAAAGTCCTCAATCCTCAATTTTTCTTCGAATATCCTTTGGAAAAGTGAATCGGAAATTTTCTCAACTTCCGACCATGATATCTTGCTTACTGCGTTAGGGAAAAGTTCACAGAACACTTGATACCTCTGTGAAATTAGATATCTTGTTTTTCCTGAAATTTTAGATTCAAGACTTGGCGCCATTAACTTTTGGAAAATATTCACTACTGACTCCAGTTTCATGTGTGCTTGTTCAAAAAGATCCTCATTTTGAGTTGAACTTGAAATCTTGAAAGTTGAAAACAGATTGTCTTCAAAATATTTCAGAATAGCTTTCACAAAAGGATCTCCAATTTCTTTTAACTTTCTATCTATCCAATCTTCCAAGTTTAGCAAGCCCTTTTTAGCGGCTAGAATACCAAGACTCAATGAGAAATAATGGTCAGAATTACGTAGTGTAAGCATCAATGAATCTTTAATTTCTTGAGTGAGATCAAGTATACCTGACAAATTATTTGCTGAACGATCTTTTTTGTATAGTCCTTCGAAAGTTGATATCAGCAGGCTAGGATTAGTTTTCCATACTATCTTCAATAATTCCTTTGATCCCGCTTGATTTGAAATGAATGCAGGGAGGAGATTGTTATAGAGTTCATCCATAAATGATTTTCCTGCGTTCGGTCTACACTGGATTAATACCAATAAAAGCAGATCAGGCGCTTCTACGAGTGGTAACTCAAAAAGTCTTCTAATCTCAGGAAAATATCTGGACTCAGAGAGCTCAATAAGAATCTCTGTAATATCTAAGAAACTAAACAATTTTAATGTAGGCCGAAGAGATAGAAGATCCAGCTTAGTATATCCATGTAAATCGACTCTCCTTATTGAGAGATTATCTAAAAAGCAGAGCTCGGGATCGCTTAACTCCATGAAGAAAATTAGGAATTGAGCTTGTGAATTAGCATTTCTCCATCTTTCAAACAAAATAGATGATGGAAATTCGAATCTAAATTTCCTCTTTAGCTTATGAAATATCTGGAATAATCGCTTTAGAGATTCACTAGTTTTGAGGTCAAATCTTGGCCTGTCAAGCTTCTTTATGACTTCAGGCAAATTTATATTTGGAGCAGTTTTTGAGATCACTTCTAGGATGTTATCAATATTCCAGATTAATTCTGTGGCATTATTATCATCTGAAAAGTTATATGTCCTTGTTCTATCTTTTATAGAAAGATATACTGAGTTAACAATCTGTGAACTCTCCACAAAGGAGGGCTCATTTGCTATCATAACTAATACATCTAGAATCGCTGCTTCATCAAGTTGAGGAAAATCAGAAATAATGCTGGAGAAATCTTGGATATTTTGTGTACATGAAGGACCCAATTCTCTCATAATCTCAGAGAGACTAAAAGCTGGAAGAGTAACACTCAATAAGGAGTCAAGGCTTTTTGACTCAATATTGTGTGCACTCTCGATATTCTTGACAAATAAAGCTTTAAGGTCATAGGATTCTGCATGGCAATTTGATTCCACCAAAAATTTTATCTCCTCAGACATGTCCTTTAAAGTTAGAATTCTAACTAGTCGGGTACTTTGAACTCTGGATATGATCGCATTACATAAAGCAATTGGCTAAGGACATTGTCAGGAAATTGAAAAGGCATTCCCATTTCAAAGTGTTCGCGAACTTTTCTTTGAAGAATTTCGATTCCTATTTATTACAACAATCATAGGGTTGGATACCTTGCTGTGAAATTGTTTCATTAGAAGATAACACAAGGGACAAGGATATCACTATTTGAAGATGTATAGGCAATTTCAAGCATTTGTTTATATTTTCAAAGTAATCTCTTATCGTGAATTTTTTATGCACAGCTTCTATAACCTAATGAAATGATAAATTACACTTGGAAATCTTGATACTTGTGAAAAATAGTCAATGAATCTGGGATTTTGGTAGGATTTAGTTAATCTATGTAGCAAAAATTGTACTTTCAATTTGTCCCGAGTTCCATTTTGAGTTTTAGGGTCAAGAAAATCAATATTCATAAAAAGACATTTGAAAAGGAAATTTTCTGCTTCAACTCCATAATTAGCAACAATCTAGATACGAATTAAAGATCTATCATTGATTTTTCTTACCATTTCAATTTCATTTGTGATATGTTTTGCAGCTTTCTTGTTCACCATTTCTTGAACCTTCTTTTGGATATATAGAAATACAGCAGCGTTTAAGCTTGAAGACATATTCTTAGAAAGCAAACATAAGAACTTTTAAAAATTATTTGATTAATTTATAAATCCTTTTGACTTTGTTTAAACAGAAAAAATGAGTATTTTGATAACCAAACTTTCAAGAGCAGGTGTATGTTTGAAATTATCAGTAAAGTATTATACATAATTCTTGTAAAATAATTTTTCTTGTTAAGAAAGCAAAAACACAAAGTGTTAGAGATTTACAAAATAACTTATAATGAGCACCACATTAAGCGTTCTTTTTTGGACTGACCTCTTTAGGTAAAGCAGTCCTGGGTCTCATATACAATATTTTGGCCTTAATTTTATCAGTTTGCTCTTTCATATTTTGAAGGATTGTTTTAGTATTATGATATAAAAAATTGCTTTTTGTTTCATCGACTTCTTGATATCCGAACTCCGAAGGCTTTGCTTTTTTCCCTGCAGGTGAAGGTGTGCAAGGATGGATATTAGTGAGGAAAGTATTCATATGGTTATGTCTTGCTGGTCGAACATATCTATCATCTCGATTCAGAGGAGGGGCTTCTATGATTTTAAAAATTTGTCTTACATGATCATCCCCTGCATAACGGATATACCTCTTCAATTCATCGGGATTCTTGTTAAGAACTTCCCAAAATATGGTATCAGTCTCTTTGATAAACTGAGTGATTGAATTCAATTTTCGTTCTTTGACAAAATCATTCATATTAAAACCAAACGAATATAACAATGGTCTTTTTTCACGAACCTTAGTCTCAGTTTTCCCCTTAAGATAATTTGTAATTTTTCTGGCATCCATATCCCTTTTCAATTTAACAGTAAGAGCCTCAACAGTATCCTCTATTTTCTTGGCATAAACACCTGAATATTTTGGAAAAGGTTTCACATAATTTGCAGATGCTGCTCCGACATTGACTACGCATTGGCGTCCCAACTCTCGATTATGTTTGAACTTCGCTAATATATCATTGGCTACTTTGTTGTCAGTGTGATTCATTTGTGCTTTGATTTTCTCTACAACATCGATTACATGCTTTCTTTTAAAGATCTTAGGAGCATTTTTAGAGGGCCTTTCGATAAAAACGATAGAAGATTCATCCTTCTTCCTTTTTGTTGTGGCTGAATTCTTGCTTTCCTCATTAATAAAGGACATGCTTCCCCAAGGGGACGTTAAACCTGAATTCGGCTGGATTATAGTTGAATCCTGACTTCCGGGACGATGATGTCCATTCACTATAAGCGAGTCATCTTGACGAGGTGTAGTTTTCATTGATTCAATAATGTCTTGGCTTCGAAATCTATAACTAAGGATATCACTCTGCCTTAATATCATCGAGTGTTCATTTATATCCATCATAGTTGATGCTTCACCTGGATCTCCAATTGAGCTCTCTCTTGCATAAATTGACTTGTTTAAACTGAAACCTCTTCTGCCATTAGAGGATGATGGCTGTGGAGTATTGCAATATGAAATAGTTTGGTTCTTTATCCGTCCTCTTTTTACAGGGGTATTAGGAAGAGATGCATAAGGCATGTATTCCACTGATTCGTCAAGTTCTTCCAATGAAGATGTCCTTATCTGCCTGAAATCTTTCTTTATTTCATATTTTGTTTTCCGAACTGTTTGTACTATCTTATCCTTTTCTTCGGGCTTGGAAGATCGAAATATATCTGATGGCTCCATGATCCCTCTGTAATTGTCTGCCTTCCCAGTATAAATAAATTTTATACAGCTTTTAATAAAATAAGTCAGCAGTGAAATTGTAAGAATTTTCCAATATTTGGTCACTGCTCGTCCCATTCCATTGCTAATAGTGGATTGTTTCTTTAGGCAACCACAGAAAGTTTAATACTTCATTTGTTGAGGGGTCAGAAATGTCTTTCTCTAATTTAGAGATTGATAAGTGATCACTTCAAATCAAAAATAATTCATATGAGTTGTAGAGTGAATGAATTTTCCATCTCCAACTGATATACAAACATAATTGATCTATGGGGTAAACACTTTAATTTTGCTGTTCTGAATATCAAATCATGATTTGATAAATGGCCGAATTGTTTTTTTAATTACTACCTATTTCATAAAAAAGTATTATTCCTGAGTCATCGATTGCGAGTGAATAATTTTTTCATTAGTTCGCATGATCAATAAATTGATATCATACATCATCTAAGGATCCCATGGATTTGGATCATAGAACCCAAGCGATCAAAGTATCCCTAAGTCATTACCCTTATTATAATGAGAGTTACTTTGGAAAAGCTTTAGCTAAAAGAATCAATTTGTCGTTTATTAATTAAGTTAGGATTTTAAAATTGCTAGAGTTAAATTCATAAAACAGAAAACCGACAGACTCGATGATTTTAAACACTAAGAAGGTATTTCATGAGGAATCTGGATGGGAGAAAATAGAAAATCGTGTCAGAACTTGGGTACACTTTCCAGACTTTTTATTTCTTACTTGTCTAGATCTATACACTGATGCATGAGCTTCTGCAGTCTCAAATTACTACTCCCACATTGTACAAAATCTTGCTGATTCTAGAGGCATTCCAATTTTTCTGGTATTCGATCCACGGTGATTTTGACTTTCTCTGGACCGTAGATGTTTCAGATTGGTTGAGAGAAATGGTCAAATATCTTCAAGTAATAGTTTTGAGAGAAAAATTAATATATAGTTTGATGATCTACTCCATAGAGAATCTAAAAGTTTCTTTGTCGTTTGCCTCTATATCGTTTTTGGAATCCAAGTTGTCATTTTCCTAATGGCTCTTTTCACTACACTCCGTCTTACAAATACTCACAAGAAGACCTCTACTATTTTAGCTTACTCCTTGAAAATATTGAGCATATATGGACTACTACTAAACACAGTTTTTGTATTACCATTTTTCAACATTTTCATTGCTGCCCTATTTTGTAAGAGCGATGACAGAATTCATGGAGATCTCACTTGTTATCAAGGAGTATATTTCGCCCACCTCGTTGTTGCTATCATTGGATTAATTATCCTATTCTTTACTGCTGTGCTGTTCAACATGCTGTATATCGATCTTAATCCTTGCTCTGTTATACCCTTCGCTGCCCCACAATCTAGATTAAACCTCCTAAGATTGGCACTCAAAATCGCACTTGCTATCTATGCTACAGTTGATGTGAATGTAAGAGTATAATTAACAACAGTAATCCTTTAGCGAGATGCCGGCAAAACATTTATTGCTTTATATGGTATTGTTTGGCTACTCATCCTCGTTCTCAGATATAGACAAACACCATACTATAATACATCCGTATTCAAATTTGCAATTGGAATTGATGCAATTATTTTCTGGTCTGCCGTTGTTGGAAATATTGAAGCTTTTATTGACACAGACCAAAGAGACGAAACTGGTCTATTCTATCTCTTCTTAGGTGCTTTCTTCGTGGCTTATGGCTTCATTACACTCACAGGAAGAAGAAGCAGCCACTACAGGAAACTTCACTTAAAGAACTTTAAAAAGGACATTGATGTTGAAATGTATGTGAATGTCATTTTCAACCTAATCGAAAATCGAGGTAATAAATAATGATTTGGAGTTAAGTCTCTAGACAAGCCTCAATGCAGAATGGCCTTAGAAGGTCTCTTAAAATATTATGTCAGACAAAGTAGCAAAAAGGAAACTGACAGTGTCGCTTATACACTTGCAAGAGATTTATGTAATTTATTCTCTATCTTTCTAATACTTCTTAGTCAGAGAAGAAGAAGCTCCTGAGAAGCTTTGGTACACCTGGGTCAAGGAAATATTAGTCGATGCCCTTGATAAATTCCCCAAGAGCTCCAGACTTCACATGCTATATGCCTACATCCAAAGAGAAAAGCTCCACAATAAATTCAAGGCTCTGTTCGAAATGATGATAACTGAGGATAACAAACCAAGTGTAGAAGAAGAATTCTCTATCTACAGATATAAGAATATTATTGAAGAAGAAATGATTGAGAATGACGCTAGAAACTCAGAAACTAAGGGAGTTGATGTCAACATTATCGTCTATTTCCAAAATAAATTCGTCGAATTCCAAGCTATCATTGAAAAAGCTGTTGAACTTCATCTTGATTTCTGGAGAGAACTCCTAGAAGCCAATCCCGATATTCAAAAGCTTCAAGGCCTTGGATCTCATATTACCCACTCAGTTGAAGAAACAGCAGAGCAATTCAGAAGACTCAACGATATCAATCCTAACCATATTAAAATGCTTCAAATCTATGGAAATTTCTTAAAGGATATTGTCAATGACGAAAATGAAGCTCTCAGAGTCATTGAAAAGTAATAATTGTTCTTCATTTTATTCAATTCGTTAGGGCCGACTATGTAGACAAGTCCTCTTCTGTGAACAAGCAATTTATCGATAATGACAGATTGAAGTACGGAGAAAACTCCAATACTTGTATCATTACTTGCAGCGGAAATTTCAACAGCATGGGAATAGTTACTAATGTGAACAATGAAATCAATCGTATCTTGAACTTCCAAAAGAATGAACTGATCAACTCCAACGTTAGCAAAATAATGCCCAAGGCAATTGCTGATCTTCATGATGGATTTATGAGAAACTATTTCGAAACTTCTGAGGCAAAGGTCATTGGTATCGAGAGAGTTGTTTTCCCTGTCAATAAGAGCGGATATGTTGTCCCTTGTACCCTTATGATTAAGGTCTTGCCCAATCTTGATGAAGGAATTAGAATGGTTGGTTTCTTGAAGGATATTGAAAAGGATAGCAGTGTTATGAAGAACGCCGAATTCGATAGCGATGAGAAGGTTCACTATATCCTCTATAGTGGAGATACAGGAGTTATTCATGGTATTACTTACAGTTGCAAACAAGAGTTTGGTATTCCTTCAAGCTTAGTTCATGGATCAAACTCAGCTACCAATGAATTCACTATTGACACCATTTTCCCTGAACTTTTGACCCACAATATCGAAGAACTCAAGGGTGCAACTGGAGTTACCACTACTCTTGATACTTCAACTCTTCAACAAAATTATCTTATTGCTCAAGGAAGAGATGATGAAAGTAATTACGAAGATGATCTTAGTGAAGACAGAGAGAGGAAGTACAGAAAATGCAAGGTCAGAGCCATCATGATCCAAGATGATGATTATGCTGACACTAACGTGAAAATCTTAAAGTTCATTGAACTCAAGGATGGACAAGATTTTGAATTTAAGAAAGAATCCTCTCTTAGGCAGACCGCCAAAGAAGATGATGAAAAGAAGGATGTTACTGTTGAAAAAGGTGAAGAAGGAGAACATGGCAAGCATGAAGGTAATGAGGATGTTTCTGGTCAACTTGAAGAAAAACAAAGTGAAGGAGGTTCTAGTGTATCCGCAGGTACATTCCTTCCACTTTTTGTTGATTGCATAGGTGATACTGTTAATGAGGACATGAGAACTTTGAAGGATTTCAAGACTATGATTTCTGAGAAAACCACTCCAAAGTCAATTAAGGTTTTATCAAGAGCTGTGATTTTGATCTTTATTCTCCTCATTGTCCTCACCTGTAAATTACAATGAAATAATCTTAATTATTAGCTGTCGACTTGAGTTTGAAATTCAATCAGATTGGAGAATTCAAAGAGGGTATTCAGACAATCAATCAAGCCTATCGAAGACACAACATCATGGCAGAAATCAACTATAGAATCCGTCTACTCCATCAACTTGCACTTAATAAGGATTTAGGAAATCCTGATATAACCAATATAACCCTGAAAGCTAGAGTACTTCTTATATAATATCAAATAACATTTTAGCTTATTGAGTTAATCTCTAACCTAGCAACAGTCCAGTATGATATTATGAAATCCGGAGAAACTCTCAAGTCCAAAGGAGCTACAACAGTTGATTCTCAGGACATTCCCCTTGAAACACAAACAGATACTGTCCCCAAAATTGAACAAAGAGTTTATACTGATTCTATCTTCCAATACATCACAGCCGCCTCCTCTCTTCGTAATGCAACTTCTGATGAATTGAGTTCTACGTCAAACACTGAGACTGTTCCTAAAAACTTCTTCTTTGTTCGTAGAAATGGACTTGGTCCTCTTAGATCTGGCTCAGAGAGAGCTGCTCAAAGCTTCTATGACTTTTACGTTGAAAGAGCTAAGAAGTTTGATAAAAAGTTCTTAGGAGTTATGATTGCAGGTATTCTCCTGCTTTTCTTGAGTGAATTGATCCTTATCCCAATTGTTTTCTCTGTCCACAGAACTAACAATCGTGTGTTATCATTATTCGGATTTATCCCACTTGGAGAAATCACCGAACTTGCCGCCAAATGTGAGCACTATATGGACACCTATCTTGAAGATCATCGTGAAAAGAAAGAGTACTCCTACGAAGGAAGTGAAGATGAGCAAGACCAAACTAACAGATCTGGTCAGGTTGATAATTCTTACCTTGAAGTCAGTCAACATGAAAACCAAGAAGGAGATGTCTCAGTTGCTGATGATCAAGCCCCTAATAAACTAGATAATAGTGAGAGAGTTGAAGTCAAAGCTTTTATTGGACCTAAGACCACTCCTCAAAATGGGGCTGATAAATCTAAACTTCTTACCCCTGACAGTGTCAAACTCCAATCTGATCACTCTGCAAGCCCACTTGTTATCAATGAACCTGCTAAATCGGTGACTAAGCTTAAGGATGAGAAGAGGGTTTCACCAATGGATAAGAAGATCACCCCTAATCACAAGGAAGATAAAAATCAAGATGCTGAAATGGATATTGACTTGGCTAATGAAAGATCTCAAAAACTCTTGAATTCTAGAGATAATAGAAGAAGCAAGGTTATCTTACAATTCACTATCATAACCCTTCTCTTCGTTGCCTATTTTGTTGGGGATTACCTTCATGAAATATCAGTGACATCTGACATCAAGACTGGCCTTCTTCATCTCAAACTTATTGGAGAAAGAATGCCTCATATCAGATATGTTGTCGCCTACACTCTCGAAGAAATATCAGAAACTGATTTGGATGATGTCTATCTTTATTCTGGTAGTTTTTTCCACTAGAAATTATTGATCACTGTAGACACAGGATATGTTGACCTGAGAGCTCAATATTTCACGCTGGTCTCAGAAATTGAGAAACAGATCAGAGATAGTTCTAAAGATGACTTCCCAGGCGCATTTAACAGTTACCTCAACCAGTTTAATCTCTACAATAATCAAGACCTCTGTAGTTCTTTCTACAGCTACAGACAAGCTGGTATATCTAAAGTCTTTTCGTTATTTATTTTCTAGAATGTGAAGCTGTTGCACAAGGTTTGCTTGCCAAGGGTCTGTCAGTATCTGCTACAACCGTTTCCTTGAACACTGATGATGTCCTTAAGAGTATGTACGCCGGAACATCTCGTGATGATTCCTTAAAGGCTGATAAGATGGTTGCGTCAGGTAAAATTAAAATATGTAATTATTTATCTATTTAGAATATACTCTTGATGAAATAATGCCTGCCATGGAAGCCTTAAATGAGAGCTATCTTTCTGCCTTTAAAGACTTCCTTAATAATACCCTCAACATTGAAAGAGTCAAGTTTTCGATCTTCATCATTTTCTGCTTCTTCGTATTCGGCATTCTTTGGCTCCGCTATTTGAAGAGTCTGAATGATAAAATTTTCAGAACTAAGGGAATGCTGAACATGATTCCCATGGATATCATTACTAAGAATGAAAGCCTTAAGAATTTATTCGTTTCAGGAGATATACTTCAAGCTGTGAAGTAAATTTATCATATGCTTCATTTTTGTTTACATGTCAATGATTTTAAAAGTATTTTCATATGATATTATTATTATCGCTCATTTTTACCAAATTCCAAAATAAACACTTTCTCATCTTCATTTTCTTTTTTCAAACGTGTTATATTTTATTTTGCAGGGTTAATTAAATGAGCGTGAGCATTGTGAAATATCTTGCTGATAATAAAGACACTGAATTCGGGTCACAAATTTTCGCTTCAAGTGTTGACACGCTCCCTCATAGGCTCGAAGTATTAAAAAGTGAAAAGCAGAAAAACAGGCATGAAATCAAACAAGTTTTCACTGAAAACATAAATGATTATCTGGATTCCCACGAAATTACAACCAAACTCAAAAACGAAATAACAAAGCTGGGCACAACATCTAAAAATATCGCTACTAGTGTTTCAAATGCCCTGTCAAAAATCAAAGAGCTTAAGTCCAAGACCGAGGAAACTAATGATATAAACTCCAAAATTAGTCTCTACAAATCTTTTCATCAAAGCAACCTAATGAATATATTTGAGATAGAAGACAAAATTAAGCTCTGTGTGAGATTCGAGTTATTCCAAGAAGCTCATGATTTATTCATGTGGTACTTCAAAGTCATAAATTCCAGGAAGGATAAGAATTATCAAGTCCTAAAATATTTCAAGAATCATGTTGAGGCTCTAAAACTAAACATCTTTGAATACATGTTGCTAAATCTAAAAAAGACCAAGTTCCAAAGAATATCAAATATGATAAGGGACTTTATCCAAAATGGTGAATTTGACTTAGATAAACTAGTTCCGGTCTTATTCCCACTCTTCTTCAACTTCGCTCTAAAGCATAAATTGGACAAGGTTCTAAAAAGTGGCTCAGCTGACCTTACACCCGGTATTTTATCCGCTTACCCAAAAGCCTTTGATAAAGTCATTCGTCTCTTACAAGAAAGTTTAGGCGATAAGCCACAAATCCTCCTACAAGAGCCCCATATGAAGCTTATAGCCAAGGAATATTTCAAATTTGAACGAATTCTAAAGTTTATGATGAAGGGAACTGATGACACCCTTATCCTGAGGTTCGGTCCTGAACTAAATCAGATTGTTCCAAGATGTTTTATCAACTTCAAAGAGATGATGGAAGGCACTCTTACTAAATTAAGAGAAAAGAATATCAAGAAAATCACTAGGAAAATTGCACCTCTGCTAAGAGTCCTTAGGTTCTCAAATTCGTTCGAAAAATTCTTAGCTCACGATAATAAAGCCTTACTACCCACAGATCGTGATGAGAGTAAGTCCAAGGTTGTACAAGGAACTGAGCATGTCTCTAAGATTTACAAAGAAAAAAGAGGAACTGAAATTTTGCATATTCTCATTAACAATTTCCAAGGCTTTTATAGCTTGAATTATGTTTATCATAATAGTGAAGCTGTGGAGAGAACCAAGACACAGTATGCTCAGTTCAGAGATAATTTATTTTCGGAACTTGATAGATTTTTGCAGAGATTTAATCCAAAGTTGCATTCTACCTACATGGAGAAATTGCGATTGGTTGAAGCAAGTTTGTATGAAAGTCTAGTGTTTTGTATTTCTGAATGAATGTGTTGGGGAACTGCTAAGTCATTTCCAATGTTTGTATTACTCCTAATTCTAATTTCCTAATTCTCGAAAATATTTTGGTCACATATAAAATGCTTTGCCTAAAGAGGTTTTTCTGATATCATATGTCGATATCGTTAGATCAATAATAGAAATTGAGTGGTACGATATATAAGTTAACTCTGGGAGATAACAGCTTAGTTGAATTTGTTCTTTTCTTCTTCTTCCTTCTCTTTTTGTTTGGCTCTTTCGTTTTCTTCGACTTCTCTTTGGTATTCTTCGTAGTCCAGCTTGTCGCTTTCAATGATCCACTTGTAGGTCAAGAGTTCCTTGGCGGTTCTTCTCTTTTCAACATTGGGTTCAAGTAAATCTTCAAGGAAGACCTTGAATAAGTCCTTATGTTCAGGCTTTTCCTTTCCTTCCTTGTAGCAGATATCAACAGCATTCTTGATCAAATCAGGAAGTTTGCCAGTGTTGCTATGGATATCAGTGGGGAATTCACTTTGCTTGTTGTTAGTAGAGTAGATAGCCCAGAGGATCATCAAGCCGACTGAGAAGGAGTAAGATTTGTAAATATTCTTTCCGTCCTTTTCAGGGGGTGAAAAGAGGTGTCTCTTTTCAAAGGTAGTGAAGGGAGCGTTCTTGTCCTTATGACCCTTGAACATAATTCTGAAGAAGTTTCCTCTGTCTTCAGAGAAGGATCCGACGTATAAGTTCTTATGATCGAATTGAGTAAGGACATATCCGTTCTCTTCTAGATAAGCAAAAGCCTCAAGGCATCCTCTAGCAAGTCTGAAGCAGTCAAGGGCTTCAATTTCGAGACCTTGGTGATCAACGTTAATCCAGTAATCAAAGTCTCTGCAAGGGTCATCATATCGGGTAGCATAGTAAATATTACCGTTCCATTGAATAAGTCCTTGATCATGGAAAGTAAGCAAATGAGGGCAAATTTCGTAGTTAATTGATTTTCTGATTTCAAACTCATCAAAGAGAGCCTTAATTTCATTCTCATCATTAGGAAGCTTGGTGAGTCTGATGACAGTGGAGTGGACCCATTCTTCTTCGAACTTTTCTTCGGGAATAGTGTAGAGAGGCTTCTTCTTGCTTTGAGTATCATAGACGAGGAATTTGTCAGTCTTAGCAAGGATTCTTTCGAAGATGAAATCTCCTCTCTTAAGTTCGAACTTTCTTCCCTTAGCCAAGGCTTGGACTTTATCAAGGACTGTGCTCATCTTAATATTGGAGTTTATTAATTTTTATATAAAAAATGAATCCTAATCGAAACTTAAATATCATGTAATTTCGTATAAGATAGGTTCGAATAATTATACGTGACCTTATTCTTGATTTTCGCAATTTTTTTGTACTCAACACTTCTTTTTATGTAGTTTTCTTAAGCAATTCTTATGATTCTCGAATTAGACAAGGAAATTCACCCAGGATTAAAAAGCTTCATAAGATGCTTATCAGAAAAAATATGATAACGATTTGGAGCCTGATCTGTGACAGAACAAAATTAGACTGATAAATCCTAAATTAATGAATATATTAGAGGGCTTATCTTTGCTCGGAATTGCCGCTAACTGCTGGTATCATCACCAAGAGTTCATCAAAGCTCACCTTGGGCTCAGGGAAAAACCTAAGAAACCAGTTCTTAAAGAAGAGGACGATTTTTCTCTTCCTGATGGATGGGAACAAAATATAAAGAAAAATTTAAGCGCCATTTGGGAAAAATATAAGGGCGCTTCCAAGATAACTTTACCAAGTGGTGCTCAATACAGAGGCGAAACGAAAAAGGAAAAGGGGAATAAGATCCCTCATGGAAAAGGCATTCTAGATGACCCTGATAATTTCCTTTACATAGGAAATTTTAACAATCAAAAGTATGAAGGGGAGGGTCAGCTTTTACAGAGTACAGGGACAAAGTTACTAGGGAATTTTAAGCAAGACGAATTAGATGGATATGGAATTGTCACCAATGATAAAGGCACAACATATCAGGGAATATTCAAGAACAATGTTCCTTATTTAAGAGGAAAAATCACTTACCCGGATGGAGCTTTTTGTATTGTGAACGAAGAAAATAAGGAAAATGTTATGGCACATTGTTATGAAAAAAATAAGGAGTTGTACTACAAGGGCGATTTTAAAGGCTATGTATATGATGGTAAAGGTACATTGTACCTCGATAATGGAGAAATTTACGAAGGTGAATTTAAGAAAGGAAAGATTGAAGGATACGGAAGAAGGCTTGATAACCAACTTATTCCGGGCTCTCTTTTCAAATTAACTAACATAAGAATCTAATTGGACTTAGATTTTGAGCTACCCAGCAATAACCAGATAAATATGGTGATGAGCTATATCGTGGAAATTTTGTGGACGGTCAGTTCACTGGGTCTTGGCCAGTTCAGAATCGAGAAACCTCTATTTACATTGGAATAGGACTAGTGAACGTTCTTGTAAGTTTATTGAAAAAAGCTTAAGAATATCCTAACAAATATCATGTAGACATCTGGAATTTGTTAATAGCTTATGTTCTTGTTTCTTGTATGTACAGATCTTCTACTTAGGAGATTAAACCTTAACTCAACAAATTAACTAATTTATTCTTTTTACAAAATGGATCCTAACCAAGCAAGATCGATTAGAACGAAAAAGAGACTGCAGGGACAGCTGAATTTCGATGACAACGAATTGGATGGTACTCTGCTTCCTATTTTTTGTAATGTTTCATAGATGATGATGATTTCTATACCGAAAAAGGAATTAAACAATTAGATAAAGATTATAAAGACAATGGCAATGAAGAAGATGAGTTAGAAAAGTAATTTTCTTGGAAAATTGAATAAATATGATAGGGAGCAATATTTCGGATACAAAATAGAAGCCTTCAATTTAAAGAAAGACAGAGAATTGGGAACATTCCATGAAGATGGATCCTATGAGTTTAAGAGAAAGCAAGATCCAGACGAAATAAAGTGAATATATTGTTTCGCGATAGTAATTTTCAGGGATGCATGGTTAGATTCTCTCGATGATGACCAAATCATTAAGAAGCCAAAACCAAAGCAACCAGTAAAAAATGAAGAAGATGACAAGCCTCTCAAGTTAGACGAAAAGGAACTCTTCCATTTGAAGAAAGAACTCTATGATATCTTACTGCCAGGTAATTTATTTAAATTTGCTCTAATTATTAAGGAGAGAGCGCAAATATGGCCTTAATTAGACTCAAGCCTAACAAGCCAGCGATTGTGACAAAGAAGAAGAATGTTAGAAAGAAGGTCAAGAACGAGGAGAATTCAGAACAAGCTAATGCTTTGGATGATAAACCTAAGAAAGAAGAGAAAGAAAAGAAAGACGATAAAAATGAGCTTCCTGAAGAAGAAAAGAAACGATTATTCAATAGAATAATCGAGATCTGTGACATCTTGGTATCTACGGGTTATATGGATGTCGGAACAGACACAAAGGAGCAAATCAAGGAGAAATTCATCAAGGAAGAGGATAAAGTAATTAGAACCGACCTTGATGAATTAGAAAAAGATCTGGAGGATTTGAATCCTGATCATAATGTTGTGGAAGAATAATAATCTTACTTTTGAAGTATTTGTATCCTTTTTCTTCTTAAAAATTGAATAACCTTGTTAATACCAAGTGAAACTTATGTTCAAATAATAAATCACGTCCTCATTGTTTAAATTTTCTCTTCATCTACCACTCTTTACTTGTGGTTTAATCTTCTCCTGAACTACTGAAGTATTTATCAGATAGGTCCTTCATTGAGCTAATTCTTGAGTTCGTGATTTTTTAAAGGTGCTTTGCTAACCAAAATAAAGTTCTGGGGAAGAAAGACCAAAAGCTCTCTTTTAGAAGGATCGAGCATGAGTGTATAGTTTTCGTTAGAGGGATTGTCTTTAAAATTATTAAACAGTCAATGAGAACAGCGATACTGTTATATATTTGGTTAATAGATCAATCGTTAAAAAGTTACGACCTGAAATTTGATAATCCTGAAGGATATGAACCTCTCAGTGAATATGTATCATATACTCAGATGATGCTCTTAAGATCTACTATGTGTACAAAAAATTGAATAGCTAGATGGCTTCACTCTAATAAAGTGAATTTTAGGGAAGTTCCTTTAATCTTTGAAAGAATTCCAATAAAGTGCCCTAAAAGAAGACAAGAAAGTTGTTTTGAAATACGGGGAAATCGAATTCTATTAATTAGCTTATATTTATCTAGCGTTGCTCAACATTGACTTATTGAGTTTAATCATTAGCTTATATAATTTATTCTTTTAAACACTCTCATTGGGGATAAATTGCCTTGAAACTGTTTAACTAGCGAAACAATATTAATGACAACCCAGGTAACTTGAATTTCTATCTTGAATGTTAATCTGCTCAAAGATGAAGAATGTGTTTGGCTTCACTGTTCAATCTCAGGAAATGTTCCACCTTGAGAAAACAGCATCATTCTTCCATCCCAGCGAGGATGGAGATGAGAGCTCACGGTCTACTCAAAATACAGAGGATGGAAAAGACACACCTACTCCTAAAACCCCTGACCAAGTATGGCTTTTTAAATTCCTTTTCTGATGAATTAGAATATCCGCCTTAAAGTCAAAGGGAAGATCTTCACAATCAAGCAAAGAATCCACTCTGCAAGGGTTGAGAGACCATCAGATCTAGCAAAGAGAATATCAGATGACGCAACAGTGTCTATTAGGAACCTTCCTAAGGTTCATAATTCTGATGAAACTAAAAAATGGGGAGGATTGACCCCAACTTCTAATAATACTATACTTCAAGGAATAAAATCAGAAGGCAATAGCAGGATGTCTGATTCCCTTGAAGATAAAAACTTCATTGAAGATTCTAATGAAAGTCTTAACCAAAATCTTAATCTAAATAAACCATTCTCTATTGATAACAAACAAAATCTAATTCAACCCCAGAATATGTTCGTCATTAAAAGCCAGTCTCAAAACAAAATTAAAGTGGCCAAATTCAACAAAATTAAGGCCTTGACACCAATTCCAAATATGGAGAGCTTACTAACTCCCACTTCTAAAAATGTTCCTATCAGCTTTAGAAGTGAATCGAAACTATCCCCTGTCGATAGACCCATTTTACCTATAATAATGCCTGAAACTATGAGAGCTAAGCCTGCTTCTTCAGAAATAAAAAGAGTTCAGTTGAATATAAATACACCTCAAAGCAGACCAATTTCGCATACTAAATCATTCTCAACTATTGGAAAAGCTCCACAAGTCTTCACATTTAATGAAGTTCTTTCGAATAAAACACCAGGTAAATCACTTCCCATTACAGAAAGAAAAGTAAATCCAGAAGTCAATGAATTTGATGTCTCTGACCTCAAATTAAGAAGAGGAAACAGTGCAAAGGTCCCTTCTTCCATTGAAGAGAATAAGCCTAGAATGCCAGTAAGAGTAGGACGAAACTTGAGCCTGAACAACCAGGACTTTTTGAAAAATATTGAGAATCTCAAATTAAAACCACTGATATCCCCAAGTGCTAATTTTCCAAAGCCTTTTATATGGGACCAATTTAAAACACCTAAATGTACAACAATTATCGATACAGCAGATATAATCGATTCTGATCTGTTGCAGAGAAAGTCTTCTGGAAAATTCAAGACACAAGAAATGCTAGTCAATAGAATATTCAATCCTATTAGTCACAGAAAAAAGTTGAACTAGCGATATATCAAAATAATTCAGCTCAGTTGTTTTTCTAATTTCATCAATTCAAGTTATCTGCTATTATTTTATTCGATTTTGTATTTCAGATTAGTATCTTATTATATATGCTCTCTTCTTTTGAGATTATGTGTCATGATTATATTCATATAATCTAATACAAGCACACTAAATGAGTTCGATAATATTTAAAAATTATTAGAAGCAATTTGAGAGAAAGAGAATTATCAGGCACTTTTCTGATTCAACCATGTCATACCCATCTCAATTTCCAAAAACATTACTTCCAAGAGAATTTCCTAATTTTGATAACACCAAAGAAAATTACGCTATGTTCCTCCAAGGCACAAACGCCTTCCTCTCAGTAATAAGCGAAATTTAGAAATAAACTTTTTAGCTGTTTGCGATCTTAGACACTCTGAGAATCATATATCTCTATAATACCATTGAAGATGACTGCGATATCAACTATTTCCCTTTAATTGGGATTGGATTCATGAACTTAATCTGGGTTTTAACATCAATATATGGAATTACAGCTATCAATTCTAAAAGAATTGACAGAATAAATGTGTTCATGGTTCTTTTAAAAATTATTGCTGCGGCAAGGATGACGCTTTACTATTCTATCCTCAGTGGGCTTAGTACAAATGAGATGACTGACCAGAGACAATGTGAAACGATTTTCCAGAGTAACCTCTGCTGGCTATCAGTTGTATTAGAGGGTACACTGATCACCACTGTTATCTTCCTGGGCAAAAGCATCAAGAGTTATCTTGAAGGTAAGATTTCGAGAAATTCCCTAAAGTTCTAGAATGGGAAAAACTTTGGCGATCCTAACAAAAAAAGGAAGAAAGATTTAATCCGACATTGTGTTTAAGCTTATTGTTCATATAGCTAGGTAGTTTTGCTTTTTTGATTGTACTTAGTAATATGTAACAAAGATCATGTATAAATGAAGCTATTTATGACAAATATAATCGTATTTTGTTTGAAATATTCAAAGTACGACAAGCAACTTTTCAATACTCATTCCAAATTTCCTATCCTACTCTAAGATCTTGTTACATTTATAACTTGAGAAAAAGTTCTAATATAAAACACTATGAAATCCGAGTAGTTTGCTTGCCGTGAAAATACTTTTCATTAAGTTGTATTGAAACTATAGAAGACCCTCTTCTTCATGAAGCTTTTCCCCGTAAAATTCGTAATTTGTAGGATCTCATGAGTCGCAGTAAGTACTTGCCCCGTAAAACTAATTTGAGTTTTTACGGCCCCAATTCACTCCACATCGAAAGAAAGGATCATCCCTACAGGATTCTTTGTCTCCAGGGCCAACTGGTAGAGTCAATTCCATAACATATCAGAATCTGCAAATAGCGAAAGTGATAGTACTCAATATCAATTTTATTCATATAAGGCTGAAACGATGTAGGAATTCTCGGATGATTCAGCCAAGATCTAACTTGTCAACTTGTACCTAAGAGTACTTGGCCAACTATTATTTTCAAAGCCTGATCTGTGCTTCAGAATATCTCAACAGTTTCGTTCTCATACAGTATCGACCTCAATATAATTGAGCATGAGCAACATGTAATTCAGCTTCAACTCTTGAGTGGTAAATAGTAAAAGGGCAGACAGGTTTGAGTGACTTTTGGAATGATTATTCTTGCTCCAAAAATACGTAGGCAGGACGATGCATGGCACTCTATCCCACTTTTTAAAGAATGTTCACATAGAGGACCTGGAGGGCATTTAGGCCCAAATAACTCATTGAAGTATTTAATATTAGTCCAAGACAACCCAAAAATGATTACTTCATTTTTTTAAAATCATTCCGTGTTTCCAATTAACATACCTGGACATCAAATGAGTATATTGTAGGATACTATCTGAGTTTTATAATCAGAAGAAATCAAGATCCTAAATTTCTAACACTGAGTAACAATTTAGTTGAAGTTAACTTTATCCTGCTGTAAAGATCGTGTGAACAGCTTATATTCATTTTTCATGATATTTAAGTCCAAATTTCAGATATTCCCAAGATAATAACAATAGAAGCCGTCTCAAATAACTATTTTATGACGATCCTCAATATTACGAATTAGATTCTAATAGAGATCTATATTAGGAACCTTATTCTAAAGAAATCAATAGGCATTTCTTGTGATTGATGACTATTGCAATTCAACAAAATAGACAAGGGAGGTATGAAAATTTGTGTACTTTTTGTGTATATCTTAATTATAAAGCTATCAACTTAATCATATAGCTTCTGTTTCTGCATGGCTCTATATTTCTCCTTCATTTTCATCTGCGTTTCATCATCAATGTAATAGCTTTCCATTATTGTATTGTATTTCTTAACAATAGGATGACAATTCTTCCACATCAATTCGTTGGCTGCATAATCCATTGCACCAATATAGGTAATTCCTGCAATAACTGCTCCTATCTCTCTGATAAAGAATGGAGACTTCTTATCGAAGAATCTTTTCTTATACAACAGGTACAAAATAGGAAGAATACTGATTCTGGATCCATAATTTGTGTACTTTTCCACATTATAATAGAACTTTAGTGTTTGTCTTTCTTCATCTGATGGACCATCCTTACACATAATGTTTTTGACTAATTGTGAGCGACTGTTTATCTTATCTGTAGAGAAGAATCCGTACTTCATTTTTCACTGCAAATAAAATCTAAATAATTCTATACTTGAAAAGATAAGAGATTTTCAGGCATCTTTGTTTGTAGCTATAAAAAAATACTGAGGTTGGAGCTGATTGATACTCATAATTCTTCCTGAGGAATTCCAAAAATACCCATGGTGTAATAATGGATTAAAGGATTATAAGCTTAACGGTAATATAATTCTTACTAATAAGTATCTTGTCTGGAAAATTGAGTACCCTAATTGACCTAAGAAAAACTCACTCATCTTCTGCATGTTAGAAAGCAGAAGAACCTGAAGATTACTAATGTCTGAAACTAGACATAATTCCATGTTAACTGAGTGAATTAAATTATTCAATTTTTTAGAATTAATATTGTTGCAAAGTAATAATGGGGGACGAGGAATATGACTATCTTTTTAAGTGTGTTATCATTGGAGATTCAGGCGTAGGAAAGTCCAACATCTTCAACAGATTCATCAGAGATGAGTTCAATCTTGACTCCAAGGCAACAATCGGTGTTGAATTTTCTGCTAAGAATGTCACAGTCCAAGATAAAGTCATTAAGTGCCAGGTTTGGGATACAGCAGGCCAAGAACGTTTCAGAGCCTTAGCAAAGAGTTACTATAGAGGAGCAGTAGGCTGCCTCCTCGTTTACGATATCACAAATTACGATTCTTTCCAACATCTTGATAAATGGCTTAAGGAAGTCAAAGACCATGCTGAGCCCCATCTTGTCGTTCTCTTGATCGGAAACAAGTGTGATCTTGAAGAGAAGCGCGCTGTTAAACAAGAAGAAGGAGCCGAATTTGCCGAGAAGAATGGTCTTGGATTCATTGAAGTCTCAGCCAAAGACAACTTGAATATTGAAACAGCTTTCAGTAGATTAACTACTGAAATCTTCAATGTTCTTGACCAAGTCAATGAATCTGAGCCTGATAATAATGGCTCAAACAAGAGCCCAACTAAAGGAGGAATTATTGCTTCAGGAGGAGGACAAACAATTCAAATCACTAACAATAATGCCTCTGCTAAAAAGGAAAAGTCTGGATGCTGCTAAGACATTTAACTTATGGGAATAGATATTTGTTGTATGAACATGTTAGACTACACACCTAAGCACTATTAAATTTAACTTTTTGAATAACTATTCTCAATTGATCCCTCTAATCAGACATGAAACAAGCTTTGGAAATTGACTTATTGTGTTTTTCATGTATACAAGATATATTAGGAACAAAACTTAAGCGTCACCAGCCTCAACAACATCATTATCATGGAGATATTCTTCGTTAGGATCCTGTTCAGGAGCCAGCATTACTATCTGTTTAGCATATTGTTGTCCAGGATGAGGAATAAATGTTGGGCAATTCAAGTATTCAAGATTTCTCTTAGCCTTCTTCACAGAATCCTTAATATAAATGGTAGTACCAGGCTTTCCAGGAACTGCTCCCTTTACGAATATCAAAGATCTCTCAACATCAATCTTATAAACCTAGATTATAAGCCCTATCCTTTTTAAATTATTACTCTAAGATTTTGTATCGTTCTCTGTCTTCCTCCCATTCTTCCAGGCATCTTTTTATTCTTGAACACTCTACCAGCATCTTGTCTCATACCAGTAGCACCCATAGCTCTGTGAGAGAGTGAGTTACCATGTGTGGCAGGTTGACCACTGAAACCCCATCTGAACATGGCACCCTGGAATCCCTTTCCTTGAGTAATACCTGCGCAGTCAACGTATTGGCCAGGAGTGAAATGTCTGACGCTCAATTGATAGCCTATTGGTAAATACACAAATCAATATTCTCGTACCAACTGGAAGAAGATTTTCTGGTGTAACGCGGAACTCCTTCAACACTTTCTTGGGAGGGACGTTAGCTTTCAAAAAGTGACCAATTTCAGGCTTCTTGAGTTTCTTTATATTTTTTTGGCCAGCTCCAAGCTGAAGAGCATAATAACCCTCCTTCTCAGCAGTCTTAACCTGTACAACCTGGCATCTGTCAACCTATCTGAATTATTCTCGTTTCTCCTTGGCAATACCTGAAGAACAGTAACTGCATGTCTGACACCCCATTTATCCCAGAAAGCAGTCATACCCATCTTGAAGGCAATAAGACCTTGAAAATTATTCATGTACTATTAGTATTACCTGTTCTTTTAGTTCCTTCTTTAGCTTCAACTTGCTTAAGATTTCTCCAGAATTTAATATTGGTTTCTTCCTCAGTGTTATAGTACTCATGGACTAAAGGGAGATTAAAACTTGCTAAAAGTATTATTACTAACTTTCCTTTTGAGAGAAGGAGTCTCCTTTCTAACGACGTCGTTGATTGTTCTAGGAACTATTTCTTGCTGAGGCCATTCTTTGAGTGCAGGTTCAGTAAATTTATAGTTCAAATCTTCTTCTTCAATTAAGAATAAGCCCTTCTTCTTAATTCTATCTGCTTCTTCTTCAAGTCTTTTAGCGTCGAACTTGGCTTCGAAGACTGGCAATTGGCTTCTTATGGGAAGAGTATGCTTTTCTTTCTTAGCTTTGGCCTTTTCTTCCTCTGCCTTCTTTTTCTTGGCTTCAGCTTCCTCTTCAGCCTTAGATAACTTAGCAGCTTTATCATCACTGAATGCTGGAGCAGAGGTCTTCTCTTTCTTCTTTTCACTTTTTGGGATTTTAGCTCTTCCAAAGTACTCTGCGTTTTTATGAACGAGAGAATTGAAAATTGGCATAGTGTAACCTGAAAGGGGATTGTTGTAGAGGGAGCCATTTGAGAGAAGAGCTCCACTCTTCTGGAAAATCTTGCTCAGCCTGCTGATGTTGAGCATTTAAATCTTAATAACTTTTATTTCACAGTCGCAAAGATATGAAACAAATACTATAGTAAATATTCATTATCCAAATCGCCTGATGAGACGAAGACTTACTCCTGATTATATTTTCTGTTGATAGCTGGTGGATCCCTAATTGTTTCATGAAAAGTTTTTGTCCTGAAAAGTTTTCATTATTCCTCGTTATCCATGGAAACTTTCTCATATTTAATGGCATATAAATGATACTATATTAATACTCTAACTATACTTACCAGAATATGACTATATCACATTCTCATTCTCTTATTCTTTCATAACTCCAAGAGAAATATAATCAAAACGCATATAAACAGAAGAATAAACTTATCATGAAGAACATAATTTTTGTTTTTGTATTCTGTCTAACATTTTGGACGATAGAGGCAACAAGAACAAGAACAGAGATCGCTAACTTATGCTTGAGTTTACTTCAGATTCCTTCAAATGCCTTTGAACCTATAGCAGCAGACAATCAAAATACAGATTCAAAAACTGTTCAGGACATCAGCGATAAACCTCATGTCCTTACCCAGGAAAATGCTGAGGGTGAAGGAGCAGAAAAAGCTGAAGAAGCTACAGAAACTAAAGCAGAAGAAAAGCCCGAACCACAGAAACCAGCACTGACTGAAGCCATTGTTGTTGAAAAACTTCAAGAAACAGAGAAAGAAGTGACAGAGATCTTTACTAATGTTAAAGATGAACTTGGTAAAGCTACTCAAGATGTCATTGATAACTTCCAGAAAAGTCTTGATCAGAATCGGGAAGTTATTGATAAACAATATGACGAAACAAGGAAAAAAGCTGAGAGCATAATCCAAGAAGAAGGAGAAAAGGGTATTAAAATTATTCAGGAAACCGGTCAACAAGTTAAAGAAGAGACTCTAGCCGTTCAGGATACCCTCGATCAGACAATAGAGACTAATATCAGAGAAAGAATCACACTCTTGGGAAATCGTATTGAAAAGAAACAGGCTGAATATGATGCCCTATTGGCAGAAGCTAATAGTTTGCAATCAACCCTTCCTCCTCCTGATTCAATTTGTGAATTGTATATAGACTGCGCAATCTGTGCAGCAAATCCTGAATGTGGTTGGTGTGCTGAACAAAATGTCTGCATGGCAGGAGACAAATATGGATCCACTAAAGACATTTGCAAAGTTTGGGATTATAGAATATGTCGTGGAGAATGCGCAGGCTTAAATGACTGCGAGGTAATATTTAGTAACATTGAATGTTAATTCATTAGTCTTGCCTATCCAATTCTTTATGTGGATGGTGCGAAGAGAATAAATTGTGTCTTGAAAGACCTGCTAATTTCCAAGGTAATTCTTATTTTCATCTTATAATTCAGAAGGTTGTGGAAAAGATTCTTGGTTCCATAAGCGAGGATCAAATCTTCAATGTCCTATTACAGTAAAAACAGAAGAGGATGTGCAATTTGAGAATGAAACCAAAGAGATTCAAGACTCAAGAATTAAGGATATTGAAAACGCCAGGGCCAAGGAATCTCAAGAAAAACAAGAAAATAGACAGGTTAGAAAAGATGACTAGAGTTTAATTTTTAGAAACGTAAACAGCTGGTTCATATGCAACAAAAGTTGAAGGGTTTATCTGAACAATTAAAATATTTGAAGAGTGAATATCTGAGGCTGACTACAATAATTCAACAATTTGAGGATTGTGTACAAACTCATTTAAAACAAATCGAGCAAAAAGAGTTTGAGAATAAACGTCAAAATACCTTGGTTAAGAATGAGAACTCTAAGAATAATATAAGAAAATAAAGGAGTAATTTCGAAGAAGATTCCTTATATAACCTTTTGAAAATAATTTATCTTGTTCTTTCATTTTCATATGTATTTCTAGAAAAGTATTACTTACGTAATATACCCAATTCTTGTTAACGCTTTCCCGCCGTTTTACCTTTGGAGTTGTCAATTCAAAATTAATACCATGATGACGTAATTTATATCTAATATAATTAAGCATCTTGAACGAAATTATTATTTAATAAAAAACTTTTCAAACCATTTTCAAACCTCCATGTTCAGCAAACTCCAATATTTCAAGCCTAGCATGTTACAAAGATCCTTCTCTCTTTGGAAAAACGTACCTATGGGACCCACTGATCCTATCCTAGGTAAAAATCTTATCATCCAATATTCATTCATAGGTATTGCTGAGGCTTACAAGAAGGACACTCACCCTAATAAGGTTGATTTGTCAGTTGGTGCATATAGAGGTGATGATGGAAAGCCTTGGGTTCTTCCCTCTGTTAAGCAAGTATGTAGTGAGATGTTTCATGCTTATGAGAATATTAGGCTGACAAGATCATTACTGAAAGCAACTACAACTACGAATATCTTCCCATTATTGGACATCTTCCTTTTATTGAAGAAGCTATCAAACTGGGATATGGTGACAATCATCCAGCCCTTAAAGATAAAAGAGTTGCTGCTGTTCAGTCCCTCTCCGGAACTGGCGCCTGCAGAATCGGAACCGAATTTTGCAAGAGATTCCTTGGAGACAAACTAGTCTATGTTCCCAATCCTACTTGGCCCAACCACAAAAATATTGCTGTTGACTCTGGTCTTAAGTGGAAGGAATATAGATACTGGAACCCCAAAACCAAGGGTTTGGAAATCAATGGTTTATTGGATGACTTAACCAATGCCCCTGAAGGTTCAGTTGTTTTCTTGCACGCTTGTGCTCATAATCCCACTGGTAGAATAGAAAATCCTAGTAATGATGAATAGGTGTTGATCCCACTGAAGAAGAGTGGAAAGCTATCCTCGAAGTCTTCAAGAAGAAACACCATCTTGCTTTCTTCGATATGGCTTACCAAGGATATACTTCTGGAGACACTGACAAGGATGCCAGATTCTTCAGATTGTTTGTTGATAACGGTATTCCTTGTATGTTGGCTCAATCTTTCGCCAAGAACTTTGGTCTCTATGGACAAAGAGTCGGAACTTTCAGTATTGTCTGTGAAAATACTGAAGAAAAAGAAAAGGTTCTCTCTCAATTAAAGCTCATCATCAGACCTATGTACTCCAACCCACCTCTTGCTGGTGCTAGAATCATCGAAACCATCTTGAAGGACCCCAAGCTTAAACAACAATGGCATGAAGTAATACACTCTTATATTATTGCTTACTTGTTAGGAAATCAAAATCATGTCCAACAGAATTACTACCATGAGAAAGAGCCTCGTTGATGAGCTCAAGAAGCTCGGAAATCCCCATGACTGGAGCCACGTCGTTAAGCAACAAGGAATGTTTGCTTACACTGTAACTAAGGTCATTTATTTTTCTAATTTGTTAGGGCTTGACTGTTGAACAATCTAAGGAATTGGCTGAAAAGCATCACATTTATATGGTCCACGGTGGTGGAAGAATCTCAGTTGCTGGACTTAACACTAGCAACGTCGCTATTGTTGCTAAAGCTTTCGATGCTGTTACAAGAAATAGCTCTTTCTAAATAAATTAACTATATGCTTGAACCATAATTAGTTCACTTTATCATATATTTAACGTGTTACAAATGAATTTGAATTCATCAACTATTTAATATATCTTGACAGGTTATTAAACGAAAATAATTAGGAAATCTAATTGCAAAATCAAATACAATATGTACTTGCGTATTGAAACGTTATGAATTCAAACTTACAACGATACCAATATGAACAGTTACTGAGTTTTTCAAAAATGAAAAAGTTGTTTATTCATCATACTCATCTGCAAAATTTTCATTTGTTTTAGCTTGGATAAACCTTGACAAGTTTTCTCTATTTTGTTTCCTTGCCTGTTCCACATGAAGGAGCTTAGCCTTTTGGAGTTTCATTTGATGATATTTCAAAATATCAGTTGAGCTCATTCCTTCTACTCTGCCCGTCTTAATAGGTGAATGTTCAAGATTATACTCCTTCCTTTCATAGTAATCAATGGCATTTTCCAGTGCTGCTTGCGTTGCTTCAGTGTACTTTTTCTCAACCTCCTTCTTCTTGTTGAGTTTCTTTATATTTTCGAGGTTATTTTTGTATGCCAAAATAACTGAACACTCCAACGTTGATATTTGACTTTTATTATGATCTCTTGAAGGCTGCTTTGTTTCTGTAGCATGGACAGGGAATTTATCTGATGGAACTACTTGCTCAACTTTTTTCTTGAACTCGTTTTCAAGTTCACGAACTTTCTTGCCTGCATTTGCTGCAAATTGACCATAATTGATAATTTCAGCAATTTTCTTTTGAGCTTTCATATTTTCTTTTTGTAGTTCTTTGATATTGATCCATCCTTCTTCATCATCTGACTCTTGTACATTTTTATCTCTAGCTGTCATCGGTATTCTGTTGGTTTTCTTAGTTGGAGTTTTGTAGCTTGTTGGTCTATATTTGTATTGTTGTTTTGGAGGACTGGCTTTCTTCTGAACTCTAGAGTTATTTGGAGCTCCCCAAGGTAACCTGTTCTTGGGCTTTGCAGGAACTTGATATTCATCCATATCCCAAAGATCATTTTCTTTATTGTGACTTCTATTTCTACGACTTGGTGATCTAGATGCGCTGTCAAGGAAGTTCAGAACTTTGCCATGCTTTTTGGGGGATGGCGAACGCTCATTAGAAAGGAACCCACTCCTATCTCCACTTCTCTCCCTACTCTTTGAGCCATATTTGCGGTCTTCAGCTGTCAGAGCTTTGAAAACATTGTCTTTCTCACTGAAACCAAAACTTGATAAAAAATTTTCTTTTTCAGAATTGATAGAACTATGCTTCTCCTTTTCAGACTTAGGCAAGTCACCAATTCTGGTGTACTTCTGTGGTGTTCCTCTTTTTCCTAATACCTTGAAGACTTCCTTAGGCTCGACAGTTGGAAATAGTTTGGAAATCAACTTTTCCATAGCTACAAATTCCTCAAGTTCAAAGTTCTCCTTAGGAGCAGAATTTGATCTAAATTTTTTAGTATCCTCGGATTTTTTCTGCTTTTTCATTTGATCAGAGGCCTTTGGACTAACCGACTCTGTTTTTCTGCCTCTAGCGGAGTTCTGAGGAGAAACTTCATCATTGCTTACAGGAGGTATATTTTTAATACTGATATCCTTGAAAATTCTTTCAGTAGATTCTTCAGGCTGAGCAGCAGCATTTTTCTTTGCAGAAGTCACGGGAATATTTCTTCTAGAGCTCCTCTGTGGAGTTTCTTGATTTTCAGGGCTGTTTATAAGGCTAGGTCTTGGGGCATGTGAGTTCTTTCTAGAAACTACAGGTGTATCAATTTTATTGAAGTTTTTGTTGATTTCTTGGAGCTGATGCATTTGTCTCACCAAGTCAGGATCAATATAGTCATCTTCTATAAGTTCGGTCTTTTGTTCTTGTACTCTTTTCTTTCCTCCACAAGTCATGCATTTCTCTGAGTCAATTGTTGTGTTCTCATCATAATATTGTTTAGAGGACTTGTCAGAATAACCAGACGTATTCTTGTTTATTTTGACTATCTTTTCATCCATTCTATTGCTAGAATTGCTTCTATCAGTGTTTGCACCTGAACTGTATTTCTCCCTGGAATTTGAGAGATGTTTTCTTGAACTATGATGACCAGCTTTAGCAGAGTTTAACATATAATAAGGAAGATTTTTGTCCCTATTAGCTGGAGCTTTTGTTTCAGTCTTTGAAACTCTAAGTACTGCAAACTCTTTATGATCGTAATTACTTGGAGCCCAAACTTCGGCAGCATTTTTGTAGGTTTCCAATAATTGTTCGATTGTTCTTGGGCTCTTTTCGGAAGGCTTTCTTTGATCTTCAAGCTTTTGAATTCTAAGCTTGGGAATTATGCCACCCTCGCTTTCACCTGACTCTCTCGATTCATTTCTTAGACTATCTCTTCCAACAGCAGGTAGTTGTTTATGAGAGGATTGGTTAGAATATATAATATTGTCTTCCATTTCATTGTGATTTGAAGAGATTCTCTTGTTCATGTTTCCAATAGGAGGCTTTTTAAAGTAGGGGCTGGATGATCCGTCACGGTAGTTGTTATTAAAGCTGTCGTAATTCACTCCGAAGGATGGGTCTGCTGGTACTCCTGAACTGCGATGACTCATTTGGCCATAGACATTATTATTCGCATTTTGAGAATATTCTGGTTCTCCATCTTCATGATGTTTATAAATCGCTCTTTGAAGGAGATCTTTAGGATCAACTGGGTGCATAAAATTATCGATCATAGAGTTCTCAGCTCTTAATTCAGGAGTGCGAATGTTGTCAATTCTTTCCTGGTTAGATCCAGCACTCTCTCTGTTTTTTCTATGGGATTTAGCTCCACTGGTGGTTCCATCACCAATTAGATTATACATTTTATCAATATTATCTAAGAGCTCCTTAGCCTCTTGGCCTTTCTTTTTTGGAGGGGTATAATCTCTTACCCTGATCACTGCCTCATATTCTTGGCGTAAATTTCCTGTTGGTCTGAATTCAATGTCATGATTACGAAGAATATTCATAATCAATTTCTTATTCAATAACTCTGCTTTGTTATACTCAACAACAGGCACTTCCTTCTTCTTCATAGGATTGTTTGAGCAAACTGCTTCTTTCAGATAAACTTAAATTTAACAAATTTTGCACAAATATATCAGTTAATACGCCAAATCAAAAAAATCTCTGCAGAGAACAAATTTACTTTACTAGATAGCATTCCTTCTCATACATTGAAGCACTCAATCATCCAATTTATGAAAATCTTAAGAACTCAAAAATAATTCCGATACTAGAGATACATGTATTTACCCTTTGAAATCTAAAGGCTATCAGTACATAACGCCATTACCATAGGCAAAGAACCTCAAGAATCATGATCAAATTCCATAAAACTAATTTCTTAATTGCTACACAATATAAAAAAAAGATTTCCTCATTTTTTACTCAAGAGAGTGAGTATTTCTTTAGCTGTCAACCTCATGAAGGCATCAGTCAAATGACTTGCAACCAGACCTTTGAGAATAAAGCTAGTACATATTTCTTAGTAAAGATCGTTTCTATAACGCTTATGGATTTAGAAACGCTTATTAACGTAAAGGATGACTTCCTATACAAAACTCTTAAATAATTTAACACAAATCAAACATGAGAACCCTCTACATTACTCTCTTCCTAGCCATCTTATCTTCATCTTTGGCTATTAAAACCACGATCCAGCAAAAGACTCTTGAAGTTAAAGGTTTCAAGTTCGACACTGACTCTAAATTAGGATCTGCCTTAGCTGGATTAATGGAAATCACCCAGCTTGCTGAAACTGCTGAAGTTATTGAAATTATTAGTAATGTCAAAGTCGAACTAACCAATCTTCTTCGTGACACCGAAACTAATTACAATAATGAATTGGCTGACTTTGGAAGATCTAAATCTGACTATGAATCAAAGATTAGTGGGTTAAACACTAGCATTAGCCAAAATAACGCTATCCTTGAGACTGAAATTGAAACCAGAGATAGATTGGAAGACTTGATTGCTGCTTCCTCAAAAGCTATTGATGATGCTCAAGATGCTATTGTTGCCGAAAATCAAAGAAGAGACGAAATTAGAGCCGCTAATGCTCAAAAGGTTGCTGATTTGTCTGAAGCTATTGCTGCTTGTGAAGAAGCTCTAAAGTTGTTACAAGAGATTAAAGAAAAAGATCTTACTAAAACTGGTCTCTCCCTTGTCCAAACTGCTTCAAACAAAATTAAAAGCCAGGTCAGCAAGATTACCACAAAGCTAACTAAGATTAATCTCAACGGATCTATTGCTCCTATGGTCAAGATGCTCGTTGAAATTGCCCAAGAAGGTGTTAATGCTGAACTTATTGACAAAATTGCTCAATTGATTAGAGAACTTAGAGACTCTCTTATTCAAGAACGTGAAGATGTTAAAGGAGCTGATGCTGCTGACGAGGCATATCACACCAACACTATCAACACTTTGAATGCACGAATCGAAGCTGAAACCAGCAGTTTGAATCGCAACAGTGAAGCCCTGGAAACCGTTTATGGTAAGAAAGAATTTTATTTGTTTAATTATCTTAGCTTCCATTGATAATATCAACAAGATTCTTGAAGGGTTAAACGCTGATTTAACTAAAGCTACTGATGATTACAATGCTTTGATTAGTGAATGGAACCGCAAGGAAGCCAACTTTAACGACATTATGGAAAGACTTAAAAAGGATATCAAGGTCTTAGGCGAATGTCTTGATTACTTGAATAGTCTTTCACATTAAATTCGCATCCAAATCATTTCGAATATTTATGTGATATCCAATTGCAGTATTGGCCACGTATGAACAATCCATTCATAAAGCCGGTCTCTTTTAAAGGCAAATTTCTTTGTTTGTGAAATGAACAATTTATTTGCTTTAAAACTTTTTGTGAATGGAGTCGGAAGCCCTCCTTCAGAACAAATGGCAATCATTTTATATTTTTGAGAGAAAATAGCCATTCTCAGGAAAGAAAATCCTTTTTCAATAAAAGTTTAGTCAATAAAAGAAATAAAATAATAATAAGTTAGAGTTAAAATAAAATGGGAGCGTCATGCTCAAGACCCAAAGGTAAGACAATTACTAATCCAGAGGTCAAAGGTATATCATAATCCATTCATAAAAATTAACAGCCTTAGACATCATACAAGCTCCTCTCGCAAATGGTGCGACTAATGATAGTAAAGTCAATGCATCAGGAAAGCAAACGCAATCTACACCCGACCCGAAGGTCTCCAAAAGCATAGAGAAACAGCAGACTGCTACTTCAGATAAAATGAATGGTTCATCTACTGAGAAATCCAAAACTGGGGGCATACAAGCACAAAGTGCGGATGTATTACCAAAACAAAAATTTAGTGCGCATTCCCCGTCGAACGAAACCGCAACTCCTTCACCTAGTAAGAGTTCTCATACTTTGAACAAATCCAATAATACTTCCTTAACACCTGAGAAAAAATCTCCAAATATGAAAAGCACATCGCCTTCCCCCACAAAAAACGGGGCGAAATCCTCAGTGAAAAAGAAATCAGGTGTTCTTCCACCAATGCGGTTTGTCACTTTAGATGAACCTCGCTCAAGTTCTCCTAAAGCCAGAAGCTCAAGTAAGGGAGACTCGCCCGACAAAAGTGAACACAGTCCACCCAAAAAGGCAGCTATCCACAATGAATCTATGCACGAATCCTTTGATCACTCCTTCCTGTTAAACACAAGCAGTATAACCCTAGTTCCCATTGCTAATAGTTATAGGATTAAATCAGCAAGTCGGCCCAACTACAGAAGAGCTCATACTAGGAAAAGGAGGTGCTAATGACCCTTTGCCAAAAATTGAATATAAGAAAGGACCTATGATCGGGAAGGGAGCTTTTGGGCGAGTATTTGAATGTCTAAATGTTAAGAATGGCGAGCTTTTAGCTGTCAAGACATATAAAGTAAGTTCTAATATTGAAAACTGATTGCTAGATACAAGGAGAGATTCCTAAAGTTCTGGCTTTTATTGATTTGATCAAAAGAGAAGTCTCAGAATTAAGGCATTTGAATCATATGAACCTTGTAAAGTATTTTGGAGCAGAAGAAGGTGGTATTCGTGAAGGAAGATATTCAAATAGTAAAGAGAATTATATATGATCTTATTTTTTAGTCGATATCATTATGGAATATGTTTCAGGCGGCTCTGTCAGAAATCTTCTGGATAAATTCAATCAGCTCGATGAAAAAGTTGTCGCCACATACACGAGGCAAATCCTAGAAGGTCTAGCTTACCTCCATTTTCACGGCATAATTCATAAGTAATTAACTGGATAATAGCTTATAATTTCATAGAGATATCAAGTGTTCAAATATCTTGCTGGATTCATGTGGCAGGATTAAGCTTACTGATTTTGGAATTTCAAAAAGATTAGAAAATCTTTCAGGTGATCCTTTCGAAGTTCCTGGGCATATTAGAGCCTGTCCTTATTGGATTTCTCCAGAAGTATATTTAGAATAATTTTCATAAACAATTAGGTCCTAAATAAAAAGGGCTTTTGCAAGGCATCAGATGTTTGGAGTGTAGGATGTACTATCATAGAAATGCTTACAGGTAAAGCACCTTGGACAAATATAGTTAAAAGTTCTGATGAAGCTTTCAGACTAATCCAAAGTGGAAGTATCTTATTCCTCTTGAAATGCTTAAACCTTTAGCAACACCACCTTTACCTAAGGACCTGTCATATAATTGCCGAGATTTTTTATTTAAGGTTCTTCAGGCGAAGCCGGAAGACAGGCCAACTGTTATAGAGTTATTAAAGCATCCTTTTGTGAAGGGTATCAAGATTACTCATTCATATATATTTGCTAGATGAAGAACCATGTGTCCCAGAACTGGATCTGTCATCACTAGTATCCAGTAGTGACAGAAGCAAATTATTAGCAATCTTGCAGAATGAAAAGTTTGCAGCTGAAAAAGGAGGATTCAGTAGCTCCCAACTCAGTAAGATGATAGGTAGCCATAACAATCTACTCCAAAACATCCTCAATGAGCACAATTCAAACTCCTCATGTATTTTTCTCTATAATGGTGATTGACCTTTAGCACGATTGAGGGACCTTCAATTGTACGATGCTCTAAAAGATGGAACTTTTGAACCAGAAAGATCTAATACATTGCCCTCAAATAAGTCAGAGATGCTTAACTCTAAACATGTGATGGATGGGGTGATAAAGGAATTACCCGAAGAAGAACAATCACAAACATTAAGGGTAAATCGTTTCAAGGACTTGGATCGTCCTATTGAGACAGAATTTACCAGAAGAATGAGAGAAGAATTCCAATTGAGGGAAAAGGAATTAGAAAATAAGAGATTGGATATAAAAAAGAAGTGGGAAGAAGAAGTTGAAAAAGAGCTAGAATATAGAAATTCAGCTAAAAAGGATAAAGTTCCTGTAGGGGACCGTCTCTACTATAATCGGTAATATCATCAATGTTCACCTAGATATGTGAAAATAACTTTTTCCTGAGCCAAATTGTTTGGCTCCCCTTTGTTTATTAGTAACAGTCTAATATCTGTAGTTTTATATCTTTTTAAAGATTTATTTTGTAACAAAGCCTATTCTTAGAACATCTATCTCTCTTAACGTAAACACGTTAATTTAGAAAATTAGAGAATGGTACACAAATAACATTGAGTTATAATAAAAGGGTGTATTAACAAGCAATTGAAAAATTTATCAAATTACTGGGCCCCTCTGTCATTTTCATCATCTCGAGATAAACTCAAAACACTTCTAGCTGCTGAAATATTTTCAAGGGGTTGAGAGGCTTGCTTATAAAGCTCAAAATTTTTAAGGGCAGCGTTCATATCATCTGATTCGTCCATAAATCCACGAATGACTCTCTTAAATGGAGACTCATTCTCCTTCTTGGAAGCAGATGAAAATCCTCTAGTCAAAGAAGAGTTAAGGTTGCCTTTCTTGGCTGATCTGTTGTCACTCTTCAACTTCTCATTTTCTCTCATAAGGAGTTCTCTCTTTTTCTCGCTCTTTCTCAAAGCACCCTGGAGTTCAGCATTCTGAGTGGCAAGGTAATCCTTTTCAACGTTCCATTTAGCTTTTTCTTTTTCATGTTCAAATAATAAGGCACTCTTTCTGGATTCGGACTCTTTATATTTTTGTTCAAGTTCTCTAACTTTTGCTCTAAGGTTCTCAGCTTCTTTATCGAATCTCTTTTGGTAGTCAATGATCTTAGTATCCCTTTCAAGTTTGAGTTCTTCAATTTCGCGAAGCAAGCGCTTTTCATTTTCTAAGAGTTCAAGGATTTTCTTATCATTGCTATGTTGTTGGCTGGTCTTGCCATAGTTCTCTAACATGACCTTTTCGTTCAAGGCCTTCAATTCCTTTTCAACCTTTTCCTTTCTCTCAGTAAGTTCTCTTAATTGTTGGGCAAAAGATTCTTGCATTTCTTGGATCTTGGTCTGGTATCTCTTTTCCATAGCACTGATCAAAGAGTTCTGATTGGCTTCTCCTGATTCTTTATCAAGGTTTCTGGCTTTCTGAAGTTGGGATAAAGCGGCTTCGAACTTCTTTTGTGCCTCTTGTAAGTCTCTCTTAGCTTGATCTCTTTGTTGCTCCAAGAATCCATGCTTGCCTTCCCAAAGGGCTCTATCTTTGTCATAGTTAGCTTGGATTTCTGCAATTTCTTGTTCAAGTTGATGAACAACTTCACGGTAGTTTTCAATTTCAGCCAAAAGGCTCTTTCTTTCGTTGTTGAACGACTCTTTTAATTCCTGAATTTGGTTGTTGAATCCTTCATTGTTGGAGGAGCATTTTCTCTCAAATTCGTTCTTCTTGCCTTCTAGAGTAGTCAACTGAGCAGTCAAAATCAGCTTATCCTTTTCAAGTTGTGATATTCTTTTTTGGTAATTAATTTCATTTTCCTTGATTGCTTTTCTCTTGGCTTCATATTTTTCTTCCAAAGTTGCTCTTTCGGTGTTGAATTTCTCGACAAGCTCATTGATTTCCTTGATATACCCTTCCTTTTGGTTCTTCAAAGCCTCCTCAAACTTTGAACTATATTCATCAGCTTGCTTCTTAAGCTCCTCAGCTCTCTTCTTCAAGAAGTCATTTTGTTGAGATAGCAAAGCTAATTGTTTGGAGTATTCAACTTTTGCACTCAATAGCTCCTCATTCAATTTCTGAGCACTAAAACAATTATTATTTGAATGTATAGACTTACCGATTCTTTTCTTGTTCTACTTTTTTCAAAATTTCAGACTTTTCATTAGAGAGTTCTTTTCTAAGTTGGTTAATAGTCTCATCCTTTTGAGCCAAATTAATTTCTAGAGTTTCATTTCTTTGTTTAACAGTGAAAAGCTCTTTCTCATACTTGGAGAGATTGTGGTTAAGTTCCTCAATCTTCTCCATGAATACCTTTCTTTCTCTAGTAAATGACTCAATTTGTTGCTCAACTGAAGCAGCATGACTTGCTTGTAAGGAGCTGAGATTTTCCTTGAGATCCTTCAATTGTTTCTCAAGATTATCAATAGTCTGTTGCTTCATTTGGAGTTCATGTTCAAGTTGATGAATATCAAATTGATATTGAGACTCCTTTTCTCTCATTTGTTCATTTAAAGCTTCAATTTCTTCATCATGCATGGCTCTTTCTTCCTCAAGTTTCTGCTCTAACTCTTCAATTTGTTGACCAATACACTTATCATTCTTTTCCTTCTCTTCAAGAACCTTTTGCTCATATTTCTGCTTCTCAACCTCAAAGATGCTTCTAATCTGTGCAATATTTTCTTCCGATTTTCTTTGAAGTTCTCTGATTTCCTCTTCATGAGCACTATTAGCTTCCTCCAATTGCTTCTCAAGCTCTCTAATTCTCTCTCCAAAGTGTTCTTCAATGTCATTCAAAAGCTTCTTCTTTTGTTCCTCAAGCGCCTTATTTTGTTGAATTAACTCCTGTTTCAAACCTTCAATCTCTTCCAGTTCGGTCTTTAATCTCAAAGTTTCTCTTTGATAATCTGTTTCTCTTAAGTGAAGCTTCAGTTCAAGCTCATTATTCAAAGCACTCAATCTTTGAACTTCCAAAGAGAGCTTCTTTTGGCTAGCGTCATATTCTTCTTGAAGGGCTCTCATTTCTTCATGATGTTTTTCTTTGATTTCATTGATTTGAGCAAGGTCAATCTTAGGCTCAGAGCTGGCCTTTTCAAAGGCATTCATGATCTGCTCATAATTGTTCTTAGATTCTTCGAGTTGGCTCTTGAGTTCACGAAGCTGGAGCTCCAAAAAGTCAACCTTTTGTTGCAGTAAGGCCTTTTCCTTATCTGTTTTGGCCTTGATAGCTTTAGCTGCCTCGTCTCTTTCTTTGTAATTTGCTTGGGCAGTTTCCAGTTGACTTTTGAGTTGCTTGATAGTCTCTTCATAGTTTTGTCTAAGGGCATTGAGCTCATTTTCATGGTCGTTCTTGGATTCGATAATACTGATTTCAAGACTCTTAATTTTCTCCATGTAGTTCATGAGAAGAGATTCCTTAGTATTGGATTCTTGAATGGACAGATTGTGCATCTCTTCAATTTGGTGATCCTTCTGCTTGATTATGTCCTCTTGTTCTTGAAGTTTTTCTGTGAGTTCGCTGAGTTTCTTTTGAAGAGCTTTAATGTTAGCTTCATATTGAGAAGTAGCTTCTTTGACTTGAGCTTCAAGTTCAGCCTTTGAGAGATTCATTTGTTGTCTTTGTTCTTTTTCTCTGGCAACATATTCCTCAAGAGATTTCTCGAGTAGTTGTGCTCTTTGGGCTAATAAAGCCTTTTCTCTTTCAAAATCGCTCTTTGCGAGGAACATCTTTTGATCCAATTCTCTGACAGCTTCATCTTTTTTTAAGAGCTTGTTCTTAAGATCTTCAATCAATTTTTTGTTCTCGGCTCTTTCCTTGCTAAGTTCTTCTTTTAAGGCTTGTTCGGTCTTGGCAAATTCTCTTCTCACTTCTGCCAGATTTTCTTTATAAGTTCTATCTCTCTGCTCAAGATCACTCTTTTCAGTCTTTAGCTGAGAAATCTTAGCCATCAGCTGACTCTTTTCTTGGCTGTGTTCCTTCTTGAGCTCTGAAATCATGTTCTCATATTGAGCCTTTAGTTCCCTAACTAGATTAAGATAATTTCATTATATTTACTTTGACAAAGATTTGTTGATATCTAACTCCTTTTCGACTTCTTTGATGAAGATGGCGGCTGCCCTCTTGATAGATCCATTGAGAAATTCCAATAAGTTCTTTTCTTTATTGGGGATGTCAATAATCTTCTCCATAAAGTAGTTATAGAAAAGTGCAGCATCTGACTCAAATTCTCCAAAAGACTTGTATTCATTAGTTCTGAGCTTCTTCTCAATGCTTGAAAACTCCTTGGAGAGCATGCTTTCACAGGATTTCTTTCCTTGTTCGTTGTTCAATTTGACGCATTGTTCATATTTTGATTTGATATTATAGATAAGCTCAGCTTCATATTGTTTGCTCACTTCACCTATAGCCCTGGACTTGTAGTAGCTGAGTGCTTCTTGCTTGAACTTTCTATGTAATAACTAGAAAATTACAAAAATCTATCAGTAGATTACTTTCAAGTCATTGTCTCCGATAGGGAGTCTTTTATAAACATTATCTTTCAAGAGGTTTTCATAGATCTTCAGAGCTTCAGATGATCTGCTTTGGCACTCAGTCCTGCAAATTCTCTGCCAAGTATTTTCAATATTAGGAACTGCTCCTTCATTAATAGCGGAAACATAGTTTTTTATCAGTTCTACTAAGATAGCTCCATTGATCAATTCTCCGTTAAGTCTCTTTGGATTGATTCTTTCCAATACTCTCTTCTTGAATTGAATGACCTGTTCGACAAACTCGGGTCTAAGATCACTCAAGTCCATATTGTTCAAGTTTTGAAGTTCAGACTCCTTAGTGACTGGTCTCACAAATGTGAAGCAGTCTCTATCTCTAAATAGTTCAGAAATGTGCTTTCTGATTCTGTTCTTAGATTCAACTCCATCTGAGTATCCTTTTTGCGGTCTAAGCGCTCTTTCTAAATATTCCTATGATCTTAGAAAAAACATCATCAAAAGTATACCTTTGCTGTTATTACTTCACCATCTTGGCCAAGAAGTTGAAGAGAGAAATCTCTGAGTATCCAAATGAAAGTTGGGAAGATCTTGGCATAGTCTTCAAAATCAACATCTTCGTTTGAAGAGGCTCTAATATGGATTTGTTTAGTAATATTAACAACAAAGGAGAGGGACTCAATAGCATGTTCGTCAATATTTCCGATACTGTTGTATAAAAAGCAGGAAGCAAGCAAAACTGATAGAGAAAAAATTCTTGAATCATAGTTAGAATCCCTATCTAATGCTCCCAAGCCTTCTGAGTCAATAACTAACACATTGACATCCTCTCCATCAGCAGTTTTTCCTCTCAAAGGTTTTCCCCAGATCCACAAACCCTATTTCTTTAACGGACATTTCTAATCTATTTACTTTAGTACACGGGTTAATAGTAGGTGCTACACCAAAACCCGTCTTAGTGTTTAGCAGCATCTTATTCAATAAATAAGACTTTCCTGTACGATATAGCCCTGCCACTGATATGACAGCTAATGGCTCAGGAATGGTCTTAATAAACTCTAATGTGTCATTATTTAACAAAAATTCTAAAGGTCAATAAATTAAACACCTATTCTTACTTCCATTTTTTGCATCCTCACTAATCAGCGTAAGGGCTGTTTCTGTATACCTTGGACTATCTAGACTGTTCAACATCCAGTTTAGACTTCAGCGAAATATATTGAATAATTTTAATTTTTGTATTTAACGACTCTAACAACGAAATCGCAAAGATAAAAATATTCTCAGAGCTCTATAGGGCCTTTGAGAAATTTTATTCTTAAGTGGAGAATAGTTTCTACCAAAATATACTGCCAAACAAGATTTTACTAATTACCAAGTGATAACAAATGATATTTACAAGAAGAAATATTCCAAAAATTACTTTAATCTTACAGCCCATATTTCTTGTATAGTTCTTCTCTAACCACTTGTCTCTTCTTTTCAAGTTCCTCAAATTTCTTTCTAACCTGTTTTTCTGAAAGAAACTTGTCTTTATATTTTATTTTTTCGATATTTCTATATGCATCGAATTTCAAATCCAATTCATTCTTTAGTTTCACATCTATAGGAAGTTGGCCAAGAATTCCTTGATTTTGAGGTTGATTTTTAGGATTTAACCAACCTCGGAACGCTATTCTTTTAAACAAACTATTTTACAATGTTACTTGTATAGGCAGCAGATATTAATGTCCAAACTATTGCACATCTTATTTTGCTTCTGGGACCAGAATAAGTTCCTAATCATAATTAGATAATTCAACAGTAAGTACCATAAGCCAAGTTTGAGTAAACATATCCAAGAATAGGGCCACAAATACAGCTCATCCAAAGACCTTCTTCATAAGCATCTATTCCTCTTCCTGGAGATGTATAGGCGTAATCAATCCTAATCAATTAGTCAATGAATATTTTCTGGCTTGCCTTGGAATATCTTCATGATATTTATAATCTTTCATTTGATCTTCAATTTTTTTCAAGATTTGTCGAAGTTCCTCTTCACTTTCTGGCTCTAGATAGTATTTCTTAGGTTTGTACAAGTCAAAGTTCTCTAATCTAAAACCATATTCGTCAAATTTATCTTCTTCCTGGTTTGCAGGATTCATACCTTAAATAAATTTATTTTACAAAAGAATAGAAAACTTAAGAATCAAAGTTATTCAAATTGTAGGAGGGACATTTATATACTCCCATGAGATTCCCCATCTACACAGGTTATATAACACCTTAAAGAATACCTAAGAGTCTTCCCTTGATAAAAGGTTGTAGTCTCAATTTTTATTGTAATTCTATTTTCTCTGCTTAGTAATTCCGACCGAAAAGCCTCGAGTCTTTTTTTGACTTCTTTTAAAGTCTTTTTCTTCCCTAAGAGAGTGGTGAAAATACCACATTTATCTCTGATTTCGAAGCTTTCATCGATCATTTTCAATAAAAATTGTTCTTCTCCTCCTTCGGTAATGATCTCATGATCTTTAGCTGTTAATTTCTTGAAATTAATGTCAAAGAGGATCAAGTTACTTTTCCTGGAACTTCTTCCTTTTCCTCTAATGAGGAAAAATAGGGAGGGTTACACATAGTAAAATCGAAACTAATGTAAATGACAGTTAATGTAATATTACTAATCATCATCTCTGATTATTGATTTAAATATGGATCCATCAGACTTCCTGATTGAGATGTAATCTCCAAAATTGTTCTTCTCTATTATTTCTTGACAGTTTTTGAGCGACTCTTCTGAAATATCTATTTTTATTCAATCAGTTTGAAAAATAATACCTGTCCCAACAAAATTCCATCCATAGATCTTATACCCCAAAAGGGGATATATCAAATTAGAACCTGTTCCTCTAAACCCTAAGCCATAAAAAATAAAATTACATATCCAGGCCAACAATCTTTTCTTTCTGAATGTTATTCTTCTAGCAGATTACTAAGAAACTACCATATTTACTTCCAGTAATTCTTGAATCCAATTCAAGTAGTTGATTCTTGAAGGAATGGTTGGGCATAAATTCCCCTCGGGGATATCCCAGTATGTTATTCCAAAATCATTATCTAATAAAGCCTTGTTCAGTGCAATCATAGCTTTTGGATCGTTCCAGTCTATTACACTTAGCCCCCTATCATTAGTAAAGACACTTTAATTAATATGAATTGAAGTAAAAAATACTAAGGCTCAAAATACGGGTATTTTATCGCAAGAAGATCAAAATTTGGCTTATTATTATAGTAGAAGTTTTTCTTATTCATCTTAGTATTGAAGTTCATTGGCTTCTTCTTATGTTTAGGGTGATATTCTTGTTTCGCAATCTTTTTAGAACTCGAAGAGAGTTTATCCATGAAGAAAATATTTAGTAAAAATACAAAATAAAATTTATTGTACAACATCATCCTCAGATACAAAGTCTTTTTTATAGGTTGTACCAGAGGGTGATCTTATAGAGACAGGACTTCCAGAACCTGCACTCTTGAATCCACCACTCTTCGATTTGCTTAAGGAAAGCTTAGATCCATTTCTCTTGATAAGGCGGCCAGTCCTGTCATATTCATCAACGAATTCAATGTCCTCATTTTCGCTGTCACTTTCGGGGTCTAAGAATTCGCTACGATATATTCTTCTGTCAACAAACTCTTCTTCAGGGAGAATATTATTGAATATCATTTTTCTATCTTCAACATCCATGCCTAATATATTAGAGACCTTTTTTTGATGATTACCAAAGAAGTTCTCAGATTTAACACTCTCCTCTGGAGTGACTTTAACACCATCCAGTGATCTCAACTGGGGAAGCTTGAAAAGAACCTAATTAATTAGATATTTTTAGATGGAGTATACCTGAAATCTGTAATGTCTCTTTTTCTGAATTGGGTTGAAACAGAGATCTAAGTCACTAAGATAGGGTAAGTTTTCGAGAGCATTCAAGTGCTTGATTTTAGTAACATCATTATCAGAAAGGTATAGTTGTCTCAATGAACAGAGTTCAGATAATCCTTTGATTCTATTACATTAACAGAGGCATTGAGTAGAGAGTACCTTCTGATCTTATTTCTAGAGAGATCGAGAATTCTCAGGCGGAAAAGTCTGGTTAACCCTGTGACTCTTCTAATATTATTTCCAAATAAGTGTAATTCAGTTAGGTTCAAATCATCTAGATTTGAGATTTCACTGATGTTGTTGTGGTTAAGTTGTAAGACCTAAGGATTAGAATTTTTTGAAACTTTGGTACCTCAAGCATTTTGTTTTTTTCAAGTCCTTGAATTTCAGTGATGCTATTGTTATTCAGATATAGCTTTTTCAAGAATCTATGGGCGCTCAAATCACTCATTTCAGAAATTTCATTGTTGCTAAGATCCAAAACTTCCAAAGCGTTAGGTGGACTAATTCGTTATACATTATTCATAAGCAAGCTTACGTGAAGTCTGCAATTTTCGTCAATTTATTGTTGGAGGCATACAGATGAGTGAGGTGTTTCAAAGCTGACAAGGGCCTGAGAGAAGTAAGGTTATTATTCGAAACATCAATTTGCTGAAGATGAACATACTTTTCAACACCCTAAATCATTATTGTTAGGTCTCTGTTTTGTACCAAGATAGTAAATATTCCCATATCAGGTAACTTGAGGGAGAGGAATGCATATCCATCTCCACTAGCTGTCTTTCCGATATTTCCAAGGCCAATCTTGATTTTTTCTTCTTCTAAAGGTGTTTGTCTCAATTTCTTAAGTTTCTTCCTTTCAGCTGTCCTTTCGTCATCTTCTTCTGTGGAAAGAGAAAACTGGAAGAGACGACTGTTGTAAAAAGCTTCTTTTTCCTGGAAATCCATATTTATTGAATGTTTCACTTTTATTTAAGAATACTAAATAAATATGTAAGAGAGTCTCTAAGGGAAAAGTCGAATAAAGGAACATGTTATACAGGGAAATCACATACTGATAGACCAAAGATTATCCAAATGAATTATTCATATAAAAAATTAGCAACATCCAGATTTCTTTTTAGGGGCTGCGTCACCGTTTCCGTCAGCGTTTCCTCCTTGTGCTTTTGGATCAAGTTGGAACTCTATTTTATTATTCTTCAATTTAAATATCTTTTACTGTTTTCTGGAGTTTGTGAAGTAAGTACAGGAGATTGAAGGACATTGTTAGTATCAACAGATCCTCCAAGGAGTTGGTTGACTAGGCTTTGGAATAATTGGCTTATATTCTCTCCAGATTTAGCAGAAACTTCAAAGAATGAAGCACCCACTTCTTCAGCATATTTCCTTCCTTCATCCTGGCTGACTACTCTATGAATTTAAAATTCATTTGATTGATACTATACCTTTGATCAGCTAAATCGCTTTTGCAGCCGACTAATGCAATGGTCACATCTTGCTCTCTTTGAGTTCTGACTTCATCAACCCAAGTCTTAAGGTTGGCAAAAGTTTGTTCTCCTAATCCGTTATAAGCTCCTGATAAGGGGGTTACTTGTAATATCATATACAACAATTGCGACATTTGAATCTCTGATATATCCTGGAATTAAGCATCTGAATCTCTCCTGGCCAGCGGTATCCCAAAGATTCAATCTGATTGTTTTGCCATCAAGATTTAGTGTTTTAGAGATCAGATCAACACCAATAGTTGCCTTAGGGAATCAAAATAAATCAACGAAAAAGTGTACAGCATTGTTATCATCAAAAGTTTCGTAAATAAATCTCTTAATGATTGATGTCTTTCCGACTCCTTGGTCTCCAAGGAATACGATCTTAAACTTCTTTTGAGTAACGTTGTTCTGAGTTGTTGAATCAAGAGTGTTTTCCATGATGTTCCTCAAAAATTCAGTTCTTTCAATAAAATTTAAATTTCAATAATTGAATCCTGATGTATTACTCAGAAAAAGTAATCAGGTGATCTCCTGTACACCTGATAAAAATAGTATTTTCTAAGGAAGGCTCCTTTAAAGTAATAATTCAGTTATGCTGGAAGACAAAACTTTTATAAAGATGGAATAGAAAATTGCTCAATAAATAAACTCTATTTATTCAGAATATACTCATATACTTTCGTTTTTAAGCTGCTATTACTATTTAGGTTCCTGGTACTAGCAGAGCCTGTCATTACCTTCTTCTTAGTCTGGCCTGGAGTTACATGGCGATTTGAAGTAGGAGTTTTAAGAGTTGTTTTGGTAGGTGATTGCAGAATGTCTGGTGTGCTAGGAGTCAGAGTTTTCAACTTACTCTTTGAGATAATTCTATCGAGAAATTGTTGAGATAACTGATTAGTCTTTTTAGCATGCTCATTCTTTATTTGAGTGGAAAAGATTGGTTTTGAAGAAAATTCATAAGGATCTTTAGGAATTATTTTATTTCGTGAGGCATTTTGTTTTTTAGTCTCTAGTAAACTTTTAGTTTTGAGCGAAATTTCACTTTTCCTTCCATCTTCTAACTTGTTTTTATGATCCTTATTCATTTCCTCTTTCATATCTTGTATTGTTTCATTCCAATAAGCTTCCATGGATCTTATTCCTTGTATTTCTTCTGATCTGGCTGCATTATTCACTTGGAATCTGTCCTTAGAAAATGATCTATTCTGTATCGAAGCTTGTGAGGTGTCCTTAGAAGAAGACCTTCTATCATTTCCCTTAAAATACAGCATGTTTGGAATAACACCATCCTTTGTTTGCTCTTCTTTATTGAACTTGCTAAAATGTTTATAGATATTCATCTTTCTCTCTTGAAATGTTTTTGGAGAATTGTTTTCTCTCATAGATAGCCTAGTATCTCCCGAGTCCTTGGTAACTTCGCCCTTTGACATCAAAGGTGTTGATTCTCTCAGTCCAAAGTCTTGCTCTAAAATACTATTTCTTTCTTTTTCAGCTGGATCATTGTCATTCAGCTCCTTGCTTGGAATGAGTAAAGATCTAGATTCAACACCTGAATATGTATTATCAGATGGCCTTTTAAAAGCAATGCTGGTCGAAGATTGAGGTTTTGGAGTGAGCAATAATCTTGTAGAGCCCAGAGGAGAAATTGATGTCAGGGATTGAGCACTATATGGAGTGCTTACTGGGTCTTTGATGACCTTATGATATATCTGACTACTTGCAGAATGCACTTGATAATTAACTGGCTTGAAGGTTAATGTTGTATCTATACTCAAATTCTTATGGAATAATGGAGCAGGGGTTGCACTAATCTCAAAAGAGGCTTTCAACAAAGACTTATTATTCTTTTCTCTAGAGTTGCTGCGTTCGTGTGCGGTTCTTAGCTTCTCTCTGCTTTTATCTCTCTTTTCCTTTTCTTTTTGAGATTCATATAATCTAGAATTTTACAAAGTTTCTCTTTCTCTTACCTGTTGTATACATTTTGTTCCCTATGTAACAACTGTGCTTTTTTCGTAATCTGAGGAACCTTTTCAACATTATATATCTCTTTTTCCATTTTCAGAATTTTATTTTTGGTTTCCTCTCCCTTGATGGCCAATATTTCTTCTACTTTCATGTTTGGTCTCTTAGCTTCGACAATTTGTTTGGAGACAGGTGTGATAAAAGACTTGATATTGTGGTTCGAGTCTTTAATATGCTGGGCAAACTAATGAAGGGTAAATGATTGATCTGTATTCTGTTACATCTCTTTTGACTTCTTGCTTTTTATCCAGCTTTTCTTTCCATCTAAATAAGTCGTCGATGCTTCTTTCCAAGCTCTTTGAAGATTTGTTTATCTTGAGATAAAAGATTAATGCGAAAAATATTACTTTTGGAGCGAATGTCGTGCTCTCTGAATTTTGCACATGATGATCTTCGAATTAAGCAAAGAATAATGGACTATTACTTTTTCTATTGGCAAGTTTGTCAGAGGTCTGCTTATAAATTGAGGTGTATGTTGTATTATCTAGTTTATTCTGCTTAGTCGCAGTAAAAGACTTGAAAATTATTGATTATATACAAGTTCTATACTTTGCTAGGACTCCGTGTGGACATTATGCCCAGGGTAGTCTGATTATTCTGTTTGGGTGAGGCCATCATTATTGCGACATATTAATGTAATTTTATTTGCTGTGCTAAAATATAAGTTATCTCATTTCTAGTCTTTTTCTTTCCCAATGTTTAGCCTAGGAGGTGGTTTATTCCACTCCTAATTGCTCCTAAAGATCATTCCTATTGAGTCCTTCGAACAGGAAATGAAAGAAAGTAGTATATATTTTTCTTCAATCTTCATACTTTCGATCGCCATATCTCTACATCAGATGGATAGGTTTATCCTGTGCTCGCTACTGTTGACATGATGCTCCTTTTTTGTATATCAAAAGGGGTTTGATGAAGTTGTAAGTTTAGACTATAACAGAGATTATGAAAAATATATTTATTTATTTAAATGTACATTTTGGATGAGTCGAAAGTCCGGAGACTATCAAGATAATCCAAAACAACACAATTTATTATCATTTGACGCCTCTAAATCTCAGGCTGTACGTTTAGATATAACTTCAATCCGAATTGAGATATATGAACTAAAAATTCTGAAAGATTTCAAAATAAATGACTTTTCCCCTTATTTTGTAATCTCAAACGCCAAGGAGGTCAAAAAAACTGGGCTCCCAAAAGAACAAAATGTACATCTCTTTTCTTTCAACGAAGTACCTCTATTGTTTTCCTGTTTGACTATGACTAGATTATTGATTTCAGAAAGCCAGCTGAGTCCATTATTTCTTTTTCTCTATTCCATAAAACTTCATTGTTTTCTCAGGACAAAAAAGTATATCTAACTCTATTCGGGTTAATTGGACTTAGATCGCAGAAAACCAAATTGATGTGACTCAACTTCCATCTGAAGACATTGAGCAGCTTTATCTATATGACAAAATTCAGGATATTGTTGCAGTATTGGACATACGGATCAAAGTAACCCAGCATATAAAAGAAGAAAGGAGATTGTACACAGAAGTCATGAGTGAAGCTTTACATACATACAGAACACCTACATCAAAGCATTCATTTGGTATACTTTTACCTCTTTTCATTAATAATAGACCTCTACAGCGATTATAAAACGAGATATAGATCATATGGATCCATGACTCAGAGACCTTACTCAGGTGAGATGACTGTCAAAAAGGGGATGAGTGCATCTTCGACATCTTCTCATAATCTATCTAATATAAGTAAATATAAAACAATATAATTGACTGAGGCTAGTTAAGAGTCAAATTGAATTCCAGAAGGCGGTTCAAAGGCCCCAATCTATGGACTTCGATATTTTCTCTTTAGAAATGGAGACACTTAAATTAAGTGAACTGGATAAAATCAGATTTGATCTTAATGAAGAGAAGAATAACTTGAGACTCCAGGAAGCTAACTTCAATAAGCTGAACAGGAAGCTCAAGCTTAAGGAAGCAGAATTGGAACAAGAAAGAAAAACTATCACAATGAAAAAAGATTGTACATTGTTAAATATTTTTCTTATAATTAGATCTGACTGCACAAGAAAGATTACTACTAGAAGAAAGGAAGAAATATGAGGAAAAGCTAAACATTTTCAAGGAAGAGAAGAGTGAATATGACGGACAAAGAGATATAATTATGAATGATCTAGAACTAATTCAACACTCTTCGATCATGATAAAGTCGAAAAACTCCCTCTTAGAGAAGAAGATTGATGAATATTTGAATAAACTCGGAGCACTTCAAGTCAGAAAAGCTTATATTTGCAGTATCAATGCCCCAGAAGCTTACTCCTTTGAATATATGAGAGTTACCAGTGATCCAACTTCAGACAGTCTAAGGTTTCACAAGAGAGTAGCATCATTAGATGCTGCCAATATGACTCTGGCCGTTCCAGAAAGACATACTTACACCAAGAAAGAAGAATTGATAGATGATATCCGAGCTGAAAAATCCAAGATGAGCCATTTAAGATATGATCTTCAGAAGATGATGCATCTAGAGTATATAATTGATATAAAATTCTTAAATGTTTTAGGGAGGAGCTCAAAGCTTTGATTGACCAGAAAAAACAGAAAAAGATGATCAAAGCTAAGTCTGCATTCAATGTAAAACAGAAAACTAGTCCAATCACTCCATTTGGGGGCTCAAAAACTCCCAGAAATCTCAAACCAGAATTATCAGTCAAGACTTTTACTTCTAAAAAGAAGTTGACTTATCATTCAGCTACAAATTCAGGTGGTGCTCAAAAATTGGAGAATCCAAAAGAATTGGGATTAAAGCCCTTGCACTCTAAGGGTGTATCAAGTCCCAATATATCTCTAAACTCTTCCTCTTCTTCAAACCATCCTAGTGAGAAAACTACACCTAAAGCCAATGTAGCTTCTAAAAAAAAGACTGCTTTCAGTAAAACAGGCTTTACTGCGAAGTAAATAAAACAAAATTTTAGCCCAAAAATTTTCTTTCTGATTTTTCCTATCCTAGTGTATTCTAATAACCCTTTATTCATATTGTATTATATTTGGCTTATGCTTTTAAAATCGTCTTTGTGGAACTGTTGAAAATCTTGAAAAATTAAACCAATCTAGATCAAATGACTTTATTGCTCTTAGAAATAAATTTAAGAACGCAACTGGAACGTTTTAATCTCCTTAATGATATATTTCTTACAGAAAAAAAAATCTAAAATTAAAATAATTTTGCAAAATGTCCTGTTCAATAACCTGTGCTCATGATGTTGAAGAGCTCCAAAAACTCTCAGGCTCTGGTGATTCACCATTGCTAAAAACTCCAAAACAACAAGGAAACCTAATTCGATTACCACGAGGAGGTATTATAGTGAAAACCTTAGCTGGCAATGTACAATTTGGAATGCCACCCGAAACGGTCAAGGATTCAATGATGATGGGATTGGATGTCCCTGTCTATTATGTGCTCCCTTCTAAGAGATTTGATTTTAAAGCTTGTCTTAATGTTGCCGAATTTGAATTCCCAGCCTATTTCAACTTCTTTATTCGAAAAAAACAAGTTTGCCTAATTTGTAATTATGAAGCTGAAAGAGCCATTAGAACTGTGTTTCAAGAGACCTTACTTGGTCCACTTAATTTTGACGTACAACTGATGCGATTTTCCAATAAAATGACTAGGGGATTGAAGACGAATTCGATATAAATTTTGACAAAGAAGCCATTCCAGATTTTTATAAAGAGTTGAAACACTTTGCCAAGAACCCATTCAACCCATCAGAGCCCCTAACTATCGAGACACTTGTGAAATTCAATATATTTGATGAAGCAGGTACTAAAATCTCCAAAAATTTTAAGATAAAGGAATTGTAAAGATTTCAGATGAAGTCAGTATCAAGAAGGGAGATGGAAGTTTCCTCGTTATGGAAAAGGGGAAAACTGTTGCTGTAGTTCCTGATGACGTTGAAATAGCACTTGATGAAGAAAACAAAGAATATCAATATGAGAAGAGGGCTCATCTAGACAAAATTGCTAAGGTCAATATTCAAGATCTTAGAGGAGGGTTCCAAGTTGAACAACTCATGCCAATTAACTTTCACCCTCCCCAATTCGGAGTAACTATCTTGGGAAATTCTCATGGTTTCGATCCTAAGAATAGTACATCAGGTTACATTATTTGGGTCAATGGAAGGTACATGATTATTATTCTATTCCTAATCCAATAGAGGTGTTTTGGTTGATCCTCCTCCATTCGCTACATACAAATTGAAGAAACTTGGAGTTCCTAATTCTCTAATTGAATGGATCATCATCAGTCATTGCCATGGTGATCATGATGCAGGAGCTTTCCAGAAAATCTTAGACACAGATAAAGTTGAGGTAGGAATATTTAACTATAGTTTTAATTCATAGGTTATTACAACTCCTACTATCATGGGTTCTTTTATCAGAAAGTACTCTGCTATCACAGGAATGAGCACAACTGAGACAGCATCTTTGTTCAAGTTCAGACCTGTAACAATTGGCTCAAAGTGCTATATCAATGGAGGAATGTTCAAGTTTTTCTACTCTCTACATACAATTCCAGCTATTGGTTTTGAGGTTCATCACAATGGAAAATCCCTCTATTTCTCTGCAGATACATTTTACGACCCTGAAAGAATGCAAGAGATGGTTAAAAATGGAGTTATGAGTCAGAAAAGATGTGACAGTCTTATCAACGGAAAATGGAATCATGACCTCATTTTACATGAAGCTGGTGTTCCCCCTATTCATACTCCCATGAAGGTGCTGGAGGCACTTTCACCAGAAGTAATTAGATAGTAAATTTGACTTATTTGTAGATCAAAGAAAGACTCTATTTGGTCCACGTGGCAGAAAAGGACATTCCTCCCAATAGTGGCCTTAAATTAGCTCCTGTAGGACTTGAGAATACAATAGTTCTTGAACAAAAGAGCAGTGTTGTTGAGTCTGATATTCTAAATATTTTGGATATTATTTGCACTATTGAATTGTTCCAAAATTCTTCTCTTAGAAGTTTGAGAGATATGATTCAATCATCTGAGATTGAAAATTACAAAGAAGGAGAAATGGTATGATATTCAGCGAAAAATGTGTGACTCTTTAGATTATAAAAGAGGATGAGTTGGGGGATAAATTCTTTATTATTCTCAATGGCTTCGTTAGAGTGTATTCTGATAAGCCTGACTACAAATTCCAAAGATTCTACCAAATGGGAGATTATTTCGGAGAATCTATTATACGTAAAAATGCAAAAAGAACAGCAAAGTAAATATAGTAACACTTATTCTCATAAATTTAGTGCGATGGCTTATACCGATTGTAGGCTATTGACTTTGAAAAGAAATGACTTTTTATTTATATTCGGTGCCAACACCAACGTTATGACCAAAGTTGAAAATCTCATTGACGGAAGAACTAAGGATTCAGTCAAATCTATGAGAAAGTAATTATTTACCTAGATTTCCTAAGCTCATTTTAGAAATACAATCTTGTCGAGAATATCCTCCTCCCAAAAGATTCAATTTGAGACCATCTGTCGTATCAAGACAGTAAAGAAACTTTTACTTACATAAATAACTTTTCAAGTATCCTGCTGATTCTATTATCTGGAAAGCTGGAGATGAACCTGAGTTTGCCTTTTTGATTCATAGAGGTGCTGTAGAAGTGATTTATCCTCCTGAGGAATATAAAGAAGATGAGGATAACACTGATGAATTCACATCTGGGGTGTTCATTGGCGAGACTTCTGCAATGCTGAAGGGTCAGAAATGCAGACTCACCTTAAGAGCAGTTTCAGACTTACAAGTTTTCATTTTACCCAAAAAGGATTATATCCAGTTTTTAGAGTCTAATCCTAAGTTGCTAATTAACCTTACCGCCAAAGAAGTCATTGAGTAGAAAACCTTTTTTCTGAATACTAAGTAATCAAACTTATAATCTTTATTTGCAAATGATTCTTTCATATTTAAAACCTAAAGAATCGATAAAAACAAATTCGAAAACTTTTGCCTTGATCTCTGAGAGAATTGCACACACCATTCTATTAAAAAATGAAGAGAAAAATGGGCATTCAGAAAATGAAAACACTGTAAAAACTGAACTAACGAAGACAGAGTTCCAACCCCATATTAAGCAAAAAATTGTCTATGAAATGAAAGAGTATAAGCATCAAGAGGACATTTTACCAGAAAATACAGAAAATGAACCTCTATCAAAAATGTCTATAATAGAAAAGTATGACCCAAAGGAATTGAAGAAGATCAAGAACGGAATTAAACATTATATTCAAGCAAATGAGCGTGCTATCAAGCAAAGTGAGGAATATAACAGGAATCAGATGAAACTATGGAACGAAACAGTAATTGACTAAATTTCCTTGTTTTGACAAATAGGTCAAAGCTAGATCAAGTATACTCGTCAATATTCCTCTGGAGACTCACCCTAAAGGAAGAGAAGACCTAGATCAGAAAAAGATTGCGAATATTCGAAAGAAGCTCGTCAACGAGATCCCGCCAATCAGAAAAAATAAGGTCTTCTATGTTAGATCAGAGCTCAAAAAAGATGATCTTTACGACAAATAGTATCTTTTTGTTTTTTTGAATTCGTAATCTATCAGCTCTAATGAGATTTGGTCATTGAAAGATATCCAAAAGTTCATAAATCTGTTTTTTGAATATCACAAGGACTTTGAAGGGATGCGTGAAAAAATGCCTCATAAGGAGGTATATGAACTAATAGCTCTGTATGATATAATGAATCCTGTACTATTACTGAAAAAGTAAGCTCCACTTAAGGTTCACTAATTTGCTAGAATCTATAAGAAGGTTAAGAGAAAGAGTCCAGCAAATCGTAGAGAAATTTTAAGACCAATTCTACAACAAGTATTTTCCTAGAAGATGATATGCTAATTATTAGGTCAAAGAGAAACTATTGTATATTTTAAAAGATGTTATACTCAGAGCAAATGCAAGTGAATCTATTGTGACTCTGGGTGAAGTCACAATTTCAAGAAGAGAGTTGATTGAATGTTTTCTACTAAACAAAGCTTCATAAAAATGTATTTATATCATTGACACATCTTTGCATATACATCAACAAAAAGCCCCTCTTACTTAATTTATTTTTCTTTTTCACCTTTTACAGCAACACCTTTTTCTTCTTCTCTTTCAGCCAACTTATCTCTGTTATATTTCTCAATCATATACTTATGGAAAATGGCTATAGCATCTTGAACACTTTCAATTCTGCTAGCTTCTTCATCCTCAATAGTAACTCCAAAATGTTCTTCCATAGCGACTACTAGTTCCACACCATCCAAAGAGTCAAATCCTAACTCTGTGAAGGTGGCAGTTCTTGTCAATTTATCTCTCTTGCACTTAGCACCTGAACTGATGATTTGAAAAATTTTAGCTTCAACTTCTTCCAAAATTTGAGATGCATCTCCTCCTTGTTGGATTGTAGAGAATCTGCTCATGGCCATGAAGGTATGTTGATGTCTAAAGAGAGGAACAGTCTTCTGAGCTGTGAATCCAACCATTTTTTGGATGAAAGCAAAAGATCTGAACATTCTTGATGCAGGAAAATTTTAGATTTTATTTATTTTAAGATATTCTGATATCCTTTTTTTTTTGAAGTCAATGAATAGATAATAGTTATAATACGAAGAGAGTGAACTAATACAGGTAATTACCAAAGTTTATTTATTATCTCCTGTTTGATCAGGAGCACAGCTAGATGAATTTGATTTAGGACTTAAGTTTTCTTTGTTTTTGTTCTTGGATTCATTGCCCTTGCTACAAAGATCACTGGACTTACAATTATTTTTATCTTGAGAAAGTTGTTGACGAATTACTCCTCTTAAGCAGAGGACTTTGAAGATTATGGAATGAGTAACATAATTAGACCAAAGTTGATTCTTCCAAACTCCTTCAATAGGTTTTTCTGAAGCCAATTTATTGAAAGCATATTTAACACATCCTTGAGTGGTCAAAGTGTCTCTCATTGTGGGAGTTTTGAAGAATATTTGAGAGGTAATAGGGCTTGCTCGAACTGATACAAAATCAATTTTATTAGAAAATTCATAAGCAAGTGACCTGGTGTATAAATCAAGATAGGTCTTTGTTGAGTCAAAATCATTTAAGATTGGAAGATTATAAGGCCTGTCTTCTGGGCATACCATGATAATTGCAGATCTGCTCTTTCTACAAGAAAACTTGGGAATCAGTTTCTTTGTAAGGAGCACGGGGAAAGCGCTGACAATTGAAAACATCTGACTGTCCTCAAGTGACATATCCAGATCTGGATTTACAACTGCTCTTGAGACTCCAATATCGTTTACTAAAATAGAGACATCCAAGTCTTTGACTAAGTCATAGATTTTTTCAACGCAAGCTTCTTGAGATCTTGTCTCATCCATTACCTGCTTCTTAATTGATATATTGGGATATAATTTCTTCAAGTCATCGTTCAACTTTCTGAGGAGATGTTTGTCAGTGCTGATTAACACAAGATTGAACCCCTTCTTGGCCAATTCCTTACAGAATGCTTTACCAGTCTTCTTTGTGGCATTTGTAACAATAGCCCATGAACCCTTTCCATACTTCTGGAGTAGGGAATCATGCTTTGGGAGCATGTTTTTATAAAAGTTGTTAAAAAGCTCTGTAGTGATTAGACCGACAGCTGACAATCCCAATAATGATAGCAAACTCATCTTATATTGTCCAAATATTTTGTTGATGCCAGTATAAACTCTCTTGAAAGCTTCCATGGGTAATTTAGTTGACCAAACTCTTTTGTTATTTTAAACAATTTTAATTAGGGCCAAAATTTGCATTCTGATAAGAATAAAATGTTAATAGAATGATCATGTCTTCATACCTAGTCTTCCTCGGATTTTTCTACAACATCCCTAACAGAAACCCATCTAGTCACGATTTTAGAGTTCTGTTCTTAAGCAATATAGAAATTTAAAGAAAACTAAGAGTTTTATGGTTGGATGAAACTGTGAAGAATTAGAAATATCACCGTGAAGCTATCATAAAATAAAGCTGAGATATGCAACGAGTTGACAACTTCATAAGGGATTCAACTATAATACACAAAATTCATTCATTTTCATTATGACCTTAAAATTATCGAAGGCTCATAATCTTTTTCATCTGATGTAAAACAATTTTGATAGAGGATCCTTCTCTCCTCTTCATTTGTCACCTCACCATAGATCTTCCAATCCTTGAATACGTCATATTTGATTATAGCATAAAGAGGGTTTCCTTTAAGCTTCTTAAGATACTCACTGCTGAGTGGTCTGGGTTGATCCATGAATTTCTTATATCCTCCAATCTCTCCGAACATTTCTTTCTCAAGGAAATTAACTAATTCTATAGCATAAAGTCTGAATCCAACAACATTTAGATGTGCTAAAATTCTCCTGACTCTTAAATGATTGTGCAAACTTGTAATCAAAGTGGCTTTGTATCTTAAATATTAGTCATAAAATATTTCAAGAATTCTATACCTTTCTTCATAATTTGGAGCTCTTTCCAATCTTCCAGTTTTTTTATCAGCTAGGACCATACCGAAGAATCCCAAGATCAGCTCATAAGACTTAACAAGTCTCTCTGCAATCTAAGAATAGATGAGAACCCCTTGCCAAAGGTTACTTCTTTATTTTCTCTAAATATGTTAGCCTCCTCTGGAAGAAGCTTGAACGCATCTCTGTTGAAAGCAGATCCATAGAAATTAGGGAATAACCACTGTATGTAACCATGATGGACTTCGAGCTTTTTATAATCGGTTCTCCTAACCAATGAAAAGTCACTTTGCCAAGTTTACCAATATTTATGAATATTATCGATGTAATCCCCTTGAGGTCTGCTCATCATTTTATTTAGGTAAAACATTAAATTAGGCATATCTTTAAGCTTTCTGTTCCTCATCCTATTTTTACCCTCCGTTTCTTCATCACTAAGAATTTTCGAACTCTACTAGAAAAAGCGAACCTGTAGTAAGACATTTCAGAGCCACTTTCATCTGTGGCTTCATGAGAGGACTCGTGTACATCATCTTGCTTGTCTTCCTCAATATCGTCCAAAATAACGGTATCCTTGCTTGATAACGTCTTCATTTTAACCAAATTTGGGATTTTGATGATTTCTTCGTCCTTTTGGCTAATTGGCTTTTTGTCCTCAACAACGCTTGTTTGAGACCTCTTCAATCTCTTAAAGGTGTCTTCGTTAGGAAGCTTTTCGTCATCCTGAGAGGAATGTTCGCGCTTACTCATTATTAAAAATTATTTCGAAGAAAAAGAATAAGTCAGGACAATTACTATGCTATCTTACAGGTTGAATGATATATTAGATATAGAGAATACAAATAATGACTTCAAAAATGGCATTCTTTAATAGAACAGGGGCTATGCCTAAAAGTAGATGGTTTAGAAAATATTTGGCTGGCGCCAGTACAAGTAAACAGTCTGTCAAAAATGTATTGGTTCCACTTGTCTTCGGGAACATCGTTCATTATAACTTCTTCAAAAAGAGTGGTTGCTAAGGCTTCTTTCCCTGGATGGTCAGGTGGAAGATCATCCTTACATTCCACAAATATCTTTGCAAACCGGTCTTTATAGATTTGATAATCCTGAAAACTCATTTTTTTCAGGATCCATTTATAAGTTTCTTCATTGAGGGAATTATCTCTATGTGAATGAAACTGACTTTGAGTCGATCCTGACCTAGGAGGAACAGTCTGTCTCTGGTCCATATTTTTGACTTCAAAAATTATTGATTTCTTTTTCTCAGGTGATGTCCTATTGCTATATATATCTTCTAATGTAAGCTTAGGAATTGTAGGCTTTGTCCTTGAGAGAGAAGAGTACACAGAGTTGGCTGCCATCTTTGATGAAAAGACACCAGTCATTTCTGCTCTCAATCTCTCTAAAAGTTTTTCTTTTTCCAGGCTGACATGGCAAATTTGGGTTAGATTAGTCAATATATTTTTCAATATAGGTCTGTTTGAGTAAGGCTTGATAAAATCTTGGATATTCTGGATACTTTTGGTATCAATCATTAGACGTGGAAGTGAATCGTTGTTCTTGAGAACATCTTCTGTTCTTTGTATAGCCACTTCAATATATCCCTTTGTTAAATCATAGTTATGTAGTAACAAGCTTTCTTCATGAATATTTCTTTTAAAGCTTTCAAGGCTTGCTTGCAGATTCTGTAGATATTGCTCTAGCAAGTTATTACAATCCTTGAAGGTAAGCTCATTTATAATGACTTCTGTATTGCCATCTGGTACATAATTGACTTCCCTCTGGCTATTCAATAATTTTGCTTGGAGCTTTTCTGGTGTCCATTTATCGCCACTATTATAGTCAGGCATGGTCTTCACCTGCATGAAGTAATCCTTCAGTTGCTGGATTTGCTGGAATGTCTGCTTCAATTCAGTAGTAGTAGTAGTCTGATGATAACGAGGATCTCCCACTGAAGGAAATCGAGTATGCATTTTAGTATTCATATTCTTAACTTCTGTATTTTCCTTGTCAATTGGACAGATGCTTTCAGTACTTGCATGATGTAGAGTTTGTAGTTCAGAGAGGCTTTTTGTAAAGCTGCCCTTCTTTCCAAGAAGACTAGATAAATCTCCTCCTTTTATCTTGAACTTGGCTTTCACTTTGCCTTTACTTCTATTTGGGTCACAAAGATCATTTTCTCTCAGGCCTTCAGTCACTGTTTCGAGTTGTAAAGAAGGGGTTTTTATAGAATTTGAATTTACAAGAACGGCTTTGACTTTTCCAGTATCAGTGAATTGCTTTGCCTCTTCTCGTGTAGAATGCACCTGAGACGAAGGAAAGGACACGAAGTAAGAAGACGGAGTTTGCGATGATGATTCCTGCTTAAAGATGTCTGACTTGATATCTGATATTTGATAGATTAATGGTGGTTTGGTAGTGGATGTTGTTTTGGATTCTTTTTTATCTCTAGAAAAGTATGACTTGTTTGGAGTAAGAAAATGAGTACCTTCTACGCCAGCCTGCTCTCTTGGTGTAGAAGGAATATTCTCCTTTTCTCGATCTTGATCACTGAGATAATTTACTAGATGTACAAAGCTGGAGTCTGCTGAACTATCAAATTCTGAGATCTCTTTTCCTTCTCCAAAGATTTCACTAATATGCTCTCCTTTATCGACTGAAATGGGTAGTCTGAAGTTAAATTTATCGGCTTGAGAGAATTTGCTATGCTTCCCTTTAATTGTTGACTGTGTAAACATATCTACATTGTAATTCGCTGTTGGAGACATTTGAAAATGGAATGAAGAGAGTTGGTCAGGGCTAAGGAGATAACTTGGTAAAATTCTTTTCATTCCATCAGCGGTCTCATACGACGTTTCAGACTTATCAAGATTATGTATTTCATTTTCCATATATTTAAAATCAGAAGGGAACCTATCGTCTAACATATCCTTATTGTGGAATTCTCTTATACTCACATGATTCGAAGATTCTGAAGGCACGTTAGAACTATTCATGAAATCATTTTGCCTTTTTTGAAAAGCGACAGACCCTTGATGCCTTGGTTCCTCAAGTATCAAAGGCTTGGGCTGGAATTTTTGATATGTGTTGTTATCTTTCTTAAAATTTGATTTTGAAGTTAGGTTGTCAGAAGTAATAGCAGGTGGAGCATTTTCATTACTTATTTTGCTAGGACTAGAAGATGTGATGACTGGTGCATTGGCTTTTTTGAACATTAATGGATTTGGATTGACATAACCGTTCATCTCATTTATTCGATAAAATTATCTGCTTTATTTTCCTATAGTATTAAATAACTATCTTTTCGCTGTTTTTTTCCTTAGGTTTCATCTCGAGAAATCTTTAAGGAAAGTAGAAAAACTCGGTTTAGAGAATAAGTATTTGACACCCCTTTTAACTCAGGTATACTATAGAAAGGATAAAACTGCTACGTAGGTGACACTTAATGGAACACAACAAAAAGTTAATAGATTGAAACTTATGCACCGAAACCGTAGAGGGTTCTTCCTTGTCTCTTAAGGGCATAGACGACATCCATAGCGGTGACAGTCTTTCTCTTGGCGTGTTCAGTGTAAGTAGTAGCGTCTCTGACGACGGTTTCCAAGAAGCTCTTCAAGACAGCTCTTGTATCATCGTAAATGAAGGTGGAAATTCTCTTAACACCACCTCTTCTAGCCAATCTTCTGATGGCTGGCTTGGTAATACCTTCAATGGAAGCCTTGTGGGACTTTCTGGCGTGTCTCTTGGCACCGACTTTACCGACACCTTTACCTCCTTTTCCTTGTCCGACCATTTGTGCTTAGATGATTTCTTGTTTTTTTAGATGTTTACAAAATTATATAAGTTATCATCTTTAATACGATTTAATTTTTTCAATATCCGAATTTTAAAAAGATTGCATTTTAATTGGATTTTGGACAAGTGATTGATCCAATTAAAATCCGTATCTTGATCAAGATTAGAATTTTTATCAGTTAAAAGCCTCACTTGATCAAAAATTAAATAAATATTCTCTAAAACAAAACAAACACCTTCGAACATCTACAAAAAATGGCCAGAACAAAGCAAACTGCTAGAAAGTCCACTGGTGCTAAGGCTCCCAGAAAACAACTCGCCTCCAAGGCTGCCAGAAAGTCCGCCCCCGCTACTGGTGGTGTTAAGAAGCCCCACAGATACAGACCAGGTACTGTCGCCCTCAGAGAAATTAGAAAGTACCAAAAGTCCACTGATCTCTTGATCAGAAAGCTTCCTTTCCAAAGACTCGTCAGAGAAATCGCTCATGACTACAAGAATGACTTGAGATTCCAAAGCTCCGCTGTTTTGGCTCTCCAAGAAGCCGCTGAAGCTTACTTGGTCGGTCTCTTCGAAGATACTAACTTGTGCGCCATCCACGCCAAGAGAGTTACCATCATGTCCAGAGATTTACAATTGGCCAGAAGAATTAGAGGAGAAAGATTCTAAATAATTTGATGTACTTTTTCGTAAGCTTTATTATTGTAGTAAAGTGAGCGTGAGTATCTGGGTTTTAAATATTTCTGTGTACGCTTGCTCGGCTTAGATAACTTAAGCCCCAGATCTAAAAAGTCTCCATATTGTCTTAGCCATTTTTTTGAAGACAGTGATATAAGTTTTAACAAAACGAAAATACCATAGTTGACAACATTCGATTTCAGGAAAAATACTAGTATGTTGAAAAATCTAGGAATACAATACAGTTGAAACTTTGAATTCTTGTCATCATAAGTGACTGTAAAAATAATAAGCAGGAAAACTCTAAGCCAATGGTAAACTTAATGGGGTCATATACTCTATAAGCAGTGTACGGTCCTTCATGCGATATAATAGGATTATAAAAAGAAAACACTTATAAAAGGAAGATTGTAAAGCGAAAAAATACTTAAATTAAAGAAAAAATTTTGAATTTTCTTTGAGAGGGAAAACTTCCTTGCGATACAAGAACTTATAGTCGTTAATCTGTCTTCCTGATTAGTTAAGCTGAAGGGCTTTTCATAAAAAGACCAATTATTATAAGTACAAGAGTACAACAACTACTCACTATCTTTAATGAATATACTGATGACTCAAGAGAAGGAGACCATTTGATCATAAAGTTTATCAGGAATGCACTTTAAGCTACAAAATGGGTCTTAATTGGATATATCGTGAATCTACAATAATAAAGATATAGGTTAGAGTTTAAGTTTAGAATTTGTGGACTTGGTTTGTGAAGTTAGCAAAAGTCTTAGCCTTAAGTCTATTCAGTTCCTCTCTAAGAAGTTCAATTTCCTCTGTTTGTCTCTTAGCGAGTTCGAAGAGTCTCTTGTTTTGAGAAATTTCCCTAAGCTATTAAATAGATATTGCAGATGACTTACTTGAACTTTCTGTCACTTTCAGGATCTATCTTGATGGTTTGTGAAGATTTCCTAAGCCATAAGAAATTATTAAAAACTATTGTACTTGAGTTTTGAGACTCCTTCATCACCAGCCAATTTCATCTCGTTCTTTTCATCCATCATCTTGGCAATGTCAGTTCTTTGTTTGACAGTCATCTAACAGATTAAAAAAAGAAATCTTGTTTTCTTACTCCCAAAGCATGACCTTGTGTGGTTAGCTGCTGGTTTTCTTTGAGTAAATATTCAATTTCTCTCTTGATCTTCTCTTCCTTCTTCTTATAAATGTTGATTCTCTTCTCTGTGGCTTCCTTCAAAAGCTGGCTCTGCTTGGCCAATTTAGTGAGTTCAGCTTGATTGACTCCCTGGTCCTTCTTAGTGAGAGCAACCTGCCATTCCTTCTTAACTTTAAGTCTCTTAACTTCATTAGTCTTGGCGACAATATCTCTAATCTTCCATTCGTAAATCAAGGTTTGATGTTTAAGGTCTTCGACTTCGAACTTGGTGTTTGTATTGGCCTTCATCTGTTCGATCTTTTCATGGCCTTTTTCCTTGATTTCTTTATTCTTGGCTTCAATCAAGGATCTCTTGATTAAAATAGCATCTGCCAATCTGGGGATAGGCTCATCTTGGTTGATTTCAACCTGGCCTTGGTTGAATCTGATTTGAAGTTCGATGTTGGAGACAGATTTTTCAAGTCTTTCTCTCAACTTGATGGTCTTTAAGAATTTTTTCCTAATCTCAGCTTTAACCTCTTCTTGTTGATCCTTAATAATTTTGTTGTAATACTCGATGTCTTGTTTTTGTTTTTCAGCCAGATCGAGTTGCTTTCTCAACTGGAATTTTCTTTCAAAAGCAGCGATGAATCTCTCTTTATCAGCTTCACTGATATCTTGCTGGCTCCTGTAGTTCTCAATTCTTCTATTGATTTCGTCCATGTAATTTCTGAATTGTTCGTCATACATCTTCTTTGCATCGATCTTGTCTAGTTCATAGAAAGGATCAAGTTTAATAAGGAGGTCATTGAAAGAAGCTATAATTTAAGATAAGAATTGGCAATAAATTACGATCCTTAAGCCATTCCTCTTGATCTTTGGCCTTCTTGTCATCTTTCTTTTGGTTTTCAAAGATATCAGTATAGATCAAGACAACATTTTTGGGGAATCCTCTTTTGTCAAGAAGGACTTCCTTATATTCAGCTTCAATTTGATCTCTCTGGTGCTCAATCGATCTCTTGAGTTCTTCAAGGACAGCCTTTTGTGCTTCAAGAACTTCGTTCTTATGGTAGAGCTCTTTGAGTATTCTTTCGAAGTTGCTTCAAGATAAATTGAAATAAAATAGGAGTTTACAAAGTCTTTGCCTTGTTCTCTTCTTCCATCAAGATAGAGAGGGTCAATCTGATGATGAACATTTCTTGTTCATAGATTCTATATTCGTATTCAAGTCTTCTTCTGAAAAGAATGAAGAGTCTTTCGTCGAACTTGGTGCAGATTTCTTGGATATCATTTCTGAGTTTCTTTAACTCCAACTCCAAATTCTTCTTGATCTTTTCCTTCTCTTCCTTGAGCTTTTGCTCTTTAGCCTCAAATTCTCTCAATTTCATTCTTTCTTCCTCAGTCATATCATCAAGAGGCTTGTTCATCCATTCTTCTCTAACAAGCTACAAGTATTAGTCAAGATACTATAATCGGTACTGTTTCATTAAGAGGGGTTTCTTTCTTTTCTTCCAAGGTACCACCCATCATCTGATTGATACTAAAAGATCAGAAAAACAGATATTCATTATTACGCTCTCACACCAGCATCATCAGCTCTGAGGAGTCTGAGTCTTTCTTCCTCCTTTCTTCTTTCTTCTTCGAGTTTTTCTCTCTCTTCCTTGGTAAGATATCTTTCGAATCCAATTTCTTGGGGTTCTACGGTGAGGACTCTTTCAGGTCTACATTATTAATAAAGCTTGAGAATTCAATACTTTTCGAAGATGTTGACTCTTGGCTTGAACAAGATGACTTCTTGTTGAAGGGTTTCAAGAATTTCTTTGATTCTGTTGTTCTTTTCATTGATAGTTTCAACTTGTTGGTGGCGAGCAGCAACAAGGGCTTCAAATTCTTTGTTGAACTTCTCTTTAATTCTGAAAATAATATTCTTCAAAATTTGGATTTGAGTTCTCTTTCTGTTAGGAGTAAAGAGATCGAAGGCTCCATAAATGAAATCCCATTCAGGGTTTTCTTCCTTTTCCTTCTTCTCCTTGTCCTCTTGTTCATTCTTCTTTTCCTCTTCTTTCTTTTCCTCTTCCTCAGTGACTACCTTCTTTTGAGGTTGGACTTGTCTTCTGTTGATAGAACGAGCGGCAGCCATTCTGTTACGTCTTTCATCAGCATGACGATTGACTCTCTTATCACCTTCTTCGATTTCTCTCTTAGGCTCAGGAATATCTTCCTTCTTAACAAATTAAAACATAACCTAGAATATTTACAGCTTCATAGTCAACAAGGACCAATGGCTTGTAGCCAGGGAGACCGTTGACGATGTATGCGTCTGGTTTGGCACAAATAGTTTCAACTTGTAAAACTTCTTTTTGCTTTCTTTCTTCTCTGGCAGCTCTTTCTCTCATTTCCATCTTTCTCATATCGAGAGCAAGCTTCAGCCTAAATTTTTTAGTAATTTGAGATCAAGTTTTTACTTTCTTTTTTCAGCTTCAGTTCTCTTTCTGATTTGGAAGTTATAAACTATAGTATTAGATTGGAGACCAACAAGTCCCTTGAGGTGGACTTCCATCTTGTCATAAGTATTTTCCTTTATCTTTTGGTAAAGAATTTCATTCTTGTAATTTTCTCTTTGAGCTTCAGCCTTCATTTGCTGTCTCTTCTCTTCACCTTCTCTCAAGATTTTATCTCTTCCTTCAAGGTCAATGACAAAATCGTCTCTTTCAAGCTTCTCCAAATCATCAGCATAGTCGTTTTGCATAAGAAGTTCTTGCAACTTGGATTTAATGTCTGAGAGTGTTTGCACAAGATCTTTTCTAATTTCTTCTCTTTGGTTAGATTGAGCTTCGTATTCTTCATCTTGAATAACAGCAACATAGTGCTTAATATCATCATCAAACTGGTCTTCTTCTTCAGGAATGCTTTGAAGAGCCTCGTCTTCAACAGTTTCTTGATTAACAATCTCAGGTGGATCTTGGTCGTGAATAGCCCATAATTGGATTGAGCCATCATTGCCTCCTGAGTAAATGAAGTCACCATGTTGGCTGATGCAAAGGGAGGTGACACCACCTTCCTTGTAGTTATGAGCCTTGAACTAAATAGGTTAGGAAATTTAGTGAATATTCTTACTGATTTGGCTTCAGCTAGATGAGCAGTATCTCTGAAAGTGATAGTACCATCTTGGGATCCCATAGCAATGAATTTACCATTGGAAGAATGAGCAACAACAGTGACAGGCAAGTCATGTCCTGGAAGTTCTTCAAGAGGGTTGCTAGGTGGCTTTGATTTGGGATCAGTTCTCAAAATGTTTTCATCAGGGAATCTATACTTTTTGAGCATTCTGTCCTTTCCTGTGACGAGAACTTCACCAGTTGATTCAATAACTGCGATCTTGTTGAGTAAGAAGTCCGTTCTTCTGATATAAATGGGGCAAGCATCAGTATCAAAATCAACGTTCTGCTTCTCAACATCAACAATAGGAGCACTAACAGCAAACAAGAGACCTTGGTTAGAAATGGCAAGAATTCCTGGTCTATTGTTGGGCATCTTCTTGTCACACCATTGGAAGGAGCAAATTTCCATTTGAAGCTTGACCTTACCAAAGACCTTCCATCTTTGAGCTGTTTGACCATGAAGGAAGAATAATCTAAAGTTTAAAAATTGAAATCAACAATTTTTACCTCTTAGAGTGGCCGGTTACTGCAATGAGGCTTCCATCAGGGGAGAAGGCTACTTGAGTGATCTCCTTATCCTTCTTGAAAATTCTTCTAATTTGAAGGAGACGAGGAGCGAGTCTTTCTGTTATATCAAAGACTTTAATACAGCTCTGTGTGGTACCCAAGACAAGGATTTTTCCATCAGGACTAATATCACCACAGGTGATATCACTTTCACTGATATATTGGCCAATAATTTTGCCTTCAAATCCGTTCCAGACAAGAACCTTACCATCCAGGCCAGCTGAAATAAGGTAAGAAGTCTTAGGAATTTCCTTGAGGAAAGTAACTCCCTTTGAGTGAGAGGTGCCAACTTCTTCAACTTCGGCTGTTATAAGTTTGTCATCTTCCAATTCAGGTTGAGCTTCTTCCTTGTCTTCCTTTTCTTCATGTTCATCATCTTCTTCAATATTTGTCTCAGCCTTGATTGGGAACATGAAGAACTCTCCACCGTCAGTGGCTATATATAACTTTTCAAGTTGTTGATTATAGGTGAGGGAAATGATTTTGTTAGCACTCTTTTCAAATTGATAGTCCTTTTCAACTTCGATTCTTCCTTCAGGATCCTCAGTTTGAAGGGAATACCATTCAATGAAGCTAAAATGTTAAACTTGTTTAGGTAATCTATTACTTATTATCTTTAGCAATAATCAAATGCTTTTGAGTCAAGACCATGGCACAGCACAAATAATCAAGTGGGATAGCATAGTGTTTTAGACTTGGACCATTGTCATCTTCTTTATCCTTAGCAGCTCTAGCATCTTCCTTTCTGTAGTAATAATATTTTTGTCTGCTCATATCGAGACCCACAGTCTCTTGCTCATGAGCATGGTAATTGTCATGAACTTTGTCAACATTATACACATGTAAGTTGCACATGGTATCAGTGACAAAGAGTCTCTTATGTTGATCCCAGATAGCATCAATATATTCGTTTGGCATGTGACCCTTAGGTTTCTTGAAAGTCTTGACTTCTAACTGATGTATTTTCTCAGGAACTTCTCCCTCCACACCTTGAACGTTCCATGCAGGCTTTACTTCACAATAAGAAAGACTGTTCTTGTTCAAAATAATGAAGGAGTTATGGTCGAAGGGGTTGAACAAGACCTTGATGTATTCCTTGGGATCGATTTTATATGATTTGACCTTCAAGCTAAAATCTTATGAGGATAAGGGATAATATTATTACTCTTCTCCAGATTCCAGGTCCCAGACTTTGATTTCATATTTGGGGCATCCAAAAACAGCCAGAAGTCTCTTACCATTTCTTGAAATGAATAAATCGATGACATCCAATTGTCCTGGATCTACAAAATGACTATACATTTGCGAAGAGATACTCTCAAAAGTGTATATTATCTCTTTGTCAGGATATGAATAAACATTTATCTGAGGATCCAGCCCGTACTCAGCACAGGCAAAAATGTTATACTTATGATTAGCTGTGAATTTGGAGAAGCCATATCTGTTTGAGGGTAGGAAATCCTTTTCATTAGTGGCAACATTCCAGAGTGTAAGTCCACCTAAGAGATATTTTTCAGGTATTTATTTCTTTACTTCCATTGATATAACCGAATGTGTCTCCATTGATTAACTTGATATCATGGCAGTTAAAGGAGAAAGATTTCCTTAAAGATTAGAGGTAGGAAGGTAAGTAATACAATAAACTCATCTTTTAAAGTGCAACTTCCTTTGATTTAAATCAGATTGTAATTAAATTGAAAAAAAAATAGTAAAAACATTCCAGCAAAGAGAATCTCAGAGACAACGATCATAATTCGAACAGAAATTTTGATTCTAGTTAGGAACCAGCTTCTCTCAATTAATACTTCACAAAACTTTTACAGATATATCTTTGCCAATGCAGGAAGCAGTCATAATGAATATCGAGAAGCAAACTAATAAGAAGTATAATTTATTAATAACTTTCGTAATTTTCCCCTTGTTCAGCTTCTTCATTGAGTTCTTCGAACCCTAAGATGTCCTTAGCAAGGATATCAGCGTCAATCTCTGGATAGTTATCAATACCTCCCTCTCCCAACAATATATTGAAGCAGTCTAGAAATTTACAAAATTTTCAATAAACACTCACATTCTAATTCTTGATCAGACATCTTCTCACCTCTTGTCTTTAGGATTTGAATTAATTCATCTAGTAAATAAGCTAGATTTCAAAATCCATTACCATTAGTAATGATTGCTTTCTCTCCTGGTTCTTTCTTTCCAGTAATTATATTAAGGGCTTCCTCAATGTTCTTCTTGCCAATACCATAGACAGGTCTGTGGTTGACAAAGAGAGCAACAAAGGTCTTAAGATTACATTCTTCGATAGTTCCCTTAGCATCAAGGATTTCAGAGTATCTAATTTCATTCTGCATATTTTCGATTTCTTTTTGAGTTGGATAGTAACCCTAACAAGTCAACCTATAATTTAAGAAATCTTACCAATGCTCTCATTAAGTTAGGAATTTCTTCAAGAGGAACAGTACCCTCCAACTTTCTGGCCTTAGTTGTATTCTCTTTCTTAGATCTGATTTGTGAATAATAGAAGAAGTCCTTAAGGTCTCTATAGGTTTGGCCATCTCTTCCTCCTTCGAGTAAGTCAGGGAAGATGTCATCATGATTTTCTAATAGATTAAACAAACAATATATTCAATTTACGAAGCAAAGCATTTTGGTCAATAACGGACAGATCAATGATCCACATATTGACTGTGAAGTCATCACCGCCTGAAGTGAAGAGGTATTTTCCATCAGAACTGACACCAATGCCAGTAATAGCTTCGGGATGGGCAATGAGACCCATGCTGTTATTTGGATTACCATCAATAGGAAGCTTAATAAGTCCAACGATCTTTTCAGCAGTACTGTATGCTAAGTAGGCATCATTTTTATCATTTCCTCTAATGGTGATGAGTTTATTAATAGGACCTCCATAGGTAGGGCCGAGGCAAGTCTTTCTTGTAACTAGCAAATTAGAAGTGTTCTTAAATTATATACCTTTTTGGTCTGGTTGGTTGGTGTTCCAAAGCTTGATTTTATAGTCTTCATTGACGGTTAAGAGAACATTTTCCTTCAATTGGTTAATTGGGTACCAGATACAAGCACAAGGATTGGTTTCTTGTTCAATCTGGAAGATAGAAGTAACAGCCAATCTTTCGTCACCACTCTTTCCTTGGCTAGCATATATATCATATTCAACCAATCTTTTATCTTCACCAATAGAGAACAGTTTGAGTCTTTCTCCATGTTCATCGAAAGTCTCACCGAAAGCAAGAGCACGGATCTTGCCCAAGTGAGCTCTGTTCTTGAGGACGAACTGCCATTCTTTAGGTTGTTCAGGATCACCGAACTTGTGATCAATCTTGAACAAAGAAACGTACATCAAATGATCAGCAACAGCAAGATGTTTAGAGTCAGGGGCAAAGGTCAAGATTTCGACTTTAGGGATATGATCTTGGGTGGATGAAACTTGAAGACTTTGACTGAATGGTTGCCAATCTCCCTTCTTATAATCGAAGAAGTTAATGACACCATTGGAGTTAGCTACAGCCAAGAACTTTCCATCAGGACTATACTCAATACAAGTGGGGATATACTTTTCTTCCCAACACTTCAAGGGCTGTAGAATGGGAGTCTTTTCATAGTAATCCCACTCATAAAGATTACCATTTTTACAGGAGATGGCGATGTAGTTGGAATTAGGTCTAACAGCCATACATCTGATTGGTGACTTGAGGAGTTTCATCAAGATTTCAGGTTTCTTTTGCTCAGCTTCAATTTGGTCAAATTGGCTGGCTCTTAACATATGGACAGTACATTCAGAATCGACAATGATGAAGTCTGGGCAGTCGAAAGATGATTTGCTATGATCTTCATCAATGCTCTTGCCATATGCAGGACTTCTTCTTGAGAAAGAGATACTAGTGATATTTCCAATGCCAATATCTTCGAACCAAGCAACGATAGTATATTGGAAGTCATAGAATCTAATAGAACCGTTTGAAGATCCAACAACAAGATAATTTCCTTGGATTTTCAAAATATTTATTGCAGGAACAGGCTTCTTAGAAGCAGTTTCACTCTTATTTCCTGTATTCATTAAGTTTACGACCTTGATCTTTCTTCTCTCTTCTGGTTGAGAATAATCTTCCATGATCAAACTGATATCCCAGACAACAATGTGACCATCAGTGGTACCGGTAACAGCTTGAGATGAATTTGGAATGAAAACTGTTTGAGTAAAATCGGCCTTTCTATCACTGTAAGAAGGCCCATAGAACTCATATCCTTGGGCTTCATTTTCCCAGGTCCAGAAAAGAATTCTCTTCTTGCCTGTTGTTGCAAATTCTTGAGGATGAGCAGGGTTGAAGATAACGTATTTAATATAATCCTTGACTTTTTCATGGACGGGATGGCTAATGACTCTTGAGTTTCCTGGACTTTTCCAATTCCAGACTGTGACTTCTTGTCTATCAGTTGGCTTTTCCTTAGAGATAAGTTGAAAGATTATTGTTTATACTTCTTTGCTGATTGTAACAATATGGCTTCCATCGCTAGTGATATCAAGGCATTCAACACCATTTGGGTGAGGGCTAATAGGGTTATACAAGATTGAGCTATTATTACTCAAAGATAGTTTTTCTGGGAACTCCAGTTCTTGCATCCCAAACGACAAGCATAGAATCTGCACCTCTATTTCTATTTAAAAAATATCGTTTAATAATCTATACGCATCTGCGGTAATGATGATGTCTTCAACAGGGCAATAAGCAGTACAGGTGATTTTGTTACACTTTGGAGTGAAAATAATTCAAAATTTTCATACATGTCCCTGAAGAAGTCTCTGAGTTTTATTTCTGTAGTCATAAATAACACCAGTGTGTGCTGCAGCATAAAAGATTTCCTTGTGAATTTAGGATAATATTTTAGGGGAGTCTTACAGTTTTATCTTCTGTTGTAAGATTATGAGCTCCATTTACAATTGTATAATTCATACCCATTGTCCAAGCCAAGTTCTATTCTTATTAAAGAGGCCATCTAGAGTCTTACCAAAGCATTTATTTTATCAAGATCATCTTCATAATCGTTACCTTGGAAATGTGAATGTTCTTCAGTTTCATTCATTTTTAAAAATTATTCAGAATGTTATGATTGTATAATCTAATTAAACATAAGAACAAAAGAGCTTTCTGATACTGTCTTATTATATAAAAGATTTGGAGATTGAATCTTGATTTTCATCAAGAAAGTTGTGCATTCAATTTTTTTCGAGACTAAACTATAAATCTAATCCTTGCTATAACATATCTAAGATTTATTTATTTGCTAAATTCGACATGTTTCTGAACTTTGGCAAACTCACAAAGATAGCAAGACTTCCTTATTTTTATAATAAAACCAGATTCTGCTTTAGCGAGGCTGTTAATAATAAGACACATATTGTCGACAATAAATTTCTTGATTTTACAGGAAGGATTCCAGATGTAGAAGTTTTTACAATCTTAGTTCATTGGCCATTTGACTTTCCTACTGTGTTAGAACTTCAAAGAATCTCAAGTTACTTATTATTAGCTGACGGTGCTGCTAACTTCTATTATAGAAGTATCAAAGAGTTTGGATTGAAGGATGTATTTCTACCAAATGCTGTCATAGGAGATTTCGACTCGTCACGCTCAGATGCTCTAGTTTATTTTGAAAGTTTAGGAGTTTCTGTAAAAAAAGATCACAATCAAAACAATACAGATCTCGAAAAATGCATGAGTGCTTTGATTCACTGGATTGACACTAGTAATCCTCTTGATCCTAATAAAAGCTATAAACTTGTAATTGGAGGTGGACTTGGAGGAAGAGCGGATCATGTTTTTAGCAATATCAGCATCTGCCAGAAATATACTCAATATTTTGCGAAGAAACATGACAGTTTTTCAATAATGTTGATCGATAATAACTCTATTGGGACATGCCTACTACCAGGAAAGACTATTTATAAACGTTCAAAAAGGTTTGAGTTACCAACAGGCTGTGGAATCTTTCCACTGAATAACGAAGCTAGAGTAACCACAAAGGGATTTAGATGGAATTTGACAGAGGAATGCCCTCTGTTAAAATTTGGAACATATGCTAGCTCCTCCAATGAGATGATCGAAGATTCTGTGGAAATAAACTCAGATTCTCCAGTTTTTTTCACTACGACTACTATTCTTCATGAAGGATATAAGAAATTAAAAGGAGAGCTTACTTTCAAAGGAATAAAAAATCAAAATGGACAAAGTGGGAAAAAAAATGTAATCCTGTTTAAATAAGATATTTTGTGTTAGTAACAATACCATATGTAAAATAATATGTGTAAAATGTAATGATTAAAGAAAGCAACCCAGAGATAAACAATAAAGAATTAGTAAAAATCGCTTATATTGAGATTATCAAACGCGATTTTGATATCTATATACCCAGCTGAAATGTTTTGATATGCCTCTTCGAGTTGGGCTGTTTTGGCTCTCAAATTTTTTACCTTAAAAATTATTACAATTCTATTCGCATTGTACTTCTTTAGCTAGGAGCTTCAATTTTCCTTCCAAATCAACTTTTTCTTTCTGAAGCTTCTCATTTTGATTTTCGAACTGTTTGAGTTTATTTTCTAACAACTAAAATTGAGACAAGAAAACCAAATTATTACCACACGCTCCTCTGAATGATGTAAAACAGTGTGATTCAAATTATTTATCTTACTCTCCAACTCATTGCACTTTGCTGAGAAGTATTCTTTGAGCTAAACTATTAGTCTTCAACAAGAGAAATTTACTCCTCTCTCTGTATTCAAAGCTGCGCCATAGTCTTCAGTCAAATTTTCATATCTAATTAGTTTTTCCTTAGCTTCATCATGTTTAGCAACCATATAATCTTTGAGAGCTTCAATTTCCTATTCATTATATAATTATACCCTCTTAAGTACCTTAGCCTCTTGCAATAAGACTTTGGAGTGTATCAACAGTTTGACATAATTCTGCAAGAGCATTGTGAGCAGGTCTTTATTATCAGC